>Ga0268360_1000118_pt1 | contig 169595 bp, 151 predicted proteins | sample BioMet11_FD_192465 | JGI IMG/M metagenome (GOLD analysis project Ga0268360, IMG submission 192465) | Sewage microbial communities from Oakland, California, United States - Biofuel 11 (Illumina Assembly) | ecosystem: Engineered > Wastewater > Sewage > Unclassified | place: USA: California... | reverse complement strand
TTCCAGCCCATAGACGCTCCTACTCAAGAGCGTGCCGCAAAGTGTAAACGATGTCCCCGGTGAACTATGTAAAGGATGTACCCGGTCTGGACCAGAGCCCGCGCGGACGTGGACGTCCGCCCCACTTTGTGCGCGCCGGCGGTGGGCCTACCACTTGCGGTTTTCGAGCGCGGCTTCGACCATGCCTTCAAGTTCGATCTTGGTGAGCGCGGTGCTGATGAAGAGTTCCTGACGCGAGCCGGCGGCCAGCGCGATGGCCTTCCAGCCGTTCGTGGTCGGCACAGTGACACGAATTTTCACCTCGCCGCGCGCGTCGCGTACGACTTTGATGACGCCGGGCACGATCGTGCGGATCTCGTCCCATTCGAGCAGCCGTTCGAGCACGGGCCGCAGCCCGTCGATGATGCTGTGTTCGATTTTGAGGCGATTGTCGATGGTGCGCAGCCGCATTTTCCTGCTCATTGCCGATGCCTATTTGAAGCGTTTCTTGAAAAGAAAATCGACGCCGAAGACGCCGTTTTCGTCGCGGATCGCGATCAGCGACCACTCGCGGCTGAGGTTCCATTCGAGTTGCACCACCTGCTGCTGCGCCTGGTGGAGATTGGTGACGGTGGTCAGCGTGATGTCGCGCGAGATCGACTGCTCGACGGTGATGCGCGCCTGCGGGATGTTGTCGACGCCGGTGACCTGCGGATCGATCTTGATCCGGCTCGCTCCGAAAAAGCGTTCGACGCGCGAGGAGACCGCGCCGCTCAACGCGCCGCCGAGCAGCGAGTTCGTGCTGCTCTCGGTCAGCGCGGGATTGCCCGTACCTGGAGCCGTGGGCAGAGCCGTGCTCTGGCCCGCGGGCGCGCGGCCGACGGTCAGCAACGCGAGGATCTCGCTGGCCTGCAGCGGCGGCTCACTGCGGTAGTTCACCTTCAAACGGTTCAGCGGTCCGGCGACGTTGATGTAGACCGTGACGCCGCGGATACGCGTTTCGAGATCGAGATCGAGCGACGGCGCGAGCGTCGCCGTGCTGTAGAACAACAGGTCGCCGCGCGAGACGGTGTAGCGGCTGCCGAAGAACTGCACGACGCCCGCGCGCACGTGGATGCGGCCGAGCAGGACAGGTTTGATCAGACTACCGCGCATGCGCAGGTCGGCGTCGGTCTGGACATCCTGCGTATAGTCGCTGATCAGCGTTGCATTCGGCTTGGTGCGGATGCGCACGTCGAACTGCATGTTGCGCAGGAACTCGTTGTCGGTCACCACCAGCGGCACGGGGCTGCCCGACTGCGCGACCATGCCGGCGAGGTCGGTCTTGGTGCTGAAACCCGAGCGCGCAACGGTGATGGTGCCAGAGACCAGGCTGCGCACGGACGAACCGACGAGCGCGAGATCGGCGTCGAGCAGCGTGCTGACGCCCTCGGGATAACGGACGCGAATATTGGACGCCCTGGCCTGCAGGCGGTAGCTGTTCTCCGCGCCGATCGCGATGAAGCCGGAGAGATCGAAAGTGCCGGAGCCGAGCTGTCCGGAGAGTTTCTCGATGTTGGCGCGATTGCGCTCGAAATACACCGTGCCGTTCGCGTGTTCGATGCCGGTGGAGACGTCGCTGAGAAACAGCGAGGCATTGGAGACAGTCATGCGGCCGCTCAGTTGCGGATCCTTCGACGAGCCGCGCAGCACGGCGTCGAGCTTGGCGGTGCCCGTGGTTCGCAGGTCGGGACGGAAGCCGCCGAGCACGGCGAGATCCGCGCTGCCCGTCACTTTCACATCCCAGGGCGAACGGGAATTCGCCACGTAGGCGCCCTCAATATTCAGGGCGGTCTCGCGCGCGGTGAAAGTCGCCGGCCTGATGCGGAGCCCATTGCGATCGAATTCGATGTGAACGGGGCCGGCGTTCCGCAGCGTGAGATCGCTGGGATTGAGCTGCGTGTCGCGGAGCTGATCGCGCGTCGGGCGGATCTGCACGGTCGAAATTGTCGCCGAGGCGCGCAGGCCATCCGGGCGGGCCAATGGAACGGAGACGACAGCTTCACCCTCCAGGAACCCGCGTACGGGCAGCGGCTCGCGCTGCTGGCCCGGTGCCGGAGCGGCGGTAGCCAGCGTGTGGATCAGGCTCAGCGGCAGACGCGGCACGGCCAGCTTGCCTTCCAGCAGATAGTCGCCGTCGTAATGCAATGTGCCGAAGCCGATGACACGCGCGTTTTCGAGCAGCGCGTTCACCTCCACCGCGGACTTGCCGGGCTCGGGCCGGAGCGTCGCTTCCACGCGGCCGAGCGGTTCGCCGTCGAGTGTGACCTTTTCGGCCGTCACGCGGCCCGACAGGCTTTCCGGGCGGGGTTCGCGGTTGGTGATGTGCAACGCGCCGGACAGATCCGCCTGCAGCACGCCGTTCAAGCCGGGCTGCGCCGCCATCAGGTTTTCAATCCGGTTGAGCGCGAGTTGCGAGACGTGCGTCTCGAATTCCAGGCGGCCGTTCGAATAGTCGCCGCTCGGATGGTCGAAGCGGCCCTGGCCGGTGATCTTCGCGCCATCGGCGGTCAGATCGGCGTCGACGACTTCGTGCCCGTCGTTGCGAAAGCGCAGCGTGCCTTTAACGCGCTCGGCCCGTTCGCCTTTCCACAGGATTTCCGCGGCATCGAAGTGGATCGTCGCTTCGGGACGGTCGTACGTGCCATGGAAGCGCGCATTGATGTCGGCCCGTCCGCTGGCGGTGGGCGGCGCGCCGGCGATCTTCGCGAGCAGCACCAGATCGGCTTGCTGCGCGGCGAGGTCGCCGGCGATCGTTGAATTGCCGGTCAGCTTCCAATCCGACAGCGCCACGTCTACTCCGCCCGAGACGTCCGCGCCTTCGCGGCGGATGCGCAGGTTGCTCAAGTCGAGCCGTTCGGACGAGGCTTCCGCATTGGTGTCTACCGCATCGAAGCGTACGTCTTGGTAAACCACGTTCGTGGCGTGCAGACGGGCGGCGATCGATGGATTGAGGAACGGACCCGCGAGCGTGCCGGACGCCTGCGCCTGGCCGTTTTCCAGGCGGAAAGGCAGATGGATGTCGTCGCGCTGCAGGCCGAGCCGTAAGCCATGCTCGAGGTCCTGTATATCCGAAGTCGCGACGGTGACCAGCAGGCGGCGGTCCAACTCACCTTCGAAGGTCACATGCGTCACTGGCGTGTCGAGCGTCGAGGGGCCGAACAGAACCTGCCGGGACGCCTGGCGCCATTCGAAATCGAGACTGCCTTGCAGCGGCCACGAGCCCGGCACCGCGTTCACATGGAGTTTGCCGCCGACGACGGTGCGGCTCAGATCGCCGCCGGTCCAGGCGGCTTCGAAGTGCGCGTTGCCCCACGCCTTGCCGTCCCACGCCCGGGGCAGGAAATCGAGCAGCGGACGGACACGCTGGACGCGGGTGTCTCGCACCGCGCCGGAGATTTTGAGCTGCGCCCATTCCTCCCAACTGCCGCTGCCGGCGAAGGCTCCGCCCAGCATCGCGGCGCGCAAACCACCACAGAGAATTCCGTGCGGTCCGAGTTCGCAACGGCCGGTGGCGGAGTCGACCAGCGCATGCCGGCCGATGATGACGAAATCGAGCCGTCGGGCCTGCACCCGGGCGACGGCGGCCCAGGTGTCCGGGCTCCAGTTCCACTCGCCGCCGATCTGGAATGCGCCGCCGGCGAGCGCGCTGCTCGGCAGGTCCGCCATGTCGAGCGAGGACGTGTACGTGCCCGACGCCGACGGATGGACGAAGTCGTTCAGCGCGCCATTCACCGTGATCCAGGTCCTGCCGGTGGCGCGGCGTTTGTCGCTGTCCTCAATGCTGATGCGCAGATCGCGCGCCACCAGGCGTTTTGCTTCCAGCGCGAGCGAGCCGTGTACGCCCAGCGGCGGCAGCGCGCCGCCGGTCTCGATGCGCTCAATCTTAAGCTGTGTTTCGTAACGTTCGGGATGCGCCGCGTAGCCGAGTTTCGTATCCAGGCCGACGATGCGGCCCGTGAAGTCGAACTTGCGCAGCGCCACCTCGGCCGTTCCATTGAGAATCTGCGCGTCCCCGATCTTCAGGCGCAAGAGGTCTTCGATGACGTTGCCTTGCGGCGGCGTTGCGGGGTGCGGCAGATTCGTGGTCCCGTCGGCGGCAACGTAGACGTGCGCCTCCGGCCGCTCGACGCGCAGTTGGCGCAGGTCGATGTGCCGCGCCAGCAGCGTCTCCGGTCCCAGCGTCAGGCGAATGAGCCGCGCGCGGAAGAACGGCGCCTGCGACGGTTGCTCGCGGCCATGCAGGACCACGCCGCGCACCTCGACTTCGAGCCGCCGCCAGTTGAAATGGAACGAGCCGATCTCGACGCGCGCGCCGGTTGCGGCGGCGACTTCGTGAATCAGCTTCAGCCGCACCTGCTCGCGGAACCAGCCGCTGCTCAGCACGCCGATGGCGGCGGCGCCAAGTACGGCGGCGCACAAAGCGGCTCCCGCGGCGATGCGACGGCGCGACGTCAACGGAAGGCCTCCTCGAAGATATGGATCTTCACCTGCTGGCGCGCCTGTGCGAGCCACTGTTCGAGCGCGGCGGTGGTCTTGCGGTAGGTGAGCAGCTTCAAGATGCCGGCGCGGGCGTCGTCGGGCTTGGGCGGCGGCACGTTACGCTGGTGCGCTTCGGGCACGACTTCCTTTTCGTAGGCGTCTTGGATCTCGGCATCGGTGACCAGCACGCCCGCGTTGAAGCGAAAGTCGACGAAGCGCAGCAGCATGATCTGATATTGAATCTCGTTGCGCAGATCGTCGAGCGAGAAGCCGTAGCTTTCGAGCGCACGGCCGAGCGCCGTAGCATCCTCCTTGCGCGATTTCATGAGCTCGGCGAGCTGGGCATCCACGTCGGACGATGACGGCGGCGCAAAGCGGTTCAGGTCCAACTCGCGCCGTACCAGAAGCTGATCGATCAGCCGCTCCGCCGCCTTGCGGCGCGACGCCGGGCCAAGGTCAGGCGTGCGGCTGTCGAAAAACGCTTCCATGCGCAGATGGCGCCGGAGCGAGCTCTCCGTGATGGCCTCGTTGCCGACGCGCGCGGCGATGCGATCGAGCGTTTCGGCGGGCGCGAGCGCCGCGAGCACAACCAGGATTGCCGCCGCTGCGCGCATCAGAAGGTCTGCCCCAGAGAGAAAAAGAATTGGAAGGGACTCACGCGCTGCGGCACCGTCTTCTGGGAAGCCGAACCGTTGATCAAGTCTTCCAGAGTGCCGGAATAGCCCGTGAAGCGCGGCGCATTCGGCGAGTAACCGAAGTCAACGCGGACGGGGCCAACCGGGGTCCGGTAGCGGAAGCCGATGCCGACCGAGTGGACCATGTAATTGAAGTCCTGCCGGTCGCGCTGATGAAAGCGGAACGACACGTCGTTCAGGTCCGAGTAGACGTTGCCCATGTCGTGGAAGAGGACGCCGCCCAGCGTCCGGCCGACGATCGGGAAGCGCAACTCGGTGCCGACGAACAGAAACGCGTCGCCGCCCAGCGGGAAGCCGGTCACCGGGTCGCGCGGGCCGGCCTGGTTTTCGGGGAAGCCGCGGTTGGTCGTGTTGCCGCCGCCGAAGAAACGCTCCGGCAGCGGGACCGGATTGGCCGACAGGTTGTAGAGCCAGCCGAACGACGCCGTGCGGGCGATGATGATGTCGCGCGAAACCTGGTGATAGCTCGAATTCCTCATGACCAGCCGTGTGTAATAGGTGCCGGAAGTGATCGCGCGCGGCGCCACGCCAAAGTCTACCGTGTTGTAGACGCCGCGGGTCGACTCCAGCGGATCGTCGCGGCGGTCCTGAATCCAGGTTGCCGAGAGAATCGTCGTGCGGACCGGCACCGAATAGACCGGGATGAGGTTCGGCGAAATCTTCAGCGTGCTGGCGTCGATCGAAACCTGGCGGATGGAAACGCGATACTCCAGCAAGCTGGACCGCGAGAGTTTCTGGGTGAGTTGAACCGAACCCTCTTCGCGCATCGAGGTGAACGTGCGGATGTCGCTGGAGCGGTCGAAGAGCTCGCTGAAGGAAAGACTCAGATTGTCATTGCCCTGGAACTGCGGCGCCAGGTAGCTGGCGAGCACGCGCTGCTGGATGGTGGAGACGCGGCCCGTGATGGCGGCGGTATGGCCGAGGCCGAACATGTTCAGGCGGCTGATGCCGATCAGCATGCGCGGGCTGAAACCGGCGGCGCCGGCAGGTGCGTCCAGGCTGGTCGCGCTGCCGCCGATGCGTCCGATCTCGGCGCCCGGCCCCAGATCGAGCGTATAGCGGCGGGCCTCGTCGGCCTGCAGCACGACGTACTTGGAACGCTCGATGCCCTCCGGGTTTTGCACCGCCACGTCGACCGTGCTGAAGATGCCGAGGTCGTACAAGCGGCGTTGCGTTTCGACGATCTCGCTTTGCGAAAGCGGCGCGCCTGGCCGAATCGTGAGCCGGTGGTCTACCAGGGCGGGATGCGTGGTGTGCAGGCCGTTCACCAATACGCCGCGCGCGAACAGACGCCGGCCCTCATTCACGACGTATTTGAGATTGACATGCGTGCTGTCGGCGCCGGGTTTGATCTGTGCGTCGAAGATCGCTTCGGGATAGCCGTTGTTGAAGTAGTAGCCGAGGACGGCGTCGCGGTCCAGCGCGATGTTGGAGGTACTGAACGGCTGTCCGGAGCGGGACGAGATCAGCGCGTTCACGTCGTCCAGGACGCGCAGATCGACGCCCGACAATTCCAACTCGCCAACGAGAATCTGCGGGCCTTCGTCGATCTTCAGCGAGACGGCCACATTCTGCGCCTGGCCGCCGGCGTCGCGGATGACGCGCGGCGCAACTTTCGCGTCGCGGAAGCCGTTGCTGTGGTACAGCTCCTGAATCGCCTGGACATCGCGCTCGAGCATGGACGGGCTGAAGCGGCCGCGGCGGCTGTGCAGCAGCGAGGCCGGCGTGAGCGACATGCGCTCCAGAATCGTGCTCGTGTCGAAGTACTTGTTGCCCTTGATCTCGATCCGCGTGAAGCGCGAGCGGGAACCGCGCGAGACGTGGTAAACGACAGTTTGCCCAGTCCCATCGGGAGAGGGCGTCACGGCGTAAGTGACCTTGGCGTCGAAGTAGCCCTCGCCGGTGAAGTAGTCCTGCAGACTGCTTACGCCCTCGGCGAGCAGCGAACTGTCGATGCTGCGCTCCTGGAAGATGGGGAGCACCCGGCGCAGCGTGCCCTGGGACACCCGCGCGCCCTCGGTGCGGACCGTGACCTTGGGACCGGCGTCGATGCTGAGATGCGGCGTGACGGTGTTTGCGGCGCCGTCGTGGACCAGGTCGGCGAGATGAACGCTCGCCATCAGATAACCCTTCTTGACGTACACGCCGCGGACGCGCTCCACGCCGCGCTGCACACGTCCGTCGGTCACCTCGCGCCAGTCGCTGAAGGTGCCGCGGACCAGCCAGTTCCGCAGGCTGAACGGGTTGGCCCAACCGGTAGTGCGGATCAGGCGGGACGGCTTGAACTTCGGGTCTCCTTCAAACACCGGTCTGGCGAAGCGCGCCCGGCGGCCGGGCTCGACCAGGAAGCGCAGATCGGCCTGTTCCGCGGAGTCCTGGGTCTGGATCTCGTACCGGATCTTCGACGCGAAAAAGCCGTTCGCGCGAAGCAGCGCCTGCATCTGCTTCACCGCGTTGGCCAGCACGTCGTCGTCGTACGATTCACCGAGATTCAGGCCGGTGGTGCTTACCAGTTGTTCGCCGGTGGGCGGCGCGATGCTGCCCTCGGCGGAAATCCGCGAGAGGAAGTACTTGGATCTGGTGTGAAAGGTGAGGGCGATGCCGCCCGGAGCCGCCTCGCCCGAAACGGAGATGTCGGCGTAACGGCCGGTGGCATAGAGCCGCTCGATGGCCTGGCCGAGCGCAACTTCGTTCAACACGTCGCCGGTTTGCAGCGGGACAGAGAGCCGGATCTGCTCGGGCGGAATCGGTTGTTGGGCGGGATCAAAGGCGATGGACGCGATCGGCCGGCCGTACAGGTTCGTCTCCGGCTGTGCTGCCCGGAGACCGGCAACCCCGGCGCCTGCAACGAATACAAGTAGCGCGGCCGCGCCATTCCACTTCACACTTGGTCATGATATCAAGCCATCGCCGTCGCGCGTGCTTGTTTACCGCACGACGCGGCGCACCCGAAGGGCTTGAAAACTCAAGACCTCCGCTACTTCACCGGCGCGGCAAGCATCGCTTTCCAGGCGGCCTCGTCCTGGCCGATGCTGATCCGGTTGGCGCCCCGCACCAATGGCAGTCGGAGCAGTCGGGGTTCGCGCTCGATTTTCGCCAGAAGTTCGGCATCGGACACGCGGATGTACTGGAGCCCGCTATCGGCATACGCCTTGCCTTCGCTGTCGAGCAGGCAGGGTAGGCCGAAGCGATCGACAAAGCGCCGGATCTCACCCGGCGCCATCGGCTTCTGTTTCAGATCCACGAAGTGAACAGCGACGCCGCGCTCCTTGAAAAAGCGCTCTGCGGCCCGCGTCTGCTGGGAGTTTTTTACACCAAAGATCTGGACGCTCGGGAGACTCGTCATACAGATCAATTCTGGCAGACGCGGGCCGCGCACTGGCAAACGCAGCGCGGCGGTCAGGCCGCCTTGGCGAGGATACGGCTCAACGCGCGCGCGACGATGTCGACCTCGCCGGGTTGCAGCATCCAGACGGTGAAGACGAGTTCCTTGTCGTTGGTTGACGGGCAGGCTTCGATGGACGGCGTGCCTTCGCGCAGCCGGCGCATGACTTCGCGCGGCCCGATTTTGAGCTTTTCGGCGTCCCAGCGGAGGTAGAGGTGCGGCGTGTGGTTGGCGATCGGCGGCACTTTCACTTCCGAGGTCACGGTGGGGAACTTCTTGGCGGCCGAGGCAAGGACGTTGCAACGGCGGTTCCACTCACGGCTCACGGCGGCGTGGTCGCGCTTGAAGAAGCACTCCACGGCCACCATCATGCCGAGCATCTCTTCCTTGTTGACCTTCATGCCGCGCGAAACGGTTTCGCCGTACGGTGAGGTGTTCAACCGCGCCGCCGCGATCAGGTCCTTCCGGCCGAACAGAATGCCGGCGCTCTGCGGTCCGCAGATGCCTTTGCCGCCCGAGATGGTCACCAGGTCGAAGCCCATCTTGATGTACTTCGAGAAGTTCTCCACGGGCGGCACGTCAGCCGAAGCGTCGTTGAAGGTCGGGACATGGACTTTCTTGCCCAGGTCGGCCCACTCCTGCGCGTGGATCTGGCCGCGCGGGTCGGCGTCGTTGAAGAATAGCATCGCCGCTGTCTTCTCGCTCGCCAGCCGCTCGACGTCCGCGGCGGTGACTACGTCCACCAGTTTGACGCCCGCTGCGCGCACGGCGTGCTCGTAGCCGTAATGATGCGCCGTCTGGATCAGAACTTCGCTCTTCAGGCCGGTCACGTCCGGCAATTGCCCGATCTTTTTCTGATCGTCGCCGGTGATGCAGCCGGCGGTTCCCACGGTGAGCGCGCCCGCGGCGCCGGAGGTGATCATCGCCGCTTCTGCGCCGACCAGTTCGGCGATGCGCTTGCCGCACGCATCCTGGACGTCGTTGAGGCGGTAAAAACGCTTCGAGGCGTAGTTCATCGCCTGCATGACTTCAGGCAGCATGAGCGAGGCCGTGAGCATCGTGAACGTTCCCGCGGCGTTAATGAAGGGCTGTACGCCAAGACTGGCGAAATAGTCCGGCACTTTCACGGCTGGCGCGGCGTAGGCATGGCGCGCGACAAGTCCGCCCACGATCGGGGCCTGGGCCAGCAATTGGAGAAAACTCCGGCGATCCGGCATAACTCAACCTCCCCCCGCCGGCCCGCAAGCCGGCGAGCTGTATGATCGAATGCCACGGCGTACTCCGTCGCGGCGTAGTGCTACTGCGAACGGGGCCTCAGCCGTTGGCGCGCCGGCCGGCATACGCATGGCGCGTGGCCGTGAATTGCGCCGCACCGTACTCGCCGAGGGCGACCGTTCCGGACATGGTGGAACCGTCCACCGTCCCTTCGAAACTGTAATGCAGGTTCGTTCCCTGAATGTGGTGCGAGCTGCGGAAACGCACCTTGTTGCCGTCGACCGTGCCGGACAGATCGCCGCTCAACACTTCGCCGCGATGGATGCCGGTTAACTGCGCGCCGTGCTGCTCGAATTCGAGGTGATGCTGCGCCGTGCCGCGGACGTAAGTGAGTTCCACTTCCCAGGCGCCCGCGACGTCGGCCGATGGCGGCTGCACTGCCGGGCAACTGGCGCTGGCCGGCGGCTTGGACAACAGCTCGTAGATCTTCCGGGCCGCAATTTCGGCGTCACCGGGCATCATCATGTACGGCATGATCGCGAGCGTGCTGGCCGTGTTGCCGCAACGACTGCCCGACGTGCCGGCGACGGCGACGCGCGGGTTGCCTTCGAGCAGCAGCTTTTCCGCTTCCTCGCCCGTGATGCCGAGCGCCTTGCCGTCCCAATGGATGATCAGGTTCGGCGCGTGATTCGAAAGGTCCACCGGCTGGCGGAGGCTCGTCGTGACGCCGGGGACGCGGGTTACCTGCGCGCCGATCGTGTCGAGCCACGATTGCCAGAGCTTCCACTCGGCGTCGTGGTCGCGCTTCACCCAGCACTCGACGGCGGTGAGCATGCCCATGATCTCTTCCTTGCCGACCTTGAGCGAGCGGCCGAAGGCATGGTGCGGAGCGCTGTTCAGCCAGGCCGCGTGCAGCAGGTCCTTGGGCCCGAGCAGCAGGCCGGCGCACTGCGGCCCGCGCAGGATCTTGCCGCCGCTGTAAGCCACCATCGTGGCGCCGTGCGCCAGATGGATGTTGGGAATGGTGAGCGTCTCGGCCGCGGCGTCGACAATCATCGGTACGCCCGCCTCGCGCGCCGCTTTGGCGACTTCGGGAATCGACAGTGGGCCCTGCTCGGCCGCCGGGCACGAGAGCACCAGCACCATGGCCGTCCGCGGATTGAAGGCGCGGCGCAGTTCCTCGGCCGTTTCCACTTCGATCATCTTGACGCCGAGCATGCGCACCGCATGGTCGTACTCGTTGCGCGAGTACTTCGGCATGATGACTTCGTTCTTCAAGCCGGTCAGATCGGGGAGCCGCTGCATGCGCTCGGGGTTCGCGCCGGCGATGCAGGCGGAGGTGGCGTGCGTCAGGGCGGCGGCGCAACCGGCCGTCACAATGCCCCACTCGGCCTGCGTCAGCTCGGCCAGACGCTTGCCGACGGCTTCCATCAACTCGTCCAGGTGGACGTAGTTGCGGGACGCCGCGTCCATCGCCTTCTTGACCTCGGGCAGGCTTTGGGAACCCGTGATGATGGTGAAGGTCCCGCGGCAATTGACCAGCGGGCGCACGCCGAGCGCTTCGTAGATGTTCGGCTGCGCGGCCGGCTCCGTGGCTTGCGCGGCGGCTTCGGCGGGCTTCTTTTTGGTGGCGGCGAGCAGGGTCTCCCCCGCCAGCATTCCACCGCCGAGCAACAGACCGCGCCGGCTCGGGAAGGGGTGTTTGGATGAATTCGACACGAGGACCTCTTAGGACACGCTACACCAGAATCGGGTGCGGCGCTTCGGGTGGGATCGGGCGCGTGCCGGCGGCGGACGCGCCGGCGCCGGCTGGCTAATCGGCGATCGGCAGTTCCAGGAACGGTTTCGAAATCTTCGTGATCCAATCGTCGGGACTCTCGTCGCTTTTCGGATCGCCCGCCGGAGCGAACTCCACGTCGACTTTGATCAGCGCGCATTTCCGGTACGCGTAGCGCCGATGCGCGCGCGTTGAAAGGCCGCCCTCTCCCTGGAAGACTTTGAGCAGGTCCCGGCGGGTCATGGGCGCGTGGATGGACTGCAACTCCGCCAGGTGCGCCTCGATCCAACGGGCCTGTGCGGAATCGCAGGCGGACGGCGATGGCAGCAACTCGACGCGCAGCCTGCTCACCTGACGAACCCAGCGCGCGCCGCGCTTTTCGCCGGGCGCTACGAGTTCCAGCGGACCGTCTTTCGTGGAAAGCGCCTTGCCGTCGCGTTTGGTGACGACGTAGACCGCTTTCTCCATGAACGACGGATCCAACTCCGCCCAGGCGAACACGGCCCGGTAACCGTCGCGCCCTTCCACCAGAAGGTAGTACGACGCCGCGGTCTTGTGGAAGCTCTCGCCCAACGGCAGATCGACTTTGGCGAGTACGTCGCTGAGGCGCACGCCTTCGTAAGTGACTGTTTTTCCCTGATCGGCCACGGGCACGCTTTGCTGAGGAAGCTTGGCCAGATCCTCCAGCGAGAGTGTCGCCGTTGTATTGTGGATGCCCTGGACGGTCAGCGCCGGCTGGGCCTGGCAAAGGACTGCTGAGAAAAACAGGCCCGCGGCCGCACTCAATTTAGTGGCAGGCATGCTCTCCATTGTGACCTGACGCGGCGTATTTCGAGCCGGTAATCCCGGCGGCGGAGAACCATCCGCCGATTTGCCTAATTCTGGAACCGTCGCGGCCGATAAGACACTCGGGGATTTGCCATCGCGGAAGTTTGCGCGAACGGCGAATCCGCGTAAGCCCCCCCGTTGGCGAATGGCGTGACGTGTACAGCGGAATGACCAACGTAGGCCGTGGTTGCGGTGGGAGATAAAGACGGTGACGCCACATTCATTCGGGTACATGACGGTGATCGCGGTCGAGACGCTGATCGTGGGCGTGCTCGTACTGTGCGTCTGGTACCTCGCACGCCAGCTCAGGTCGCTTCGCGAAACGACTTCCGAGAAACTGTCCAGCACGACCGCCAAGGCGCTCGCGCATTTCATGGAAGAGTGCGAGCTGCCGCCGCCGCCCGAACACCCCGTGGAGCTTCCGGATCTGCCGGACATACCGGCGCAAACTGCGCTTCCCGATCCGCCGCCGGTCAAAGCGGAAGCAGAGGCCCGGCCCGCTTCGCCGCCATCTGTTGAGACCGGGCCAGCGGCCGGCTCCACTCCTTCTCCGGAGGCCGCTGGAGGGGAGTCCGCGGTGCGGCCCGCGGCATCCCGCAAACGCCGCCAATGTGCGCACCGGAGGCGGGCCAGCGTTCCCGTCAGCAATGATGCCGCCGCCTCCCCCGATCTCCGCGTCCGGAAGAGCGTGCGGTCCGTCGACGAACCCGCGGACGACGAAACGCCGCGCGAAGCGCAGATCGCCTGAGAATGGACGCACCAATTCCGCCGGCGACCGCGGAACGAGCGGCATGCCCGGCCGTCTCCGGCGTCTTGCGCGAAGCTCGCATTCCCGCGCGTCGCCCCGCGGCGCTTCTCAAACTGTGAAAATAAAAGGACCGCGACCGGCACACCCGCAGGGCTGCGTCCGTTGCGCATCACAGGGAGGAATTGTGAACTCTGGAATCGAGAGTGTTCGTAAGAAGGGCAGCCGCGTTTTCACTGAAGGCGCGCACATGCTGCCGGCTGCCGGACTGATGATGGCCGAAGGCGTCATCCACTCCCTGGACGATTTGAAGAAGCCGTTCGTCACGGTGATCAATTCCTATTCGACGCAGATCCCCGGCCACGCGCATCTGGATAAGATCGGCGCAATCGTGGTCGAGGAACTGAAGGCGCTCGGCTACAACGTGTGGTACGCGAACGTCGGCGGCGCCATCTGCGACGGCATCGCGATGGGCCACTTCGGCATGAAATACTCGCTGGCGTCGCGTGAGCTGATCGCCGACGAAATCGAGACGATCATCGGCGCGCACCCCTGCGACGCCTGGGTGGGCATCGCCAACTGCGACAAGATCGTGCCGGCGATGTACAACTCGATGGTGCGCATCAACATCCCCGCGGTCTACGTGAGCGGCGGAGCGATGCTCGCCGGCGAAGGCCACTCGGACCTGATCACGATCTTCGAGGCCGTGGGCAAGCACAGCGTCGGCAAGATGAGCGACGCGGAGTTGCGCGCGCTGGCCGAAAAGGCGTGCCCGGGCTGCGGAAGCTGCTCGGGGATGTTCACGGCGAATTCGATGAACTGCCTGGGCGAAGTGATCGGCCTCGCGCTGCCGGGCAACGGCACCATCCCGGCCGAGCGCTGGTCCCCGGCCGAGCCGGGCAAGACCGAGCTGAACCCGGATCGGGTGGCGCTGACGCGGCGGGTGGCGCATGCCTTGAAGCACTGCCTCGACAACAACATTCGCCCGCTCGACCTGGTCACCGAGCAGTCGCTGGTGAATGCCTTCGTGCTCGACATGGCGATGGGCGGCTCGACGAACACGATTCTGCACGCTCTGGCGCTGGCGCATTCGGCGGGCATTCCGTTCGATCTCAACCGGTTGAACCGGCTGTCGGCGACCACGCCCGATATCTGCAAAGTCTCGCCCAGCCGGCCCGAAGTGCACATTGAGGACGTGCATCGCGCGGGCGGCATTCCGGCGATCCTTAAGGAGATCGACCGGCATGCGCACACGGACTTGAAGCTCGACATGCCCACCATTGCGGGCAATCTGGCCGACGCGGTTAACGCCGCGCCCGATCCGGATGGCGACGTCATCCGGCCCGTGGAGAAGGCGTTCACGAAGACCGGCGGGCTCGCCGTGCTGTTTGGAAATCTGGCGCCGAAGGGCGCGGTGGTGAAGGTGGCGGGCGTCGCTCCGGACATGATGGAGTACGAAGGCGCGGCGCGCATTTACGAGTCGCAGGAAGATGCGCAGCGCGGCATCCTGGCGGGCGAAGTGAAAGATGGCGACGTCGTGGTGATCCGTTACGAAGGACCGCGCGGCGGGCCGGGCATGCAGGAAATGTTGTCGCCCACGGCGGCGCTGGTCGGCGCGGGGATTCGCGCGGCGTTGATCACCGACGGGCGCTTCTCGGGCGGCACGCGCGGGCTGTGCATCGGCCACGTCTCGCCGGAAGCGGCGGCCCGCGGACCGATCGCGGCGGTGCGGAATGGCGATCGCATTTACATCAACGCCACGACGGGCCGCATCGAACTGAAAGTCAGCGCCGAGGAGATTCAACGCCGGCTGGCCAGCCTGCCGCCCTTCGAGCCGAAGGTCAAGCACGGCTGGCTGGCGCGCTACCTGCTGCACGTTTCGAGCGCCGACACCGGTGCGGTGTTCGATATCTAGGCTTGGTCCGGCCTGCGCGGGGCCGGGAGAACCGCCCGGCCTCGTGCGTCTCTGGAGCAGTTTCAGAAATACGGTAGGCCCCTGATTGTTCGCAATCTTCAGGGGCTGAAGCCCGATTCCGCTCGGCATGGGACGGCACGACTGAAGTCGTGCCCTGATACGAAGCCGATCCTCCTCAAACAGCGTCGCCGCAGACAAGCGTCCGTTGCGGGGCGGAAGTGGCGCCTCAATGGCCTCTGCATTTCAGGCAAGCGGCTCGCCTGCGCATCGACCCGGCGTGCGCAACGTATCAGCGTCAGTCGCGGCGCCGAAGCTCCGCGCATTCATCGTCGGCATTTCAAGCCCGCGCTCGCCTGCGCATCGAACCAGGGTGTGCAACGTATCAGGGCACGACTTCAGTCGTGCCGTTTGAGCGCCTTTATTCAGGGCTTCAGCCTGTCACCTGATCCTGCGCCAGTTGCGCAACACGACAGGCTTATTGTCGGGCGAGCCTGCGACCGCCCGAGGAAGTACGGCCAACGGAAGTCGTGCCCTGATACGAAGCCGATCCTCCTCAAACCGCGTCGCAACAGACAAACGTCCGTTGCGGGGCGGAAGTGGCGCGTCTATGGCCTCTGCATTTCAGGCAAATGGCTCACCTGCACGTCGACACGGCGTGCGCAACGTATTAGCGTCAGTCGCGGCGCCGAAGCTCTGCGCATTCATCGTCGGCACTTCACGCAAACTGCTCACCGGCATGCCGAGCCCGCGTACGCAACGTATCAGGGCACGACTTCAGTCGTGCCGTTTGAGCGCCTTTATTCAGGGCTTCAGCCCCTGTCACCTGATCCTGCGCCAGTTACGCGAAACGAAAGCCTTATTGTCGGGCGAGCCCCGCTGCCCCCGAAACACGTCTAGCGGGCGTCGAAAATCAACAGTTCCGAAGTGAGAGCGGCATCCAGGCGCACCGGGATGCCGCTTTGCAGTAACTCGGCGCCGCGCATTTCGACGGTCTGCCCCGAATTCGAAAACTTCACGGCGTAGTTGCGGCTCAAGTCCAGTCCGCGCGGATAGAAGCGGAAGACCGGATCGCCGGACTGCGCCGTGCGGAACAGGCCCGCGACGGCGCGGCGCGCATCGGGCGTCGCGTATTCGAGCACTACCCACGGCGAAGGCTCCATCATCGGCACGACGGGCGTGTGATGGTAGACGCGGCTGCTCACCATGATGGGCCGGATGGTCTGCTTGAACTCGGCGGCGCCGTCGCGGATCTTTTGCGCGAGCAGCGGATTCAATTCTTCGAGCGTCGGACTGATGCCGCGGAAGATGGGCCGCGCCAGCAGCGTCGCGCGCAACTGCAGGTCGATATCGCCGTCACCTTCGAGCCCGCCCGACTCCGTGCCGAACGTGCGCAGCAGGATCTCCGGCGGCAGGAGCCACGTCATGCCGTTCAGGATCTTCAATCCGCGCGGCGCGCGGAGCCAGTCCGACAGTTCGGTGTTGTGGAAGCGGTGCAGGATGCCGTAGTCGAGCCGGCCGCCGCCGCCGGCGCAGTTCTGCAGGATCACCCGCGGGAAGCGCTGGTGGATGTGGTCGAAGATGCGGTACAACGCTTCGACGTGGCGCCACTGCGTGTTTTCAAGGAAGCCGTCGCGCAGGCGGTTGCCGCCCTGCTCCACGGTGTTGTTGTAGTCCAGGCGGTACATGTCGAGGTCGTACTTCTGGATCATGCGCGCGATCTCGGCTTCGACCCACGCCTCGACGGCCGGGTTGGAAAGATCGAGCTGGCGTCCGCCCGCGACGGGCTCGCCATTGCGGGTCAAGATCCAATCCGGATGCTGCTGGCGCAGTTTCGACGCCGCGCCGACGCTTTCCACCTCGGCCCACAGGCCGAATAGCAGCCCCTTCTGACGCGCATACTCGCGCACCGGCGTGACGTCGCGCGGCAGCCATGCGCCCGCATACCAGTCGCCGACGTTGTCGGCCCAGCGGTTTGGCTCCGGCCCGTACCAGCCGGCATCGATGAGGAACTCTTCGGCGCCCATCGCGGCGGCGATGTCGATCTCGCGCTTCAATCCTGCTTCGCTTTCGTGGTCCACGATGTAGCCACGATGGTTGGATTCGATCTGATATTCACGGCCGGGGACGGGCGGCAGCAGAACGTCGCGCCGGACGTGCTCGTGGAGCGCCTGGATGACGTGATCGAGATCCGAGCGCAGCAGCAGCAGATGCGTCTCCGGGCTCTTGACGGTCTCCGCGGGTTCGATCACGCGCAGCACCGGGTCGGCCGCCGCGGGGCCGAGATCGAAGAACAGACGCGCGCGATTGTGCGCCTCATCCGCCGCGCCGGTGACGTGCAGCGCCCAGTTGCCGCTCCAGGCGAGCGAGGCCACGAACCACTCGCCCGTGGCGCGATTGCGCGCAAAAAACGTCGGGTGGCCCCAGCCCGATTTGCCGCGCGTGCCCTGCGCGGTGACGGTGCCGTTCGCGACCGGATCGAACGCCCACGCGCCTTCGCGGCCCCAGTCGTCGAGCTTTGCCGTCGCCACTTCGAAGGGCGTTTCGGAGCGCGCGGCGACGCGCTCGGTGTAGCCGTCGGTCTCCCACAGCAGGCCCGACCAGGGCGAGACGCGCGTGATCGCCGTCGGCTTGTTCCCGGTGTTGACGATCTCCAGCCAGCGCGCCATCACGGGTCCGCCGGTGAGCTGCGTGTGCAGGCGCACGGTGATGGGGCGCGCCGTGCTGCGCAACTCGACGATTGTTTCCACATGGTCCGCGGCGGCCGTCTTCTGTTCCGCCTGGACCCACTGCCAGGTGCCAGCGAGGTCCTGGCCTTCGATGCCCAGTTGGAAGGAATCGACCGGCAGGCCGGCGCGCCGCTCCGCCTGCCCCGTCAGATGGAAGTCCGGCTTGATCTGGCCCGTGGAGGTCCAGTAGCGATTCACCCAATGCCCGCTCACGAGTTCCTCGTCGCAGACCATCAGCGCGGAGCTGAGGCGCACGTGCGGCGCCGGCTCGCGCGCAATCACGGCGTTGGCGTAACGGGCCGGCGCGGCGCCCGGCTGCTGACCGGCGGCCATTCCCACGATCACAGTCAGCACTGCGGGCAGCGCGGCAACGCACATCTTCATGGGCTTCCTCCAGGGAACGCGGCGTCGCACGCACAAGTCTCCCGTGCGGCGTCTCAACGTAGCCTACTCCCACGGCAAGTCTGGCTGCTGGTTGCCGCGGCGCGCGGATGCGCGGGATTGGACCGCTACTGCGATGGACTCGAAGTTGGTGCCCGGGGTGGGACTTGAACCCACACTTCCCTCACGGGAAAACGGATTTTAAGTCCGTTGCGTCTGCCGGTTTCGCCACCCGGGCTGGGGGCGGGACGGAACGTCCGGCTCGTTCCATTCTAACGTCGGATCCTCATGGCGCTCAGACAAACCGTGCGCCGGAACGCCGTGCCGGCCTTACGCTTCCGGCTTTTCGTTTTCCATGAAGTAGTAGCAGAGCATGTGGCAGACGATCATGTGACCGTCTTCGATGCGGCCCATGTGCGGGTCGGCGACGTTGATCTCCAACTGCGAGAGGGGGCCGAGCTGGCCGCCGTCGCGTCCGGTGAGGCCGATCGTTTTCAACCCCGCTGCGTTGGCGTACTCCACCGCGCGCAGCACATTGGGCGAGTTGCCCGAACCGCTGAGCGAGAGCAGCACGTCGCCGGGCCGCGCGAAATTCCGCAATTGCTCGACAAAGACGCAATCGTAGGAGACGTCGTTCGAGTAGGCCGTGATCGTGGCGATGCCGTCGGTGAGCGCCTGGATGCGGAAGCGTTTCGGCCGGTTCCAACTCGCGCCCTTCAGCATGTCGCAGACAAAGTGCGAGGCCGTGCAGGCGCTACCGCCGTTGCCGCAGACGAAGATTGTGCGATCCTCGTCGCGGGCCTGCCTGAGCCACTCAATGGCCTGCTCCACGCGCTCCATCGGAATCGTGTCGAGGGCGCTCAAAAGCTGGCCCTTGTAATTGCTGGCAAATCCCGTCATGAAAATCGGTTTCCGAACCCCGTTCAAGTGCTACTGCCTGCACTTTACCATACGGGCTATTCCAGTTAATTCCGTGGCCCGAAAGCGTTGTGCGTGCGTCACCGCGTGTGCGTCACCGGAGAATGCGCCGCGCCAGGCCAGCGTTGCCGGAAGCATCGTAAACGCGCACCGTCACGGCATGCTCGCCGGCCGGCGGCGCTGGCAGGTGGACCGTGAAACGCTCGTGGCGGCTGTCGGCGACTCCATCGGCGCACTCCATGGGGCGCCACGGCCCTTCGTCGATGGAGACCTCGGCGCGCCGTACCGGCGACAGGGCGTCTTCCGCATCGACGTCAATTTCCAGCCCATTCGCCGTCACGCGCGGCGGGGCAAGGGTGACTCGCGGCGGCGTCTGATCGAGCAGCACGGGCGCGCTTTCGAGATCCGCCTCGCGGGATTGCGACGGCGGGTTCGACAGGCGGTCGCTGGCGACGACGCGGAAGCGATACCGGCCGTCGGCAAGCGTGTCGGCGTCCAGGAGGTACGTATTGTCGGTCAGTTCCTGTTTCAGCGTCTTCCATGTGCGCTCGTCCTCGCCGCGCACCTGCAGCGCATAAACCAAGCGGTCGTTGTCGGCATCGTCGGCCTGCCAGGAGATGTAAAGCTGGAGCACGCCGGCGCGATTCACCTGCTGGACGGGCGTCCCGGTGGCCGGCGCCGAACTCGAATCGCCTGAGTCGCTGACGGTGACGCTATATGTCGATGGCCCGGACGCCTGGGCCTGCGCGGCGCCGGGCTTCGTGGGGACCGCGACCCATTGGGGCGTGACGGAAATGGAGTGGACCACCGGCCGGTTATTCTGCGGCAGGTAGCCGAGCGCCACGGAGTCGATTGCGGCGCCGTCGTGCGAAGCCGCTGGCGCCGGCCCCTGCATCTCCACTTTCCATTGCACGTAACGGCCCGCGGGGCTGGATGTTTTGGATCCGGCCGGGTCGGTCAACGGCTCGGACCAGTCGCTCCAGGTCTTGTCCGGGCGCGGCGCGTTGCCGGAGCGCGTACGGAAGGTGAACCGCCCGCCGTTGAGATCGCCACGCCATTCCAGCCGGCCCCAGCGGGCCACGGAGCCGGCATCGAAGACCTGCGCCTCGAAGGTGCCCGCCTGTTCGCGCGCGTCGTGCAGGCTGAGCAGCTTCGCTTGCGTACCGGTAGCGACGATCAGCGCATCGCGCGATGCGAGCAGGCGGGTCGCCTCGCCTTCGCCGGTCTCGACGATGAGTGTGCTCTTGCCGTTCGCGGCGACCGAGTAGACGCGTCCGCGCAGGTCGGTGGAGAGATAGGATACGCCGTCCTGTACGGCCAGCCCGAGCAGATTCTCTTCCTTCGATGTCCACAGTGTCTCGACGTTCAGGTCCTTATCGATGCGGTACAGCGCCGATTTCTCCACGCCCGCGACCTCGACCGGCGCCGTGGGCAGCGGCTGTGTCATGTCCGGCGCGGCGGTGGGCGCCTTGGCCGGAGTCTTCAGGTCAACGCCCGCCTGTGCGGGCGCGGTTTGCGCAAGGCCGGAGCGTGCGGCGGAGTCGGCCGTGACCGTAATCGTCGTGGTGACAGGCGGAACGGCCGCCGAAGCTGCCGCCGCGGCGGCTGCCGCCTGGGCCTGTTTCTGCGCGAGCCCGCCACCGAGCGCGCCGGCGAGAATCGCGCCGTCGGGCAGCACAGCCAGCTCGCGAATCTCAGGCAGCGTGGAATGCAGCACCACCGACGCCTTGTCCTTCGCTGGAATGCGATAGAGATTCCCGTTGGGCTCGCTGCCAGCGAGCAGCGCGCCGGTCGAATCGAAAGCCAGCGCGGTGACGTGCGATTGGCCGGTCTCGTACCAGACCTCGCCCTTGCCCTGGCCGCCGATGCGCCAGACGCGGCCATCGTCGCCGCTGCCGGCGAACAACGCTCCATCGGTGGACACGGCGAGCGCCCACACGTATTTCGCTTTTGTGTCGAACCATTCTTCGGCCTTACCCGCGGCGTCGACGCGCCAGATCACGCCGCCGGGCGATGTCGCGGCGTAGACGGCTCCATCGCGGGCCGGCGCGAGGGCAAAGATTTCAGGCTGCTGCGCGGTCCAGATCTGCTGCGCCTTGGCGGCACCCGCCGCCAACCGGAACAAACGGCCCCGATGTCCGGTGGAGAACCAGAGAGCGCCGTCGGAGGCTTGCGCGACGGCCCAGACCGAAGCTTCTCCGGTGGCGGCCAGCACCACGGGACGAGGCGCGAGCGTCAACCGGCCGTCGCGCGTCAGGGCCACGCCGTTGAAACGGCCCTTCACGAAATCCGCCCACGAATTGCTCTCCCAGGCGGCCGGGCTGCTGGCGCTGGCAAGACCCGCGGCGGCGAGCAGCACGGCGCCAGTGCAAGCGGCGCGCCGTAGCAGGGACGCGTGGAAGCCGCGCGGATGAGCCGCGGGAGGAATGACCTTCATTCTCAATCCTTTACTTCAACCTGAACCGTCTTCGAACCGGTGAAAACGAAATCGCCGCCCGGCAATTCCAACTCGGTCACTTTGGCTCCGGGCGTCTGCAGCAGTGTGGAACGCGCGAGCAACAAAGCCATCGACGAGGTCGGCGCCGGCAGCGTCTCGCCCTCGGCGGTCCATGTCGGCGCGGCGCGCCACAGCCGCGCGTATGCCTTGCGGCTGCTGCGGAGTCCATTCAGAAACTCGACCAATTGCTCGGGGTTGCGCGGTGGCACGGCCAGGAACTGCCGGTACTCGGCGAGGTTGGCGGACGGCCCGTCGGCGACGCTGACGTTGAGCGTGCCGGTAGGCGCTCCCGCGGGCACGGTGTAGGTCGTGGATTGCTCCAACTCGAAGCCGTCCTCACCGACGAAGCGGGCGAAGATGTCGAAACTGTCGCCGGGATGAACCTCGCGCCGCGAGGTCCAGACGCTGTCCAGCCGGAGTTCGCGATGATCGTTGGAAACGGTGAGGTCGAGATCGATGGAGCGCAAGCTGAGCGTATTGAAGCCGCTGGTCGCAATGGCGGCGACGGGCGCGGCGAGCGCTCCGGCGGCCACCTGGGCGGTCCCGGTTTCGGCGCTCCAGACATTTTCAAACAGCACATCGGGCGCGCCGCTCAATTGCATGCGGCACTTCGCGGCGATGGTCGATTCGCCGCTCGCGCGTTCCGTCGCGTCGACGATCGAGAAGACGGCCATCTGGCTGATCAGCGGCGTCAGCGTCCGGTCGCGCACCATCTCAAAACGATAGCGGCGCTCGCCGCCGGGCCCGGTGACGTGCACGCTGACCGGGATCATCGGGGCGTGCTCGCCGAGACGGCCGGCGATGGCCGTGCTGTAGTCGCTAAGGATGGCCCCCAACCACTCGCGCGAAGTCGAGATTTTGAAGCTCGAATTCAGGTTCGGCAACAGCGCGATGACCTCGGCGCGCGCGAAGGGCAGCGACGTTTCGCCCGTACCCATGAAGCGATGGCCGAACGCGTAAATGCGATCGCCATCGACACGCGTCACCGTGCCGTCGGCGCCCGCGTTCAGGTCGCCCGTGATCAACTGCACGCTGATCATCGAACCCGGCTCGATCGGCCCTGGCGTCTTTGCCGGGAGTGTGGAGGATCCGCCGCCCGAGGCGCCCTGCACCGGCTCCAGACCCGCCGTGCGCAATTGCGGCGCAAACTCGTCGAGCGTCGCGCGCGTGAATCCGCCGAGCCGGAGCGGGGTGGAGATTTCCATCAGCCGTTCGGAACCGGCCTGCACCGATGCACGCATGGGAAATTCGGCGCTGAAGCTGAACGGGTTGGCTCGCGCGGCGTGGCTGGCAGGCGCCGGCGCGGGCCGCAGCATTTCTTCGATCGGGCGAATGCCGCAGATCGGCTCCTTCGCGTAAGGAAAGGACAGGGCGACGGCGCCGGCGAGCCGGCCGTCGATGTAAACCGGACTGCCGCTCATGCCCTGCATCACGCCGGTCTTTTCGAGCGGTCCGCCCGAGAGCCGCGCCAAAATGATGTTCTGCCGGGGGCCCGTGTTTTCGAGCACGCCGAGGATCTCGACGTTGAACTCTTCGACTTTCGTCCCCGCGAAGACTGTGCGGCCCACGCCCTTCTGGCCGGCTTTGATTTCGCTGAGCGGAAAGATCGGCGGCGCGCCGGAGGGTACCTGGGCGAGCGAGATAAACGCGAGGCAAAAGACGACAGGGGCTAGGCGGCGCAGCACTAACTCAATTGTAATCGGGAAACATGCGTGTTTCCGTGAGCTTGCGGTATAGTACGAATGTAGGTATCCCAACCCGGCGCGGTAGCCAAGTGGTAAGGCAGAGGTCTGCAAAACCTTTATCACCGGTTCGACTCCGGTCCGCGCCTCCACAAAAACATCCCGTAAAGCCTTCATTCTATTGCAGTTCGTCTTTTGTCCCTTGCAGGGGGCCAAAATCCGGAGATGTACCCAAATCGCCCGTTTTTGATGGCGGGGTCGGGCGTTTTTCGTGTCGTTTTTCACCCCGGATTCCCGACCACTCCGAGATGCTCGCCTGCTGCACGTGGACATAGCGCCGGAGACTCGCGAGATTGCCGTGGCCCAGGATCGCCGCCAGTGTTGGCAACGGGCACCCGCGCATTGCGAGGCGCGTTGCAAAGGTGTGGCGCAGCTCGTAGATTACAAAGTGCAGCTTGAGCTTCTTGACCAGCTTGAGATGCGTTTTGTCCAACGAGTTCAAGAGGTTATCGCCGACAGATCCGCGTTTCCCTACGAACAGGCGCGCGTCGAGCCGTTTCCCGGCCATTCGACGAGCAAGGACCTCGCGGGCCTCTTCGCTCATGCCAATTGTTCGCTTCGCGGCGTTGGACTTTCCCTTGCGAACCGTGACGCTGTTCGCGTCGAGGTTCACGTCTTGCGGATGCAGATCAAGCACTTCTTCCGGGCGCATCCCGGTCCCAAGGACAACCCGGCCGAGGTCGTGGAGCACCGGCCGCGTTGCCGCGGCGGCGAAGTAAATCAGCTCCTCTTGCGGCGTGACGACGTGCTCCCGTTGGACGCCATCCGCGCTCGGGATCGTGACGCCGTCGAGCGGGTTGCCGCGAAGCCAACCCTGCTTGCGCGCGTACTTGAAGAAGCCGGAGAGTGCGTGAAGGTCATGCCGGATCGTGATGTCCTTGATCTTGCTGGCCCGCCGGTAGTCTTTGAAGTCCTCCACCATCCCACTCGTGATCGAGTGGACCATCGTGCCCTGGAAGAAGTCGATCAGGCTGGCAGAGGAAGTCCGGATGCGTTTCGCCGTCGCCGGGTGGTCTTTGCACTCGCCGCGTTTGTGCTCCAGGTAGACGGCGAACGCGTTATTGAACTGCCGCGGTGAGAGCTTCGGCAGCGACGAACCGCTCTCCACCGCCTGCCGGGCCTGTTCCAGCTTCCGCAGCGCGGCGCTCAGATTGTGTGACGTGGCCTTTAAGCCGGTGGTTTGGTTGTACTCGACGCCCGAAACCATGAACCGCAAGTGGTAGCGCCCGTTCGCGATTTTGATCCCCGGCGGTAATTCTCGGCCTTGCTTCTCGCTCACGGATGAATCCCTCCACTTGGTCTTGCCGATAACGGATCATGCGGCCAATGACAATCCACGGCGGTCCCTTCCCCCGGCAGCGCCAAGCTGCCAGCGTTGCGACCTTCACCGCAAGGTCGTCCGCAACCTGTTCTGGTGTCATCAACATCATTGCCTTGCCTCTCCCGCGCCACCGGCCCCCGTTGTGGAGTCCTACGAGCATGACCTGAACCCAGAGGGCCGGTTTGGATTTGGCGCGGAACTCGAATTAACGTGTGCTCCGCCGCTTCCCGGCGCGTCGGAGTGCACCGACCAGCAGCCCGACGATGGCCGAAGCCGCAATCCAGGCGATCAACGCCGCCGGCGCGTACTTCATGCCACGTCCTTTTCCAAGAACGCCGCGCGGATGTCGCGCGTAAGGCCATCTTCCCGTCCCGGGTGCCGCTTCGCCGCCGTGCGAAAGGGCAGCCCGCAGAGCATCAGCTTCAGCGCAGCGCGCCGGTCAACTTGCGCTTGGCGGAAAGCATTCAGCCTGTTTTCAATCGCTTGCGGGGCCGTCGCTTTACCAGCGCTGGCTCCGGTCGCATCCTTAATCAAAATGAGATTTCCCATCGCAACCTCTCACGTTGTTATTGAGCGCCGCCCATCGGAGAAACGAGCGGGCCGCGCGGCTCAGACACGGCCCGCCCCAAGGAGGAGGAAACCCCGGCGCTATTACGCTCGGAGGTGAGGCGCTGGAGCACAGCCCCGTAGCAGTAGTCGGAGAGCGAAACGCCCTCTGTCGCCGCCGCAATGCGGATCGCTTTCTTCACGCCCCGCGGCGCGCGGAACTGGACCATCGTACGGTCCTCAATCGGTGTAGGATGTTCTTCAGTGCTCACAAGAACAGAATAGGTCAACAGGTCAGTAGGTCACAATGGTAAAAATGACCCATTGACATTTGTTATGGAAGACAAGAAGCAAATAAAGATCACAGCCAGCGAGGAGCGACGCCGAAAGATCAAGTCCAAAGCCAGCGCTGAGGGAATCACTGTGCAGGATCTTTTTGACGGGTGGATAGACGAATGGCTGGTGGGCAAGAAGTCGACAGCAACCAAGGCGGCCGTCGAGGCCGACGGCGACAGCTCTGAGTTCGTAGATGAGAACGAGAAACGACTGCGCCGCATCCTGCATCTGGTTATGGTTAAGGGCTCAGAGAAGGACAAAACCGGAATCGAAGCCAATCTGGAATGGGTCGAGGGAAAGTTAGGCCGTGAAGTTGATGATGATGAGCCGAAACCGGCAAAGCGGCGAAGGGCAGTGGTCAACGGGTAAAAGTGATCTGCCCGGTGTGTGGTCGTGCGGGTGTTCGCAGGGGTAGGCCGGGCTCGCACGTGGTGGACATAGCGGAATGGAAGAAGAGGCGGGGAGCGTGATGAAACGGACGTGGGCCGTGCGAACAATTCTAAGCTTTCTTGTTTTGGCCGGGTTGGCGTGGGGGCAAGGCGGAGACACCGCTGAGCAGCGATCGCTCGCCGGTATCAGGGAATTGTACGTTTGGGTGCACGATTTCTCTCCGGAAGTCCAAAACGACGGGCTGTATGCCGCAGACGTGCAGACGGAGACCGAGCTTGCGCTGCGGAAGGTTGGGCTCCGCGTTCTCCCCGGGCATGAACTAAAGAATTCTCAGACTTCAATGCTGGAAGTTCACATCCGCCCGTTGTCACTCCTAAAAGAGTGCGGGGGGTACGCTTTGGGCCTAAACGTTGAGCTGGTCCAGACTGTTTTTCTCGCGAGGAATCCGCAAGCCGCGCTTGTGGCTCCCACGTGGAGCGTCAATAGCGTTGCATATGCCACGCAGGGAAACGTGGTGAAAGCGCGATCAACGATCCAGGACCAAGTGAACGCCTTCCTCAACGCGTGGCTTGCGGCCAATCAGAAGTGAGCGCTGGGGAGGCCTGCGCCTCCCCACTCCGCTATTTGTGATTCCACTTCCGCGCGTTCGCCGCGAAGTTGGCTTCCTTGCGCACTGCTGGGCTGGGCGAGCTCTTCGCCGCCGCGATCTTCTGCCCGCTCGGGACACCGAGCGCGGCGTGCAGCCGGCCAGCGTGCGCCGGGTTGATGTGGATGGACGATTTCATGGATTTCATTGTTTGTTGGCCCTTTCTGTTGAACTGAGTGCCGTCTGAATGCGCGGCAGCAAACGTTTCACAGTGGCGGGAGGCATCAGCTTCAGCGACCTCTCTTTGTCTCTAAGAAGTGGTATAAGCTGTTGCTTTTCCTCCGGCGTGGCCACGTCGTACACGTTAAGAGCCTTCTCGATGGGCAGACTCTTGACTTCGCGTTGAAGGCCGGTCAACCGTGCGAGCTGCGTCGCGCGCTTGCGGTCTCCGAACGAGAACTTGCCCTGAGCGATTCCCTGCTGCACATCGGGCGGCAGATCCTTGCCCTGGCTGAAAGCAGCCGTCGCCGCCTGGCGCAGCCGCTTGCGTTCTGCGGTGTCTTCGGGAATCGGCTCACTGCCGCCACGCTCCTTCATGTACTTTGTCGCCAGCTCCTCGGCAGCCGTGCGGCCAAGCGTGGATGGCGCCGGCGTGATGCCGACGAACGGCAGCGCCCGAGAGGCGAAGCCCCCGGACTTCTCCTCGGCCCGCTGATAGTTCCGCACGCCGAGCGGGACGGCCGCGTTCGCCGGAGCCTTGATGAGCGTGTCGTAGAGCTGCTTCATCAGCGGATCTTCAGCGTTGCGGATCTCCACGCCGTAGAAGTCCTTGTTGCGAAACATCTCCGCCACCAGCGAATCGAGCGGGCTGACCTTGTTGGCCAGCGTGCCCCACGGGTCTTTCGAGTAGTGGTAGATGTCCTTCGTGTACGAAGGCAGCGAGCTGCGCTCGTCTTCGCCGCGCTCGTTCTTTTCACCGTTGCGCGGGAAGAAGTAGTCCTTCAATTCCTGCGGGTGCTTGCCGGTCATGAGGAACTGATAGACCGCCGCACTGATGGCCGTCACCGTGACCAGGGCAAGGAGGTAGCACAGCCGTTTCAGATTGACCTCGGACGGGGGCTTCCCACTGATGAGCTGCTTGGGCACGCGCCAGAGGTCCAATATGCCGCCACCGACCTCGCGCAGAGTGCCAATGTTCCATCCAACGCTCCTGAAGTTGAGCATCAGGATGTCCTTCAGCGCGCGATTCCAGAATAGGTTGTCGTAGACGAGCTGGCCCATGCGGTTGTCCACAGAGTCCCAAGCTGCCGCCAGCACTTTGGCTACGGTTTCGGAATCGGCATCCGGGCCGAGCCGTTCAAGGTCGTAGCGGGCCATGTCCGCGAAAACACCGAGTTTCTGGCGCGGAACGAGCCAATCGAGGATTGGCCTGGTGCTCGCGTCGGCCACCGCAAACGGCGATTGGATGGCGAGTTTCGTAGCCTTCACGACACCAGCGCCAATGAGCCCGGAATGAAACGCCTGCCCGACTTCGCGCAGCGTATCCATCCAGCGTTCGGCCATGCGCGTGTGGTAGAACTCGTCCATCTTCGCGCGTCCGCCGGCCGAGACCACCGCCTCAACCATCGCGGCCATCTCCGGATCCATGCTCGCGCCGGCTTCCTTCCACTCCTTCAGCAGCTTGTGCCCGCGCAGCAGGTTCGACACCGGCGCGGCGGGAAACTGCGCGATCGTACCGATGCCGCGGAGCGGGTGCCCGCGCAGGATCTGCTCGAAGCCGAGCGCGGCTTTCGAGACTGCCGCGTCCATCGACGTAAAGCCCAAGTGGAAAGCGCTGAAGCCAAGTTGGAACTGGTTCAGGGCGTTGTTCACGCCGAGCGCCGCGCGGAACAGGCCGCTGCGCCCGCGCAGGCCGGGGCTGAGGTAATTGTTGAGAATCAGCGCCGCGCCGTCCGGCGCCCACCAGTAGCCCCGGATCACCAGTCCGCCGACGTCGTACGGTTGCGACAACTGCTCGTAGGTCATCGAACCCTGGATGGTCGACAGCGGGGCCAGCTCGGCATGGTCGGCCAGGAACGAACGCGTGTATTCCAGGACGGTCGGGGCGACCTCCGCGAACTTCTCGCGCGCGCCAACCCAGGCTTGCAGCACCGCCGCGGCCATCTCGTCGCGGTCGCGGCGATAAGCCGCCGATTGGTCGGAGCGTAGGTCGGCGAGAGCCGTCAGCTCGGCGCGCACCTTCTGGCGCACGGCCACCAACTCGGCCAGCTTTTCGTACTCGCCCTGCGCCTCCGCGCGCTTCTCCGGCGTGAGCTTGCCGAAGCCGTGCAGCCGTGCCTCCAGCAGCGTCAGCTTCGCGCCGTTCGCGCCGCCGGGGTAGTTCCAGAGGTTGTGGACGAACTTCCAGCGATCCTCGATGGCATGGCCCAGCTCGTGGGCGACGATCGATTCGTTCGTGCCGTGGGCTGTCCGGATCTCGGGCTTGCCCTGCGGGCTCTGCCCCAGGTCGCCGCCGCGCAGCTTCATCTTGCGGACGTGCTGGAGCCCCAGGTTTTTCATGGCGGCTTCCAGGCCTTCCCACAGCCCGGCGTTCGGGAACTCCTCGATGTTCAGGACACTCGGCCCGTAGACGGTCCCGATGGGATCGGCGATCTTGCGCCAGCCTTTCGGAGGATGGTCATCTCGGCCGTAGTAGCGCGCAATGCCTTGCTTGTGCCAGAGCTGGAGTGTCCGGTGCGCCACGAGGTACTGGTCCATCTCGCGGAGCTTCATCAGCACCAGATCGACGGGGTTGTCCGAAACCGGCGTCAGCCCGGCGCCAAGACCGTCCTGAAACGTGATGTGCGTTCTTTGTTTCAGGAACGCCTTGCGCCCCTCAAACTTGCGCGGGTTGGCGAACAGTTTGCTGAACGCCTCTTCCGCGAGCTTCGGGTTCTTCCAGATGTGCGGGAAGTAGTTCTCGTAGAACTTGCGCAGCTTGCCCGTTCCGAGCCGCTGAACCTCGTCGCGCCGGCCGTCGAGCAGATGGCGCAGCGAATCGGCGATCCACTGGAGATTGGCGCTCGTCTGCTGTTCGCCAGCCTCCATGCGCCGGATGAACTCGAAGTTGTCCGCTGGCGTCTGTGAGCGGAAGAACGTCCGCGCCTTGCGAAGCGCTTCGGTCGCCCGGTCGGCGTGGAGCGCCATCTCGGCGAGATTGCGCCGCAGCCCCAGAGAGGCGCGCTGCGCCGTGTCGTCGAAGGCCGTAGGGACTGCCCAGGTTTTGATGTCGGACGCGGCCTCGCGAATGGCGCGCGCGGCATCGGTCAGCGGGACGGCCGCCTCTTCGACGATGGCCTGCTTCCCGCCGCGCAACGCGAAGTTGGGGCGCTCGTGCGGGAGCGTAGGCTCTTCGCCGGGTTCTTCGCTGCCTGCGCGCAAGAACCGCCGCAACTTCGGATTGGTTGCTTGCGCGTACTCGCCGCCAGCGCCGGTCTCCTCGTCGAGCTGCGCAGCGCCGCCGGCGTCCGCGCCCTGGAACTTCTTGTCCAGCTCGGCCAGACGAGCGCGCTTTTCGGCCAGCTCCGCAGCCTTCGGGAACGGATTGCTGTTCAGCGTCTCTTGCGCGGCCTTCAGCTTCGCCTCGGCTCCCGTGACCGTGGCTTCGGCTTCCGGGATGAAGCTGCCGATAGCGTTGTAACTGCGCGTGAGAGCCGCAAGCAGCCCAGACCCGTTCGTGTCCGGTTGAATCTGGAAGTCGGCGAAGTCGGACTGCAGGCGCGCTTCAAAGTGCGGCGACGTGGTTTCGAGGTCGAACGGCCCGTAGTGGCCAATGACTTGGCTGCTGCCGGACTTCCGCGCTTCGGCAAACTTCCGCTCCAGCGCCGCGCCGTCCGGCTGGTTCACGCCTGTAAGCGCGAACGGCTTCTCGTCCGGATGGTCTTTCTCCCATGCCTGTTTGCGCGCAAGCTGGTCCTTCATTTCGGCCAGCCTGTCGCGGCTGTACTCCAGATCGCGTTCCAGGCCAGCGACGCGGCGCCGGTCGAACGCCTGCTGATCGAAGTGCGCGGACTCCGCGCCTTGCAGCCTACGAATCTCCAGCTCCAGGTTCGCCCGCTCCTTGACGGTCGGATCGCTGCTGGACAGGCCAACGACCTCGGCGGCCGACAGCACCATCGCGTCGGCGTCTTCCATCTCGCGGACGGTCAGATCCCCGCTCATGGCGGCGGCGATGAACTCCGCTTTCCGCTTGAGCGTGTCCCACATGTAGCCGTCGAAGCTGTCTTCGGTGACGTAGTAGAAGATCCGGATCTCTTTGTTCCGGTTGCCTTGGCGCTCGATGCGCCCGTTGCGCTGCTCGATCTCGGCCGGCTTCCACGGCGCGTCCAGGTGATGCACCGCGACCAGGCGCTCCTGGACGTTCGTGCCGGCGCCCATCTTCTCGGTCGAGCCGATCAGGACGCGCACGGTCCCGTCGTTGACCTGCCTGAACAGTAGAGCCTTCTGCGCGTCGGTGTTCGCCTCATGGATGAAGCGAACCTCATCGGCGGGAACGCCGAGCGCAACGAGCTTGGCCTTGATGTCCTCGTAGATCGAGGCCTGGAGCCGGGTGTCAGTTGCCTGCCCTTCGTCGGCTGGCGCGTCGCCCTCCGCGTTTTCCTTCGGGTCTTTGTCGCTGTTGCCTTTCGGAATGCCCATGTCCAGGAACATGAGCTGCGTGAGCTTGTCCTTTGCGCCTTCCTTCCAGATGCCGTAGACCTCGGAGATGGCGCGATTGACCTTGCTTCCCGGATCGTCGGGAAGCGCCCGGCTGACCAGCCGCATGTCGAGCGCCGCGATGCGGCCCTCGTGCGTGATCTTCAGCATGTTGTCGATCTTCGGATCGACCTGGCCGCTCCGGATCTTCTCGGCGCGCTTCCCTAGGCGTTGAATTTCGGCCTTGAGCGCGTCGGAGCCGCGAACGGCGATTACGGTCGGACGGCCACCCCGGATCGCCGGCGTCGGCAGCTTCAGATCTTTGGCGTTCTTCACGTCTGCGACGGTGCGGAAGAGCTTGATGAGGTCTGCGACGTTGACGAACTTGCTGAAGCGGTTGTTGGTGCGGAAGCCGCCCCCCTCGGGCCGCATCTCGACAACGCGCTGAACCTCGCCGTACTGCTGCGCCCAGTTGTCGAAGCTGTCCAGGTCTTGAGCCTTCAGCTTGTCCGAAGCGAGGTAGCGCAGCATCGTCCACAACTCGGCCATCGTATTGCTGATGGGCGTTCCCGTGGCGAAGACAACGCCGCGGCCGTGGTACTTGCCGGAGAGGTACTGCGTCTTCAGGAACATGTCCATCGCCCGGTTGGACGAACTGTTGGGCAGGCCTGCAACGCGGTCCATCTTCGTGATGTAGTACAGGTTTTTGAACAGGTGCGCTTCGTCAACGAAGATCTGGTCGATGCCGAGCTGCTCGAACTCGATGGAGCGGTCCCGGTTCGCATCCTCGATGCGGTCCTTGAGCTGTTTCTCCAGGTTGGCAAGCATCGTCTCCAGGCGCTTGACCGTGGGGTCTTTCCGCTTGCTCTTCTTCTCCATGCCCGCCGCTTTGGCGCGGGCGTTCTTTTCCTCCAGCTCCGCGATGGCCGCGCGCAGCTCGCCGGTCTGCGCGTCCACGAACTTGCGGAAGGTCTCGTCCGAGACCGGCAGGTACTCGAACGATTTGTGCGAAACGATGATGGCGTCGTAGTCGCCACTGGCAATCCGCGCCATGGCGAGCTGGCGCTTGCCCTTTGCAAACCACTGTTTGCCCGCGGCGAACACGTTCGCGTTGGGGTAGAGCCGCATAAAGTCGGCTTCCCACTGCGAGACCAGATGGTTCGGGACAACGAAGATGGGCTTCCGGATCATGCCCATCCGCTTCATCTCCATCGCCGCCGCGATCATCTCGTAGGTCTTTCCGGCGCCGACGACGTGCGCGAGGAGCGTGTTACCCGTCTGGATGATGCGCCAGACGGCATCAACCTGGTGCTTGTCGAGGCTGTGATTGCGCAGTGACGCGCGGTCCATGCCGGGGAACTTCAGGTGGCTCCCGTCAAACTGCCGCAGCCGTACGCCGTTGAACTCGTCGTTGTAGATGCGCAGAAGGCGTTCAGTGCGCGCCGGATCCTTCCAGGCCCACTTCGTGAATTCGTCCTTGATCGACGTCTGAACGTCCTGCGCCCGGTTCGTCTTGTCGACATCCAGCGCCGCGTGGCCTGCTTCGTCCCTCGGTTGGTAGATCCGTGGGCTCTTCATGTTCAGCGCCAGCTCAAACAGATCGGTGCCGCTCAGGTTGAATGCGCCCCACTTGGACGCGTTCGTTGCGCTGCTCGCCGCCGCCCGCGAGACGTTGACGGACCATTCGCCCGCCGCCGGCGCGAAGTTGACCTGCACCAGTCGGTCGCCCCACGTGGATGGCGCGTTGCCGATGAGCACTTCCCGCGCGAAGTCCTCGATCACATCGGTGGGAATCCAGCTTGAACCAGCCCGCGCCGTGATTTGCGATGGCGTGAGGTCGGTCGGCTGGACCTTCAGGAGCGCCGTCACGTTGCGCTCGTACGCCGGTTCGAGCTTCGCCGCGGCCTGCGCCGCCTTCAGCTTCTTCCTGACGTCGCCGCTCAGGTACTCGTCGTTGGTCTCGTAGCGCTGCGTGTCGGGGTTCTGGAAGATCTGGCTTCCCAACTCCTCGATGATCTGCGCCCGCGTCTTCTCGGGCAGAAGGCCTTCGATGCGCTCCCAGTCGATCTTGCCTTTCTCCGCGAGGGAGACCGCCAGCGCCGCCGTCGCGTTCTCGGCTGTCTTCGGCGGCCGGTAGGGCTCGATCGTACGGCGGTCGAAAACCGCACGCTTGGTGGCCGTCTTGGCGTCAGCGTCGTAGTCCTCCAGTGCCGCGACAACCGGATAATCCGGGTCATCGCCGAAGGCCGCGAAGTTCGGCTTCGCGTTGACGTAGCCGTGCTTCTTCACGAAGGCGTCGTAGACGCGGTTGAGTTCCTTGCGCGCCTTGGTGATCTCGGCCTCTGGCCGGTCGTCGATCTGCGCCTGATAAGCCGCGCGCGCAGCGTCCCGCAACCCGAGCAACGCGCGAACGCGGCCCTCCGCGTCCTTGCTCAAACCGGCCGGTTGCAGTTCGTCGCCGTTGCGTTGCATCAGCTTCTTGCCGACGATTCCGTAGCCGCCGCGCTTGATGCCCTTGGTGGTCTCGTCCACTAGGACGGGCTCCTCTTTGGGACTCTGCTCACGGCCTTCATACGTCAGCGCACCGGCGGGCAGCTTCTCGATTGCCGCCTGGAGTGCCTCCGGCGTCAGCGTGCCGTCGAACCCGAGTTCGTTGTCGCTGTGCATCCCGCGCGTGAGCGCCGGTTGGGCGAGGAGCATCTCGGGATGGTCGACGAAGTAGCGGCTCATGTCTACCTGGACGTCGTTGCCCGCGCGGTCTTTGAGGGTGATGGGGACGGTTTCCGTCCAGTCGCGGCTCGGCGCTTTCTCGCCCGGATAGAGCTTGCGCAAGAAGATGATGTCGGTCACTACTGCGGTGCCGGCGTTCGCAGAGAACGCGCCCATGTGGCCGCCCGGCAGCCGGATCGCGCCCAGCAGTTCGGCCCGGTCCGCGATGTAGTTGCGGATGAACGGGTCTTTCTTGTCGAGCGTGTAGCGCGAGGTCACGAACGCGACGACGCCGCCAGGGCGCACGTGCTCAAGCGCCTTGGCGAAGTAGTAGTCGTGAATGCGGCGCGTCAACCGCTTGTTGCGCTTGAACTCGGGGTCGGTGACGCCGTAGCTGCCGAACGGGATGTTCGACACGGCCACGTCGAAGAAGTTCTTGGGGAGGACGGTCGATTCGTATCCGCCGATGGTCACCGCCGTGTCTGGGTAAAGCAGCCGGAGCATGGAGCCGGTCAGCCGGTCCAGTTCGACCGCCGCGCGGTGCGCGGGCAGCGTGGCTTCCGGCTGAAGGCCAAGGAAGTTGCCGATGCCGGCGCCGGGTTCGAGAATTCGCGAGTTCTTCTTCAGGCCGAGGCGTTCAAGCGCCCGCCACACTGCCTGAACAACTTCGCCGCTCGTGTAGTGGGCGTTGAGGCTCGAATGGCGCGCGGCCTCGTATTCTGGCGTGCTGGCAAGCCCCTGGAACTCCTCGCGCATGGAGCGCAGGTCACGGTCAAAGTAATCGGTCCACGCCTTCTGCGCGAGCGCGCCCCACCCGACGTAGCCGGCCAGGACTTTCTTCTCTTCGGGCGTAGCTTCGGCTCGGCCTTCGCTTTCGATCTTCCTGAGCGTCTTGATGGCGTCCAGGTTGGCGCGGAACTTCTCTTTGTCGCCGCCTACGCCGAGACGCGCCGGTTCGGCGATGCGGTAGTCTCGGGAGACTGCGGCTCGCCGGTGGTGCTCCAGTTGAGCGGGTTGTTCGGCGGATTCGGCTCGTCCTCCTCGTCCGGGAGGAACGCCCACTTTTGCCTCGCCAACTCCCACGCCCGGTCGTGCGGCAGCCCCTGCTTCCAGAGAGCTTCCATTTCCTCTGCCGTTTTCTCCTGGGCGTAGAACACCATTTCCCTGAGCTTGCCCTGCGCTTCCAGCTCCTTGCACATCTTGGGCCGGAATTCCTGCCAGTGGGCGAGGATGTGCTTGCCCAGTTGGCTCAGGTGCTGCGGGCTGTACTCCTGGTTGTCCGCCATTCGATTGCTCCCCCTTCACTGTCGACTGCGCTGCCACTGGCGTCAAGGGCGGCGCCGCTGCGGCGGGCGTCAGCTTCGCCTTCGCCGCGGCCTTCTTCGCTTTGGCGCGCTCGACGGCTTTCTGCAACGCCGCTTTGCCCGGCGCGACCGGCGCGGCTACTTCGGCGGGAACTTCCTGCCCGGGTGATCCCGCTCGAACTTCTCCTTGTTCTTGAAGAACTGGACCTGCTGTTCCCGGTGCTCCGCTCCGGTCTTGCTGCGGGATGTTCCCAGGTTCTTGCCCGTGTGGCTGAGTAGTCTGTACCCGCCCGGAACTTTGCGAATCATTGATGCTTTCTCCTTCCGCGCCCGGCTGCTGCGCCGGCGCTACTTCTGACATCTGAAGGTCCGGACGCTGCTGCTGGAGCGCCGCAACGCCATCGTGGAACGCTCCCACGTTGGGATAGACGGCGACCGGCTGCCCAGCTTCCGAGACCTGGACTTCGCCGCGTGGCGTCTCAACGACGTCGAGAACGGTTTCGAGCTTCTGCGCGGGATCGGCCACGCGCACCTGTGCGGTGCGGATCGGCTCGACGGGCTGTGTGGCGGCAGCCGCAGCGCCGCCCTTCAGCCACGCGTCGAACTCCGCTCTGCTGCGGTACGCCCCGCGCGGCTCGCCGTTCTGGTAAACGGTCACATCGCCCTGCGGGTTTTCCCGCAACTCGAAGTCCGCGGGCTCGCCCGTCGCCGGGTCGGCGGCGCGCAGCTCGGTGACCTTGGGCGGCTGCGCACTGAAAGCGCCAGCCTGCTCGGGCGTCAGATCTTCCTTCGTCCCGATCTCGACTGTGTGGCCGGGGCGCCGCTTGGCAACGATGTCCTTGACGAGATCGGCCTCGTACGGGTTGAGCATCGTCTGCTCGACGACGTTGCCCTTCTCGTCGCGAATGGTGACCGGGAATTGCTGCCCCCACGAGTCGGGCGTGACCTCGACGCTGTGGTCAGGCTTGTACTGCTTGACCAGGTCGCTGGTCATCGCGGCCTCGTCCCGGCTCATCAGCTCTTCGGCGACCTGATTGCCTTCCGGATCTTTGACCACGACGCGGAAGCGCGCGTTCTGCGGGTCGAAGCCGTCCGCGTGCTGGCCAAGCCACGCCTGAGTCTCGCTGGCCGAGCCGCCAGCCACGGTCTTGCCCGTGCCTGTGTTGACGACGTTGTAGGAAGGCCGTCCGTTGGGTGCGCCGACAAAGCGGATTTCGTGCGGCGCGCCGTTGACCTCAATCGGGATCGGCTTGGAAAGCTCGGGGTTGTTGGTGAAGACGTCTTCGACGGCCGCTTGCGCTTTGCCCGCGCCCTGCTCTTGCCGCAGAAGCTCGTCCGCGATCTTGTTGTGAGCCTCCAGCTTGGCGTCCGCCGCGCGCAGACTGCCGCGAACACTCAGGCCAGCCGCGCCGAAGCCTGCTACGTTACCAAGCAGATCCGCGACTTCCGGCGATGCGCCCGAGGCTTGCGCCAGCTTCTCTGTGCCGTAGCCTGCCACGCCAGCTTTGGCGAGGGCCGTAGCCGCCGCGAGAGGCGCTTCCACCGCGCCAGCAACCATCACCGGCGCCGCCATCTTCGTTGCGCCTGTGAGGATCTGGGACGCGCCGGATGCTGCCTGATTGCCGAGCTGCGGATTGAGCGCGGGCTCGCCGGGTTGCTTGTGGCCCATCCCCGCGAGCTGCGTTCTCCCGATGTCGGTCGTCGCCGCTGCCGCCGGAGCGGCCAGCGCTTCGACGCCGTGCGCCACGTCGGACGCGCCTGGAACATTCGGCGACGTGCCCATGCGAAGCAGGCCGGTGATCATGTCGGCGCCAGCGCTCTTGAGCCGGTCGGTAATGCTGGCCTTGTGCGGTGGCACGGCCCCGGCGTTCTCGTCCTGCAAACCTGCTGGCAACGGAGCGGGCGGAATCGCGGGCGCAGGTCTTTGCATCGTCGGAATCTGCGGCGGGAACGCCGCCGGAGCGTAACCCTGTGCGTTACGAGCCTTGATCAGCTCGTTGTTGCTGGCTGCCGCCAGATCCGGACGCTTTGGCTCGATTGCAGACACTGGGGGCGGCGTGAACTTGTCCTGGCGCTGCCCTGGATCGGGCTCCAGGGACTCGACCGGCGGCGGCGTAAAGCTCCCGCCAGCCGTGGCCGGTCCCGGCTCCAATGCGCTGAGGGGTGGCGGAGTGAATCCTCCCATGGCTATCGCACCTTCTGCCAACTCGCCTGGTTATTGGGATCGCCTCCCAAGAACTTCAGGCCTCCGTAGACGCGGCCCGCTTGGTATGCGCCGGAGTTTCTATCCTGCGGCGCGCGCGCAGCCGCTGCCGCATCGTGACGCGCTAGGATATTGTTGAACTCGGAAAGCCGCTGTTGCGCAGCCGCAAGCTTGCTCTGGTAGAACGGAATCTCTCCAGGCAGGACGTCCATCGTCATCCCCGAATTACCGTCGGAGATCTTCCGCGTCTGCACAGCAGTGCTCAAGTCGTCGACGATCTTCTGCAACTGCGCCCGCTTCGCCGCGACCTGGGCGAGTCCGTTGGACGTCAGCAGGCCGCCCGAGCGCGCCGCAGAGTGAGTGATTGACGCCGCGTCCAGACGCGATTTTGCCAAAATTTGAGCGATGTCCTTGCGATATGCGCCAGCAGCGTTGACAGCGTCTACGCGGGCTTTGTCGTGGCCAGCGCCCACGGTCACCTGGGTCTCGTCCTTCATGCCTTGTCGTTGAGTGGCACCAGCCTGCTGCGTACCGATGCCTGCGAGGTGCGTCTCAGACGGAAGGACCCTATTGGAGAGTTCTTGCTCTGTGGCGTAGTACCCCGGCCCCGTGTATCCCGGCGTGTTTTCTGGGGAAACCCAAACGCCATTCCGGACACGGTTCTCGTGCTCGGCGTCGTTCTTCGCACGCATCTCCGAGAGGATCTGGTTCGCCTTCACCGCGTTGGCGATGGCGTGCATTTCTTCCGGGGTGTGCAAGACATACTGCTGGCCGCCATAGGTGAACAGCCGCGACGGGTGGACGGTGTCTGCCGGCGCGTCTGCCGTGGTGGTCGCTGCGGTTCCAGGGAGCGTTGCCGCGTTGCCGCCCGCAGCCGCCGTGGGCATCTGCACGTCCGGAGACGCGGGCCGCTGGAAGGCCCCCCCATGTACGAAATCTGGCGCGTTGCTCGGCGCACGGAAGACGTCCGGATTGGGCAGCGTGTCCGTAGTGGGCGCGGACAGCGCGCTCGAAACCTGCGTAGGCAGGTCGGGCGCGATCTGCGCCGTCTGCTTAAAGGCCGGCCCAATCACCGAGTCGGCAACTGGCGTAGCGGATTGCGCGAGCTGCTGCTGCAGCGCAAGGCGATCTTGAGCTGTAGCGATATGGCTTTGCTCGATCTTGTCCCTGCCTGTTTGGCCGTAGAGAATCGTGTCAAGAAGTCCCATTCGCCTACCCTCGATAGCTCCCCGCACTCATTCCGGTGATGCCGCCATTAAGTGGGCCCGTAAGGCTCACGCCGCCGCCAAAGCTCGTTCCCGAGGACTGTGTGCCACGTGCGATGGCGAGGAGCTGATCGGCCAGCGATGCCGCCTGCATCTGGCGGTTGCTGAGCATGCTGGCCCAGCTGCCCTCGAACTGGCCGAGAGCGCCTTTCCGCCCCAGCTCGGCCTTGGTTGTAAGGTCTGTCATCTGGCCGCTACGACCCATGCCGCGCGAGCTAAGGCTCGACTGGATTTGGTCCGGCAAAGACTCGTAGCTCTTGTTGATGTCCCCAACGGCGTTCGCCTTGACCGCGGCAAGCCCCGACTCGGGGTCGGTCATTGCCTTGGTCGTCGTGGATTCCACGGCGTTGAGCGTCGGCGTGAACTGGCTGGCCCACGTGGGCGTAGAGGAAGACGAACTGTGAGATGCACCGAACGACATTACGCTACCTCCGTCTGCGCGAACTCCTCGGGCAGCAGGCCGATGACTTTGAGGTCTTCCGGCTTGCCGTTGCGCCGGCCGCGACGCCGCAACGTGCCCTCCACCTTGCCGCCCAGCCGCCGGCAGAGCGCGATCACTGCGCAGTTGTCAGCGAAGCACGTGGTTTCGAGCTTTGGGCAGCCGCTTGCGAAGAGCCGCCGCACGACCTGCCGGAGCGCCGCTTCAGCCGTGGCGCGGCCCCAGAATGACCGTTTGAACAGGATGTGCAGCTCGGCGATGTCCGCTACTCCCGGAGTTGCGATGATGCAGCCGCCCAGCTCGCCATCCCGGTAGACGCCCCACGAGACCACGCCCGGCGCGTGGAGCTTCGCGCGCATGCCCAGACACCAGGGGATCTCCTTCTTCGGCACGTCGTCATCGTCGAAGCGGTGCCGGATCTCCTGTGCCCACCGGAAGGCGGCGGGCAGCAGGAGCGTCGGGAACGGTCGTTCTACTTCAAGCGCCAACGCCGTTCTGCTTTCCAGGCGGCAGGTAGGCCACCTTGGCGGGCGTGCCGTCCGGGTTGGCGAAGTGGGCGAGGATGCCGACCAGGCCCTGCATGACGACAAGCGCGCCCGCGATCCACGGCTGGTACTTCTGCGGGACAATGCCCGCGGCGACGTTGAGGTATTGCACGATGAGCGCGAGCACCTGGATGAAGGTGTTGACGCTGAGGGTAAGTTTCACTGCTTTGACTCCTTTGGAACCGTAGTTACGGTGATCTGAAGCTGGTTCGTGTCAACGAGTTTCTGGATCTGCTCGCGAAGCGCCGGAACTACTTGCCCAGCCAGCTTTGCCGCAGCTTCATCGACGGCTTTCTGGACGATGGGCGCGAGCGCTTGCGCGAGTTGGTCGGCCGATGGGATGCCGAGCACTATTTCCCCCAGGTGTGGACAAGGCCGAAGCGGTAGGTTCCGTTCAGGCCGATGCTTTTGAGGTTGGCTGTAGTCGGCGCGCCCATGAACGCGGACACGTTGTTCTTGTCGGCCGTGGCGGATACGACGAGCCGAAGGCCGGCGAGCTTAAGCGGCTTCGAAAGGTCCACGGTCAGCCAGCCGCCGCCGTTGAAGCTGCCTCCGATGTTGTTGGCGCTCGTCGCCACGCCGCCACCGCCTTTCAGCCCGAACGCGACGATGCCCTTCTGCGCCAGCACCATGTCCTCCTCGGCTCGCGCGGAGGTGGATGCCGTGGAGTAATCGGTTGCAGCGCAACTGAAGCTCGGAAAGGCCCAGCCGAAAAAACTGGCGTCGGGATTGCGCTTGCAGTATTCCGTCCAGCCGGAAACGATGCCACTCTGGAATCCGGCGCCGCTCATAACGGCGGTCGATGGAACGTCGAAGGTCTGTGTCACCGCGCTATCCGCTGTGGCCTGCGCGTGGATCGGGAACGCCATGATGATCGAAGTGAGCATCAGGACGAAGCAAAAAGAGAAGGTTCGTGTGTGCATTGGAGGTCTCCGCTAACTGATTGCGCGGAGACCCCGGCGCGGGTTCCTACAGCTTGGCGTAGGGCATCAGCACGACGTTCTTGACGTCCAGGCTTCCGAAATTGAGCGAGCTGATGGTGTGGCTGTGCCCAGCGCCGGAATTCGGTTCCGTGATGGCGTGGCCCTTTGTAGTGTCGGCCGTCGCTGACCCGGTTGACGCGAATGTCGTTGCCTGCGAGTGGTCTGCGACTGTGATTCCCGTGACTGCTTTGTCAGTGCTGGTCGTGCCCATCGTGGCTTGCGCGCCGTTGACGACGCCGGTGTAAGCGCCACCGCCCTTGACATAGCCGTTGATCAGGTTGGGCAACGGAGTGGACGCCGTGCCTGCCGCGTCCGTGGTGTAGGTCGCCGCCGAGCCGTCGCAGAGCTTCCAGCCCGTTGCTGGCGCCACCATGAAGTTGCAGATGGTCAGCGTCGGCAGCTCGCCCGCGGCGCGCTCCCAGACTGTGCCGTTCCAGCGGAAGCGCCGCGCGTAGTCGGTGGCGGCGAACGCAAAGCCGGTGTCAGCCTTCGTCAGGGTGGCAGGAAGAGACGCCAGCGTGCCCCGCATCTCGCCCGAGATGACCGCCCAGGCCTTCCCGTCCCATCGGTACAGGTGCGTGTAGTCGGATGCGTAGAACTCGAAGCCGCCGTCAAACTGGCCCAGATCCGTGGGCCGCTTCGCCCACTTGTCCACCATCAGGCCCGCGACGTACACCCACTGGCGACCCGCTTCGCCCCACGGCGTGGATGCGTAGGCTACGGTGCGATCGCTCTCCACGAGGAAACTGCCGGGATCGTCAGACGCCTTTGGACGCCCGGCGATCCGCATGGCGTGCGTCGTGGTAATGACGGCTGCCTGCTGTGCTTCCGCCGTCTCGGGTAGAGACAAGCGCCGCAACCGGTCGTTGAGCACCTGGATGAAACCCGGCTGACCGGGCAACGCGTCGAGCGGGATCTGCGAGAAGCCGGTCATAGGATTCTGAAGCCGTGCGCGCCCAGGAAGCTCGAAGAGAGCAGCAGGCTCAGGACGGCCAACCCGCCGGCGACCATCCACTTCCAGCGCTCCAGCGAGCGCAGGCGCGCGAAGATCTCTTTGAACTTCCCGCCGCTGCCGCCGTCGTACAGGTCTTCCCTCATCGTGCTGAGATCCTTGGCGATCAACAACAAGATCTCGTGATCGGTCTTGGCCTTAAGGCCTTCCAACTCGATACCGCTCATGGTTTACTCTCCAATCGGAATCGCCGCCCAGCTCCAGGTCGAGGACTCGCTTTCCCCAAGAGTTTTGACACGGAGGTCGCCGCTGTAAATGCGGCTGTCCGCCAGAGCGAGGATCGTCACGCGGTACTCCTGGCCGTGCGTATTGGATGGCAGCGCGCGGATCTGCGGGTTCGTCGTCGTGTCGACGTTGGCGACCGAGACCTGCGCATTCCAAGCTGGTTCGTCCGTCTCCACGGTTACCTGGATCGAACCGTCGAGCGTCCAGGCCGTCTGCTTGGCAAGCTTCACGCGCGGCGTGCCGAAATCGAGCCACGCGGATTGCCACGTCTCGCCTGCGCGCAGATAGAACGCTCGTTGCGTCTGGTAGCCCACGCTGAGGCTGTAGATCTCGCCTTGGGCGTTGGCCGTGCCGGTGATCGAGATCGCGCAGTTGCGGGCTTCCACCGGGTTGCCTTCGCCATCGGCCATGGAAAGCGTTGTCGGAGTGCGCGTGGCCGATGTGATCTTACCGAGTACCCTGGAAAAAGCGCCGTCGTTGAAGTAGGCCGTGACCGTGAGCGTGTCGCCGCCCAGGGCGTGCTCGATGGTCACGTCGCTGTAGAACTTGGTGGTGAGCGGGTCGCCCTGGTTCCGGTAGCCGGTGGTGTAGTTGACCGAAAGTGCGCCGGCGCCAGCCGGATCTTCTAGGGCGTAGATCGAGCCGCCCACAGCGCCCAGGAACTTCCCGAACTGGCCGTCATAGCAGAGCGCGGTGTAGTTGTCCGATGAGGTATACCAACGTCCGCCGTCGGCGTCGAAGACGAACGTCTGGCCGCCGGTGCAGTGGTAAAGACGACCGTTCTTGAACGCCATCAGCCCCGCATCGCTCGTGATCGCCTGCGGATAGGCCGCAACCGGAACGGCGTCGCCCTTGAACAGCGGGTTCAACTTCCCGCTCACCAGTGAGCACTGATCGCCGTTGCATGTGAAGATGCCTTCCTCCGCGCGGAAGTAATCGGACGTGCCCGCCGAGACCCAGGAGCGCATGCCGCCAATGCCAGCCGTCACGTCCAGCCGCTCGAGTGTGCCCGTGGCGACGTCGCCCGTCAGCCGCCAGATGCTCTGTTCCTTGTAGAACAGCACGTACAGCGGATGAACACTGATGGCGAGGATGGCCTCCCCGTCCTCACCCACCGGGAAGTACGAGTTGAAGCCCCATTTGTAGGGCTTGTTCTGGTCGGTGTAAAAGCACCAGTTGGGGTTCGCAGAAGTGTTTGCGGCCAGCAATCGATCGTAGTACGGCCCGGCGAGAACCGAAGCGGCCGGCGGGTCGTAGTGGTCGGCGTCATGAGTCAACGGCCCGCTATTCGGCGCATAGCTGCCGTACGCCGCTTGTGTGTCGTTCAGATCGTCCGTCCACGTCGTCGTCGTGTTGTCGAGGAGCGTGACCACGCGATAGAGCTGGTCCTGCGCGCCGCCAGCCCGGTAGACGTGGCGCTTGGTCACCTGCGGATCGCTCGATACTGGGATGCTGGTCAGGTTGACCTGCTGGTTCACTGGCGCTACGGAGGCGCTCTCCGGGCTGAGGTTGCCCTCATGCCCGTCGTCGGTATCGAACGAGACGTAGTACGTGTAGGTGCCAGAAAGCTCGTTCGCGCTTGCCGCGCCGATCGCTGGCGTCGGCGCCACTGTAGGAGCTGCTGGAACCCACCGCAAGAGCGCGCCGGCGACGCTGTTCTTGTCGCACCCCTGAACGCCGCGGTTCATGATCCAGGCGAAGCCCGAGTAGTTCACCATTCCGACCGGATTGCCGTCGCACGCACTGGACAGCACAGTCGCCGCGCTGTCGCGATAGAGCTTCGTGCCACCGGCGAAGTAGCGCCGCGGCGTCGCGGCCTTCTGCCGGAAGATCGAGACGATGGGCGTGTCGAATCCCGAGAGGAACAGCGTGTGCCGCCGCCGCACTTTCAACCGGCCGTCCTGGTCAACGCGCCAGTTGTGCAGCGCCAGCGCGTCACTTTGCGGCACCTGGTCGCCCGCGGGCAGCACATTCAGACTGCCAGCGAGAACGCTATCGGTCTGCTTCTGACGGCTCACAGCCCGCCTCCCCAGTACGCGAGGGCGCACTTTTCGTAGAACGTGAGAATTTGCTTGATGGCGTCCGCCGCTTCAGGCATCTGCGCCTGGCCCTCCTTCAACCGCGCTTCCGCCACGGTGGCAAGCATGGTGGCGTCGCCGAGGACAGCCGATGTTGGGACGGTCGTGTAGCTGGCCGAAATGTCGTCAGGCTTCACGAAACCGGCCATGCCGATCTGTGCGCCGGCTGACGCCGGAGCCGGGTAGAGCCGGATCCAGTCAAAGCCGAGGTAGTTCTGGCAGTACCGGCTCGTCGGGGTCTTGCCCGTGGCAACGGCGTCTTCCCAGTTCAGATCGAGCGCCTGCAGCTCCGAAACTGACGTTGGCCAGAGCGGTGTGCCCGCGACGTCCACCTCAGCCACATCCAGGCCGCCCGTGGGATAGGAGTAATTGGCCTGCCCTGCAACCGTCGTCTGGCTCTGATCGTAAACAGCAAAGAGACCATGATTCCGTGCCAGCCGTGAGATGTAGGCCTCAGCGTACTCGTACAACTCATCGAGCGACCAGTAGGGCGCGAGCTGCGCCGCACCGTTGCAGTTCAGCAGTTCGCAGGCCTCGGGAACGAGAGTTGCCAGATCGAAGTCGCCCATCACGCCTCTACTTCATGCGGGACCGCCGTCAGCGCCACTTCCAACCGCGCTTTGCGTTCGGGAAGGCCGTTCGTCCCACCATTGATCCGGCGGGTGATCCCCACAAGATCATCCTCGTCGGCGAGCGCATTGAGGCCATGCTTGGTCCAGAACCACGTGGCCACGCCAACGCACAGCGCGGGCTCGCGAGACACGGCGGCCGGATCGGCTTCGAGGTCGCGCCCGATCGACTGCCCGTACGCGACGTAGTTCGCGCGTCCAGTGAGCTGGAGGAACCCCCGTCCCTTGAAGCGGGGGCCATCACCAGGGTGAACGTTTCCGAGGTCGCGCCGCCCTTCGTACTTTGCGCCACTCGCCAGCTCTTCGGTCCACAGAAGATTGTTGGTCTCGTGGCCGATTTGCGCGATGAAATGCGCCTCGCGCAACGGGGTGTTGATGTGCGCCGCGGCCATCGCCTCGATGAGCGCAGGCCCGTAGACTGGGAGCCGCGAGCCAATGCCCGGCATCTTCGCTTTGAGTTCGGTGAGAGTCATGCTGTTGCCCATGCGGGCCGCTTACCTTTCGGCGGAAGATCGTCGCGCAGGCTCGGAAGCTGGCTGATGTCGAAACGATCCAACTCGGCCGGCAAGGTGTCGTAGCGCTGCGCCTGGCCACGGGCCCGTGTTGCCCGTGCCCGCGTGTTGATCGCCTCGAAGAAGATTGAGGCGTCGTCACGCATCGCCTTGGAAAGCTCCTGGCCGCCCTCCTTCAAGCGGCAGAAGACCGTGGCGCCATGAACCAGCGCCTGATGGTCAGCCGGGAGAATTTCCGGCACGTCGGTGTCGTGGACGAGTGGCAGCGGCAGCCGGGCGAACGTCACCGATAGCTTGTAGCCGAGCACGTCGGGGTTCTTCCAGCAGTAGAAGAGGTCCTGACCGAGTACGCCGTACCGCACCGGCGCGCCCATCGTTGTCATCCACGAGGCGTCGAGCAACCGCAGTTGCGACAGGCTGATCGGGTAGACCTTCGGATCGGTGGGCGGAGTCACGGCGGCCGCGTTGTCGTTGCCCATCGGAATGCCGAACTCCGGTACTCCCATCGTGGCGTCGGTGCCGGTGTTTTCCTGCGCGCTGCGCCGCACGCGGAGGATGACGAGGAACTCAGACCACAGCGGCAGAAGGTGATAGAAGGAAGTTCCAGGACTCAACGGCAGCTCGCGCGTGGACTCCAGGCAGAGGGTTGCGAAGGCGAACAGCCGCTGCACCCGGTTGATTGTCTGATCGACCTGCACCGGCAGATATGCCGCGGGGGCGGCCGGATCTTCACCCAACCGCCGCAAGACCCTGGTTCTGATACTCGCAAGAGTCATCTCAGCATCCAGTCACGGCGGTTATAATTCCGCCTTTAATAGTCAGCACGCACGCCCCCACTGTCTTCGCCCCGGTAAATCCGACGCTGCCAGCCACCGAGTACCCGGATGGCGCGCCGACCAAGCCCGTTTTGTCCACGAAAAACAGGAGCGCCGATCCGTCATTGTTGTATAGATCGACCAAGTCAGCAGTCTGGCCCGGCGCAGAGAACGCGCGGACTATAGCGTTCGAAGGGTTGGTGTTCGTGGCCCACAGGACCTCTGTCGTGCCAAAGCTCGTCCAGGTGTTTGCGGCCGTGCAGATCCAGCCGAGTTCACGCCCGGCAAGCGGGTTGTCGCGATAGACGATGTCGCCGATTGAGCAACTGGCGGTCGGCGTCGTGCCGCCGAACGAGATCGAGTTACCTTGCTGGTTCTGAACAGCCTTGGCGACCGCGTTGTTGTTGTAGTTGGATACCGTGCTCCCAGAGATCGTGTTTCCGCTAACGGTAGTGCTCGCGACGCTCCCGTTGGTGCTGAAACCGTAGGTGTGCGCCGATCCAGTGATCGTATTGTTCAGGAAGGCGACCGACGCCCCTGACGAGAAGACGACGGCAGACCCACCCGTCCCGCTTGTGTTCGAGAGGTTTGCGTTCATAATGAGGTTGCCAGAGATATCGGTCGTTCCCCCCGTGCTGTTCCCGAAAACAGCAGAGTTCTGAAGGTCACGGAATATATTGTTCGTGATCTTAACGTGAGTGCCTGCCGCTTGCTGAATTGCCGGGCCGGAAATCGACTTGAAAATGTTGTCCGAGATCAGGACCCCGTCCGGGGAGCCGCCGGCGTTCACCGGAATGTAGATTGCCGAGTTGTTCGCGCCCTCAAAGTGGTTCCCTGTGATCTGGACGTCCTTGACCGGGCTGTACATCATGATGTCCGTGTACGTCCCGGTCCCGCTGTCGTAGAACGTGTTGTTGTGGATTAGCACGCTCGTCATGAATGACGTCGAGCTGGAGTCAAACAATATGTTGTAGCCCGCGTTGCCTCGGAAAGTGCACCCCTCAATCAGGACGTCCCGTGCGTCGGCCAATATTACACCAGCCCCAGATTCACTAAAATACGAGTTTGTGATGCGGATATTATTCGCAAAAGCGCCGGGCTTAAGCTGGATGCCGTTTGATCCGCCGTCAACAACAAGGTGGTCCACCCAGATGTCGGCAGTTCCGTTTACTAGCAATACTTCGTATGCCGTCGCCCAGACGTTGCGGAGAATAAAGCCATTTACCCCGTTTGTGTCGATGCAGTAGTTGGCGCACGACAGGGTCAGGTCCTCCACAATGGGAGGGAACGCATAAGTGGAAGGCGTTGTCTGGATGACGATTCCGGTCGGGTTCGAGTCGAAGACCAACTTCGATTTCCACTCGCCTTGCCCCTTGAGCGATACTCCGTATGGCAATTTGAGAGACCCGGCAATGCGGCACGTACGCTGAGGAACTTCCACCGTGCGTTGCTGATCGCCACTCGTCGAAACCGCATAGATCGCGGCCTGGAAGGCTGCCGTGTCATCGGTGCCCTGAGAAGACAGGCCGACCGCCGGCGCATCGCACTTCGCGCCGTAGTCGAGGACGCTGATGGTGTCTCCAACCTTGTCCTGAACTGGCCTCGGCACAAAGCCTGAACCGGCAGATGAAGTCATCAGGTACCCTGCGACAATACGGCCCGCAGCCTGCGCATTAGCCAGATGGGCCGCGGCGACCGAATGGTCAGCACCCCTGCCGAGTGCGGACGGGCAGGCTGCCAAAGTTCCGGCGATCAAGTTGTTCCCGCTGGTCTGGCAGACGGAGATGACTTCGTTGTCGATGGTCACGAAAGTCGGCGCCGGGAAGGTAGCTCCGCTCGCGACCGGAATGGTTGTGTCCGTCGCACTGATTCCTGCCGTCAAGGTGCTCGATCGCTGGTTCTGCGGAATGTACTGCGCCAGCGCCAGGCTACTCGCTAAGGTAGCGATCAATGTAATCTTCAGACCGAGTTTCACTGAGTCTCCTTTGTGCCCAGGCGCTTTGCTGAAGCCGCGTCGGGCCTTTCTTCATCGCGTCCGTGGCCTTCAGCCCCAAAACATCCTTGTCGAAAAGTGTTTCGGCGGCACCGGCCAAATTGAGGTCTTTGTCGAGCACGCGCCGGATGTCCGCCTCGACGCCGTGATAGAGCGCGTTCGGCGTAAACCATTTCGGCAGGAACACCGCCGTGTCGCTCATCTCGAACATCGACGGGTCCTGCACGTACCAGAACTGGATGCCGTACACCTTGTCTGGCCCGGGCGACAACTCGATCTGCTGCCGCTCCGGCGTCGATGCGTCGGACTGGTACGGAGCCCACCGGGACGGCTTGCCGCGCCTGGTGCGCGTCGGGTCGTCGGCGTCGAGGACCGTCTCAGAAGTCGGCAGGATCGCACCGGCCGGGTTCATGACGGTGAACTCGCTTGGCTCGCGCACATCGTCGGGCAGGACGAAGATCGTCCGCCACAGCGTGTACGACGCCGCAGCGTTGTCCACGCCTTCGTAAGGACGGTCTAGCGTGGCCGTGGTGGGCGACGTCTGGATGAAGGTGTAGTACGAGTCATCCGAGCCGAAGCGGATCCACCAGCCGCTCATTGCGGCCGCCCAGGCCGTGCCCGTCCCAGTGAGCGCGACGCTCCCGCTCGAGACGGCGACCGTGCCGGTCTGGTACGGCGCACTCGTCGAGAACATCGCGCGGAGTTTCAGCGATGTCCAGTTGCAGAGGCGGCACACGTCCCGGTAACGCTCATTGAGGAACGAGGTCACCACTTCCGGGTCATAGCCGGGGAACCGCTTCGCGATCTGGAGCCGGACTTCACCGAAGGTGAGGTTGGTGGCCGACATTATGCCGCCTCAACCCAGATTTCGTAACTGATCGACGGGGCCGTACCCGCGACCACCAGTTCGTAGCCGATGCCATCGGGCCACGGACCGTGGCGGACGATGCCCGCCCCGAGCGTCTTGACGCCGTTGGCCGCACCGGGCGTGTCGATCTGCAGGCAACCGCTCGTCGTGGCCGCTACTCCGGGATTCGCCGTGGTGACGTTGGTCGGCACCTGAACCTCAGCGGCGACGGGTGCGGCGAAGGTCTTCACGCCGCTGGTCGCGATTTGAGGGAAGTGGACAATGTCCCACGCCCCGCCGCCGGCGCGTGGCGCGGCCGTGATGTAGAAGTCGTAGGTCTCGTTCGTGTTGCGCGCGGCCGACAGCACCTTGAGGGTGATGATCATGCGCCGGTAGCGCAGCAGGAAGGTCTTGAACGGCGCGGTGCGGTTGGTCGGGTCCGGCAGCGTCTGTGCCTCTGCCGGCGTGAACGAGTAGCTGGCCGTCTTGATCTGTTTGTCCAGCAGGAAGCGAAGCCCGTCTGTCATGAATCTTCTCCGCTAACTGATTGCCCGCAAGAGCGTGGCGGGGTTCCTGCAAAGAAAAGGGGCGCCCTCGTGAGAGGACGCCCTAGGCTGCGGGAGCGAGTGAGAAGGCGGTTAGTGAGCCTGCGAGCCCATCGAGAAGATGGTGACAGTCGGAGTCGCGCCGATGGCCGTCACGACGCCGACAAAGAACCGGGTGTTGGCCTGCGCTACGGTCATCGTGCCATCGAGCGTGATGCCCGTGTTGGTGGTCACCGTGATGGTGTACGCGCCAGCGGCCTTGTTGCGCAGGTAGAACTCGAACTGGCTGCCGACGCGGCAGTCGGGGATCGCGGCAACGATGTTCGCCGCGGTGTCCATCTGATCGTTGCAAGCGGCGGTCGGCGTATGCGCGTAGACGCCGTTGATGATCTTCGCGGCGGCGAGCGTCACGCCTCCCGTCGTGGTGTCGTTGGTTGTGGGCCCGGTCCCCACCAGTTGCCCGGTGGTGGTCGCGTTGTCTACGTAGAGCGTGCCGTTGGGCGTGCCATTGACGGCGCTGCTGCGCACTTCGAGTGCGCCTCGGATTCTGCTGAACGGTTTGAGTGCCATGGTGAAGCTTCCCTTCCTGAGAAGGGGGCGACCTACGCCGCCCCGGTCTCAATCTGCGGTTTAGTGCGAAGGGCTGCCCCAGACGCCCTGGTAGGTGTAGAACCCGTGGGATTCGCGGTACCGGATGGCAGTCTTGGCGGTCTCGGTGCTGTCGTCGACCCAGCCTTTCACGTAGGGCTTGCGGCGCCAGAACCACACCAGGCCGGTTTCCGCCGGCGGGCCACTGAGGAACCACGCGGCAGGGTCGGTCAGGTAGCGCCAGATGCGAGGAGTTGGCAATCCGTCCTCAGCGTACTGGAGCGGGTTGGTGGCGCGGTTCGCCGTGTCGGGCCGGTCGCTCGACTTTACCGTCTCGTAGGCGATCCAGCGGTTCGCCGGCGCAACGATCAGGTTCTTGCACGGCATGTGCACGATCTGACCGGTGATGTTGCGCTGGGTTTCAAAGGCCGTCAGCGCAACCTGTAGCGAGGTCACGTTCAGATCGGCAACTGCGCCGACGTTGGACTGCACGCCGCCCGCCTTGGGCAACGGATGGTTGGCGCTGCAAAGCGCGACGCCATCGGGGCCGGCCGTGACGAAAGCGTTGTTCAGAACGCTCGCCGCGGTAATCTCAATCGTCTCGAAAACGGACCGTCCCAACTCAGCGTTGGCGCGGCTGACGATCGAGAACTGGTCGTCGTCGATCATGTCGCGGGTGAACTGGTAGCCGATGCCACGCTTCGTGTGGGTGAAGGACTGCTTGAAGCCCTGAACCATCGAGTCGAACTCGACCGGATCGCCTTCGTTGATGGGCTGAAGCAAACCGAGCCCGGAGATTTCCGACGTCTGTTCCATCGAGCGCGTGCTCGTCTGGATGTCGAAAATCTTGTCGTACATGTGAGCGTACTGGCTGTAGCGCTGCTGGATGACGATGCGCAGGAATGGCAGTTGCGTCCCCAGGAAGTAGTCAGAAAACTGGCCACGGAACATTAGCATGGTGTGTGTCTCCCTTCCTCAGTGGCCTTACACGCCGGCGATGCCGAGGCCCATACGGTGCCTGTTGAACGTCACAATCCAGATCGCCGACGCGGCGGTGGGGTCGTTCGTCGGATCGCCCCAGGCGTCGATGATGTGGAGGTCTTTCGTGGCGCTGGTGTCGGCCGCGCTCGCGTTGAGCAGGTCGCCGCTCATCTGCGGAGCGCGCCGCGTGGTGCCGGTGATGATCAGGTTGGCGTTCTGCCCTTTAATTGCCACGCCGAGCGTGGCGGAGCCGTCGTCCTGCACGCGGTAGAGCTGGGTGATCTGGTCGCAGACCGGAAGTCCGGCAGGGGTCGGAGAGGCGACGCCAGCAGCCTTCTGCTGCAAGCACACGCCAATGTAGTTCGTGGTGCCCGGCGTGATCGTCCGGTCGAGGTTCCCACCAGCCGCGCGGGTTACCGCATCGCCGATGTAGAACGCGGACGCCGTGGGCGCCGGATAGAAACGGGTTTGAAGATTGCCACCTTCGAGCGTGCGTCCAATCAAAGGAGCCAGCCCGAAGGGAGCCACAACGTTAGCCATACGCACTCCTTCGAGGTCATGTCCCCATCACGGATACGTACGGCAGCGGGGCACTGTCGGCCAGCTTCAAGGGCGTTCGCCACTGGGCGGCTGGCTGATCCTGTCACTGAGAGATTGCGGAAGGGTGCGAGGGCGGGTTCCCAGACGAAAAGAGCGCCCCATGAAGGGGCGCTCCCGTGGCCGTTGGATGCTCAGAAGAGGCCTATATTTCCTCCTCGTGGAGCGACGTCGCCGGGTCCTCGTGGAACGCCGCGGGGTCTTGCGTCAGATCGTTGTCTTCCGACGCTTTGACGCTACTGCCTTTGAGCGGTTTGTCGTCGCCCATCTGCTTCTTCTTGGCCGCGGCCCTCAACTCCTTCATGGGCGCTTCGTTGACGATTTTCTGCTGAGTGAAACGGTAGTTGGCGACTTCCTGCGGGATCACGCCGAGGCGCAGCGTCCCCACCCTGACCTCGTTGCCGTTCTTGTCCTTCAGAATCTCGTAACCACGAAGGCCCTGGTCCTTGCAGGTCCGATCGTCCAGGAAGCGGTAGGCCATGCCGGGCGGCACATTGGCCCGCGCGCAGGTGCGCAGCGGGTCCGGGTCGGCGAAGTCGAGCAACTCCTTGCTTCCGGAGTTGCCCTCCACCGCTTTCATCTCGTCGGCGCTGAGGACGCGGCGCTCCAGACGGGCATCGCGGAACTTCTCGACGATCTTCTTGTCTGCTTCGTCGCGAACGGTTTCCGTGTGCGCCATGCCACGCGCGGCCTTGCGCGCGAGCCGGCGCCCGATGCCCTGGTCAGTGTGCTCGAAGGGCAGCATGTTGGCGATTGCTTCAGAGATCGGCTCGCCATTGACGGTCCACGTCTCCTTCGGCGGGATCTCTTCGCCGTAGATGGCCTTGCACTCGGCGTCGATCCGCAGGAAGTCTTTGTCGGTGAGAATGCGCTTGGGCTTGTTGTTCGCCATTATCCGCGGCTCCTTTTCAGGCGGCGGCGCTCAGCCGTCAGCTTCTCGGGCGTGATGCTGTAGCGCTTGGCCTCCGGCGAACTGAGCAGTTGCGACGTGTTGAACGACGCATCCGCGCTCATCATGTCGTCGTCGTCATCGCCAGTGCCAGCGGGTGCCTGCGCATCGATGCGCTGCTGGACTCCGGAGCCGGCCGGGCTATGGGCGGCAGTGCGGGCCTTGACGGTTCGAGCAGCGATCTGAAGAATTCCCTGGCGGTCGGCACCCTTTCCGGCGATCTGTATCATGCTGTCGAACTCAGCAGCCACGTCTTTCGTAAACTGAGAGCCCTTGTCGAGCAACTCGGGGAACTGCTGACTGAGCGTTGAGTCCTTGACCGCCGAGTTGATCGTGGAAGTGAATTCTCTCCGTAGATCGTCGACGAGCTTCGTGACTTCCCGTCTGGTGAGGACGCCGTGATTCCGCAAGGCGCTGAGGCCCTGCGAACTCAGCTCCTCGATGAGCTGCGCGGGGTCGGGGTCTTTCTCTTCGGGCTCCGGTGCGGTAGTCGGCGCAGCGGGTTTCGCCAGCGTCTCGAACCGGCGGGCGATGAAATTGAGCGTTCCATTCTGCTCGTCGAGCCGGTGCTGTAAGTCCTCAACTGTCTTCGACAGATCGGTTTGCGGCTTCGCCGGCGCGGAGCCTTTCTTGTCGGGCTGCTGCTGCGGCGGCTCCTCTTTGGGCTGTGCCGGAGAAGCCGGCGGCGTTTGTTCCAGTACGAATCCATCATCAGGATTCGGAGCTGGCGCGCCATGCTCTTCGTCGTGTTCCATTATTCGAGTCCCTCTCTTCCTTCAGCAGGGTCGAGAACCCCGAGCACTTCGTCTTCACGAAGGATCAGGTACTCTTCGCCGTCGAGCTTGATCTCGCTGCCGCTGTACTTGCCGAACAGGATGCGATCGCCAACCTTCACATCAGGACTGACCACATTCCCGTTCTCCAGACGCTTGCCGCGGCCCACGGCCACAACCTCAGCTTCCTGGGGTTTCTCTTTCGCCGAGTCGGGGATGATGATCCCGTTCTGGATACTCTCCTTCTGCTCAACCCGGCGCACAACGAGCCGGTCGTACAAAGGACGAATCTGCATTATTCGAGTCCCTCTCTTTTCGCGTACGGCGTGCCGCCGTACAGATCGAGCCGCTTCCGGGCATACGCTCGCGCGCAAGTCAGGCAAAGCACCTGATAAATGCCATCCTTCGAAACCACAGCCATCTGCAACTGGCCGCCTCGCGCCTCGGCCTCAGCCGCGAGCAGATCGGTGCTGGTGTGGCAGACCTGGCACTCTGTTGGCCACGTGCCATGCGTCAACGCATCCATCGCCTTCCGCGACCACTCCAGGCACTCGACGCACACCGAGACGGCGCCGATGTGCTGGACCTCCGGGGCAGGCTTCCACTTCCCGCAATACGGGCAACGGACGCGCATCTGGATCGGAGCCGTCATTTGTGGAAGTCCAGGATGTCCTTCCTCTTGGCCGGCTCGTCGTCTTCGTCGGGCTCGGCCATCTCGATGAGCTGGACGGGCAGCGCGAGGATGCCCCGCGCTTCAAGGATCATTCCCCGCAGCACCTGCGTCTGGTCATGCCCAACGCTCGTTGCTTCCAGACTGAGGCGTCGCTTTTCCAACTCGGTGTTGATTGCGGCGTCCAGTAGTTTCCAGCCGTCGCTTTCGATCAACGCCTGGATCGCTGCGCCTTCAGCGTGCGTGATGCGCATTCACTGGCCTCCCTTTCGGCTTGAGACTGTCTGGCAGCAGCGGCAGCCGCGCCGCCTGGTTGTCGATCACCTCGTCCGGACTCTGTTGGTTGATCGGAGGAGCTGTCGGTCCGGGCAACGGCTGCGTGCTGACCGGGTGTGGCGCCGGAACCGGCGCGGAAGGTCCGGCGGGTTGCGCGGGAGCTGGCGCTGGCGCGCCCGCTTGCGGCAGTGGGCTCGCGCCGGCTGCGGCCTGCGCTGTGCGTTCCGCTTCTGCCTGCGCCTGAGCCTGCATCTGGAGCCGCATCTTGCCTTGGATCTGCCGCATGTGCAGCAGGATGTGTTGCGACAACAACTCCAGCGCCGCGGCGTCCCGCCGCTCGGGCGGAACAGCGTCGCCCTCAACGAGCTGCCGCGTGTGCTCCTTGATATGCGCCTGGTCGTCATCGACGGGGAAGGGCTCGATCAAGACGCGATCGCGCAGCATGGCCTTCCACTCTTCTGCCGGCGTCTTGGGCGTCTCGATGTCCGGCGGCTGCGGCACGTAGTCCGTGAAGTTGGTAATGCCGCAGGCCTTCGCCGTGTTCGCAGTGAGCAACCACAACGCCCGCGGGTTCGACGTGAACAACGGATTTTGCACGGCCATGCCGTAGAAGTCGATGGCCTTCTCCTTGGTCGCCTCGCGGCTCCAGATGCTCGTGGCGAACTTCAGCCGGAAGTTGTAGAAGCCACCGCGCTCGTCAGGCCGCAGCACCGCGCCGCCCGAATGCACATCGAACAGGCCGCCGGCCTGCTGTTCGGTGACCTGGAAGAACACTTCCTTGTCCGTCATCGAGCAGTCCAGGTCCCAGACGCCGCGCAGGAAGCGCGCCAGGTCTTCGCTGATCCCGAGCGTGTCCAGGTTGGCGCGGACGTCGCCCATCTGAATCAGGGCGATCTGCCCAGTGGCCGTCTTGGGCGCGTTCGGGCGGTCGATCTCGCGGCCCAGCGTCTGATCGTTGATCGCCGTGACGCGCTCGACGATCTGTTCCATGGCCTGTTCTTTGCTGATGATGCCGGACAAGTCGGCCTTCATGTAGACCGGGACCGGCGCTTGGCCTCCGCCCATCGGGTAGGCGCTGAACGGCTCGTAGCTGAACTTCTCCGGCTCGAACTTGGTGGCGGGATCGTAGAAGATCGAGGGACCGACGCTGAATTGCATCGCGCGCGTGCCCAGGTTGTGGTTTTTGCTGATCTCCTGTTCCTGGCGCCACACCATCTCGCCGATGCCCTTGCACCAGTACGTCCCGTCGTGAGTCAGCGACAGCTCGGCGTACGGGCGCGGATCGTCGCAGTAGGGGTAAACGTCGGACAGGCGCTGCACGCTGACGATCTTTTTCAGGCCCGGCAGGTACGTGACGATGATGTCAGTCTCATCGATGTCGCGGTGCTTCCAGTCAGTGAGCTGCGCGCCATCGTAGAAGCCGTTCCCCTTGGCCTTTGGCAGACGCCACTTGCCGCACCACTCCCAGACGCGCAACGCCTTGTTGGCCGAGCGGCCGCCCTGATACTCGACGCCCTCCGCAGTCTGCTCTTCGAGGCGGATATCATCGAGCCACTCGTCCTGCGCGTCCTGGCCAGCTTCCGATTGCAGCAGGTGCTCGTAATCGTTCTGGATACCGAAGAACGCGCCGCGGCGCTCGCCATCGAGAAACACCTGCGGGCGCGCCTTGTAGCGCCGGATCGTCCAGGAGTAGTCCTGGAGCGAGCCCACACGCTCTGCCGGCACAATGAAGTCATTCGGGTGAATCGGGTAGATCTCAGGCCCGTTGTAGCGGAGCTGCCTGCCCCGCGGCGTGTTCTGCCAACGCTGGCCCCACGGGCGGTACACGAAGGCACGCCCGTAGAGCGCAGCACGGAAGCTCCAGACCAGGAACGGGTCGATGAAGTTCATGGCGTTGAGAACGCGCCACGACATGAACCGCCCTACCTTGGCCGCGCACTTGCCGTCCGAGTCGCCTACCGGGGTGGCAACGACCTCGGCATCCTCGCCGATGACCTTGCTCATGATCTGCGACCACTTGCCGAAGGTCTGCCACTGCGTGACGGGCACGCGGTAGTTGGGCTCACCGCGCCGGTCAGGAGGCAGCGGATCCGCGCGGCCCTCCCAGGACTGGGTGTAGAGCGCCCACTGTTCCAGCCTGCGCTGGTGGTCGGTGATGGCCGCTACCCAGTCATCATCGATTCGCCCGCACAGGGCGTCCATCTCACGTGTGCCGAGATTGAGTTGTAGACTCACAATTCCTGATTGGCGGGAGTGGCCTTCTCGGGTTCCTCCGGGGGCTCCTCCGGCCCGAGCCAACCGCCCGGAGCGTGCAGGGCAGCGAAGAAGTCCAAGATCGCCTTTGCCTTTTTGCGATCCTCGTTGGCGCGCACCTTCGTGCCGCACTCCGGGCATGTGCCATTGCCCTTGCTATCGAGGACGATGCGGCTCTGGCAGGTGGGACACGGCCAGCACCACTCGGCATGCTCGCCGCGGCCGAAGACGCAGCGCTCGCAGCACACATCGGGATTCAGCTTGTAGACTCGGCTGACGATCGTATCACTGCGCTCTTCGCGGTCCAAGAGCGACTCTGCCTTCCATACGAACTCACGTTCGTGACGGTAGACGCTGCATCCTTCAATAGCTTCAAGATCCGGGTCCCAGAGGAAACGGAGGCCCCATATCCTGATATTTCGGATCGGATCATAGTGGCCAAAATTGGCGCAGATCCGGAGATAGCCTAAGCCCAAGCTGAAGCCACTGTCATAGGGCCACGGACGAGTCCAGGGGAAGCGATGCTCGTAGAAAAACGCTCGCGGTTCACTCATATTCCGGCCCTTTCTTCTCGCTCTTGCCGTACTGTGTGCCGTACGATGCGTGCGCGCGGCGCACTTGCCACTGCGTTTCAGCCCGTGGCGCGAATCGCAATCCCTCCCACGCCAGCGCCAGCGACAGCACCAGATCATCCTTGCTGCCGGGCTGGGCTTGCGGCTTACCGTTGAGCCACACGAACGTACGGAGCTGGTGAATCGTGTGCGGATCGTGGACGATGATCGAGCCAGCGGCGACAGCGCCTTGAAGCTGTCCGATCAGCGCTGGCCGCGTCACACGATTGGTGAGGTAACCGAGCTGGTGATACTCGGGCGGCCGCTTGTCGCCCGGCACGCGCCCAGTGGCGTACACCTTGTCCAGTGGGTAGTTGTTGCGCATCAGCCACAACACAACGACCTCTCCGAACGAGTTCCGCTCGGGCGTCAGGAACGCCTCGTTGTACCACTCGCCCAGTGACGCCACGGTCGCCGCAAAGTCGTCTGGGATCGCATCTTCCTGCTCGAACAGCGCCACTTCCTCGGCCGTGTCCACGTCGAGTATCTGTGCGGCGGACCAATCGGGCTTGAGGTTGCGCCCATCGTCGTTCGTCTGCCGGCCGTTGCCGATGTCGGCGCCGATGCAGTAGTAGTGGCCGGCTTGCGGGTGGCGGAAGAGCCGCAAACGGCCATTCTCGTTGTGGCGCACGGTCCAGCGGCGCTGCGGCCCCACGTGGATCTCGGCCAGATCGCCGGTATCGACGGGCTCTTGCCGCGCCATGCGTCCAACCGCGCCCATGTCGAAGAACGGGCGCCCAGACGCCAGGAAGGCCTCTTCGGGGCAGCCTGGATACTCCTGGTGAAAGCGGTCCATCGACCCCTCGCAGAGGGTGTTGATGGCATAGCGCCTCCAGCAGAGTTGCTCCAGGTTGAGGCTGTACTTCTGCTTCTCGGCCCACTCCTCATCGGTGAGCGAGCGCTGGAACTCTGCCGGATCGCACGGGAGCACTCGTGTGTATTTCGGCTCTTCGTGCCAGCCGAAAAAGATCGCTTCGAGTTCCGACTTCCCTTCGATGGCGCGCATCCACTCGTCGTAGTACGGGTTGCCTACTCCGTTTGGCGTGGATTCGATGGCCAGCGTGGTGTAGAGATCCTTGGGGATCGACGCCATGATGCCGGTCATGAGCGTTGCCGCATCGCGGTAGAAGGCGTACTCGCTCAACTGCAGGTGCCGGATTGGCTTCGAGCGGCCTGCCGTGACGCTGTTGGCCGAAGCCGTCTCCAGCTCTGAATCCTGTTCCCACTTGATGAAACCCGCTGTGGTCTGCGTGGGCTCGATGGAGCGCAACGTCCGCAGCTTCATCAGGCCCTCAAAGGCTCTGTATGAGTCATCGAACTGGTGGTAGTAGCCCCACAGCGACTTGGCGCTGCGGTATGTGTCGCCCACGCACATTCCCGTCTGGCCAGGCCAGAACGCAATGCGGCGCCAGATCGTCTTGGCGACCGCGGTGGACGCGCGCACCTGCCGGGCTTTGAGGTAGATGAACCACAGCGGCTTGCCGAGGCGTTCGCACTTCCGCTCCAGCCGCAGAAGCTTGAGCTGCGCGGGCTGCAACTCCAGCGGCACTTTCTGGCCCTGCTCGTTGCGGATGTTGAGTGCCTCACGGCAGAATGCGGCATCGTCGCGGATGCGCATCACGCGCCGGCGGACCTCATCGGCGCTGAGATTGGCCAGCTCAGACACGATGCACCCCCGCGGCAACCAGTTGCGAGTGCAGGCGGGCGAGGATCGCGCGGCGCTCGGATAGCACATCGGTGTAGCGAGTGCGCAGCCGGTAGGCCACCTCACGCGCTGTGCAGCCGCACAGCAGCAGCAGCAGCGTTACACGCGCCCGCACTGGCAGGCTGGGGATGTAGGGCAGCAGCAGCTCCACTGGATCGGGCTGCGCCGCTGCCTCGTGATCCGCAAGATCCTCCTCGATGTGCTCCCAGGCAATCTCACGCATCGGCCGGCGGCAGTACGTCCAGGCAGCCATGCTGGCCCAGCGATGCGCCCACGCGTGCCACGGGACACCGCGCGCCGGGTCGTATGCGGATGACGCCCGCCACACTGCAATGCGCCCGATCTGGCGCAGATCGTCGATGTCCACGCCGGGCCGCACGAACGCGGCCGCGATCCGCGCGCCGAACTCGTAGTCCTCGACCGCCGGCTCAATCATCGTGGCCTTCCGGCTCCGTCTCGGGCGTACTGGCCGGGACCGTGACCTGGTGGAACACCGCCATCAGCTCAGTGAGCGAGTAGTTGCCCTGAATCGGCTTTCCATCGCTCGTGAGATCCGCATTGATGCGGTCGCCGTACTGCTTGGACGCGAGCCGCGCGAGCAGCCACTCGCGGGCATCAACGCGCAGCCGCGAGCGCATCACGGCCTCTTTATCGAGCACCCGGCCCTTGCGCGTGGTGGCGTAGTCGCGCGAACTATCGTCTGCGATGGCGAGGATCTGCTCGGCGATCACGCGAAGGCGAAAGTCTTGCGCGCACGCGTAAATCTCTGCAAAAGCAGGGAACTTCTTAAGCCAGGCGAAGATCGTTGAAGGCCTTGGCATGCCCTTGCGCTTGCAGATATCGGTGAGCATCTCGCCGTTGGCGATGCGATCACAGATCGCTGCGGCAACTGATTCGGAGTATGTTGAGGGGCGCCCTACAGCGCGTGGCTTGCGTGTGGCGGGAGTGAGCTGCTTGCTGGTGGCCGATAATCGCTTACCCATGGCATCCAGCGCCGCAACTGGAGCGCCGGGCGGCTGCGCATCGTATCGGCGGCGACACTCGGCCGCCCGGCTTGGGTTGCGATGCTGAGTGCACCGTAACGGTGGATCGAGGGGATTGTCAACAATTTGAGGCTGATTTGTTTGTGAGGCGCTGGAGCGCTGGCACTGTTGAGAGCCGCACGCGTCGCGCCTCGCAGCCTACGGCCTCGGCTGACTCTGCGGCAACACCCCCCTCAACCCTACCCTTCTCCCCCCTCTTGCCCCACAGCGCTGCTCAGTGATACCACTCGCCGCGCTCTTCTTCGGGGATCAGCCGGGGCTGCTCAGCCAGATCCGGCTTTTTCTTTTTGGGCTCGCTCTGCGCCGCCGGCGCCGGATGGCACTTGCAACGCTGCCACACTTCGCGGCCATGCTCATCGCGCACTGGCACGTAGCCCAGGCCATGGCAGATCGAGCACTTCATGCGCCAACGCCCTCCCGCTCGCGCAGCATCGCGATCGCTCTCCCGAGCACTGCCCCGCCATGCTTCTGCCGTAAACCGATCAGCGTGCCGTAGCACTGCCCTACGCGCCCCTCGTAGGTCTCGGTGCCACTCAGCACATCCGCCATCATCTGCGCGAGCCGGATGCGCGAGCCCGAGCTGCGCTTCCGCGGCTTCTGCGCTGCCTCGTGAATCATGCCCTTCATTTCGCCCTCCGCAACAAGGCCAGAACCGTCGTGTGGTGCCGGTGCAGCACGCGTCCGATGCGCGGCAATGACCACTGGCAGGCGCGCAGCCGGATTGCCACCAGCCGCCGCGCTGCAACGAATTCCTCGCGTTTCGATTTACTGAGCAGTTCGGCCTCGGTGCATCGGTATCGCGTGCACGCTTCAGCAATCGCTGCCGACCCAACTCCGATGCAAGTCATGCCGTCATCCTCCGCTCAATGCCATCTCTTTGCGCCTCTGCGGCCACTACGGCGCGCCAGCGCGCTCCCGCCGGGCAACTACACGGCATCGATGCCGCGATGAGCCCTGCGAGCCCCACAATCGGCCCTACCGCGCCTGGGCGATCCACACGACCGTAGCCGTGGCACTTGGGGCACGTTGCAAGCTGTACGATCGTGCGCGCTTCCTTCAGCCCGTAGAAGTTCGCCGGCTTCGGCACGCTCGTGCGTTGCCGCAGCCACGCGTCGATGATGTCCTTCGCGTCGGCGTCGTTGCGCGCCACGTCGGCCAGCGCGCGGGCCAGCTCGTCCTTGCCGCTATCGGCCATCCAGCCCCATCCGTCGAGGCCTGACAGGCGCGACACTTGCGCCACTGCGAATGCTCGATTACACGCCATATTCCGCCCTCGCTTTCGCTGCTTCGGCGTCCCATCCTGACAGCTTCGGCGACTGGACTAGGGGCGCCTCCCGCATCCAGTCGCCATCGACAATCACGTAGCGCAGTGGCTTCAGCCTCGCCCTGCCTGCCCGCATGGCCTCCCACCAGCCGGGGATATTGCGCTCCATCGCGGCCAGAGCGTCCTCCGGATCCGCCGCAGAAATCACCGCTTGCACCGCGAGTTGCATGCCCTGCCGGTAGTCCTGCTGATTCGGAGCCGTGTCCGCCAGCGCCTTGATCCGCCGGTGTGTGTCAGGTGGAGCGGGCGTGTGGGCGGGGGAAGGAAGGGCTACTGGGTTAGATGGGGGTTGCGTATTCGCACTCACTCTCCCCGAAGAGACTTGCTCTGTACTCTGTTCTCTGTTCTCTGAGGCCGTTTCAGAAACGTTTCGTGAAACGTTGCCTGAAACGTTTCTTCGGCGTTCCTCTTGCCGTTTCCGAAACGCCCGAACGCGTCCGGTGGAAGTATCGCTTTCGAACTGCCTCTGGTCCCAGTTGTGGGGTGCATACGCACCGTCCGTGAAGTCGAGCAGCCCGACGCCAACCAGGTCGTTGAGCACCGTCTGGACCTTGCTGGACGGCACTCTGATAGCTCGGGCAATGGTCGCGCAATCCGGCAGTACCCCATCGTTCTTGCGGTAGAGCGCCAGGATCAGTTGCCAGTGCCGGAACTGCCGATCGGTCAGCGTCTGGCTCTTGTCATCGGGATCAAGAATAGACACGTACTGGCGCCACCACAGCTCTCGTTTTTCAGCCAATCCTTACCTCCCGCCTTGCCCACAAGAACCTGAGCTTTCCGTCGCCGGCGCGTTGCCGCGTGACGCGCTCGACCAGGCGCGCGGCTTCGGCGTAGGACAGCGCCATGCGCACGCGGGACACGCCCAGCCCTGTGCGCTGCCGTATCTCTCCCTCGGGGCGCGGCGCGCCGTCCAGCGCGGCCACTACGCTCGCCACATCCGCGCGCGCGATGTCACCTCGATTCACCGTTGGCCTCCAGCAGTGGCGCGCTCTTTTCTTCCTCCGCCTGGTCGCAGTCGTTGTGGCAGGCGCGGCCTGCTTCGTGGTGCCAGCGCTGGCCCCGTTTGATGGGCCGCAGGCAGCGGCCGCACGTGAGCTTGGGCCCTTCCGTGATCGGCTGGTGGCACAACGGACAGCGCTTCATCGCCGCACCTCAGCCCCGGAATGCAGGCCTGGGTTACACGTAGTGCACCACCATTCAAAGTCGTTCTGCTCTAGCAGTTCTGCGGGTAGCCCGCACTCTGGGCAGGCGTCAGCCATGAAGCGATCCGTCGGAATAATGGATTTGTGCCTGAGGCCTACTACGTGAACGAGCTCGTCGGGATGCTCGGGAGAAGGTACAAGATCCTGTCCTGGGAGGAACGCCACAACGGCCCTGAGCCTTTCGGCAGATCCATGCCAATGGGTGAAAACAGCTTCCAGATCAAAGCTGTTCCTCTCCGGATAGACTGTGAGGTCCACCATTGTCACGCGAACGATTTGGCCCGGCTTCAGGTCGGCACGCTGGATATCACAAGGGAAGGTCGCCTTGGACAGTTTCAGCGGGCGTAGTTGCGCCAGCTTCTCTTTCTTCGTGGCACAGCCAGCGCGCAGGCGGCAATGATGGCACGGGTATAGGATCATCGATCGCCGCCTTCCTGGGCCATTGCGAGCAGCGGCCTCTTCGCGTCCGCCTTGCGCCGCCGTGTCTCGCGCGCGTTGCACTGATGGTGTGTCTGATCGTAGGCCAGATGGCAACGCTGGCACAGCGCCTTCAGGTTGTCGTCCGAGCAGTTCTCTGGCGTGTGATCGAGATGTGCGACGGTCAGCACGATCTTGGTCCACCCGCCGTGGTCGCGGATCTGGAAGCTTTTGTTCTCGACGCCACAGAACTCACAGCGATTCTTGGCCCGGATCAGGATGCGCTCGCGAATGAGCTTCCAGTCCTTTGGGTAGCGGGCTCGCTCAGATGGGCGGATGGGCATCACTTCCCGCCTTTCCCCGCGCACTCGCGCGCTTCGGCCAGCAGCTTCCCACTTCGCACAACGCAGCCCTTCAGGCGCGAAATCTCCGCGTTGCGCGCGCACAGCGCCTCTTGCAGGGCGGTGATCGTCGCGCGTGCCACGGTGAGCTGGCGCGCCACCTCGCGTCGCCGCTCTTCGGTGGCGTTGTTCTCGTGGAAGAGCCGGTCGATCTGCGCCAGATTCTCCGTGCGCTCGGCACGTAAGCCATTCAAAACTTCGGCGTTCACCGCGCACCCGTGGCACAGCACGATCAAGCGCTCAGCCATCGGATCCTTGTCGTGAAGCTCAGCCACGGTCGCCTCCCTGCGCGGCGAGCGCTGCCTTTACGATCAGAAGAGTGCCTGCAGTATCCTCGATGTATCCGTCGTCATCCTCTGCCGCAAAGCCCGCCTTCCTGTTTTCCAACTCCTCGGCGATGAAGTCGCGCGCGGCTTTCAGGGCCAGGCACCCCACGTCTTCAACTGACTGGTTGGCAAGCGCGGTGTAGCCCTTCACGAACGCATCCCCGGGCGACCAGGATTCGTAGCCGTCGTCGTAGACGACGTAGTAGCCGCCCGGCTGCGGATTGTGCTTCCGCACGTACTCGGCGCTCACCATGAACGGCTCGTAGCCGGGTTCTTCGGGATAAATGAACGCCTTCGGCTGTTCGCCGGGCTCCTGTACGCTGCACAGCCCGACCCTCCGGATCTTCAACGCGTGTACGATCTTGTGGCACTGATAGCGCGGCAACTCGACAGCGCCCTCACCATTGACTACCTTCATCTCCTTGTCCTTTCCGGGCCGCCCTCGCGAGCGGCCCTTGCTCTGATTCCCTCGTTGATTCTGTTCAGGCCTCGCTCACGCGCCGGGCTTTACCCCGGTCGGCCCATCGGTTGCACCTCCTGTCGCATTCAGATTTCTCCTGGCCGCATCTCGTACGGCTGCGCGACGATCTCCAGCCGCGGCTCCTGGCGGTCGAGCATCAGCCGCGAGCCGTCATGGCTGCGGATCTGGCGATCGTTCGCGATGAAACCGTAGTGCTGGAGCCAATCGTCGACGGCCTGCTCGTAGCCGGACAGGTCGCCGGTCGTTTTCATAAACAGGTAAGCGCGCAACGTGCGCGTCAGCGGAACTTCCACCGGCAGAGTGAGGCCAGCGCATGAGAGGCGCGCGGACAGGATCAGCGCCGCCGCCTCCGTGTCGTGGATCCAGCTCGCGTACTCCTTGCAGGGCGCGACGCGCGGGTAGCCGCCGACGCGGATGATGCGCGGCCGGTTCTTCTTCGTTGGCACGCGGCCCGGCAGGACCAGGCGGAAGCCGCCCAGTCCCACGCGAGTCGCACTGAGTTCGTTGAGCGGCATCAGTCGTCATCCTCGTAGCCGAAGCTATCGGGGTTGCAGTGTTCGCAGTTCTCCTCTTCGGGCGTGCCCTCGAAGATGGCGTCGTCGATGTCGCCGCCGCAGTAGCAGACCTGGCCACATTCTGGACAGCAGTGCGCCATCACTCGCCGTCCTTCGGAGCTACCACTTGGTCACGCCGCTCGCGCGCCCACGTGACGACGTGCGCGGCTGCCGTCTTGGTCTTCCCCGGAATGGCGAGGCCCTTGCCGGGTACGAGCGCGCCCCGCGCCGCGGCAATCGCCGCATCGAGCGCGGCGCAGCAGGCGTCTTCCTGGGTTGTCTCGCTGATGCCCTCGTCGGCATCGGAGAACTCCGGCGACTTCGCAGGGCCGAGGCGCACCCACCACGCCCAGCCGTAGCCTTCTTCGTCCTGCACGACGCGGACGCGGGCGTAGGAATCAGCGCGGCCTTTCAGCTCCTCGTCGTACAGCACCCGGCTCAGGCCTTCGGGCTCGCCTTCTGCTTTCGCCGTCTTGGCGGCGGCAACCTCATTCAGATAGCGCGCGCGCTGAGCTTTTTGTTCCTCGGACAGGAGATTTTGCCAGATATCCCCGTGGATGTACTGGCCTTGCCGAATCAGATCCTCGAACTGTGGGACGAGCGCAGGCCCGGAGTCGAGCGTCTTGATCTGCTTCAGGAATGCCCGGAATCCCTTGGGCGGCACGACGCTGAAACCGACGTGCATTCTCCCGGTTTTCGCGCCGATAAACCAGGGATCAGGCGCGTCAGCCGCCGGTTCTCCCGCATTCATGCTCGCGACCAGCTTGCCCCAGCAATCCTCAAGCTCGCCGAAGAGGGCGCGCATTTCGTCGGCCGTCGTGGCCGCGTCTGCGCGCGTAATGAAGTAATCGGGCTCGCTCAGCGGGGCGGTGACTTCCTTTTTTTCGACCTCGTTTGAGGACGATAAGAACTCCTGCTTCGTATCTTCGTTTTGCGCCGGCGCCATCTCCGGCTCAGACGAATTAGGCGTGGCGTCGTTTTGGGCCTGATTCGTTTTGGATGTTGCCATCTCCGGCACGATCTGCGGCGTGGGTTGCCCGAACAGCTCGGAGTTCGATTTCACCGGCTCGTTGGTGAGCGCGGGCTCTTCTTCGCGGGGCGACAGGGCGAGCTTGCCCTCGCCTTTCCCCACGGTCCTGCGGAACTCCAGCAGCTCGGCCTCGCGCCCGTCGAGGAGCGCCCTGAACTTCGCTGCAAGGTAGGTCGGCTTGCCCTTCTTCTTGCCGCCGACCTTCGTGACCACCACCCGGTCGATCAGCGGGCAGTTCAGTTCCAGGTGAAACTGCTTCGGGGCGCGGCCAATGGTTGGAAGGTCGAATACGAGCTTGGCGTTCCTCAGCTCGTAGTCGAGTTCGATCTTCTTGTAGCCGTCCTTGGGCAAGTCGTCGCGCCCGTAGACGGTGTACTCCGCTTCCATGGCCCGCGCTGCGGGCCTCGTCATCTGCGCAACAGCGTGCAAGTACACCGCCCCACCGAACCTGAGTTCGGCCGCTGCGAAGTGCGCCTTCTCAAATGTGATTGCTGTGTTCACTACTCGTCTCCTTCGCGTCGTTCGATCTGACTGACAATCGCGTCGTACTCGCTGGCCGGGATCTCACGCGAGTGGTGATAGCCGAGACTGGCAAGGAACGGCGGAAAACTCTGACTGTCGTAGCCGGAATTCATTGCGATGGCGTACAGCCGCTTGGCCTGCGCCTCGCTGATGGTCTTCTCTCCGTTGCCGGGCTCTCTGGTCGGTGCGGGCGCTGCCGCCCTCTGCTGCGCTGGCTGGCTCTTGCGCTGCGGCTGCTGGCGCTGAGGCTGTTCGTCGGAGGTGTCGTACTCGTTGCCCGTCATCTCCTCGGCGGGCGTGCCCTGGTAGCCCTTCAGCCGGACCACCCACTTGAAGAGGTTCGAAAGTACCTTCGAGCACGCCCGCGTCTGTGCCATGCTGCGGAGCTGCTGGAGCGGCGTTCCCACGTAGCCGACCTGAGTCTTCTTGCCGCTTTTCCACTCGTACTTCGGGCGCGGGCCCCAGTTCTCCTCGTCGGACAGGCACATCGCGTCGGCCGTCGAGATCACCTGGCCGGTGGGCATGTGGTACGACTCGGCGGTGCATTCGTAGCCGTGCACATCGCCCATCTCGATGTAGCGGGTTTCGCGCACGCGGGCCGTGACGCGGTAGGCGGCGGCAAGCATCTGCCATGCCTCGATGTACAGGTGCTTGCTACTGCCGATGATCTTGAAGAGCTGTAGCTCTTCGACGCGTCGAGACCACGGCGTCACGACCATCTCGGCCTCTTTGTAGACGGCCTCCGCTGGCCGCGAGAGCGAGAGGTCACTGCCGTCGTTGATGACTTGAAGCTGTGTATCTTCTGCCATGAGAACCTCCCTCAGCCGCGATTACTCACCCGCGGCCGCGAGCGCATCACCACGCCGGGGATCTGGATCTTGCCCTGTGTGGAACGCGCCAGCGTGTTGAGCGCGGGCATGTTCGGGGCGATCAATCCGGCCATCGACGGGTTGGAAACCACGTACTTCGCCAGAAGGACCACGTTCTGGACCTCGGCGAAGTAATCCGTGCTCAAGGAAATGCCGGCGGCTTTCGGCCGCGCGACCGGAGCAATCACTTGCGGCGCCACCGGCAGCGGAGCTTCGCAGATGGCCTGGACCTCTTCGGCGCTTGCGCCGTCAGCCTCAGCCTGCTCGATTGCGGCTTCGCGTTCCTGGGCCTGGCGCGCCTCTTCGGCTTCACGGGCCTTGCGCTCCTCTTCCTCCGCGATGCGGCGCTGCTCTTCGGCGTATGCGCCGATCTTCCGCTTGATCGTGCGTTCGGCCTCTTCGAGCGGGCCATCCACCTGCTTCTTTGCCGCGAGCGCGGTCTTGTGCGCCTCGTGAGCGGCGGTGATGACCGGATCGAAGACTGCGGCCGCTTCCTTCCGAAGGTCCTTGATGCCGTTCAGCGCGGCTGCCGCGAAGTCCAGGTCAGGCTGATCCTTGATCTGGAGTTGGTTGGCCCGTTCGGGCCACGTCTTTGCGCGCTTCGTCACGTCGGACTGTTGCGCGATAATCTCTGGCGACGGCGCCGGAATCTCGATCACTTGTGCTTGTGCTGCCATTTCAGTTCGCAACCCCTTCTCTGTAGGATTTGGTCTCCATCACTTTCCGAACGGCCGCTTGGCGTGGTGCTGCGGGATCGTCCCGTTCTTCAGAAGCCCTCGGAACGTCGCGCCCGGGCGCTCCGCGTTTTTCAACACGTGGAAGAGATCCACAGGCACGTGGTAGTCGTAAACGAAGCCGGGGCCTCCGGTCTTGCGGTTGATAAAGGTGAGGGTCAGAGTGTTCTGGCCGTCGTGCTCGACGCGGTACAGCGACGTTGATTTGTCGCGCGGGACCGTGTAGGTATGCGCCTTGGGCGCAGTCGTAGTGTTAGGCATATTGCAGTTCCTCACTCGCAGTTCGAATCAGTTTGTTGTTGTTGCGCCAGTGCCAGAGGCAAGCAGCCATCTGCCAGGTCTGGAGATCGCGGGCGTAAGACTCAATCGGGAAAAGCGTCAGGTGGTACGTGCGGTCGTCCTTCAGCCGCAACGCGTAGCGCACGTAAAGGCGCGGCTTGTCAAGAAAACGGGTGTAGGCCGTGATCTGGAGCGCGTGGCCTGGAAGCAGGATGCCGGTCTTCAGGTCCAACAGAACGGGCTTCCCGTTCAACGTGCCAGTTCTGTCCAGCGTGCCAGCGACGCGTAGCGCAGGATCGTAGCCGCGCGCTTCAATCAGGTCGGGCACGAAGCCCGTCTCACGGCGAAAGCGGCGGTAGGCTTCGAGGTACGGCCGGATCGCATCGGACACGGTCGACTCGTCGAGGTCGCCTTCATCGTCGAGCTGGCACGCCAGGTGCGCGTCCGTGCCGCGCCGCGCCGCGGCTTGCAGGACATCCTGGGAGATCATCGAATAGTCGGTGAGCCCCATGTCCTTGAGCACCTGCGTCACGCTCGGGATTGGCTGGCCGTCGTAGGTGTAGGCGTGACGAAGCGCCTCGAAGGTCAGTTCGCGCGGTTCGATCATTGCGCGTTATCCCCTTCCCGCGAAGAAGATACCGGCCAGAAGCCCGAGGACCACGAGGACGCAGCACGCCTGCGCTTTAACCTCCTCGATGTATGGGTTGCGCGCCTTGCGCTGCGGTTTCGGGAGGCCGAGCGTGCAGCCGCGCTTGCTCATGCCGCACGGATAGAGGTCGTCGCGGCTACGCATGAGGGGCCTCCGGCCACTCGCCGCCCAGGGCTTCGACGATGCGGCGGGCGCCCGCCTCGCTGACATCCCACGCACTGTTCTCGGAGAAATGCGAGACGTACCAGAACTTGTCCCAGAAGTAGACGACGATGTCTCTTTCGAGAGAAACCCAGGTCGGTCCAGCCGCAACAGCGCGTTCAAGCCACAGTCCCGCCGGCCGATCCGCCTGATCCTGCACGCGGCGCATCAGCTCTCCCGCGAGGGAGTGCGCCTTACGGATGTGGGCAGCGATAATCTGGTCATCGCCTGGAGCGATCTGGACGACGGCGACCCCCAACTCGGAGTAGACCTGCAGAAGTCCTTCGTGGAATGTCACCGCGCACCTCCGGCGAGCAGTCCCAGGAAGTGGTCGAAGTGCTCGGCCTGCGCCCGTGCGAAGGACTGTGGAATCGCCTTCGCCTTGGCTACTACCTCGGCGGGAACCTCGGGCTGGCCGTGCTTCGCCAGCGAGAGTTCAAAGGCTGTTTCAGAATCGTTTTGGTAATGTGCTTCTGATCCCGTCCAATCGTCCGGGGTCTCAGCGAGTGGATTGTATCGGACGTGCATCGCAACCTTCCTCGGGCGAAATCTGTGTCGATTCCGCGTTGGAAGGCTTTAACTGGTTGATTTAGTGGAGAAGCTTAAAGGCCTGCAAAACCTCCATCACCGGTTCAACTCCGGTCCGCGCCTCCATCCCACTTCGCTTACAAACCAGCAAAATCATTAAGTTTTGGCTCTACGCCAAAGCCGTCGAATCTGGCCCTGAATTTCCTTTCAGCTAAGCACAGATTCGACGGCGGACTCGCTCAGTGGCGAGCGGTGACGCGGAACCAGACGAAGCCGGGCCGGTCGGGCACTTCAAAGACAAACGCGCCGTTCGATTCGCGTGCCGAGCCGTTGCCGCCGAGCCGTTCCAACGTGTAGCCGGCGCCGTGGAATAAGCCGGGCGGCAGCGTCCAGGTGGCGCTCTCGTTCATCTCGCGAAACACGAGCAGGTAGCCGGAGCGGCCGTCCTCGGCCAACGAGGCGAAGCCGGTCCAACTGAAGCCATCCGGAGCCGCGCCGACGGGTACTGTCACACCGCGATAGATCGCCTCGCGGTGCTGCTTCCAGGTGCGCACCAGCGGCGCCATACGGGCAATGAAACCGTCGGAGAGGCCGGAGGATTCGAGAAACGCCAGCGGGCTGCCGAACATGGTGGTGGCGAACAGGTAGTCGGGCTGGTAGCGCGCCGGCGCAAGCGGATCGTCGTGGTAGAGCGTCTGGTTGCGTTCGGAGTTCAGAAACTCGATCTGCAGGCGTACCGGGTCGACGTACTGGGCAAGCTTCCACAGATTGCGCAGGCTCTGGTGGGGCCAGTAGCGGTGGGTGTCGGTGTACCGGTTTTCGACAAAGAGCGACCCGGCCTGGATGGCGCCGAAATAGCCCAGACGCGACTGGGCGGTGATGTCCACGTTGATGGCCATCCGTCCGCCCGTCTCCTCCAGTTCGCGGTCGAGCAACTGGCGGAAGCGCTGCTGGGATTCGCGCGAGGTGAGCATGACGCCGTCCACCTTGAAACCCGAGATGGGATAGGTGCGGTAGAGGCGCAGGAGCTGGTCCGCCTCCTTCTGCCAGCCGGCGAATTCGTGGTCCCAGTCGGGCTGGTACCAGAGGCTGACCGCCAGCTTTTTGGAGCGCGCGTAGTCGATCACGGGAGCGAGGCCCTGGGGAAAGCGCGCGGGCGAAGGATCCCAGGGGCCGTAGCCGGCGGGCGGATGGCCGCCACTCTCCCAACCGGCGTCGATCTGCACGGTGTCGAGGCCGAGGCGGGCGGCGGCGTCAATTTCCTTGCGAATGAATGCGTCGCTGATGCGCTTGCCCTGCGACCAGTCGCCCCAGGTGTTGCTGACGAAGCGGCCGTCGCGCGCGGCGTCGTACTGGCGCAACTGGCGCTGGTAATTGTGCAGAGCGGCGATGCGCCCGGTGCGCCCGCCCTGGTAAGCGAGCAGAACGAAGGGATCGCCCTGGCCGGCGGCCGTGCCGTGGCCGTAGAAGGAGAACTGGTAGGCGGGGACGTGGTTGGCGCGCTCGGAAGGGTTGTCGGAGACCATCATGCCGGAGCCGTCTACGCGCAGATCGGCGGCGACGGGCGCGGGCCGGTCTTCCGGAAGAGCTCCTTCTTTCAGGAACGCGAGTCCGGAGCCGGTAAGGGTGTTTTCAATGAAGAACAGGTTGCCAGTGGTTTCGATGAGGGTTTCGTTGGGGTGCAGCAGCCATTCGGTTTCCTGGGCCAGTTCGTTGTGGTGATCGGAGCGGTCGAAGAGTGCGACGCGGGTGAGGCGCACGTGCGGATTGGTGAGCAGCAGGTGGTCGAGCGCATCCTCGCGGGGAAACGGACTCTTCGCGGAGGGGGCACCGGGAGCCGCGCCAGCGGCGGGCTGGCTGGCTACCATCCACATGCGCACGCCGGCTACGTGGGGGAAGACCTGGAACTCGTAGCGGGTGGTGGCGGTAGCGCCGGCCGATTCCAGCTCCACCCGCAGCGACGCGGCCTCGGTGGCGCCAAACGTTCCGCCGGCGCCGAGCAACCGCACATGACGGGTCTCTTCGGGCAAACCGGCGGGCGGATACGGCGCTGGAAGACGGGGCGGCACACCCATCCACTCCGCACCGCCCTGGCCGAGCGTGCGGAACGAGACCGGATAGAGCAGGCCATCCTGGACGCGCCAGACGCGTTCCAACCGTGCGTTGCCGATGGTCAGGCGGCCATTTTCCAAGCGGGCGTAACAGTCTTCGAAGGTGAACGACGGCGCTTCGGCGAGCTTCGGTGCGGCAGCGGCGGAGAGCGAAACGGTCAGTAAAAGGGCGGGGAAAAGTCTGTGGAAGTCACGCATTTTCATATAATTCCAGTACTACTATGTTATAGAAATTCCACCCACGAAAAGGACCACAAGGGCGCTGTCGAATCGAGATACTTGTAGCGATCCGGCGAAGTGCGGCGCTGGAGTGTGGGTAATGCCGTCCGCGGGAGGGTGGCGCGGCCGCGCGGTTGCAAGTCCGGCGGCCGTTCAGGCACGGGCGGAGGGCGGGTTGTCTCCTTGCGGCGACCGGGAAGTGCGTACGCCGCTTCGCCGGCCGGCCCGCCGGCGTCAGCTTTCCGCTCGGCCGGAGCGTTTACACCTGTCATTCGATAAGATTGCCGGTTGAAGGGGCTGCGCTATAGTTGCAGGTGACCCTTTCTGCGGGGCGCGGTAGCCAAGTGGTAAGGCAGAGGCCTGCAAAGCCTTTATACGCTGGTTCAATCCCGGCCCGCGCCTCCAATCTTCATCCCCGCTCATCTGGATGGCCGCGGAGTGCCAACGCCCGAGCCGCCCGCCAGTGTAAACACACGGGCGCATCGCGCGTTGCGGCGCGGACGGTTCACGCAGTTTACACGCCGCGTGAGGGGAGCGCCGGGAATAGAATGATGGGCCGAGTCCTTGCCTGATTGCGAAAGCTCTGCCCAACCATGAATCGCCGCCAGTTTTTCGTTACCAGTGCCCTCGGCGTCACCGCCCTGCACGCCCAGCCGCCAGTCGCTTCCGGCGCGCTGCCGGAAGGCATCGATTTTGACTATGCGTTCGCTCCGCCGCACCGCATCACTGTGGCGCGTCCGGAGGCGAGCGAGAAGACGCTGCTGGATCTCGAACCCGGCGCGCTGACGTTGTCGTGGAGCTACGAGGATCTGCGCAACACGCCGCTGGCGATTCTGAGAATTCCGCATACCGACTGGCGCGCCAGGGTGCGCCCGCTCGTCGACGGCCAGCCCTTTACCCAGTCGAATTGGCGGCGCGCGGGCGGCTTTCTGCCGATCCTCGAAAACACCTACAGCGCGGATGCGGGCACTGTATTCCTCGAAGCAACCGGTGCGGACGGCACCGCGCTCGTACGCGTCACGGCGCACAACGCCGATTCGCGCGAGCACCGTTTCGAGATCCCGTGCGAAGTGCTGGACGGCTGGGTTGCGCACAACGCGGCGTGGATGGATCCCGGACGCGACCCGGATGCGTTGCTCGCCTGCCAGAACGACCGGCCCGATCGCGTGTTGCTCTTCGGACTCGGCAGTACCGAGTATCCGGTGGCGGCGAAGACCGTGGCGCTCGTCTGGAAACTCGCGCCCGGCGAGAGCCGCACGGGCTGGCTGGTGCGGCCTTATCGGGCGTATCGGGCGGATTTGCCCGCGCTGCGCAAGGAGAATTGGCAGGGCCGGTTCGATGCCGCGAAAGCGGAGTGGCAGGCGCTGCTCGGCCGCGCGGCGCAGGCCGGCATTCCTGACGCCGGCGTGCGCAACGCCCTGTACGCCTGCCTCGGCGACATCTTCATCATGCGCGAGCCGCTCAAGGACGGCTACATGGGGACGCTGTGCGGCACGGAGGGCTATCGCTCCACCAATCCCGGCGAGCCGTGCTTGGCGGGCATCGCGCTGGACCAACTGGGCTATCCCGCCGCGGCCGCCAACGGGCTGCGCGTACACATCGACATGCAGGAGCCGACCGGCGAATGGGCCGATCCGAAGGGCTGGACGCATCACATGTGGGGCGTCGCGGGCTTCAAGGCCTGGGCGGCGATGGAGCACTACCGGTTGACCGGCGACCGCGCGTACCTGGAGGCGCTCTATCCGCATCTCGTTGCGAACTCGCGCTGGCAGGCCGCCATGCGCAACCGGACGCGCGCGAGCGCCAATGCAGCCGAACGCGGATTGATGCCGCGCGGCATGGGCGACTGCGGCCTGATGAACGGCACGGACTATTTCGGCGTCTTCTACGCGCACAACATCATGGCGATCTTCGCCGACCGGCTTGCCGCGGACGCCGCAACGGAATTGGGTAAGGCGGCCGACGCCACGGAGCTGCGCGCGATTGCCGATGCGGCGTTGCGCGACCTGCGCGCGTCGCTCGCCACCGGCGCCGTGGAAGAGGATGGGTACCGTTGGATCCCCAACACGCCGGGCAACCGCGGCGGCAGCCGCTGGGGCATGCTCTATGCGCTGTATCCAGGAGAATTGCTGGCGCCGGACGATCCGCTGGTGACGGGCAGCCTGAAGAAGATCGAGCATTCGATCAGCGCCGGCGGTCAGCCCGTGCATACCGGTTGGATGGAAGATGGCGCGTGGGTCGCCATCACGCTCGACAATGTCGCCGAGGCGCAACTCGTGTTGGGCAACGGCGACGCCGCGGCGCGCTATCTCTATTCATCGCTGAATCACGGCACGCCGCTCTACACGTGGTGCGAGGAGCGCGGCCTGGAGCCGGGAGCCAAGAAGACAAGCGGCGACCGCCAGCACTTGTGGACGCCTGTCGCCGTCGTGCGCCTGGTGCGCGATGCGCTGGTGATGGAGCAGGGCGATGAGCTGCACCTTGCCCGCGGCACGGCGCGAAGCTGGCTGGAGCAGGGCAAATCGACGGGTATCCAGCAGGCCCCGACGCACTTCGGCGCGGTCAGCTACCGGCTCGATTCGGACGTCGCGCATGGGACCATTCATGCCGAGATCGACCCGCCGCAACGCCGCGCCCCGCGCACCATCGTGCTGCACGTGCGCCATCCCGAACACGCGCCGATACGCGCGGTGAAGGTCAATGGCCAGCCGGTGCGCGACTTCGACGCGCGGCAGGAGATCGTCCGGCTGGCGCTGCGCACGCAGGTGCACGTCGAAATCAGCTATTAGCGGCTGGTTCCCGCCATTGCTTGCGCGCTTGCGCCGGTGCGGGCTGCCCGGCATAGTGCAGAATGAAAAGATGTGTGCTCAGCGGCCCGTGCATGTCCTGTTTCTCTGTGTCGGCAACGCCTTTCGCAGCCAGATGGCGGAGGCGTTTGCGCGCACGCTCGGCCGCGGCCTGTTCCTGGCGGAGAGCGCGGGCCTGACTCCGGTGTTCGAACTGCCCGAAAGCACGATTCTTGTCATGCGGGAGAAGGGCGTCGACCTGTCGGCGCAGACCCCGACGGCGCTGTCGAGCCTCGATCTGAGTACTTACGACCTGATCGTCGATATGACCGGTCTGGCGGTGCCCGGCCTGCCGGCCGCTACGACGCGGAAATGGATCGTGCCCGATCCTGTGGGCCAGCCGGACAAGGTGTTGCGCGACGTGCGCGACGAGATCGAGAGCCTGGTGATGGGGCTCGTCCTGGAGCAGCGCAAGCAGCGGGAACAGCATGAGCGGCCGCGGCTGCGCCCGAAGTTGCGTGGCATCTGAGCGCCCGGCCGGCGGTTCCGCGGCTGCTGGCTTGCGCGATATTGGCGCGGCATTTGACATCGGCGCCAGCCACTGGCGACAATAAGGTTGTTCTGATTACATCGTGCGGATGTGGCGGAATTGGCAGACGCGCTAGATTCAGGTTCTAGTGGGGGCAACTCCGTGGAGGTTCAAGTCCTCTCATCCGCACCATCAGAGTTCAAAAGGGCTTTATAAGCGCCGGCCGCCTGGAAATGGGCGGCCGGTTTCGTTTATGCAGCCTCGCGGCGCAGCCTGCCTCCCGGCAACACATCTGGCAACAAGAGCCCGCCGCGGCGCCGGCCTCAATTTTTCTTCTGATCCGCGTTCGACGCGGACGCGCCCGGGCGCGGCTCGCGCAGCCGCGTGGCGTGCTGGATCTCGCGCATCTTCTCACGCGTGAACGGCGCGTCCACGTATTTCTCCGCCTCCTGGGCCGACTCGCTCGCCGGCGCGAACGCCGCCGCGTGCTCGTAGGCGTGCACGGCGGCCTTGCGGCGGCCTTTCAGGTCGTAACATTGGCCGAGCCGCAGCCACGCTGTCGCGCCGGAGTTCGGATCCAGTACGCTGGCGTGCGCGGTGGCCTGCTCCAGGTCGCGGATCGCCGGATCGAACTCCTTATGCCAGAACAGGAAGGCGCCCCGGGCGAGCTGGATGCGCTCCTCCGGCAGCAGCGCCAGACCCGGCGCGCCGCTGCGCTTCAGCTTTTCAATCTTGTCGAGCGGCGCCATCGTGCGGGCCCGGTCGCCCAGGTCGGCGTACATTTGCGAGAGTTCCATCAGCACCAGGAAGTTCCGCGGGAAGCGCCGGTGCAGGCTTTCGAGCAACGGGATGGCCTCGAACGGACGCCGCTCCCGGCGGTAGATCACGCACAGCAGCAGTTCGGCTTGGACCCGGTTCGTCACGCCTTGCGCGGCTACGAGTTGCAGCGTGCGGATGCCCGCGTCGCGATCGCCATGAAAACCGGCCAGCGCGCCCAGCATCTTGTACATCGTCGGCAGGGCGCCCACGGCGTAGTCGCAGACGCCCTGGAGCATGCGGGCGTCCACGCGTCCCGGGTCCAATTCCTGCACGCGGTTGTGGAGCCGCCGCGCCTCGGTCGCGTCCCGCAGCGAGTCGATCCAGGACTTCTTCACCATGTAGCGGAAAGTGCCGCGGAAGGCGATGGCGAGGCCGCGCGCATAGAGCGCCCCGGCGTCGTCGGGGTTCTGCTGCAACCGCTCGCCGGTCAGATCCAGCACCTTTTGAATCGCGAATGCGAACTCGGCCTGCTCTTCCGGCCCCGGCTCCATGGACGGATTGCGGAGGAAGGAATCCGCGCCGGTGACCATCTGGCCCTCGAGCCCGCCGGTGCGATTCAGCATGCCGAAAAGCACGGCCTCCGCCAGGTGATTGTAGAGCTCGGGATCGTTCGGCGCGGCCTCCACGGCTTGTTTGAACAGCGTGGCCGCCTCGGGATATTCGGCGTTGTAGAAATGATCGAAACCGCGCTCGACGGGTGAAGCGTGCACCGCGCGCGCCTTGCGCGTTCGTGGCGCGGAGCGAACCGCCGCGCACACCGGAACGATGGCGAGCAGCACCAGCAGCCAGCGGGCCCCCCGGTTCCTCATTCCGCCGCTTCCTCGCCGGGCGCATCCGGCGGCGCGGCGTGCTCCAACTGGCGCAGCGCCCACGCGGCGTGCGCGGCCACGCCCGCGTCCTCCGACTCCGCCAGACGGCGCAGCGGCGCGGCGCAGCGCGCGTCCCCCGAATTGCCCATCACGGTGGCCACGTTGCGCAACCAGCCTTCATACTTCGTCCGCCAGAGCGGCGTCGAGCGGAACCGCGCGCGGAACTCTTCACAGCTGAGCGCGGCCATCGCCAGCAGATCCGGCCGCGCGTGCAGCGGTTGAAACGCCGGCTCGGTGGTGATGGGCGCGCGCCGGTTCCACGGGCAGACCTCCTGGCAGATGTCGCAGCCGAACAGATGATCGCCGGTCGCAGCGCGCAGAGCCTCGCTGGTCGCGCCCTTCTGCTCGATGGTCAGCGTCGAAATGCAACGCTGCGCGTCGAGCCGCCATGCGTTTTCCGCGATCCCTGCGACGGGTACGAGCGCCTGCGTCGGACAGGCGTCGATGCAGCGCCGGCACGTGCCGCAGCGGTCGGGCGGCGGCGCATCCGGCGGCAGGTCGATGGAAATCAGAATCTCGCCCAGGAAGAACCACGAGCCCGCCGGCGCATTGATCAGGCACGTATTGCGCCCGATCCAGCCAAGTCCCGCGGCCCGGGCGTAGGCGCGCTCCAGCAGCGGTGCGGTGTCGACGCAGACGCGCGCGTCGAAAGCGACCCACACCTCCCGCAGCCACAAAACGAGCGTTTCTAATGCGTTACGTACGATGTCATGGTAATCGCCCGCGCCCCAGGCATAGCGGGAGACGGTACCGGATGGGAACGGCGGAGTGTCCGCGGCGAATGCCGTTGGAACGGCGCCAGAAGAAGGAATACCACCGCTCCCTGACGGTCGCGGCTCCGTTTCGGAGTTGTAGAGCATCCCGAGGCAGAGCACGCTGCGGGCGCCGGGGAGCAACTGGCGCGGGTCGGAGCGGACCTCCATGCGATGATCGGTCAGGTAGCCCAGCGGCCCCGCCATGCCGTCCGTAACCCATTGACGATAAAAGGAGAACTCCTCCAGCGGCAGGGCTGGAGCGACGCCCGCGAGCGCGAACCCGCAGGCGTGTGCCAGCTCAGCGAACCGGGCGCGCGACGGCGTTTCCCGGCGAGCGTCTATCTCCATGCAAATCATGCTACTACGCCCGTCCAGCGAGCGAGTGCCGCCTCCCGTTCGCTGCCGCAGTTCGCCGGTCGGGCATGATTCCGCTCCATTCGGCTGTGGATTGTAGTCGATTTCGCCGGACTCTCCTAAAATCGCGTTGGTAAGGCATTTTGTCCGCACACCGTTGTCAGGAGTCGTTTCACGATCATGCATAAACCGATCAAGTACGTGGAAAAGGCCGCTTCCCTCGCGGCAAACGCCGCATGGCAGGTCTTTGACACGCTGAATCAGATCAGTCCGAACCCCGGATTCACCCCGAAATGGTCCGATAAACCGCTCCTGAAGTCGTACGAGAAGATGAAGCCGAAGCTCGGCTGGCCCCGTACGACCGATTCGCTGTGTCCCAAGTGCGTCCCCGAGATCCGCCAGCAAATCATTGATGGCAAAAAAGATGTCAGCGTCCTGGTGAAAGAGCACCCGGGCGAAATCAAGGCTCAGATTATCGAGCGCGACGGCAAGATCCTGATGGTGAAGGATTGCCCGACGCACGGCCATTTCGAAGACATCATGTCGATCGACCCGGCCTTCTTCAAGCACCTGGAAGAGGTCTTCCCCGGCCGTGACATCCGCGCGCACAACGACAACGACCTGCACCATCACGGCGCGTCCACTATCACGCACGGCCGCGGCTCGGTGCTGACCATCGACCTCACGAACCGCTGCAATATGATGTGCGACCCGTGCTTCATGGACGCCAACCAGGTTGGTTTCGTCCACGAGTTGAGCTGGGAAGACATCAAGACGATGCTCGACAACGCCCTGAAGATCAAGCCGCGCCGGCAGATGTCGGTGCAGTTCTCGGGCGGCGAGCCGACGCTTTCGCCGTACTTCCTGGACGCGGTTCGCTACTGCAAGAAGATCGGTTACAACTCGGTGCAGGCCGCGACCAACGGCATCGAGTTCGCCAAGAGCAAGGAATTCGCCCGCCAGGCCGCCGAAGCGGGTCTGCGCTACGCCTATCTGCAGTTCGATGGCATCGGCAACGCCGCCAACTCGCACCGCAAGGTGGGCAACCTGTTCGACGTGAAGCTGCGCGCGATCGAGAACCTGCATTCGTCGGGTGTCGATATCGTGCCCGTTATCACGCTGATCAACGGCATTAACAACGAGCAGGTCGGCCGCATCATCCAGTTCGCGCTCGACAATCCGAAGAAGATCAGCTTCCTGAGCTTCCAGCCGGTCTCCTTCACCGGCCGCGACGAGGCCGTGACGCCGGAGCGCCGCGCGGCTGAGCGTTACACGCTCGCCAACCTCGCGCACGACGTGAAGAACCAGATGGGCATTGGCGAGCCGACCCGCGACTGGTATCCGATTTCGTTCATGGGCACCTTCTCCGACTGGGCCGACCTGCTGCACGGGCCGGCGGCCGAGTGGGGCGCGCTGAACTGCGGCTGCCACCCGAATTGCGGCATCGGCATGGCCGTCATGGTCGACAAGGAAACGAAGGAAGCCGTCCCGGTGACCGCGTTCCTGAATGGCGACCGTCTGGCGCGCGACATCCAGCACATCAATGACGCCGCCCGCGGCCATTTCTGGACCGTGGCGGGCATGGCTATGTCGCTGATGCGGAACTACAATCCGTTCAAGGCGCCGAAGCACTTCAAGATCGCCGACCTGCTGAAGAAGTTCGACAAGACGTTTGGCGCCACCGGCCACAACTACGGCAAGGTGAGCGGCGAACGGACCGTCGATGACATCAAGATGCGCCGTCAGGACCGCTGGAACTTCCTGTTCATCGCCGGCATGTGGTTCCAGGATCTGTTCAATTACGACTTCCGCCGCACCGAGCAGTGCATCATTCCGTACGCGACGCAGGAAGGCGAAATCAGCTTCTGCGCTTATAACACCGGCATCGGCTGGCGCAATATCGTCGAGAAGATGCACATGACGGCTACGCTCACCAAGTGGTACGAAGAGCACGGCCGGCACGAGATCTTCGCCGGCGGCAAGCAGGTGAAGTTGAACTCCACCGAGCATCACCTGATGCTGCGTGAGGAGATCATCACCAAGGAAGTCCAGCACGACCTCGATAAGCTGGGCATCGCGAAGACGGCGCGGGAAGAGAAGATGCGCGCCCGCGACCAGAAGCAGAAGCTGGCCGAGGAAGCCGAGAACGCCAAGATGATGGCGCTCTACAAGAAGCACATCCTGAAGGAGCCCGAGTCGGATCTGGTGCAGATCGGCGGCTCCAACGGCAGCGCCAAACCGGCGGCGAAACCGGCCGAAAAGAAGGAAGAGATCGGCTCGTTCGGCGACTAAGCCGGCGGCGGAACTCTCCGCGCATAGCAATTCCTGAAGACGAAGACGCCCGGCCGCAAGCCGGGCGTTTTTGCGTCCGCAGCTTCGGCATGCCGGACTCTTTTGGTGGGGCGCCTGTACACGTGGGGTGGATTTCAGACGGTGGGGCGGACTTCATTCCGCGCGGGGTTTCAACCCCGCCCGCGCTGCTCGTTCGTCCAATGCTGCGTGCGATCGCCGCTCCGCCCACCCCGCTTCAGCCTTGCGCATCCCCCTCGAAAAAAGCCCGCCGCCTCCGCACTCCTGCTCGCCAAAACCGGTCGCGCTCGGTTTTGCCATTTTCCGGCCTGCGCCTGCCCGCCTTTCCAGGCCGCCGCAAACGACGGGATTTTCTTGTTTTGCGCGGGCGTCTTTTGTGTAACTTCCGCGCGTTTCCGGCGCCACGCGCCATGCAACTCAAATGCCAGAACAAAAAGTGCGCTACAATAAAGATTGCAAGTTGGCTCGTCCGTCCCGCCTGTTAAGCTCAGCCGGTTCTGCTGAACCCACTGCTGCAAGAAACTACTGAATGAACAACTTTTCTGACTTTGCGCTCTCAGCCGTGCTGCAGAGCAACCTTTCCCGCGCCGGCTTTGTCAAGCCGACGCCTGTGCAATCCGAGGCAATTCCTCCGGCCCTGGAGGGCCGTGACGTGATTGCCACAGCCCAAACCGGAACCGGCAAGACACTCGCTTTTGTGCTGCCGATTCTCGAGTCGCTTTCAAGCGACCAGGCCCGGCTCGACGCGGCGATTCAAGCTTCCCTTTATGGCGCAGTGCGCGCCCTGATCCTGACGCCGACGCGCGAGCTCGCCATGCAGATCAACGAGACCTTTGCAAAACTCGAAGGCAAAACCGGCCTGCGGGCGGTGGTCGTCTGCGGCGGGATGAATGAAAACCGCCAGCTCCGCGCCATCCGCGGCGGCGCCAGCGTTGTGGTCGCCACGCCCGGCCGCCTGGTCGACTTTCTCGATCGTAAACTGGTCCGGCTCACGGGCGTGAAGACGCTCGTCCTGGACGAAGCCGACCGCATGCTCGACATGGGCTTTCTGCCCTCGCTCAAACGCATTCTGAGCGACGTGCCGGAAACCCGCCAAACGCTGTTCTTCTCCGCCACGATTGAGAGTTCGGTGAAGAACCTGATCGCGAAGTACCTGAAGAATCCGGTGCGGGTCGCGATCGGCGCCACCACCAAAGTCGCCGACAATTGCGACCTGGATGTCTACGAAGTGGAGCAGAACGACAAGCCGGCGCTGCTCGAATCGATGTTGCGCGACAACGACGGCACGTTCCTGGTCTTCACGCGCACGAAACACGGCACCGAGCGGCTGGCCAAGCGCCTCGCCCGGGCCGGAACCAAAGCGGCGCGCATCCATGGCGACCGCACGCAGAACCAGCGCAACGAAGCGCTGAAGGGCTTCAAAGAAGGGCGTTACCGCGTCCTGGTAGCCACTGACGTTGCCGCGCGCGGCATCGATGTGCAGGGCATCGGCCACGTGGTCAACTTCGACCTGCCGCAGGTGCCGGAGGACTTCATCCACCGCGCCGGCCGCACCGCCCGCGCCGGCATGCGCGGCATCGCCTCAACGTTCAGCACGCGCGCCGAGCGCTCGGAAATCCGCCGCATCGAGCGAACGCTGAACATTCAGCTCAAGCGTCAGCCTTTGCCGCCGCTCGAGACGGCGCCTGTCCGCGACATGGATTCCACCACGGAGCGGCTCATTGCCGAAGTGCTGCCGGGCGAATTCCGCAAGCGGGTCGTTGTCATGCCGCACGAATCCGCTCGCCGGACCGCGCCGAAAGCGGTTCATAGCGCCCACAATGCCAAGTTCCATCCGCACACTGCGTTCGCCGACCGCCGCGCGTGGTCCGGCAAGCGCAAAGCGGCCCGCTAGAAATCGGGCCATTGCAAGTTCGCATCCAGCCGTGAGGGCTAAGCTCTCACGGCTTTCGTGTGTCCGGAGGAGACGGAGATGCAGCTCCGAAATGGATTTGCGCCGTCAGCGTGCGGCGGCCGCTTTGCTGCGTCCCGGCGCTTGCGGCGCGCCATTGCGTTACTTCGCCGGGGCCTCGACGCGGAAGTCCCAGGTCTCGGTGTTGCCTGCGCCTTCCGTGAATTGAATGAAGGCGTACTCGCCGGGCGCCAGCGGCTTCTGCGGCCAGACTTTGTACAGATCGTTGCCCATCTGCTGGCGGAAGGTCTCCACCACGTCGCGCTCGGCGACGATCTCCTTGCTCACCGGCACGATGCTCCACTTTTCGATGATGCGCGTCTGCTTGCCGGGCAGGCAGCGCACAATAGCGAAGCGCTCGTACTCGGTGGGCCGGTACCACAAGGTGGGCCGGTCGTCGCGCACGGTGAAGGCGGAGTGTTCGCCGTCCAGCTCGATGGTCGCTTTGCCGGGGACCAGCGGAATGGGCGACATCGCTTTCAGCACCGAGCGCCGCTTGTTGTTGACGATCTTCGATTCGGCCTGTTTGAGTGTCTGGACCTTCTCGCCTTCCAGATAATAGACGCCAGCGTTCATCGGGATCAGGGAGATGGTGTGGGCCTGCGCGCGGTCGAACTTCTCCTCGGCGTCTTCGGCGGCGGCCTCCTTCTTCGCCGCGTCGAGAGAGGACTTGCGTTCCGCCTCGGTGCGTTTCAAGTCGATCAGACTCAGCGGCATCTCCTCCCATTCGCTGCGCTCGGTCGAGTAGAAATGCACGCGCTCCTGCTCCACTTTGTACTCGCTCACCTGGTGCCACGTGCCATCGGTCAGGTAGAGCCGGAAGTTGTCGGCGAGCACCAGAAGCGGCAGGAGAAAAACGGCGAGCAGCAAGCGGCGCATGGATCGCATCCCTCTTTGACAATAGCCCGAACGCCGGCGGGCAGCCTCAGGCCGGCTTCGCGCTCGCCGTGGCGACGGGCAGCACCAGACGGAACTGGCTGCCCTGGCCCTTGGCCGTGCGAAGCTCGACGCTGCCGCCCAGGCCGTCCATGATGCTTTTGACGAGCGCCAGGCCGAGACCGGTACCTTGAATCTGCCGCTCGCGGCTGTGGCGCCCGCGGTAGAAGGGCTCGAAGAGATGCGGCACGTCGCGCGGATCGATGCCCGGCCCGAGATCCTCGACGTCGATGAAAAGCCGCTGCGGCTTGTCGGCCAGGGCGTCCGCCGCGTTGTTGTCCAGCCGTGCGCGGACGGTGATCGACTTGCCGGAGGCGGCATAGCGCGCGGCGTTGGAGAGCAGGTTGCCGATGCAATGCACCAGCGCCGAAGTGTCGGCCGCGACGGGCGGCAAATTCCGGTCGAGATTCAGCTCCACCTTGCAGCCAGATTCGCGGATCAGGGCGTCGCAATTGCGCAGCGCGGCGTCGATGGTTTGCGGCACATCGACCGGTTGCAGTTTGTAGTGCGCGCCGCCGCTCTGAATGCCGGCGAAACGCAGTGTCTGTTCGATCATGCCGGCCAGCCGGCGGCTCTCGTCGCGGATCATGGCGCCGTACTCGCGCACCGAAGCCGGCGCCGTCACAATCCCGTCGGCGAGGTTCTCGCCGGCGCTGGAAAGAACGGCGACGGGCGTGCGCAATTCGTGGGAAACGCCGGCGACGAATTCCATCTGCTGCTGCGTGAGCCGGCGCTGCCGCCGGATGGTCACGAGAAGCACGGCCAGCGCAATGGCCATCAGCGCCAGAACGCCTCCGCCGACGGCCACATTGCGGTTGCGCACGCGCGCCGCGACGGCCGCGACCGAGCCCTCCTTGCGGCGCACCAGGATGGTCCAGTAACCCTGCGGCGGGCCCTGCGGATCGAAGCCGCGGAAGGCGCCGGGTATGCGCAGCAGTTGGGCGCTGACGTCGGCCGCGCCACCGCCCCAGACGCCGGAATCGTAAACGCGGGCATGGGTGGCGGTCGTTTCAATGCGGACGTAGGCGTCGCTCGCCGCGCCGTCGCCGAAATAGCGGCGCACCAGCTCGGGCAGCCACTCGCGGCCCATCCAGGCGAGGTCGGGCACGGCCACCGCCATGGTCGGCGGCTCCAGACCATGGCCCGGGCCACCGTGATCGGCGGGATGCTCGCGACCGGGCGGCAGCGGCGCCGGACCGGGCCCCTCGCGAGGCGGCCAACGGCGGAGTTCCTTGCGGTTGCCGGGCCCCGGCCAGCCGCCGGGCTGGTCCGGCGGCCGCATATGCGCAATCATCGCCGGCGGCAGAGTCTCGGGGCGGATCGCCGGCGGCGCCGAGCCTGGGCCCGCCTGCCAAGCCTTTGCGAGCTGGTTCAGATCCGCGGGCAGTTGCGCGGCGCGATACGCGCCCGTCTCCGCCGAGCACTCGAGCACGCGGCCCGCGTCCCACACGAACAGGCCGCGGATCAGGCGCGCTTGCGATGCGGTCGCCTGCCAGCGGAAGTAACGTGTGCAAGGATCGACGGCGTCTTGGCCGGGAGCCCCGGGCGGCAGGTTCGGCGTGCGGACCGGCATCATCACGCCACGGAAGAAGCGGCCGAGTTCGGAATCCACTTCAGCCGCCAACTGATCGGCGGAGCGTTGCAGGCCGGCCCGCATGCGGTCGGCGTCGGCCCGTTCCACTTCTCCGATCCAGGAGTATTGCAGCCACGCCAGAACGGGCAGCGTGGCGAGCATCGCGATGAGGAGGACAAGGACCGGATCGGGCCGGCGCGCCGAGGGCATATTCCACGTCAAGTATACGGCCCGCCGGGTCCACCTGTCGCCAGTCGCGCAGGGGCTCAGCGTAAAATCCGCGTAAAGCCTGGGTAAGATGCGCAATCGATTGATTTAGCTTGCACTTAATCGGCGCGGCGGGCGGTTCGGAGTTCAATGGAACAAGAGGCTGCAAGGCGCCTGGACGACATTCCGCTGGCGCTTTCGAATGCAGGACGAAAGCGGGGCGCGCCGGGAACGATGGCTGATACGGAGGACGTTTCCGGCGCGCGCACCGCGGCTCAAGAGAGGGAGCAAAACATGAAACTCCGCTGGCTGATTCTGAGTTCTTTTGTAACGCTGTTCATCGCACAGGCACAGACCGCACCCGCTCCCGCGGCGGCTGAGGGGCCGGAAGCGACGCCGGGAGTGGCCAGAACTCCCGCAGGGGATTCGCAGGTGAATCCTCCCGGCCCCGGCAAGCGCGCACTCGCGCGGCGACGCCCCGCACGGTCTGCACAGCCCGGCGGTCCGGGCGACGAAATGACGGCTGGCGGTCCCGGGCCGCAGGCCGGTCCTGGCGGACCCGAAGGTCCCGACCCGGAAATGGCGAGCCTCTTCTTTGAACAGGCCGATGAGCCGGAGGAGATCGAAGGCCCGGAGGACCCGGACGGTGCCCCCGCGGATGAGATGGGACCCGAACAGGGGCCAGGGCGCGGCGGGCCCGGCTTCGGCGGCGGGCCGGGGATGCCCCCTCCCGGTGGACCGCAACAGATGGGCGGTTTCAGCAGGCCGTTTGCGCAGCCAGCGCTGGAGGCGCTACAGGACGTGCTCGGGCTGGACGACGGCCAGGCGCGGGCGCTGCGGGGACTCGAGCGCGAGAAAGCACGAAAGGCGTTGGACGTCCGGCAGCAGTTCGAACAGCAACAGGAGACCCTGCTGGAATTGCTGGAGCAGGAAGAGCCCGATGGAAGCGCCCTGGTGAGCACGGTGAAGGCGCTTCACGCGCTGCGGAAGCAGGCCGGCGAGATTGAGAAGGAATTCCAGGCGAGGACCGCCGCCACGTTGAACGAAGCCCAGCGGGCGAAGCTGAAGGCCATCCAGGACGCGCAACAAACTCGCGGCGCGTTGGGCGAAGCGGCCCGGCTGGGATTTTTGCCGCGCGTGCCTGGCGGGCCCGGACAAAATGGCTTCGGCGGACCGGGTGCGGGACGCCCGGAGGGACCGGTTCCTCAGCCGTAGCGATGTGCAGGATCGTCCGCGTCCGGGGCCGTGCTTTCCTAATCGGCCGGTTACCCGGGCCCGGTACGCTACGTCCGCGGTTGAGATGCAAATGCCGGAGGGCGCTCAGGCGCACTTCGGCATTTGTGTGTCCGGGGTTGAGGCGGGCGCCGCGGCATGCGCGGGCGGCTGGTGCGCATCGAGCAACCAGCGCAACTGAACGGTTTCGAACGGGGCGGCGATATAGTCGTCGGCGCCCGACTCCAGGACTTCGAGCCACTCGTGCGTATCGGGCAGACGGCTGACAACCACGACGGGCAGATCGGGATAGGCTTCCCGGGCCGCCGCATACGCGGCGCCGCGCGAGCAGAAGACGACTCCACTGCGGGTAGTTCCCGGCATGGCCGGAAGCGCGGCGGAACGCGCCACGGCGCAGGATGCGCCCTGCAAAGACGCGGCCAGCTCGGTTTCCACGGCCGGTTCGAGCTGGAACAGGATGGCCAAAGTTGCGGGCGTGGCAGGGGACTTCATGACAGGTGCTCCTTCGGACAAATGAAATGTTAACCGCCGGGCTTTACAGCCGAATGAAGACTGGTTGAACCTGCGGCCAGGCAGGGATAGACGGCAACCGGGAGTGCCTCTTCGGGCGCGGCGGGCCTGAAACAGGGAAGTGCGCCGACAGGGCGCGGCGGAGAGCCCGGACCGACTCCTCCGTCCGGGAACCTACCTTCAAGTATAGAACGGAGCCGCCGCCGGACCTATCGAAAGACCTTATGGGATCAATCACTTCCAGCACGGCCCGGGCACCCCGGGCGCCGCGCTTGGTAAACTGGACTTTTCGGAGGTGAAATGGCTCAGATCCAGCGTCGCCAGTCGGTGGTAGTCGACGTCGGCGGGGTGAAGGTCGGCGGAACGAACCCGATCGTGGTGCAGTCGATGACGAACACCGACACCGCGGACGTGACCTCAACCGTGAATCAGGCCATCGCTTTGGCTCAGGCAGGCTCGGAGCTGGTGCGCGTCACGGTCAACACGGAAGACGCCGCCCGCGCGGTGCCGAAGATCGTCGAAACGCTCCGCCTGTTCGGCTGCAAAGCGCCGATTGTCGGCGACTTCCACTACAACGGCCACATTCTGCTCAAGAAGTACCCCGAGTGCGCGCGCGCGCTGGCCAAGTACCGCATCAATCCCGGCAATGTGAACATCGGCCGCCACACGGACGATAACTTCCACACGATGATCGAGGCGGCGATCGAATACGGCAAGCCGGTGCGCATCGGCGTGAACTGGGGCTCGCTCGACGCCGTGATGCTGGCGCGCATGATGGATGAGAATGCGCGGATGGCGCATCCGCTGATGGCCGAGGACGTGATGAAGCGCGCCATTGTAGCGAGCGCTCTTGAATCCGCGCGCCAGGCGGAGAGCTACGGCCTGCCGCACGACCGGATCATCCTCAGCGCCAAAGTTTCGAATGTGCAGGATCTGGTGGACGTCTACCGGATGCTGGCGGCGGAGTGCGATTACCCGCTGCACGTCGGTCTGACGGAAGCCGGCATGGGCGCCAAGGGCATTGTGGCGACCACCGCGGCGCTGTCCATTCTGCTGGAAGAGGGAATCGGCGATACAATCCGGGCGTCACTCACGCCGGCGCCGCACGGCGACCGCACCGAAGAGGTGATGGTCAGCCAGCAGGTGTTGCAGTCGATGGGCATTCGCAGTTTCACGCCGCAGGTGACGGCGTGCCCCGGTTGCGGCCGTACGACCTCCACGTTCTTTCAGGAACTGGGCGAGCAGATCCAGAGCTATCTGAAGCAGCAGATGCCCGTCTGGAAAGAAGCGCATCCCGGTGTGGAGCGCATGAAGGTGGCCGTCATGGGCTGCATCGTGAACGGTCCGGGCGAATCGAAACACGCCAATATCGGCATCTCCCTGCCCGGCACGGCGGAAGAGCCCAAGGCGCCCGTGTTCGTCGACGGGCATCTGGTGAAGACGCTGCGCGGCGATACGATCGTGCAGGACTTCATCGGCATGCTGAACGAGTACGTTGAGCGCACATACCCGAAACAGCCCAGCGGGGCCATGGCCTAGCGCCGGCCCTGGCGCTGCGGCTAGCGCCGAATATACGCTTTTCTACGTGGCTTGCACGAGGGCGGCTCTCCAAAGATAGGAGCACGGCCCGCGCGCGATCATACCACGAGTGCGCCGGAACTCTTTTGAAACCGGTACGCAAAATGAAGGATCAATAATCACAGGAGGCTAATCTCGATTTCATGAGTGCTATTTCCGTGGACAGTCCGCGCCAGGCGGTTCCCGCGACACACGCCACCGCGTCTGGCTTCCGTATTCAGAGCCGGGTGATCGATTTCATCACCGCGGAGCGGAGCCAGTTGCTGAACATCACCGACAGAATCAATGAGATTGTGCGGCGCAGCGGGATCACGGATGGTTTGGTCCACCTGCAGTCCTTGCACACCACAACGGGTCTCGCGCTCGGCGAGTGGCAGGACGCGTTACTCGAAGACTTCAAGAACTTCATTGACAAGACCGTCGACCGCTCCGCTTATTACAAGCACAACGACCCGGCTTTCTCCGATTGCGAGCGCAAGAACGCCGACTCGCATTTGAAGGGCACCGTCTTCGGTCAAACGCTGCTGTTGCAGGTCCGCAATGGCGCCTTGCTGCTCGGCACGTGGCAGAGCGTGATTCTGGCCGAATTCGACGGGCCGCGCAGCCGGTCGATCGCTGTACAAGTCAGCGGCATCTGATATCCTGCAGAAACCGCGAGCTCTCCGGGCCGCGCGAACATGCCTCGATACTTCTCGTTCGAACAAGCCTCGCGTTTGCTCCCCGAGGTAGAACGTCTGCTCCATGCGGCGATGCATGCGCGCAGTGTGTATGAAGAGGCTAACCAGGCCATCGAAGCGCTGCAGGAGCGCGCCCATTCCATGGGCGGCGTCGTCGTCAATGTGGTGAAGGCGCGCCAGATGCGGGAGTTGCGCGAAGAAGGCGCCAAGGGTCTGCAAGAGGCGGTCGAATCTATCACCGAATTGGGCGTGCTGGTGAAGGACCTGGACACGGGTCTCGTCGATTTCCCGACCACCTATCGCGGCGAGGAAGTGCTGTTGTGCTGGCGCCTTGGCGAGCCCGCCATCGGGCATTGGCACGGCGTGGACGAAGGCTTCCGCGGCCGGAAGGCGATCGACGCCGAGTTCCTGCAGAATCTGGGTGGCGGGGGCGTCAACTGAGCACTGCGGCCGTGTTGATTTTGACACTGGTTTGCAGCGTACCTAGACTGGTAGTAGGAATTCGGTTCAGGTCTTTCACACCAACAAATGCTGCTGGCTAAAGAGTTCGTAGTGTATCTCGGGCGGCAGATCGCCGCCAGGCTTCCCGCCAACCTGATTGAAATTGCCGACCGCGCGGAAGTGGGCGAAGTCCTCGTCGGCGTCATCATGGACGAGATGATGGTCGAGGACAAGCTGAACGACGAAGTGCGGGCGATCCTCGACGAGTACAGCGTCTACATGGCGAACAACGCCATCAGCTACTCGGAGATGTTCCGGCGCATCAAGAACCAGTTGGTGCAGCAACGGAAGATCGTCAAGGCTTCGGGACGCGACACCGGCGATCCGATGAAGTTGAGCCGCGACAAGGTGAACGAGATCTCGCACAAGCTGCTGACCGCGTTGAAGCGGTCGCACGAGGTGCGCATCCGGAAGGATGAAAACGACCTGCGGCTCGAATTGGTGCGCCTGATGTCCGACCTGCTCCTGATTGAGGAAAAGGCCGAGAAGGCGGCGCGCGCCAAGATCCGCACGCTGAAGCGCGAAGTACAGGACGGCACCGAAGAGTGGGACCTGCTGCACAAAAAGTATTACTCCGAGGAATTGAAAAACCTCGGCATCATCCTCGGCGGCGAGTAGGCGCCGGCGCCAACCGGCCACGCGCCGGTGTGGCGCGGCCAGTTCGCACCGCCCTCTGTGTGGCGCAGCGTAGTTAGCACCGAACCCCGAACGTGAGAGCCGGGCACTTGCCGGACCATCGAGACTGTTGGTGGCCCAAACGGAGTGCCCGCTCCGTTTTCAACCTGCCGTGAAACATCTCCCGTGCATCCCGCGCCGCTCGTGCGTGTGACGCTTCGCATAGAATACGAAGCGTGCCAGACCTAACTAAAACCCTCGCTGTCACGGGCAGCCTCAACATGGATTTCGTCGTGCAGGTGGACCGGCTGCCGGCTCCGGGCGAGACCGCGCTCGGGCACGATTTCCGCATGATTCCCGGTGGCAAGGGCGCGAACCAGGCCTGCGCCGCGGGCAAGCTGGCGCGCAACGCGCGGGTCCGCATGGTAGGACGCGTCGGTTACGATCCATTTGCCGATCATCTGAAAGCGAGTCTTGCGGCGGCCGGCGTTGATGTGGCCAGCGTGCACGCCACGCATAGCCAGCCGACCGGCATTGCCGAGATCTGGGTCGAGCGTTCCGGCCAGAATTCAATCATTGTGGCGAGCGGAGCGAATGGCGAACTGTCGCCCGCGGACATCGAGTCCGTGCATGCGGTGTACGCCAGCGCGGCCGTCTCGTTGTTCCAACTGGAAACGCCGCTCGCGACCGTGGAGGCGGCGCTGCGGGCTTCGCGCGCGGCTGGCGCATTGACGGTCCTCGATCCTGCGCCCGCGCGTCCATTGCCTGCCGAGTTGCTGGCGCTGGTTGACGTGCTGACGCCGAACGAGACCGAGGCGCGCATCCTGCTCGGCCGTCCGCCCGCGCGTGTGGACCTTGATGAGGCGCGCGAGATGGCGCACGCGCTGCGGACGCTCGGGCCGCGCGCGGTGATCGTCAAGCTGGGCGATCAGGGCTGTCTCTACTCCGACGGCCAAGACGAATTTGTTGCGTCAGGATTCCCGGTGCAGGCGGTGGACGCCACGGCCGCGGGCGACACATTCAACGCCGCGCTCGGCGTGGCGCTGTGTGAGGAACTGCCGATGCCGGCCGCGCTGCGGTTCGCCAATGCGGCGGCGGCGATTTCGGTGACGCGGCTGGGCGCGCAATCCTCCGCGCCGTCGCGCGAGGAAGTCGACGCGTTTCTCCAGCAGCGTCAATGAGCGGCGCGCGGACGGACGTCGTAGACCTGCCAGGAGGCATTGGCATAGACCGGACGCAACCCGGGCAGGTTGTTTTGACGGCTCAGGACGACATAGTCGATGCCGGCTGAGGCGTAGTCCGCGGCGGCCAGCAGGGGGGCTTTGGCTTCGCGCGTCCACTGCCAGCGGCGGCGCCACTCGCGGGCGAATTCCCAGTTCTGGTTGACCTGCCCGCCGCCTTTCCAATCGACGTACAGCGCGCGCTGCGCCTCGGCGCGGAAGATGCCCGGCGAGGTCGTGTGGCCGGCGTCGGCAAAGTGGAACAGGGCGCCGGGCGGCGTCTGGCGCGCGGCCCAGCCGTTCAGCTCGGCGAGCGCGGCGGTGTGCAGTTGCGGCGCATTGCGCAACTGGCCCCAGCCCGGAATCAGAAACGCCGCGGCGACGGGCACGAGCAACGCCGCGGGCGCGGTCTTCGGCCAGCGAATAGCCAGCGCGGCGGCGAGTGCTAACCCGAGGGCCAACACGAGCCGGCGTAGCGCTAGAGGATCGGACGCGGCGTGCGTCACCAGTTCCACCATCAGCCGGTTGGCAGCCAGCGCGAACAAGGGCAGTAGCCACGCCGCGCCTTCGAGCCAGGCTCCGCGTTGTGCCGCCGACCACGCCGCCGCGCCGCCCAGGACGACGGCCAGGATGCAGACGAAGACCACGGCGCGCGCCGGCTGGAACTGCGGCATCATGCTCCACTGCATCTGGTTCAGCAGTAGCCAGGAAAGCGGGACCGACAACGCGCCGTAAGCGAGCAAGGCCGCGCTGAGCGCCGCGAGTTCGCGCGTGATCTGGCGGTGCAGCCGCAGCCACGCGCCGGTGGCGAAGACGAACAATAGCAGGTACTGCCACAGCCAGTCGGGCTTCCAGAGGTCGACCCAGGCATAGCCGCCGCGGTAGCGCAGCAACGGAATCAGATCCGGAGGCACCACCGAAAACAGCGGTTGCACTTCGAACTCGCCGGTCTGTGCGGCGGCCAGCGCCAGCAGTACGCCGCACGATGCGGCGAATCCCGCGATGGCCGTCCACAGCGCCTTGGGCCGTTGCAGGACCAGCGCATAAACCACGACGGCCAGCCAGTACGGCACGGTCGTCGGCGCGTGGTAGAGCACGGCCAGCGCGGCGAAGGCGACCGAGATCTTCCAGCGGCGGTACGCGCCGTAGCCTAGCGCAGCCAGAACCAGCATCAGGGCCAGCCCACGCGGCACGGCCTCGTATTCGATGGTGAGAATCTCCGGGCCGCCGACGAAAAGGCCGAGTCCGAAGAGAAACGCCACGAACGTCGCGCCGGTGCGGGTGAGTCCCGCCGAGCCGGCCAGCAGGAAGACGCCCATCAGCCCGACGAAGCGGAACAGCAGCATCTGACCGTCGAAGATGGCGCGGTAGTCGAGACCGGGGATGGCATGCAGCGCCCGCGCGATTTCGTCGAACGCGGTCCATTTGACATGCGGATGAACGCACAGCAGGTCGCGCGCGAGCGTCGCGGGCTGGTCGAGATGTTCGAGAATGGCGACGTAGATCTGGCTGTCCTGTTGCAGCCAGGTGTGGCCGGGAAACTGGAAATACGTCAGGAGCGTGAACGCACCGAGCGCAACGGCCGTAGCTAGGTGCGGACGGGTCACTTGGCCGGGGTTTTGTCGAGTTGTTGCCGGGTCCAGGCTCGCGCGGAGTCCAGAGCCAGCGACTTCTCGAATGCCTTTCTAGCCTCCGCGTTGCGGTTCAGCTTACGCAGGACAATGCCCTGCCAAAGCCAGGCGTCGGCGTTCCTGGCGTCCAGTTGCGTGGCCTTTTGCAGATCCTTGAGCGACTGATCGGGGCCTCCGCCGAAATTCGGCGGCAGGTAGAAGTTGCCAACGCCCCGGCTGAGCCAGGCCATCGAAGATTTGGAGTCCATCTGGATGGCCTTGTTCACCTCATCCATGGCGCAGTGGCCGTAGCGCACGGCGAACAGGATGTTGGCGGGAATCGTCTGGCCGCACAGCGCGCCCCACAGCCGATGGTATTCGGCGGTCTTGGGACTCAGCGTGGCGGCCTTTTCCGCGAAATTGATGCCGTTCTCGGCGGCCGCGCCGGAGCCGCGCTTGTCTTTCTGCTCGGCCAGCACCTCGGCGCGCAGGCTTTCGGCGAGCGCGGCCATGTATTGCGCGTAGGAATCGTTGCCGCGCTTGTTGGCGGTGGCTTGCACGCCACTGCTGATCCGCTCGAGCGCGGCGCGGTCCTGCGTATCGCGCGCTTTGCGCCACTCCTGCGGCAGGCTCTCCTGCGCCAAAACGGCGGCCGTGGCGGCCAGAATCAGGGTCGGAAGTACGAACGATCTTCTCATGCGAGTCGAAATCCTATTGTAAAGACGTCGGGGCGCGGCGCGCCGGTTGCCTCTCTATCGAAAACGACGCTCCAGGAATCAGATCGATGCAAGTTTCCGGTGTACCAGCAGCAGGTACAGCGTCAGAACGGCGAGCACAACCCCGTGCGCGCCGACCACGTTAGGCGCGCCGAAGCGCGGGATCAGCGCGCCGGCGATCAGGCTGCCGATCGGCATGCCGCCGCGGAAAGCGATGTTGTAGACGCTCATCACGCGGCCGCGCATGTCGTCGGTGGCAATCAACTGCACCAGCGAACTAAGCAGGGCGAAGCACGTAATGAGCGCCATGCCGCCGAAGAACAGAAAAACGCAGCCGATCGCCAGCGACGGGCTCCAGGCAAACGCGCTCATGCAGCCGGCCAATCCGAGCAGCCCGAGCAGCGCCGAGCGTCCCAGTCCAGTCTTGCGGCCGCGCGCCGCGACCACGATCGCTCCGGCGATCGCGCCCAGAGCCTGCACCGAGAGCAGCAATGTGAACGTCTTCTCATTGCCGTGGTAGATGTCGCGCGCGAAGACCGGCAGAAATGTGAGAAGCGGCGTGCCGAGATAGGTGCAGGCGAACGAAACCACGATCAGCAGCACCATGTGATCGCGCCCGCGGATGAACTGCACGCCTTGCTTCATGCTTTCGAGAACTGTATCCGAGGTCTTCGGGAAGTCGTAGCGCACGGAGATCATCAGCAGCGTTGCAATGACCGCGACAAAGCTGAGGCCATTCAGCCCGAAACACCACGCCGCGCCAAGTCCGGCTAATGCCGCACCGCCCAATACCGGCCCGATCAGCCGCGCCAGGTTGAACTGGATGGAGTTCATCGCGATGGCCTGCGGCAACTGCTCGCGCGGCACCAACGCGGGGATGATCGACTGGTAAGCCGGCGAGCCGAAAGCTTGCGCCGTGCCGGTGATGAACGAGAGCGTCAGGATCTGCCAGACCTGCACGCGGTGTATCGCGAACAGGACGCACAGCGCGAAGGCGCAACTCATTTGCACGAACTGGGAACCGAGCAACAGCCGCCGCCGGTCGAAGCGGTCGGCCGCGACGCCCGCGAACAGCGCGAGCGTGAAGATCGGCAGCTCGCCCAGGAACGAATCGAGTCCGAGCCAGAAAGGCGAGCCGCCGAGCAGCAATACAAGCCAGCTTTGCGCGAGCTTCTGCATCCACGTGCCAATGCTGGACGTGCATGCGCCCGACCACATGAGCCGGAAGTCCCGCGACTGAAAGGGCTGGAGTACTCGTTCAAGCACGCGTCAAATCCTGTCTTACGGCAGTGGATGTTCGCGTGCGACCAAATGCAGCAAATTGCCGTCGCCGTCGGGGAAAAAGGCGAGGCGGTTGCCGTCGTTGGCGATCGGCTCGCCGATGAACTGCACGCCCTTCGCCTTCAGGTCCGCGAGCGCGGCGTCGAAATCGGAAACGGCGATGGCCAGATGGCGGAAGCCGGGCGTCGTGTTTTGCGCCGGCAGTGCCGGTCCCTTGGCGGGAATGATCTCCAGCATCGCGCCGTCGGGCGCCTTCACGAAGTAGTTGCCGGCGTACTTGAAATTGATGACGAAGCCGAGGTACTTGACGTACCACCCGGCCAGCGATTGAGGATCCGGCGAGGCGATCGCCGTGTGCTCCAAACCAGTAAACAGCATAAATCCGAGAATAGCAGCCAGGGCCGCGCGCGGGCGCCCCAACCGCCCGCCGGACGTGCCTGAAACTCGTGCGGGAAAGAATTGTTTACTTCGGCTTGCCGACCATCGGAACGAATGCGACCGGGTATTCGGTGCGGCGATGAAGCCGGCCCAGCAGATCCTTATCAATCACGACCAGCTCCTGCCAGTTCTCGCCGACCGGCGCGACCAGGCGTCCCCCAGGTTTGAGCTGTTCAAGCAGCGCCGGCGGCACGTCGGGCGGCGCGGCGGTCAGGACGATCCGGTCGAACGGGGCCAGTTCCGGCCAGCCGAGCCAGCCGTTGGAGCAGCGCACGGTGATGTTCTTGTAGCCCAGCTCGGTCAGCAGCGCACGCGCCGTTTTGGCCAGCGGTTCAAGGATCTCCACCGTGTAAACCTGGCGCACCAGCGGCGAGAGGATGGCGGACTGGTAGCCTGAACCGGTGCCGATTTCGAGCACGCGGTCGCCCGGCTTGGGATCGAGCAACTCGGTCATCGAGGCGACGATGTAGGGCTGGGAAATCGTCTGGCCGTAGCCGATGGAGAGCGGGCCGTCGTCGTAGGCGTGCGCGCGCTCGGAGGGCGGCACGAACCGCTCGCGCGGCGTGTTGGCCATCGCACGGAGGACGCCGGGGTGATGAATGCCGCGGCCTTCAATCTGTTCGTGCAGCATCTTCAATGCGCGCGGAGAAGGCGGGCCCGCCCGGGCGCACGAGTCTCCGGCCGGACAACAGGCCAAGACCAGGAACAGGGCCGGCAGGCGCATCGCTCCTCACGCCGCTCCTCCGCCCTCAGAATAAGTCCGATTCACCATCCGGGCACCGGCGAAAATGGCGCCTACAGGTCGAAACCGTCCAGGCGCTTCAGCAGCATCTCCGGCGCGACGAAGGCGGCGCCGCGGAATTCTTCCTGGGCGCGTTTCACCAGGGCTGGCGCGCCGCCGATGAAGAGCAGCGGCAAGTGGCGGACATCGCGGTACTTGCGAATGGCGGCGGCCGAGCGCAGCGAATGCGCGGGCGAGTAGGCCAGGTCGAAAGCCACGAGCGTGGGCGGGTGGTCCAGCACGCGCCGGACGCCGCGGGCGCCGTCTTCCGACTCGACCTCGACCGTCCACCCGGCGGTGCGGATCTGCTCCGCGCGCGCTTCCGCCGCCTGTGCATTCCACTCGAAAAGAATCAGCCTGCGCTCCATGTCGATCGGCCCTTTCCTGTTCTGCTGTGAGCTCTGTCTCTTGTCCTGTCTCTAAAGTATGTTGAATTACCCTGGCAGCGGTGGGGCGGACCTCCCGGTCCGCGGCCGACGTCCACGTCGGCCCTTTTGCGAAGCTGCTGAAGATCCGAAAGAGCCGGACCTGGAGGTCCGGCTCGGACGTGGACGTCCGCCCCACACGGGACTTCCGCCGCGAACTTCAGAGACAGGATGCTAGTAGCCCGCCTCGCTTTCCGGCCAGGCGCTCCATTTCAGGTTAACCGTCTGCGTCGCGCCGGGCGCGAGTTGAATGCGCGTCCCCTTGGGTTCGAGCGCGGCGATGAACTCGGGATCTTGCAACTGAGTTTCATCGACGTCGTCGAAGGCAAAGGCCAGATAGTCGCCTGGCCGCAGACCGCTCACGGAGTACGTGCCTTTCGACAGCACGGGCACCGGGACGTAAGGTTCCACGCCCCGCATGCGGGCGTCCATCGGAATCAGAATGACCGCCGCATGGCCCTGCCCGCCAGCTTGCGCCGCGCCGCCGTCCGCGGCTTCGACCGTTCCGCTGAGCTTGGCCGAATCCGTGCGCAGGACAATCCGCAGTCCGCTCGATGCCGTGGAGGGATCGAAGTCGCGGCCCAGCAACTCCTCGCCGCCGGCGTTGATGGACTGGACGTAGGCGCCGGTGGCGCCGCAGTACACGCTGGCGACGTAGCGGCCGGCGGCCAGATTCGTAAAGTGGAACGAACCGTCCGCCGAGGGCCGTACCGCGCCCACCGGCGCTCCGGTGTCGGCCAGCCGGAGTTGAACGGCGACGCTGGCGAGCTTGAAGCCCGTTGTGGCGTCTTCGACGCTGACGGATCCGTGTATGGAGACCGGCGGGCTGGCCTGAGCGTTGAAACCAACGATGTCCGTCGAGCCGACCTCCAGGGGGACCGAGAGGCTGCGGCTGTCGCTGGAATTCGCCATCAGGATGTAGCTGCCCGCGCGCACGTTGCGGAGTACGAAATTCCCGGCCTCGTCGGCCGGCGCACCGAAGCCCGCCGGCAGATGCGATTGCGCGGCGAGCAGCGTGACGATGGCGCGCGGCATGGGCGCGCCGTCGGGGCCGATCAGGCGCCCGGAGACGCGCACCATGGTGGTGCGCTGCAACTGAATGTCAATACCGGAAAGTTCCTGGCCGGCCTGCAATTCCACGCGCGCGGCCCCGCCGGGATCGGTCGCGCCCGGATAGAACGTCGACGCGTAGGTGATCAGCGGAGCGCCCGGCGAGCGCGCCGCGGCGATGAGCGCGGAACCCGGCGGCAACCGGTCCAGCGATGCTTGCAGAAAGTACTTGCCGGCCGGCACGTGCGCCAGACGGTATTCGCCGCGGTCATTTGTGTTGCCGCTTTCGTTGAGCCGGGCCAGACGGCGGACGCCTTGCGAATAGCGGTACGCCAGCAGCGCCACCTGGGCGTTTTCGACCGGGTCGCCCTCGTCGTCCAGCACGCGCCCGGAGACGATCGCCTGCGGGATCAGACCGTAGCGCAGGCCCGTCACAGCCTGCCCAGCCGTGACACGCACCGTGCGGGAAGAGTAGTTTGCGGTCTGGCGCGGCGCCAGGTAGCCGGAGCGCGAGTAGCTGAGCGCGTACGTGCCGGCCGGGAGCTGCTCAAAATGGAAGACGCCGTCCGGGCCGGTCACCGCGGCGTAGTCGGCGCTTTCCATCGAGAGCATTGCGGGTTGGCCGCCGCCCGAGACGCGCAATTGAACGACAGCCCGGCGCACCGGTGTGCCGGCGAGCGCGTCCACGACGATGCCAGCAATCTGTCCTCCGGAGGAAGACTGCGCCCGGGCGGGCAGGAGGGCCGCCAGGAAAAGAGCGCCTAACGCTACATGCTTCTGAGTCAATGGGTGTTTCCCGCTCCCGCCGAATTCGCGGCCATTCCGGTGGCCGCCGCGTCCGAATCCATTGTCGCAGGCTATTGCAGGCGGTCGGCAAACTGCTGCGGCCACGGCAGCAGCTTCAGCGTGAGTGTCTTAGACTCGTTGGCGGCGAAGGTGACCCGCGTCCCCTGGCTCTCGATGGCGGCGAGCACCTCGGGATCCGCGAACGAGCTGGTATCGCAATCCTCGAAAGCAAAGGCGAGGTATTCGCCGGGCGGAACGCTTTTCAAATCGAAGGTGCTGGAGGAGTCGATCGGCGCGTAGTAAAAGGGCATTGCCTTGCGCAGACGGGCATCGGTGGAGAGGAGTACCGCCGCAGGCGTGCGGAGGCTGGCCTTCTTCTCTTCGGGAATCTCCACCGTGCCTTTCACCTTGGCCGCGTCGAGGCGCATGACCACGCGGATGCCGTTCGCGGCAGCGGAGGACGAATCGAATTCCTTCCCGTAGACGTCTTCGCCGCCCACCAGGATGGACTTGATGTAGGTCTCCGGCGAACCGGTGTAGACGGCGATGGTGTGCCGGCCGGCCCAGACGGGTGACAGCGTAAACGTGCCGTCGGACTTGGCCTGGCCCCACCCGCCGCTGAAGTTGGCCAGATCCACCGCGCTCAGACTGATGCTGAAGCCCGAGAAATCGTAATCCTTCTTGTCCGTACCTTCGAGCGTAATCGTACCCTTGATCTCGAATCCAGGGACCAGTTGCACGACGAGGTTCGTCACGCCATTGTCGCCAACGCTTACGGGAACCTGGGCGGCATTGCGGTTCTGGTCGTTCATCTGCGTGGTGAGCAGAACGTACTGTCCGGGCCGGATGCTCTTGTCGCTGAAATTGCCGTTCTCGTCCACGGGCACGCCGAACCGGTTGAACCGCCCCAGCGTCTCGTCGTTGGGCGCGAAGAGGACCATGGTCTGCTTGGCCGGCGAACCATCGGGAGTGAGCACCTTGCCGGAGACCGTGACCACCTTGTCCTTGCGTAATGTGATGTCCTGGCCGGCGAGTTCCTGTCCGGCCTGGGCGTCGACCCGGGACGCCTGCGCCGGTTCCGCGGCACTCGGGTAGTAGGTTGGAATGAAGGCCGTCCGCGATGCGCCCGCAACGGGAACCGCGGCGGACGCCTCCATGTACACCAGCCGCGCAGCATCGGCCTGGATCAGATACCTGCCCGGCATGACGTCGACGATGCGGTATTCGCCGCGATCGTTCGTCTGGACACGCCCCATGGTCTGCCATGTCTGGAGTGCGCCACGAGCGTAGCGCAGGCGCACCAGATGCACGTCCACGCTCTGGACCGGTTCGCCCTCGTCGTCGAGGACGCGGCCGGTGACAATCGCTTGCGGCGCGAGGCCATAGCGCAGACTGGTCTGCGTCTCGCCGGCGCCGAGCTTCAAATTGCGGCTGGAGAACTGGAAGGCGCTCCGGCTGTTCAGGAAGCCGGACTTACGCGGCGTGACCATGTAGTCGCCAGGATCGATGTTCTCGATCCGGAACTTGCCTTCGGCATCGGTGACAGCGGAATAGGCGGCGTCACGTCCGAGAGCCAGATGTCCACCCTTCTGGGCGCGAAAGAGACTGACTTCGGCGCGGCGCAGCGGTTCCCTGGTGACCTCATTGAGGATGACGCCCTCAACGGTGGCCTTCTTCGCCGTTTCGGCGGACGGCCCGCCCTGCGGCGCGGCCTGGCTGAAGACGGCGGAAAGTGCGGCGAACCAACAAACGACCAGTCGACGCATGACCAATTTGCCTCCGTGGACGTAGAGTCAAATCACTGCCGTGCCCGGAATGCCGGATTCCGGAATATCGGACAAAAAGACGGCGGCCAGCGCCCGCGGGTTGCGGCGAACCGGCCGTCCCCGCCGCCGTGGACGCACGCGCCGTCAATCTATCACGTCCCCGGTGCAGCCGGCCGCGCGCTATTCGACGATGAAGCCGTCGAGATCGAGGTGGCAGGCGGCGAACGCATTCAGGACCTTGTCGCCGCCTTCGATCTTGACGATCAGCGTGTTCCGGCCGGGCGTGGGCGCTTCGAAACGCGGCGAGACGGCCTGCCACTGCGTCCGCGCGGCGTACTCGTCGTAATCGAACGGCGCGGCATAGCTGAAGCTGACCGTTGAATTGCAGCGGTTCGCCGCGGCGGCATAGATCAGCCGGATGGCGCGTCCATCGAAGCGGATCTCGGCGCGGGAACGCATATCGTTGGTATGAACGAACGTCCCGCGGAAGGCTTTAGGCTGGTCGACGAAGCGGGCCCAGCGGCCTTCGAAATGAATCGCCGGGTCGAGATCGTCATGCCGGCCCGGCCCTGCCCAGCTTTGTTCGGGTGCCTCGACGCCGGGCTCCGGTGACTTCCACCGCCGCAACTCCGCGTCGCCGAACGATTGCACGGGCACGGTGTAGCGATCGATAAACTCGCGGCTTGGCACGACGGTCAGGTGGCGCATGGGCGTCTCTTTCGCCACAACGAAGTAGTTCACTTTGTACTCGTCGGCCATCAGGTCGAGCGATTCGGCGTTCGACGCGCCGTACAGCCGTGCCGGGAATCCGGGCGTGCGCCACGAGTTGGTGAACACGCGGCCCGCGTAAGCGTCGATGTTGGCCGATTCCAGAACCGCAACCCCGGTGACCGGCCGGCGCGTTTTCAACGCTTCCATCAGACGCCGCTCCGGCGCGTGCTCCGCGATGTAGCCGTCGACGCTTGCGCGCGTGAAGGCCGGATTCAGCACGAAGTCGCGGTGCAAGCCTCCAGCGGCGGGGAAGAAGGCGAAGTTCAAAACATACGCCGCCAGCGCGACCCAGCCCAAGGCTTGCCCCAACTGCAGGCTGTGCGCGCGGTAGCTGCCCATCGCAATGCCGATCAGCAGGATCGACAGCGGCAGGAACGGATACAGGACCTGCAACTCCGGCGCCACCAGCAGCAGGACCAGCAGGCTCGCCGGCACGGTCCACAGCAGCACGAAGCCCGTGCGCGGCCAGCGGCGCTTCACGCCCGCCAGCGACACCGGCAGCAGCAAAAACAATGTGTAGCCGAACGCTCCATCGGATCCCGCGCCATAGCGCCGCGAATGGAACGTCAGATCGTACAGCGCCCGCCAGGTGAGTTTCGCATGGAATGGAGAATCGCGGAACGCCGTCTGCGTATCGAAAAACTGCGACCGGAAGAAGTTGTTGAAGTACGGGAAGATCGGGTTCGCCGTGCGCAGCAGAGCCTCCAGGTAGGGAAACGCCGCGATCGACAGGGCGACGAGCGCGCCGGTGAGCCAGGCGCTGGGCCGGGTCATGCTGGCAAAGGCCACATAGAAAGGCACGAGGAAGACAAAGCCCGCAAGGTTGCAGGCGCAGGCCGCGCCGGCAAGCGCCGCCGAGCACCACGCGTAGATGCTTCGATGTTCTTTTTTGTGCAGCCGCAGCATCAACACCGCGCCAAGCATGTACGCCGCGACCCAGTTCCCGGTGGACAGGCTGCCCGTCACCATCTGCGCGAGCGGCAGCGACGCCAGCCCGCCGGCCAGCGCGGCGGCGATCCACCCCGGCACGCGGCTGTGCAACCGCTCGTGCAGCATCCAGCACATCGCCGCCAGCAGAGCGAAGTTCAGCAGGCGCGCCGCGCCTTCGCCGCCCAGCAGGTAGGCGAGACCGAACAGCGAGTCGGCGCCGGTCGGGAACACGGCCCAGGTGAACTTCTGTACGTCGAAAGCCCAGACGTGGTCATTCGCCAGATGCGCGGCAAACACCAGGTGCCGCGCCAGGCCCTCTTCGCTGACTTCCGGTTTCAGCGCGATCAGCCAGTTGGCCAGCAGCGGCATCCACAGTAGCGCCAGCGGCCCCGCGCCATGACGGCCGGCTGAATTCACGGGGGCGCGCAGCACCGGGAAGTACCCGCGACGGAGCGCGACCAGGACCGGCACGAACAGACCGGTCCAGTACACCCAGGCGTAATGGATGGGGAAGCGCAGCGTGATCAGAAACCAGATCAGATAGGCGCACAACCCGGTGAGCAGAGTCAGCAGGTGCGTTGTCGACGTGGCGCGCTGGATCTTGCCCAGGATCAGCCGGCCCGTGGCAAAGGCCGAGAGCAGAATGACGCCCACCGCGAGCACCGCCAGCGGCCCCACGGCGTAACAGGAATAGACGATTCCCGTGACGGCCAGCAGCGCCGAATACCAGCGCGGTTGCAGGAGCACGATGGCGGCGGAGAGCCCCGCGAAGACGATCAAATAGCCGGCCAGATGCTGCAATCCGGCCGTTGTCCACACCGCCTGCGTGAAGGGCCGCTCGACAGCGAACCCCCAGACTGCCAGTGCAATATGGGCCAGCAGGATCAGCCAGGCGAAAGCTCTCTGCAGCATGAATCTCTACCAGCATACGCAGCGCGGGCGCGCCGGGGCTGGAAATCCTCCGGGAGATGGCGCCGGCCAGCGCCGCTCAGGAGCGCGGAGCGATATCGATGACCATCGGGTTGCCATTCTCGCGCGTCAGCGCGTGGCGCCGTTCAATCCGCGAAAGCGGAACGGCCACCAGCGTCGCCGTGTAGGCCTGCGGCTCGGGGAACAAACGGATTTGCGCCGGTTCCGTCTCGTTCTCCAACGTCTGCTTTTCCGCGGGCTGGACGTAGCCGATCAGATAGATTTCCCCGTGCGCGCTCTTGTGCACTTCCGTGCCACGCGCGATGGGATGCGTGAACAGCGGCATCTCGCGCGCGGCGGGCGCGCCGGTAAAACCGTAAACGCCGTCGGGCAGAGCGAAAACGTCCTGTCCCTCTTCCTCACTCGTGATCGCGCGGACGCCGTGCCGGTCGCGAAGCGCCTCCCGTTCCGGGCTATGCACGGGGTGCTGATCCTGACTCATTCTCATCATCTCCTGCGGCAAAGGCCGTTACACTTCCATTGAACAAAAAACTCGCCGCCTGTGTACTGCGCGTTGCGCCGATTTCTGGTTCGCGGCAAAGCCCGTCATACTGGTAACAGCGATGGCAATTCCCGCACCATACTGCCTGGTGAGCGATTTCGATGGCACTTTTACGCGGCGCGAATTCTACGATCTGGCCATGCAGGACGGCTTGATCGACGGCGCAACAGATTATTGGACGGCTTACTCCGCGGGCCGTATATCCCATTTTGACGCGATATCCGGCATTTTTTCCCACCTGCGCTGCAGCGAGGCGGCAATGCGCCGGCTGGTGAGTCATATGGAGCCCGACCCGAAGACGCCGAACGCGCTGCGCGCGCTGGCTTCGGCCGGATGGGACGCCGCGATCGTCTCCAATGGCTGCGAATGGTACATCGACATCGTGCTGAAAAGTCTGGGCCTGGCCGAAGCGGGCCTGAGCTTGCCGGTCTACGCGTGTCCCGGCCGCTTCGTGGAGGGCGAAGGGCTCTTCATGCGCGCGCCAGCGGATTCGCCGTACTTCCGTCCCGAGGTCGGCATCGATAAGCTGCGGTTCATTGAAGAGCTGCAGAAGCGCTATGTGCGCGTCGCCTTCGCCGGCAACGGATCGCCCGACTACCAGGCATCGCTGGCGGTCGCGCCGGAGTTGCGCTTTGCACGCGGGTGGCTCGCCAACCGCTTCGATCAGGAAGGCGTGCCGTACCGGCCTTTCGAAGCCTGGAGCGAAGTGGCGGACGCGCTGCTCGCTCCGGTCGCGCGGTAATCCCTATTCTTCGCGCAGCGCCGACATGGCGGGAACGTTGGCCGCCCGCAGCGCCGGCACGAGACTGGCGACGAACGAGACCAGCGCGACGCCGGCGAGCGCCAGGGCGAATGTCAGCGGATCGTTCGGCTTGACCTGGAACAGGAGCGACTGCGCGAGGCGCCCCGCCGCCAGCGCGATCGCCGCTCCCGCGACGAGGCCGCCGATCAGCATGATGCCGGATTGCCGCAGCATCATGCCGAGAATCCGCGGCCGGTCCGCGCCGAGCGCCAACCGCACGCCGATCTCATGCCGCCGCTGGGCGACAATGTACGACTTCACGCCATACAGTCCGATGGAGGCGAGGACGATGGCCAGGATGCCGAACAGGCTCGACAGTTTGGCCATCAGGCTCTCGTAGCGCACCGAATCACTGGCCATTACCGGCAGTGAGCGGAAGTTCAGGGACACGTCCTTGTTTACGCTCTCGACCGCCTTCCGCGCGGCGGCGATTGTCGGTCCCAACGACACCCGCGAGTGGACCATGAACGAGGCGTAGCCGCGCGGTTCCGGGTCCTGCTTCGTGGTCAGGAAAACCATCGGGGCAAAATCGCTTTCCAGCTGTTCGTATTTGGTGTTTTTCACCAGGCCGACGATCTGATAACGATGCGGCGTCTCGCCCGGCCCGATATTCAAATGGAAGGTCCGCCCCAGTGGGCTCTTGCCGTGGAAGAAGTGGTCGGCGAAGGTCTTGTCGACGATGGCCACTTCGGCGGACGACTGGTCGTCATGCGCGTTGAAGTCGCGGCCGGCGTAGAGCGGCGTTGCCATGGTCCGGAAATACTGGTCGCTGACGCGGTTGAACTTCGGGACGCCGCGGCTCTCTTCTCCGGACGCCGCGCCGTCGATGATGATGGAGTCGTTCCAGAAACCGCCATTCAAGGGAGGAATCTGGACGCACGCCGCCGAGTCGAAGCCCGGGACGGCGCGCAGCTGGGTGAGGATCTGGGTAAACGTCCACGCCGGTTGCTTCTTCAATTCGGGATCGTTGAGTTGAACGGACGCCACGAGAATGCCGTCCTGCCGGAAGCCGGGATCGAGCGTGATCAGGTTATTGAAGCTGCGCACGAACAGCAACGCGGTCAGCACCAGAATCAGCGACAGCGCGATCTGAGAGACGACGAGCAGGCGCTGCAAACTGAAGTGCTCGCGCGTGCCGGTCAGATTGCGGCCCTCGGCCTTCATTGCCGCGGCCGGGTTGCCGCGCGTGGCGCGCAACGCGGGCAACAGGCCGCACAGCAGGCAAGTCAAAATCGCCAGGCCGACCATAAAGCCGAACGTCCGCCAATCGAGCGAAAGATCGAGATACGGCGAATCCGTGCTTGTCCCGAACGCTCCAATCAGATAGCGGCTCAAGATGTGCGCCAGTCCAGCGCCGAGCAGGCAGCCCACAACGGAGAGCAACAGGCTTTCGGAAAGAAGCTGGCGCACCACGCGCCAGCGCGAAGCTCCGAGCGAGAGGCGGATGGCCAGTTCGGCGTGGCGCGTCGAAGCGCGCGCGAGCATCAGGTTCGCCAGATTCGCGCAGGCGATCAGCAGCACCAGTCCCGCGATGGCGAGCAGCATCCACAACGGATTGCTGACGTTCTCGCGCAGCTCCGAATAGCCGTTCCCGCCGGGCACCGCCAGCATGCGATTCTTCAGAAAATCCTTAATGAAGTCGGGGCGGTACTGCGGGTAAAGCGTCGCTTGCATTACGCCTTGCGCGTTTGCGGCAACATAGGCGTTCGCCTGTTCCACCTTAACGCCGGGCTTGAGGCGCGCGAAGACGCCGAGCCAATAGGAATTGCGGGCGTCCAGGTTGTCTCTGTCTATCACCACTGGCTCTGCACTGAGCGGAATGGCGACTTCAAAGCGGTCGCCGACGGCCACGCCGGTGAACCACTGCGGCGCGACGCCGACAATCTCGAAGGGATGGCGCTCGATGGAGATGGTGCGCCCGATCACGGAGTCTTCGCCGCCGTATTCGCGCTGCCAGAACGAATAGCTGAGCACCGCCACCGCGGGGCCGCCGCGCACATCGTCCTGCGCGGTGAGCAGGCGGCCTTTCAGCGCGGGCACGCCTAACATCGGGAAGAAATCGCCACTGGCGAAGAGTCCCTTGGCCGGACGGATCTCGCCCGCCGGAGCGAGATTGAAGTCATTAGTGGACCAGGCGCACATGCCGGCGAACGGCTTATCGCGCCGCTTCAGTTCTTCCCATTGCGGGTTGGTGAAGGTGGCAGGCGTCGCCCAGAAATTGCCGCTCATCGTGGAGTGCTCGCCCCACTTGAGGCACACGAGCCGCTCCGGTTCGTGCACCGGCAGGCTGCGCAGCATCACTGAATTGATGAGCTGAAAGAGCGCGGCGTTGGCGCCGATGCCGAGGGCGAGCGAGGCCAGGGCGACGGCCGTGAAGCCGGGGCTCTTGCGCAGCGTGCGGAAGGCGTAGCGCACATCGTGCCAGATGCTTTCCAGCCAGTTCAGTGAGTTCATTCGGTAGACCTTCTCCCGGATCAATGTTGCGTTGCCGAGTTTGCGATGCGCGGCGGTGCGCGCTTCGGCGGGCGTCATGCCGCGGGCCTCAAAGAACTCGGCTTCGAGAGCGAGATGCGATTCGAGTTCCTGGACGCATTCGGCGTCCCGTTCCGCGCGGTGCCTGAATCGCCTCCAGCTCATGGCGCGCCTATTCCTTTTCAGTCACCGGTCCGAGTACGTGGCGGATCGCCTGCACCAGGTTTTCCCAGCGGCTGTGCTCGTTGTGCAGATAGCGCCTGCCCGCCGGCGTGATGCGATAGTACTTTGCCTTGCGGTTGTTCTCGGACGTGCCCCAGAACGAAGCGATCAGGCCCTGCTCCTCCAAACGGTAGAGGGCGGGGTAGAGCGAGCCGTGCTCGATCTGCAGAACGTCGTCGGAGTTCTGCTCGATGACGTGCGCGATGGTGTGCCCATGGGCCGGCGAAAGCAGGACCGTCTTCAGGATCAGCATGTCGAGCGTTCCCTGCAAGAAGTCGCCGCCCTTGTCCGAATCAGTTTTCCGTGGCATTGCTTATGCACCTCGTTTGTACCATATGACGATCTAGTGGAGATGTAAACTCGCGGTGCCGCAGCGGCGAAAATACGCGAGGTTATTGATGTAGACGATCGACTAGAGGGTTATTGAAATGGGTGCACGCGGCGCTTGCGCCGGCCCTTGCGGTGGCGCTTGCAGTGGAGCAATGCGACCGAGCGGGACGCGATGAAAGGTGGCTCTGCGGGGGGGCGGCGGCCTGACGCCGGGATTCATCAGGCCGCCGGAACGTGCGGCTCAGTGCTTGGCGCCGGCTGTTTTGTTCTGCGCGCCGGCGGCGTTTTGCGGCTTGGCGTCCGGCTGTCCGGCGCCTTTGCCGTTGCTGTTTGGCGCAGCGTTGCCCGTGCCTTTTCCGGCCGCTGCGTCGGGAGCGGCTGCATATTGCACGATGACCGACACGCGCCGGTTCGCGGGGTCGAGCGGATCCTTGGGATTCCGCAGATGACGGTCGGCGAAGCCGCGCACCTGCGCGATCTGCTCGCTGGCGACGCCGCTGCCCTGCATCAGGCGGCGGGCCGTATTCGCCCGGTCGGCCGAGAGTTCCCAATTCGTGTATTCGGCGTCCGAGCTGTACGGCTTGGCGTCGGTATGGCCCTCGATCAGCAGCCGGTTGGGCAGCAGCTTCAGTTGCCCGGCGAGCATGCGGAACATCTCCTCGCCGCGGGGCGAGAGCTTCGCGCTGCCGCTGTTGAAGAAGAGTCCTTTTTCGGTTTCCAGCAGCTCGATGCGCAGCCCGTCGCTGGTCACCGTCATCTCGACGTTCTTCTTCAGTTGATCGAACTGCGGCAGTCCAACCATGGCCTGGGCGATCTTGTCCTTGAGCTTGGACATATCTTCCGGCTTCAGCATCAGGCCTTCGCCACGGCCGCTCATCGTCGATCCGGCCAACTTGCCGTTGCCGGTCGGATCCTGGAAGTAGGACTCGACGGCTTTCTTCACCTTCTCGCTGGAACTGAGCAGCCACAGGACGATGAAAAGCGCCATCATCGCCGTGACGAAGTCCGCGTAAGCGACCTTCCACGCGCCGCCATTGTGGCCGCCGTGGCCGACAATTTTCTTGCGGACCACAATAATGGGAGGCGTAGGTTGGGAGGCCATTATGCCGCCTTCTCGGCGTGCGCCGAACCGCCGCGAATCAGTGACTCCGTCTCCTGGAACGACGGACGAACCGTGGTCGGGATCGAACGCCGCGCGAACTCAACGGCCAATTGCGGGGCCATGCCTTTGATGAATGCGAGCGTCCCCATGCGCAGGAACAGCATGTACTGGCCGTGCTCTTCACCGGATTTCGCCATGTTCGCCGCGAGCGGTCCCACAAAGCCGTAGCAGAACAGGATGCCCAGGAACGTGCCTACCAGGGCGGCGGCGACCTTGTGCCCGATTTCCTCCGGCGGCCCGCCGATGGCGCCCATGGTGATGCACACGCCCAACACGGCGGCGACAATGCCCAAGCCGGGCAGCGAATCGGCCACAGTGGTCAGCGACGCGACCGGGATGCCGTGCTCGTTGTGCTGCACGTCCAGATCGGTCTCCATCAACTGGTCCAGTTCGAAGGCGCCGACGCCCGCCGAGATGGCCATGCGCACCGTGTCGCAGAAGAACGCCAGCCCGTAACGGTCCTTGAGAAAATTCGGGTACTTGCTGAACACCGGGCTCTTGGCAGGATCGTCGATATCGGATTCGAGCCGCGCCATGCCGTTCTTGCGCGCGAAGACAAAGATGTCATTCAACATCTTCAACTGTTCGAGATAGAACTTCTTTGTGAACCGGCTTGGCTTCAGAATCCCCACGAGTCCTTTGACAATGGACATCACGATCGGCAGCGGGTTGGCGATGAGCAGCGTGCCTGTCGCCGCACCCGCGATAATCAGCAATTCGGCGGGCTGCAGGAGAACGAGCAGGTTCCCATGCTCCAGGAGATAGCCTCCAATAATTGAGCCCAAGACAACTAGAATTCCGGCAATGGCGAGCATGTTTTTCTATTCCCGCTTCGGGCAGCCCCTTCCACTCACTTCGTATCGTCCTGCCGGAAGTTCTCTTGAACCTTCTTGGGATGGCCCGTCAGTGACCTGGATACACTGGATTAAGAGGATGCTGAGGGGGGATGCTGAAACCGCTTCGCAAGCACGGAAACCAGGCCCGTCCGCCGCAGCCGCCGGCCAGCGCGCAGGTGCGTGCTCTGCTGGCGGGCGCACCGGTTCAGGCGGCGTTCCAACTCCTCGCGGCGGAACGCCGGTGGCTGAACGAAAAGCAGCTTGAACTTTGCCGGATTCCGGCCGCCACGTTTTTTGAGCAGCGCCGGGCGGAGTGGATGAAGGAAGAGTTTGAACGGCTCGGTTGGAGGGCGGAGATCGACCGCGCCGGCAACGTGCTGGCACAGCTTCCCGATGCTTTGCCGAAGGCCCCGCTCGTCGCGCTGACGGCGCACCTGGATACGGTTCTCGCCCCGCAGTCGCCGGAGGATATCGGCATTGACGGCGAGTCGCGGATGACCGGCCCGGGCGTTTCGGACAACGGCCCGGGGCTGGCCGGCCTGCTCGCCATGGCGCGCGTTGTTCATGATTGCGAGCTTCTTCGCGAGCTGCCCGCCGGGCTCCTGCTGGTGGCTAATGTCGCCGAGGAGGGCGAGGGCAATCTGAACGGCATGCGCTACCTCTGCCAGCAGGCGCAATGGATGGAGCGCATTCGCTCGTTCCTGGTGCTCGACGGTCCGTCGACCGAGCGCGTTACCACGGAGGCGCTGGCGTGCCGCCGCTATGAGATTGTCGTGAACGGCCCCGGCGGCCATAGCTGGAGCGATTTCGGCACGGCCAATGCGATTCATGCGCTGAGCCGCGCGGTGGCCGCTTTTGTGGATAACCACGCGCCGCGCGCCGTCGCCGCGGGGCACGGGCGCCACTCCTACAACATCGGCGTCATCGACGGCGGCACAACGGTCAACGCGGTGCCCGCAGCGGCGCGCGCCAAGGCCGATCTGCGCGCCGAAAATCCGCAGTTGCTCGCGGCTCTATCGCACGCCCTTTCGCAGGCGTTCGAAGAGGCGCTGCTCGTCGAAAACGAACGGGCCCGGACCGGCCGGGTCACGGCCCGGATCCGGGAGACCGGCAGCCGGCCAGGCGGGATGCTGCCGGACGATTCGCCGCTGCTCGACTGGATTCAGTCCGTCGATGCGGAACTGGGCATCCGTTCCACCTTCGATTGCGCCTCCACCGACGCCAACATTCCGTTGTCCCTGGGCCTGCCCGCGCTCTCCATCGGCGCCGGAGGTGACGGCGGCGGCGCGCACACGACGGCGGAATGGTACAGCCCCGAAGGCCGTGAAATCGGGCTGCGGAGGGTCGTTCTTCTGCTCGGCCTCATGCTGGGGGAGATGGCGGAGCGGTGAACACCACAAACTGGCAGCGGACGCGGGCCGAGTTGGCCATCGCCGCGGTGTCGTTCATCTGGGGCGCGACCTTCGTTGTCGTGAAGTCGGCGCTGGCCGACGCTTCCACGCTGGTGTTCCTCGCGCTGCGCTTCGCACTGGCCACGCTGCTGATGGTCGCCATGTTCGCCTTCCAGCGCGGCGCTCTCAGGGACTTCCGGGCGCACTGGCGCGGCGGCCTGACCTGCGGCTTCTTTCTGTTTATCGGCTACGCCTTGCAGACCGCGGGGCTGCAGACGACGGCGGCCTCCAAATCGGCGTTTCTGACCGGCCTCTTCGTCGTTCTGGTCCCGCTGATGTCGAGCCTGCTGAAACGCCGCGCGCCGCGGCCTGCCGAATCGCTCGGCGCGGTGCTGGCGCTGGGCGGCACGGCGTTGCTGACGCTGGATCCATCCGCCGGGCTGCGGCTGTCGGTGGGCGACGTGCTGACCATCGGCTGCGCGATCGCGTTCTCCGCGCACATGCTGGCCGTCGAACGCTTTACCTCGCCGCGGAGCCATCAGGCGCTGGCGTTGTGGCAGGTCGCCGGCGTCGGCGTCTTCTCGGCCGCCGGCTGCTTCTGGATCGAACCGCCGCGCCTGCAGATGACGGCCCGCCTGGCGTGGGCGCTGGTAGTCACCGCCCTGCTTGCGACCACTGTTTCGTTCGCCTTATATACCTGGGCGCAGGCGCGCACGACCGCCAACCGGGCCTCGATCATCTTCGCGCTGGAACCGGTTTTCGCCTCGATTACCGCATGGCTCTGGGCCCATGAAAGCTGGACCTTGCGCACGTTTGCTGGCGGCGCGTTGATTCTAGGCGCTATAGTTCTGGTTGAATTGAAACCCTCAATCCTGCAAACTCATCCACAGAAGCAGCCGGGCACGTGACCTTCGGGCGGTCTCGTGCGTCGAGATAATGGAACTTGAGATTCCTTTCCTGGAAGGTATTCGAAAAAACACTATGAGCTGGACAGAACGTTTTCGCCAGCAGAAGCTCCCTTCGGTGAGCTTGCTGGTCTTCACTGTGTGCGCCTTGATAGTCGGAGGCACTTTCCTGGCGCAAGGTCTCCATGCGGCCAGAGGCCAGGCGGCGGCCCCGGACGCGACCCCGCTGACGATCCCTCCAATCCATAAGCTTGACAACGAGTTCGTGAAGATCGCCAAGATGGTCGAGCCATCCGTGGTCTACATTTCCACCGACTGGAGGCCCAAGGAGGCCGTCAATAAAAAGAACAGCCCGAACTCCGGCGAGGAGGAAGACCAGGACGGGATGGACCTGTTCCGCCGCTTCTTCGGGCAGCAGATGCCGTTCCAGGGCCAGACGCCGCGCAATTACAAGCAGGAGGCCTCCGGCTCCGGATTCGTCGTCGATCCCAAAGGCTACATCCTGACCAACTTCCACGTGGTGGAAGAAGCCGACCACATCAAGGTGAAGCTTACCGGCGAGAGCAAAGAGTACAAGGCCAAGCTCGTCGGCTCGGACATCGAGACCGATGTCGCCGTGATTAAGATCGAACCGGATCATCCGCTGACCCCGGTCAAGATTTCCAACTCGGACGGCGCGCAGGTGGGCGACTGGGCGATTGCGGTCGGCGCGCCCTTCGGCCTGCAGACCTCGGTCACGGCCGGTATCATCAGCGCCCTCGGCCGCGACATCGCACAGCAGTTCCAGCGCTTCATCCAGACCGATGCGGCCATCAATCCGGGCAACTCCGGCGGCCCGCTGGTCAACATCAACGGCGAAGTGGTCGGGATCAATACGATGATTGCGACGCGCAGCGGCGGCTACGAAGGCATCGGCTTCGCGTTGCCCATCAATACGGCCGTCCGCGTCTACAACTCGGTGATCCAGAATGGCCGCGTGGTCCGCGGCTCCATTGGTATCCAGTTCCCGCGCGAGCAGAAGCCGGAATTGCTGAAGGCGCTCGGCTACAACCACGGCGTGGTTATCGGCGAGGTCACCTCGGGCGGTCCCGCCGCGGAAGCCGGCCTGAAGGCGGAGGATATCGTTCTCGCGATTAACGGCCGGCCCGTCAAGGATGGCGACGATCTGGTCGCCCGCATCGCGGATACGCCGGTCGGCGATACCGTCACGCTGACAATCGACCGCGGCGGCCAGAAGCTCGATAAGAAGGTCACCATCGGCGATCGCGAAAAGGTCTTCAAAGACGATCCCCGCTTTGCCGGGCACCGTCCGCAGATGACCGAGCCGGAGGAGAAGGAGAATACCTCGGTGCGCTTCGGCGTCGGTATTCGCGGTCTCACGGACGATCAACGCAAGGAGATGGGCATCGACGATCCGAACGGCGTCCAGATTACGACGGTCGAGGACAGTTCGTTCGCGGAAGAAATCGGCCTGAAGGAGAAGGACGTCATCGTCTCCATCAACCGCCAGCCGGTGAAGAGCTTCGAGGATGTGAAGCGCATCCAGGCGACGCTCAAGCCGGGCAGCGCCGTGGCGTTCCGTGTGCTGCGTCCGACGGGCGCTACGCGCCGCGGCCAGACGCAATGGGTCGCCGCCTACTTCAGCGGAATTCTCCCGGCTGAATAGCGGCGTTTGCCCCGCTCCGCTCCCAGACGCCTCCTGTCACGCCGCGTGGCAGGAGGCGTCCTTGTTCCTGAAGGGAAAGAGCGGCCGAAAACCGGGCCGGAAGCCGATTTGCTAGACTGACAAGCGTGCAGCCCCTCCGTTTGAAATTGGGCTTGGTCCTGGTTTCGTTCCTCGCTTTCGTCTTTTTCTATCCCTCGAATCTCATCGCCGCCCGTCATGGCGCGTCGAAGTCCGCCGTAACCCATAGGAGTGGCAAAGAGTTGAAGGAACAGGGCAGGACGAAAGCCGCCGCGAAATCCACGGCAAAAGGCAAGGCCAAATCCGCCACGCACGAATCGGCGAAAGGTTCCGCGAAGAGCCATTCCTCGAAATCGGCGGGTGCGGCCAGGTCCGCCAAAGGTTCCGCGAAAGGCTCTTCCAAGGGCTCGCTCAAGCGTTCTCCAAAAGGATCGCAGCGGGATGAGCCCGAGGCGCGTACCTCGAAACGCTCGTCTAAGGGCTCCTCGCGAACGGCCTCACGGCGCGGTTCGAAGCGCTCTCAGCCAACCGTTTACCGGCAGCAGCAACCCGATCCTGAGCGTATCCGCGAAATCCAACAGGCGCTGAATGACCACGGCTACCCGCTGGAAGTCAGCGGCGCCTGGGATGCTGCGACGGTAGATGCCCTGAGGAAGTTCCAGACCGACCAGAACATCGAAAATCTCAGCGGAAAAGGCAAGCTTGATTCCCTGACTCTTATCGCCCTCGGACTTGGACCGAAACGGGAACCCCCGTCCGGCCTGGCCGAGCCGCCGAAGCAGACTCCGGAAGGAAAGGTACCATGATCATTGGCGTTCCCCGAGAAGTGAAGGATCACGAGTCCCGCGTTGGACTCGTTCCGCACGGCGTTAGTGCGCTGGTCGAGGCTGGTCACGAGGTCATCGTTCAGACTCGTGCCGGCGCCCTGTCCAGCATCACGGACGAAGAATACCTGGCAGCCGGCGCGCGCATTGCGCCCACGGCCGCTGATGTGTGGCAAAAAGCGGAGATTGTCGTAAAGGTGAAGGAGCCGCAGGCCTCCGAATACGGGTTCTTCCGTGAAGGCCAGACGCTCTTTACGTATCTCCATCTGGCTCCAGAACGGGAGCTGACGGCGAAACTGCTGGCGGCGAAAGTCACCGGCATCGCTTACGAAACCATGCAGGAGCCGGACGGCTCGCTGCCCTGCCTGATCCCGATGAGCGAGATCGCCGGGCGCATGGCGGCGCAGGTCGGCGCGCAGTACCTGGAAGGTCCGAACGGTGGCCGCGGGCTGCTGCTGGCCGGCATCCCGGGCGTCGCTCCGGCGAACGTCGTGGTCATCGGCGGCGGCATTGTGGGGCAGAACGCCGCGAAGATCGCGCTCGGCCTGGGCGCGCATGTGACGGTCATCGACCGCAGCCTGAAGCGCCTGCGCGAGTTGGACGACATCTTCTCGGGCGCCGTGACGACGCTCGCCTCCAACACCTGGACCATCAGCGAGAGTCTGCGCACGGCCGATCTGGTCATCGGCTCGGTGCTGATTCCCGGCGCGTCGGCGCCGAAGCTGGTCCGCCGCGAGATGCTGGCGAACATGAAGCACGGCGCGGTGATGGTGGATGTGGCCATCGACCAGGGCGGCTGCTTCGAGACGTCGCACGGCACCACGCACACCGACCCGGTGTACTTCGTGGATAACGTGCTGCACTATTGCGTCTCCAACATGCCGGCGGCCGTGCCGCATACTTCGACCTACGGCCTGACCAACGCGACGTTCCCGTTCCTGATGGAACTGGCGGCCAAGGGCGTCAAGGGCGCCATCAAGGCGAATATCGCGACGGCGCGTGGCGTGAACACGTACAACGGCAAATGCACCTTCAAGGGCGTCGCCGAATCGCAAGGCATCCCCTACACGGAGCTGTCCACGCTGCTGTAGTTCATTGGTAGAGACAACAAAGGGAGGCGCGCCAGCCGGTCCGCCTCCCTTTTCTTTTGCGTGTCGCGCGGGGCTACTTTTGCCCGAGCACGTCGGCAACCGGTGCGCCGGTCTTGGGGACCGCGGCGTGGTAGTCCTCGCCCAGCAATGCGGCTAGCGTCGCGGCGATCTGGCTTTGCGTCACCGGCTGAGTCTTCGACCGCTCGCCCAGCGCCGGGATGTCCGGACCGAGAAACGCCATCCAGATGTACTTCGAGTCCGGCACTTTCTCGCCGTGGTCTTTCCAGCCCAGCGGCGCGTCGCCCCGGCCGTGATCGGTGGAGAAGATCAGCGCCGTGTTGCCTTTGTATTCCGGCATCGCCTGCACGGTTTCCCACAGCATCTTGAGATAAGCGTCGGCGCGATGCGCAGCCGTCAGGTACTCCGTGTAGTCGCCTTTATGGGCCCACTCGTCCGTCTCGCCGAGCGACAGGTACAGCACGCGCGGCTTGTGCGCCTTCACATATTCGAGCGCCGTGTAGAAGGTGAGCGCGTCGGCCGGCTCAACGCCCATATAGCGGGGCTCATCCAGCTTCAGCTGGTTCAGCAGTTCGACTTTCGCGTTGACGGGCGGGATGGTCAGCGGATCGAAGCCCGCCACCACCGGGAAGCCGGCGCGGTCGCCATTGATGATCGCGGTAAAGGCATCCCAGGCGCCGAACGCCGCCACCTTGCCGTGGAACTCCGGCTTGTTTTGCAGCCATTCCAGCACGGTCACATTCGGATTGGGGATTTTGTCGTTGCTGTTGATCCGGTCGTCCGGGAAACCGCAGAGCGTTTCGCTGTAGCCGGGGTAGGAGAAGTTCTTTCCGTTGGTTACGTAGGCTTCCGCGCCGAGGTTCCGGTTGCCATAGATCTGGCCCTGACGGGCAATCACCGTCCAGAGGAAGGGCATGAGCGCTTCGCGGCGCGCCGCCGGGTTCTCCCGCCAGTAGGCCTTCTTCAGCGCGGTGGCGTCTTCCACGCCGCCGTTTTCTTTCGTCATCAGGGGCGCGTCGGCGCCGCCGAAGATCTCCTGCCAGCGCAGGCCGTCCGACATGACGAAGATCACGTTCCGCGCCGCTCGCGGACCGGGTTGAGCGCCATGCACTGCTGCAACTGCGCCAAGCAGCATCAGGGCAGGGGCGGCCCACCTTCGCAAGAACCAATTCACGATATATCCTCCTTCTTGCCGGCGCTGTTCCCGAGGGGCTGGAATTGCCGGCGCGGCGCGCGGAGCTGCGCGTACCGTTTGGCTTGCCCGCCATGTTCCAAACTACCAGCGTTGGATGTGAGATGGATGACGATGGAAAAAACAACGGTCCGGGCGCGATGTCACACTGCGGATTGAGGATGTGGACAGACGCAACACCGACGCCGCACGGGCAATCCGGCTCCCGTGGCGCGGACGCAAAATGTGGGGAAAAAGAGACTAAAACACCACTCGCACCCACTCATCGCGCCCGGTGCAGGCGCGACGGCGGCAGGAACCCGGCGGGAGTTCCCGCTCGCGGAATGCGGGCGGTGAACTCTATCTCGGACGGGGATAGCGGGAGCTGGGCTCTTGCGCCGCCTCGTCTTCATCGATTCCCAGGCTGCTGAGATCCAGGACGTCGAGCGAATGGTCATCGAGATCGCTTGTGCCATCGATGACCGGCCCCCCCTCGGTCTTCTCCAGCTTGCGCTGAGCCCGCTCTTCTGCTTTTTCGCGGGCTTTCTCCGACCGGGCCTGTTCCTTTTGGCGTTTCTTGAATGTTGTATGAGATCGTGTACCCAAATTAATCTCCTTTTAGCACGCCGAACGCTCGGAACGGGCCCGATGCGGATTGATCTGATGAAACAGCAGCCAGCCGTTACCAGCGGGGTTCGCGGCGCTGCCACGAGCCGCGGTCGTTGCGTTCGGTCTTGGGACGCGCTTCGTTCACGTTCAGCGAACGGCCGCCCAAAAAGTAACCATTCAGCGCAGTGATCGCCCGATCGGCTTCCGCGTCGTTCGCCATCTCCACAAATGCGAAGCCGCGCGACCGGCCGGTGTCACGATCGGTGATAATGCTGATGCGATCAACGGCGCCATACTCAGCGAAAAGCTGCCGCAGCGTATCTTCGGTCGCACCGAAATCCAGGTTGCCAACAAAAATATTCTTCAAGGAAACTCCTAACTCAATTGACGGCGGGCTCGACGAGGCAGAAATAAGGATCTCGGCCGCTTGCGCAATGCGATCAAATGGCAACGACAGTTCGCCACACGCCTTCTACTCGAATCGCCCCCTCGCGAGCGGCAGGTGTGCGGCGCAGGAGGGGGACGGGCTGTCGAATTCCTCGCTCGCCAACTACTTCCAGCGTACCTCATTCTGCCTGTTTCGGCACTGCATTCGGCCAGCGCCGGGCGCCCGACCAGCCCGGCTGGGCGCGCCCGGACACCCCTCGAAAGAGTCGCTTTGCGGTTTCTGTTTCCCCCTATGCACTCCCTGGAAGTGGTGCTAGTCTTGAACTGCCCGCGGACCGTCGCCGCGGGGCATGGATCATCGGACCGCTTCCGGCGCACCCCGCGCCGCGACGGCCCCAGGAGCAGTTCCGTGCCGGCCGATGGGCTGTGGAAGGGACCTCCGCCGGCCCGTTGCCGCCATCCGGCGGATGCTTCCGGCCGGTGGCGGCCGCACTGCGGTTCGAGCCGTTACGCCCGCCTGTGCGCCGCAGGGACACGGCGGGGCCGCCCGCTCTTGCATCAACCAGTCACCCGGCCATGGTTCGCCGGATGCAGCGTCCGCCCCGTCTCGGGCAGGCGCTCGCCGCCGCGGCAGCATGAAGCCGGAGTCGGCAGGGCGAAATCCCGAACGGCCAGGACGCCTTCTTCCGGAATGCGCCCGTCGTCCGTTCAATCCCCTCCGGCTCTCGCGCCACGGTGTCAAAGGAGTCTGTTGCCATGCTTGCAGCAGTAGAAGAGAAAAACGCCTACGTCCTGGCTCTGGAGAACTTCGACACCGCCGCCGACGCTCTCGAATTGGGTCCGGATATCCGCCAAATGATCAAATACCCGGAGCGCATTCTGACCGTGACGCTGCCGGTCCGCATGGATAACGGTCACATTCGCCGTTTTGAAGGCTATCGCGTGCAGCACAGTACGGCGCGCGGCCCGGCGAAAGGAGGCATCCGGTTTCATCCGAACGTGACGGTCGACGAGGTCAAGGCCCTCGCCACCTGGATGACCTGGAAGTGCAGCGTGGTGAACATCCCGTTCGGCGGCGGCAAAGGCGGCGTGACCTGCAACCCGAAAGATCTGTCGATCCATGAGCTGGAGCACATGACACGCCGCTATACCAGCGCTATCCTGCCGCTGATCGGCCCGGCCCAGGACATTCCGGCGCCGGACGTTTACACCAACTCGCAAACCATGGCCTGGATCATGGACACCTACAGCATGACCAAGGGCTATACGGTGACCGGCGTTGTCACGGGCAAGCCGGTGAGCCTGGGCGGCTCGCTCGGCCGCAACGAGGCGACCGGCCGCGGGGTGTTCTACACCATCCAGTCCGCCTGCGAGCATTTGCACCTGCCGATGAAGGGCGCCAAGGTCGTCGTCCAAGGCTTCGGCAACGCGGGTTCCGTCGCGGCGCACCTGCTCGACAGCCGGCAGTGCTACGTCATCGGCGTAAGCGACTCGACCGGGTGCATCTACAATAGGGACGGCCTCGACATTCCGAAGCTGATGATCCACAAGGAACAGACCGGCCACGCGGCGGGTTTCGCCGGCAGCGAGCCGATCACGCCCGATGAACTGCTGCGCCTGGATTGCGACATCCTGGTGCCGGCGGCGCTCGAAAACACGATTACCGAGCAGAACGCGTCCGACGTGAAAGCGAAGATCGTCGCCGAAGCCGCGAACGGCCCGCTCACTCCGGACGCCGACCGCATCATAGAGGCGCGCGGCGGGTTCATCATCCCGGACATTCTGTGCAACGCGGGCGGCGTGACCGTGTCGTATTTCGAGTGGGTGCAGGACGAGCAGCATCTGTTCTGGGATGCCCAGGACATCTACAACCGCCTGGAGAAGGTCATGAAGACGGCCTTCAACGAGGTGCTGAAGATTCACGTCGACCGGCGCGTCGGTATGCGCGTCGCGGCCAACATGCTCGGCATCGGACGCGTTGCCGAGGCCATCCAGCTTCGCGGGCTCTATCCATGATCCGCGCCGTGCCGCGCGGGGCAGCCGCATAGCGCGTCCCCGGCGGCGTGAGCCAGCGTTCCGGCGCGCGGCGGGGAGTGATAGGATGCGAGCGCTATGACTCTTCCCCGACTCTCCCGCCGCGATGCCTTGAAACTCGGTGGCGTGGCCGCCAGCCTCGCCCCCGCCTTCGTCAATGCGCAGACCTCTTCAGGCGACGCCGACCGCGAACGCCGCATGCAATGGTGGCATGCAGCCAAGTTCGGCATGTTCATCCACTGGGGGCTCTACTCCACGCTCGGACGTCACGAGTGGGCGATGGAAGAAGAGGGCATCCCGGTAGCCGAGTATGAGCAGCAGGCCTGGAAGTTCAAGCCCAAGCCGTATCCCGCGCGCGATTGGGCGAAGCTCGCCAAGCAGGCCGGCATGAAGTACATGGTGATGACCAGCAAGCACCACGAGGGCTTCTGCAACTTCGCCACGAAGACTACCAACTACAACGCCGCGCAAACCGGGCCCGGCCGCGACCTGGTGAAGGAATACATGGACGCCGTGCGGGGCGAAGGCCTGCATGCCGGCCTGTACTTCTCGCTGATGGACTGGCACCATCCCGACGGCGCGCGCTGCCTGCACGACGAAGCCGCGCGGAAGCGTTTTGTCGAGTACGTCCACGCGCAGGCGCGTGAACTGTGCACCAATTACGGCAAACTCGACGTGCTGTGGTACGACGTCAACTGGCCGCTCTCGGCCGAAGGTTGGGAATCGGCCAGGATGAACAAGATGGTGCGCGGACTGCAGCCCGACATCATCCTGAATGACCGCTCGGGCATTCCCGAGGACTTTGACACGCCGGAGCAGCACATTACGGCTTCGAAGAATCGCAACTGGGAAGCGTGCATGACGATGAACGATTCCTGGGGCTTCAACAAGGGTGACGACAACTGGAAATCGCCGAAGACGGTGATTCGCAATCTCGTCACTTGTGTGCGCGACGGTGGCAACTATCTGCTGAACATCGGGCCGATGGCCGACGGGTCGATCCCGCCGGAGAGCATCCGCATCCTGACCGAGGTCGGTCAGTGGATGGAGCGCAACGGCGCGTCGGTGCTGGGCTCGGATCTGTGCCAGCCGCGCAGTTCGGAGATCGCCACGTTTACCCGCAAGGGCAACACGCTCTATGCGCACGTGTTCTACTGGCCCGGCGAAGCGGTCGCCATCGGCGGCTTGCAGACCAAGGTTCTCTCGGTGAAGTATCTTGCCACGGGCGAGCCGGTAAAGTTCGACCAGGACGATTTCCGCCTGCGCCTGACGGGGCTGCCGACGGAAGCGCCCGACCATCCGCTGACGAGCTTCGCCATCGAGTGCGCCGGTGTGCCGACGCAAAACAACGAGAAGACGCGCATCAACCGTCCGCGCCGCGGCGTGGGCATCTAGCTCCGAAGCGCGTCACAAATTGGAGACGGAGCCGCGAGCGTGAGTGAGCGGCTCCAGCCTTGCGCATCGCGCCAAAGAGGCGCGCCAGCATGACAACTGACAATATACGGTTTACGGTGTACCCTGATGATCAGGAGCTTTAAGCATCGCGGCCTGAAGCGATTGTACGAACAGGGCGACCGCAGCGGGATAAGGCCGAACCTCGTGGACAAAGTCGCGGAAATCCTGACGGTCCTTGATGCCGCCGGGACTCCGCGGGCGCTTGATCTTCCCGGCTACCGCCTGCACCCGTTGAAAGGCGATTTGAAGGGAGTGTGGGCCGTTACTGTGCGGGCAAACTGGCGCATCGTTTTCCGCTTTGAGGGGGACGATGCTTGCGATGTTGAATTGATCGATTACCACTAAGCGTCAGAGTGGGGAGGAGAATGCTATGGCAATGAAAAATTCTGTGCACCCCGGCCGGATCGTGCGAAGCGCCTGCCTGGAGCCGCTCGGGCTTTCGGTGACCGCTGGCGCGAAGGTGTTGGGCGTAACGCGGCAGACCCTCACCAAAATCGTCAATGGCAAGTCGGGCGTCAGTCCGGAAATGGCGATCCGGCTGACCAAAGCGTTTGGCAGTACGCCGGAGACGTGGCTTCGGATGCAACTCGCTTATGACCTGGCGGCGGCACGCCGGCGGGAAAGCAAGATCAAAGTTCAACGGCAGGCAGTACCGCGCGAATTGCGGCCGTCGCTCGGCTGAGTGCAACACCGTTGTTGCACCGGGCAATGCCACCACTCCCTCACGGTTGTGGCTCCGGTTCTGGTGTTTCTGTTACTCGATAACCAGCCACGTCCAGCCGCGCGCCGGGATTGTGACCTCGTATTCGGCTGAGTAGTCGCGCGCCAGACGCACGCGTTTTGCCGCGCCGTCTTGCTCGCGAATCGTCGCGCTCTCGCTCAGGCCCGTGTAGTAGAGCGGCAGTTTGAGTTTGCGCTGGATGGGCTGGTCGAGCGGGTTGAAGACGAACGCCAGGCCCTTCTCTTTCAGCCCCGGATTCACGTGCAGCAGCCCGTCCCAATCGCGGCCATCGGGGCGGCGCAGATGGACCACGTCGGAATCGAGGATCGCGCGGTGCGTTTTGTAGAACGTCACCCAGCGCTTCACCATCGCCTCGGTTTCCGGCGAATCGAACAGCCGCGGACCGCGATAGCACGCCTGCACGCCCGAGCCGAGATTCTGCACCAGGTGCTGCTCATACGCATCGAGGTGCTCCTTCAACGGTTCGAGCGTCGCCGCCGCGCCGCCGCCGTGGTATTCGGTGAGCGGTACGAACATCCAGCCCATGCTCGGCGCTTTATCCCACGTGCCGTCGTAGATGTTTTGGCGGGCGAGGATGAACTGGCGCTCGCGCGGCAGGCTCCAGTCGGTCTCGCGATAACCCATGCCGGTCTTGTTCGAGCCGTCGAGCAAATACCAGTCGGGCACGTTGAGGTAGATGCCGCGTTCGCGCGCCCAGGCGTAGAAGTCGCGGATCACTTCCCATTGCCGCCACTGCGAATCGTTCAGTCCTTCGTGCCCGGGATGTTTGGTTGAGGCGCAGACGTCGCCTGGATATGAGCCGTCATGTTCCAGCACCGCGAGTCCGGTCGCTTCGTACAGATGGCGCAGCTTGCGGAAATAGTCCGCCGCCCAACGGCTGCCCAGGCACGGCGAATCGCCGAAGATGGCGCCGCCGGTCTGGCCGGTCTTCGGATTGATCACGTCGTCCGCGGGCGAAATCTTGCGGCTTGCGAGCAGCGAATAGCCGCCCAGCTCGACGCCCTTGCGCTTGCCGTATTCCACCAGTGCGCGCAACTCGTCGCGGTATGCGGGATCTTCGCGCTCGGCGTCGAAGCCGCTGCCGAAGCTGAGGATCACCATCTCGAAGCCCACCGCGGCGCACTGGTCGATGGCCCGTTTCACGGTGTCCGGATCGGCCTGCCGGACGTGCATCAAAGTCGGATTCTCGGTGGTCCAGGGCGCGAGCGTGCGATAGAAGCGCCGCATGGCGAGGCCGTTGCGCTCGCGATCCGTCGAGTCGAAAGCGAGCGCGTAGGTGCGGAACGTCTCGAACGACGCGCCGGGCGCAAGGCTCACGTCCGGCCCGATCGGCGGACGCGATTCCAGCAACAGCGGCGACAGGCGTTCGTAATTGACCTGCGTTTCGTATTGCGGATCCGGCTCCCAAACCATGGTGCGGTTGGCCGTACGAGCATCCATGCCGTGGAAGGCGTAGTCGCTCTCCAGCCGAATCATCGATGGTGGCGGCGTCGCCGCGTCGACGGCCGAATTCTCTTCAACCACGGCTAACATCTCGCTGACAAACTTGTTCAGGCGCACGACGCGCGGCGCGGCGTTGCGAATGACCAGCCACTTCGCGATCACCGGCAGCCCGTCATAGATCTCGTAATGCACATCCACCTTGAGATCATGGCCGGCGTAGTGGAAGACGAGCCCTGTGCCGGCCGGCGGCCACTTCGTGTTGGCGGCGTAGCGGACCTGCTTCCACTCGACGCGCGGCCGCACCGGCGCCTTATCGAAACCCGTGCAGTGCAGCGCCGCGGGATCGGCCTTCAGCGTGTCGAGCCACTTCATCTGCAGGTATGCGTACTCGGGCTGGCCGGTCAATCCGCCGACGGGAATCGCCGCGCCGTCGACGGTCAGCAGCGCTTCGGGTTTCACGCCACGGATCAGCGATGCACCGGTGATAAGGTTGTCGAAGGCCACCGTGGCGCAGTCGGGCTTGAGCCGCCAGACGCGCCGCACAATGCCATTGGCAAGCGTCACCGCGCGCCCGTCCGGGCTCACGGCAACGGTGGCCGCCGGATGCGTGCGGCTAATCAACCAGTCTTCGGCATACGCGGGCGCGAACGCGGCCAGCGCGGTCAAGGCGATAAGAAAGCGGGTCACGACGATCTACGTTATCGAAAGCCGCGCCGTGTGTCGACAAGCGCGTCCGGCGCTATTCGGCCCACACAATGAACGGCAGCTCATAGGGCACGATCGCATCCGGGTGATACGGAATGATGCGCACGGTGTAGCCGCACGAGCCGCTGTCGCCGCACTCGATTTCACCGCTATACAGGTACTGGCCGTTGTCCGAGTTTTGGAGCGCCATCTCGGCCGTCCTGCCCGCGACGATTTTGCCTTCCGAATCGACGTTGCCGTAGTAGAGCTGCACGCGCACGCTGCCCGGCGGCACCGCGCCCAAAGCGATTTTTGCGTTGACCTTCAACTTGGCGCCGACGACCATCTCGCCGGGGCTCTGCGGAGAGACGTCGAGAACCTTCAGCGACGGACCATTGGCCCGCAACTGCTGGCGCCATTCCACAATCGAACGGGCGCGCTCACCATGCCCGGCGGCCAGCTTCAAGTGCCGCTCATGCGCCGGAATATAGAATTCCTCGGCGTATTGGGCCACCATGCGGTTCGTGTTGAACAGCGGCGTGAGCTTCTTCATCGACGCCTTCATCTTGGCGATCCAGCCGCGCGGCATGCCCTGGTCGTCGCAATCGTAAAACAGCGGCACGACGTCGTGCTCCAGCAGGTTGTAAAGCGCGCGCGACTCGACCTGATCCTGATATTCGGCGTCGGCGTACTCTTCGCCGTTGCCGATGGCCCATCCGACGCCCGGCTGATAGCCCTCGTCCCACCAGCCGTCGAGGATGGAGAGGTTCAATCCGCCGTTGGGCAGCAGCTTCATCCCGCTGGTGCCGCTCGCTTCGTTGGGACGGCGCGGCGTGTTCAGCCAGACATCGACGCCCTGCACCAGGTAGCGCGCCACGGAGATGTCGTAGTTTTCGAGAAACACGACATGCTCGCGCACGTCCGGGTCCTGGGCGAAGTGCAGGATCTTGCGGATCAGCTCCTTGCCCTCGTTGTCGTGCGGATGCGCTTTGCCGGCGAAGACCATCTGCACGGGCCGCTTGGGGTCGTTCAGAATCTTTTTGAAGCGCTCGGGATCGCGCAGCAGCAGCGTGGCGCGCTTGTACGTCGCGAAGCGGCGCGCGAAGCCGATGGTGAGCCGGTCGGGCGAGAGCACGCTGTCGGCCGCGGCGATCTCCGCCGCCGAACCGCCGCGCTGTTTGATCTGCGCCGCCAGCAACGTGCGCGCGTAGTGGATCAGGCGCACGCGGCGCATCTGGTGGACGCGCCACAGCTCCTGGTCGGGGATGCGGTCGATGCGTTCCCAGATGCTCTTGTCGCCCGGGTCGTCGGCCCAGCGCGGGCCGAGATAGCGGCTCAGCAGCGCGGTCATCTCCATCGACGTCCAACTGCGCGCGTGAATGCCGTTGGTCACGTAGCCGATGGGCACTTCGTCGAGCGGATAGCCGGCCCACATCGGTTCCGCCATCTCGCGCGTGACCTTGCCGTGCAACCGGCTGACCGCGTTCGTGTACGAGCTGAGGCGCGCCGCGAGAAACGCCATGTTGAACGGCTCGTTGTTGTCGCCGCGATTCTGCCGGCCGGTCGCCAGCAATTGATCCAGGCGCAAGCCCAACTGCTGGCAATAGTCGCGGAAGTACTTCTCCATCAGCCAGCCGTCGAAGCGGTCGAAGCCCGCGGGCACGGGCGTGTGCGTGGTGAAGACGTTGCCCGCCGCGCCGATCTGGCGCGCTTCCTGGTACGGCAGGTTCATCCCGGCCATCAGCGCGCGCGTACGCTCCAGTCCCAGAAACGCCGAGTGGCCTTCGTTCATGTGGCAGACCGTCGGCTGGATGCCCAGGGCTTCCAGGGCGCGCATGCCGCCGATGCCGAGGATGATCTCCTGCTGGATGCGCAACTCGCGATCGCCGCCATAGAGCGCGCCCGTGATGCGCCGGTCGTCCGCGGAGTTTTGCGGCACGTTGGTGTCGAGCAGATACAACGGGACGCGTCCGACCTGCGCCTTCCAGACGCGCGCATAGACAGTTCTTCCGGGGAATTCCACCTGCACCATCAGCCGTCCGCCCTGGCTGTCATTCAGCGGCACGATGGGCAGCGTGTGGAAGTCGTTCACCGGGTAGGTTTCCTGCTGCCACCCGTCGGCGTTCAGGTACTGCTGGAAATAGCCGCCCTGGTAGAGAATGCCCACGCCCGTGAGTGGCAATCCGAGGTCGCTCGCCGATTTCAGATGATCGCCCGCCAGGATGCCCAGGCCGCCGGCGTAGTTGGGGATGCACTCGGTCAGGCCGAACTCGGCCGAGAAGTACGCCACGTTGAGGCCCGCCGCTTCGGGATGCGCGCGCGGGAACCAGCCGCTGCCCGCGAGGTATTCCTTCAGGTCTTCGGCGCAGCGGTCCATCTGCGCGAGGAAGGCCTCGTCGGAGGCCAGCTCGGCGAGGTGCCGCTGGTTGATGCGGCCCAGCATCAGGCGTGGATTGTGCCCCGACGCTTCCCACAGGTCGGGATCGATCCCGCGAAACATCTCGATCGTGGGATGGTGCCACGACCAACGCAGGTTCAGCGACAGCTCTTTCAGGCACTCCAGGCGCGCCGGCAGAGACGGTGAGACATGAAAGCTGTAAACACGTGGCATAAGAAGGCTCCGGACAACGATACCAAGCTACTCCCTCTCGAAGAAAGTGAGAAGGACGGCCGGTAAATCTCGCATTCGCGGCGACTTTCCACTGCCGCGGAGCCTTCCGCCCGCTATTTTGCGTCCGCCACGCAACGGAAACCCAGCGCTCCGGCGCGGTCTTTCGATGGCGCCATCAGCAGGTACTTGCCGTGTTCGGTGAGCTTGTACGCTTGCGGGAAGTACCACATGGAGCCTTGCGGCTGGTAGTAGCTGCCGCCGCGCAGGATGGCGGCGCGCGTGTGCTCGTCGACGTACTCGTCGGTCCACTGCCACACGGTGGCGGTCAGGTCTTCGACGCCGAACGGGCTCGCGCCTTTCGGATGCGCGCCAACCTCGGGCGCGGGCGGCAGGTCGCGGCCCTTGTGTGGCGTGGGCACGGCGCTCTCGTCCCACGCGTTGCCCCAGGGATAGAGGCGGCCATCGGCGCCCTGCGCGGCGTACTGCCATTCCCATTCGTGCGGCAGACGCTTGCCCGCCCACTGCGCGTAGGCGCGCGCATCTTCGAGTGAGACCCACACCACGGGGCGGTTTTCGTCGCCCGCCCGCGGCGCGCCGTTCACCCAGTGCCGCAGGAAATTGTGATCGTCGGCCGGCCGGTAATGCGACGCGTCAAGGAAGCGCTTGAACTCGGCATTGGTCACCGGATGTTTGTCGATGAAGAACGGCTTGATCGCGACGGTGTGACGATGCGCGCGACGCGGCGAATCCTCCCACGGATACTGCACGTCGAGCCCCACCATATCCTCGCCTTCAATCTCGATGCCGGAGACGTTGAACTCGAACTCGCCCGCCGGGATGGCCACCATGCCCGCCGGCGCGTTCGCGGCTGCGGCGGTCGCGGGAATTGCGACCAGTTGCTGCGGCAGGAATTTCCATTCTTTCGAATACGACGCGAGCGGCTTGGCGGCCCAGGCGCGCATCTGCGCGAGCAGCGCGTCGAGCCCGTCCACCGTCGTTCCAGAATCGACGGCCAGCACGGCGCCGAAGCCATTCGGCTCCAGCGCGAGATCCAGCACCGTGCGTCCGCCCGCCGCGCGCGGCTTCAATTCAACGCCGTTCCAGACGTCGTAGTAGCGCTGCCCGGCGCGCTGCTCCACCGTCATCACGCGGCCCTGCACGTCGAACTCGTTACGGTTGACGATGGTCCACAGCGTGCGTCCGTTCAGCGGGAACATGCTCGCGTACACGCCGAAGCGCTCCGTGGGCACGTGCGGCGTCCAGTCCTTGCTGACCAGCAGGTCCGGCAGCGCGCGATAGATTTTGGAGATGCGGCGCAGCGCTTCGGCGTCACGCGGCGTCATCTGGTTCCAGATGCCCCAGATGTTCTCCCAACTTTCGAAGCCCACGCCATTGAAGAAGGCCGCCTGCAGGTTGTCGTTGTGGTCGCGCGCCCAACGGTCGCAAACGTTGATCATGTGGCGCGGCTCCAGCCACTTCAGCTTGCTCGCCATGGGCACGAAGGGATAGTTCCAGTAGCCCCAGCTCTGGTTGTTCCAGGCGAGCATGCCGTCATCCTGCGGCGAGCCTTCGGGCTCGAAGGCGACCGGATGGCCGGTGGCGTCCGAAGCTTTGCGATAGGCCTGCGGCAGCCCGCTGAACGTGTCGCCGTTGACGCCGTCGGCGCCGATTTCGGCCATCAGCTTGGCGGTCATTTCCCAGTGCGGCATGCCGGGATCGCGCGTACCGTTGTCCCACGCCATGGTGGGGAAGAAGACGCGCACGCCGCGCTTGTGGAAGTCGGCGATCATCTGGCGGATGCCGGCGACGCCGCCGGGCAGGTCGCGCGCCAGGTCCCACTGGTTGCGGTTGTCGATGCCGATATTCGGATAAACGGGCCACAGCAGCACGCTGTCGATGCCGCCATAGCGTGCGTCCAGATCGTCGAGATAGCGGTTGACCGTGTACTTGCGCGCGACGGGATCGTAGAAGTAGCGCTCTTCCACCATGCTCTGCGGCTGGACGAAGTTGCGCTGCGTCCACAGCAGTTCCGGCCGGCGGTATTCGGCGTCGTCGTAGCCCATGCGCGTCCAGCGCTCGTAACGCCACGAACGCAGTTCCTTGATCCACGCGTTGAACGCCGCCGTCGAGTCCTGTTCGGACTGGTTGGCCTCCATCGACCAGCTCTGCACCGGTCCCGGAAACTGGCTGCCCTGCGGCGGTACTTTGGTGTCCTGCCCGCTGGCGAGGATGCCGCATGTGGCGAGGAGAATCAAGCTGAGAGAGCGTGCTTTCACGACGTATGACTTTCTGCGCTGGAGTGGTCGGAACGGCCCAGACACGATAACAGCCTACAGGACCCGCCACTGCCCGGCAAATGCCGCGCCGGTTCGCGTGGAGCCTGCCGGCGGCGCCTCAGCGTCCTTTGAAATGGACGGTGAATGTGCTGCCCCAAACGATCGCTTGTCCTTCGCATGTGGCCGGCTGGAACGTCCATGTCGAGACCAGCTTGATGGCCTCTTCGTTCAGGTCTGGCCGCGCCGTGTCGAGCGGTTTCAGCCCGGTCACCCGGCCATCGGCGCCGATCAGGCCTTGCAGCCGGATGTCGGTAATCTGGATCGACGGGCCGGCGGGCGGCTGCGGGGTGTTGATTTGGAATGCGCGGCGGAACTCGCGGCAGATGTGGACGGCGGAGTTCTCCGGCACCGCGAAGTAATCGTCCGGAAATTCGTCTTTGAGCACCAGGCGCTCTTCCAACTCGATCACCTTGCGGCCAGCGGACCAGCGCTCGATATGGCCGGGGAAGAAGGCGCCCAGCAGCGGGAAGAATTTCGCATTGCGCGTGAGCGTGTCGCCGATGCGAACCGAGAGCAGCCAACCGTTGTGCGGGTCCACGCAGACTTCATTGGCCTGGAGCCGGTCGCCGCTGATCGTGTCGAAACGAATGCAGCGCGCGCCGGACGCGTCGTCCGCGATGGATCGGATCACGTCCTGGTTGTCGAAGTGGATCAGGTAGATGGGGACCAGCGACGTGGCCAGACGCACGGCGGCGGGTTGCAGGGTGTTCAAACCGGTGTCCTTGATGCGGCCGCCGTTCAGAATCACCGTGCGCTCGTACGCGCCATAGCGCCAATCCTGGCGGCGCAGTCCGTCGTTACTCACGCTGCTCACGTATTCGCCGTCGGCGGACTCGCCCGGAGCCGGCGCCAGGACGTGGAAGCGGATCGTCATCTCGTTGCCGGTCCAGCGCGCCGGAATGCTCACCTGGCTCGCGCGTTCCAGCAGCCGGACAGCCTCGGCGCGCAAGGCGGGATCTTCGGGCGTGTTACCGTCGGGACGAACGATTGCGGTTTGCGCCGCGGCCCACCCCGCGATGCACACGAACGCCAGGGGAAGCCGCGCCAGCCGGTTGACTTGAGGCATTGGATCACACTCCGCTAAGACGATTTCTGCTTTTCCAACAATACTCTTAAGCGCAGGCTCGGCCGCAGTGCCCGCCCGGCCTGCGCCGGGCGACACGAAACTTTTCGCCGCGCGTGAGAGAACCGCCGGCCTGCCGGCACTCCGTCAGTGAGCGAACGTCTTGTTCGTCCCCGGTCTCGCGGCGCCGGTCGGAGCGCACGAAACCACCTGCCCGGTGTCTTCCGGCATCCGGCTTGCCAAGCCCCTTACGCATCCTTTGTGCTCGCCCACCGCGGTGCCAGCGGCCGGCGCGAAGCGGCGGAACTGACTCAGCACGGCGCGGCTCAAGCGAATCCGCGGGATTCGTAAGCCGCGGTCGACTTCAGCCAGGCCCTTTTGCGCTGACGTATTGGCGCGGCCTGGAGAAGGGGAATAATGCTCAAGCCCGGAGTGTGCCCGGCGGCAGCGCTTGTGCTGCTCGCCTCCGCGTGCGCGACGGCAACGCCGCTGATCTTCAAGGCGCTGCCCGCGGCCGGGGCCGTGTATGGCGCGCGGCTCTTTCCGCGGCCAATGAATCCGCCTTGCGCCGGAACGGTGCGCGAGCGTCTGCCCGGGATGGTCACCGGCGCGCGGAGCCGGATGAGCGACTGCGCCGCAACCCTGGCGCATCCGTGGAGCGAGGCTTCCCGGCTCGGCCTGCAGGCCAGTTATGCCGACGTGACGGGGCTGGCGGCCGCGGCTTCCTGGCTGGATGCGTCAAATCGTCCCGCCGGAGCGGCGTCCGTGACGCGACTCCTGGACAGGCGCGCGTTTTCGAGCGCGGCTTTGATTCAAGAGAATGTGAGCGTTCAGTTGGATCGGGCGCCGGACGGTTGGGATAAGCCCGGCAAGGTCGCCTTGGCCGGTTCGGCGGCGTTGGCGTTGCTGCCCGCCGCTGCATTGTTCCTGCTGGCGCTGATACTGGCGGCGGGGTTTTGCGGACGCTACCTCGCGCCCCCGGCCCAGCGCTCTATTTCTTGCTGGTGGTGACGGGTAGCAGGCTCAGCACGGCCTGGCTCGGGCTTGCGATCACGTGGGCTGCGATCAGTTTGCCCAGCGCGTTCACTTTGGCGCTGCCCGCTTCGACGGCCGAGCGCACCGCCGCCACGTCGCCCTTGATCACCACGGTGATGTAGCCGCCGCCGAGCTTTTCGCGCGCGACCACCTCGACATTCGCCGTCTTCACGGCCGTGTCAATGGCCTCGAAAACGGCGGTGAAACCCTGGGTTTCAATCAGCCCGACCGCGAAATTCGCCTGTTCGCTCATCTTGCCCTCTTCGGAATTTCCTTTGCTGCCCGGCGTCCACACGGCGGATTGCTCGATCAGCGGATTGAACTCCGCCGGAGCTTCATACGCCGCCCGCGCGCCCTCCGCCGGTCCGGGGATCACCCGCACCACCGCGGCCACGCCCATCGCCTGCGCCAGACGCCCGGCCGTTTGCGCCGCCGCCTGGAGATCGGCCAGCGGGCCGGTCAGCTTGACGCACACGCCGGGCTGATCGTTCAACTCCGCCTGTAGCACACGTACGCGCGCCGCCTTCTCCATGGCGTCGAGTATGACGATGGCCGGCGACCAGCAGCCGGCCTCAACAAATGCCAGCGCCCCGCTCAGAGGATGCCTCGCTGATCCAGCGCCGCCATGACTTCCTGCACCACCTGGGCGATCTTATCGTGGCCCAGGTCGCGCGTGCGCACCGCGCAACCGGCCGCCGGCGCGTCCACCAGACCGAAATCCGAAATGATGCAATGCAGCACGGACGAGAGCGCCGTGCGGTCCTGCTCCTGCGCGTTGCTCAGCGGCTGGCGGCCATGGCCGAAATGGAAACCGCGCAACTCCGCGGCGGCGCGGAAGCCGTCCGGGAATTCGAAGGTGTTCAGCATCGCATCGAAGAGCTCCAGCATGCGGTACTGCCATTTCATTGCCTCGCCGTATTTGCCGGCCATGCACAAATCGTAGATTTTGCGCGTGACTTCCGGCGCGGCGTTGCTGGTGGCGTTGGTGCCGCCGTCGCAGCCGATCATCAGCATCGGCGCGAGCACCGCCTCCCAGCCCGTGAGGAACGTGAAGTCGGGGCGCAGCGGGCGCACCTGCGCGATCATGCGCATCATGAACGCCAGATCGCCGGAGGAGTCCTTGATGCCGATCACGCGCGGAAAATCGGCCAGCCGCCGGATGGTCGGCACGTCGATCGGGCTCGCGAACATCGGAATGTTGTAGAGCGTCACGTCGATCGGCGAATTGCGCGCGATCTCGGCGAAATACGCATAGACCGCGTCGGGCGAAAGCCGGTAGTAGAACGGCGACACGATGGCAACGGCCCGTGCCCCGAAGCCCGCATAGGTCTCGCACGCGGCCAGCGTCTCCTTGACGTTCGCCTCGGCCGCGCCGACCAGCACCGGGACGCGCCCGCGTGCCTCGTCGCAGGTGATCTGCGCGATGCGGCGGCGCTCTTCCGGCGTGAAGCGTGTAAATTCGCCGGACGACCCATTGGGATAGAGGCCGTGGACGCCCTTCTCGATCAGCCAACTGATAAAACGCCGCAGTTCCGGCTCATTGATCTCGCCGCGTGCGTCCAGCGGCACGATCGTCGGCGTAAAAATGCCCTTTAGTTTTTCACCCATCGAACGAAAATCCATCCTGGTGCGGCCGGGAAGCTTCGCGGCTGGTCCCGTGACCGCGTGCAATTGCACCTTAACAGTATGTCGCATTCGCGCATACTGTGCCGGCGGCCGCGCGCTCGTCCGCGGTTGTCCTCCCGACCACCCGAAACGCAGCGCCATCGCCCGGAGCGTCTCAAACCCGCGTAGTCCCGGCGGATTTTTCTTGCATTGTGTCTGTGATCTAGTGTACTAATCAACTAGATGACTAAGCCAGACAACTTCGAGTTCCGGCTCGACCTGGCCAGCGGCGTTCCGGTCTACCGCCAGATCATCGATCAGGTGCTCCTGGCCGTGGCCACCGGGACATTGCAAGGCGGGCGCCAACTGCCCACGGTCCGCCAGGTGGCCGTCGATCTTGCCATCAATCCCAACACGGTTCTGCGGGCTTACCGCGAGTTGGAACTGCGGGGCGCCATCTCGACCCAGCAGGGCATCGGGACGTTTGTGACCCGGCAGCGGGTGGAGGTGGATCAGGCGGAGCGGGATGCCCGCCTGAGCCGGCTGGCCGCGGATTGCGCGGCGCGGGCCGGCGCTGAAGGCTTTTCGGTGGAGGAGTTGCTGGCGCGGCTGGGTGAACTGCGGACGGGTGAAAACAAAAAGGAGTGATTCGTATGCTGCCAATCGGTAGCTCCATGATTATTGGCGGGAAAACGACCCGGATCCAGCTTGCGAGCTCGATCGGTCTGACCTGCTTTCTCGTCTGTCTGGCGGCCGGAATGGCGTTGACCGCCTGGCTGCAGAAGCCGTGGCCGCTGATCGCGCTCGGCCTCGGCGGGGTTTACCTGTTGTTCGCGGTCAAGGTCGCCTCGCAGTGGGAGCGCGCCGCCGTGTTGCGGCTCGGCGTGTACCGCGGACTGCGCGGCCCGGGCTTGTTCATGATCGTCCCGATCATCGACGTCGTGAGCAACTTCATCGATCAGCGCATCCGCGTGACGGAGGTGAAGGCCGAATCGACGCTGACGCGCGACGCCGTGCCGGTTTTTGTCGACGCGATCGTATTCTGGGTGGTGTGGAACGCGGAGAAGTCGATCCTGGAGGTGCAGGACTTCGGTCAGGCCATCGCGCTCAGCGCCCAGACGGCGTTGCGCGAATCGATCGGGCGGCACATGCTGACCGACATGGTCACCGATCGCGAGTCGCTCGGCCGCGAGCTGCAGAAGATTCTCGACCAGAAGACCAATCCCTGGGGCGTGACCGTGCAATCGGTGGAGATTCGCGATGTGCAGATCCCGCAAGCGCTCGAAGACGCCATGTCGCGCGAGGCTCAGGCGCAGCGCGAGCGCCACGCGCGCATCATCCTCGGCACGGCCGAGACCGAGATCAGCGAGAAGTTCGCCCAGGCTTCGGAGTTGTACCAGGACAATCCGGTGGCGCTCCATTTGCGCGCCATGAACATGCTCTACGAGGCGATCAAGGAGCGCGGTTCAATGGTGATCGTGCCCTCCAGCGCGGTCGAGACGATGGGGCTTGGCGGAATGATTGGCACCATCGCGGCGGGCAAACAGATGATCCCGCCGGATACGCCTCCGGCCGGCGGAACGGCACCCGCACAGAACTGAGGATCCATGAAAATGAATCGAAGTATGCGATTGTTGCGTTGGAGCTGCGCATTGGCTGCCGGAGCGTCGCTGCTGGCGCAGTCGGTCATGCTGCCAACGCCCGGCGACCGCGCCCGCGAGGCGGTCGGATGGCTGCTCCACGCCGAGTATCAGAAGCTGTACGACGCTTCGGCGCCCAGCATGCAGCAGGCGATGCCCGTAGAGGCCTGGAAGAGCCGGGTCTCGCCCATGCTGGCCAGCCTGGGCAAGCTGGTGGAACTCGGGCCGGGCACGCCGGCGCTGGTGCAGGGCAATACCGTCGTGACGCTGCCCGCGAAGTTCGAACGGGCCGCGCTGGAGTTTACCGTCTCGGTCGCGCCGGACGGCCGCATCACGGGGCTGTTCCTGCATCCGCCGAAGCCGGCGGCGACGCCTTATGCCGCTCCGGCCTATGCCGCGGCCGGCGCGTTCACCGCGCACGAAGTGACTGTCGGCGATGGCGAGTGGAAGCTGCCCGGCACGCTGCTGCTGCCACGCGCCATGGCGCCGGTGCCGGCCGTCGTGCTGGTGCATGGCTCGGGGCCGAACGATCGCGACGAGACCGTGTTGGCCAACAAGCCGTTCCGCGATCTGGCGGAAGGTCTGGCCGCGCGCGGCGTCGCCGTGCTGCGCTATGACAAGCGCACGCTGGTCTACAGCGCGAAGGCAGCGCAAACGAAGGATTTCACCGTGCGCGAGGAGACTGTGGACGACGCGGTGCTGGCCGTGAACCTGGTGTGCACGCTGCCCGGGATCGACGCCAAACGCGTCTTCGTGCTCGGGCACAGCCTGGGCGGCTACCTGCTGCCGCTGATCCTGCGGCAGGCGCCGGACGCGGCGGGCGGCATCGCCCTGGCTGGCGCCACGCGCCCGCTCGAAGACCTGATGGTAGAGCAGTTCGAATACCTCGTGCCATTGCAGAGCGCCGGTTCCGGGGAACTGAAGAAGGCGGGCGACGAGAAGCTCGCGGAGGTGCGCGCCGGAGCGGCGGAGGTCAAAGCCTTGACGCCGGCCGGCAAGGACGGCCCGCCGGTCCTGGGCGCGCCGCGCAGCTATTGGCTCGGGTTGAAGGACTACAACCCGCCCGCCCTGGCGGCCAAGCTGCCTTGCCCGCTGTTGATCCTGCAAGGCGAACGCGACTATCAGGTCAGCATGCGCGACTTCGCCAACTGGAAAGCGGCGCTCGGCGAGCGTAAGGATGTGACGCTGAAAAGCTACCCAACGCTGAACCATCTGTTCATGGAAGGCACGGGGAAGAGCACGCCAGCCGAGTATTCCAAGCCGGACCACGTGTCAGCCGCGGTCGTGAATGACATCGCAGTCTGGGTGCTGGCGCACTAACCAAACGCGGGGCGGTGCTGCCGTTGTTCAGCACCGAACCGCAAACGTGAGGGAGCGAGCAGGTTTATTGCAAATAGCTGGAAAGCAAGCAGATACAACCGCTCCCTCACGGTCGCGGCTCCGTTTCCACGAGCGTTTCCGGACGAAATCGCTCAGGCGACCAGCGCCGCGGTCTGCTCGGATTCTTTGGTCCGCTTCTCGCTTCGCAGGAGCTTTTCGACCACATCGGCGGCCGTGTAGACCAGGCCGTGATCGGCCAGGAAACGGGTGAGCCCGACAATGTCATTGCCGGAGGTGACCAGCGCGCGCTCTACGTAGCCGGCGGGACGGATCTGGTTCAATCCGATGTTGGCCATCAGCGCGTTGCAAAGGCACTTCCGCCCGGTCGTGTTCTCTTCCTTGCCGCCCTTGGCGACGTACGTCTCCACCGGCTCGGCCGCGCAGCGGTACCCCAGCTTGCCTTCCGGCGTGATGTAGGCGGTCCGCAGGTAGCCGAGATCGCAGACTCGCGTACGGCTCGCATAGACATCAGCCTGCGAGAGCGAATCCTCCAGCACTGACACTTTGAACGGGAAGCTGGTTGGCGAAGCCGCCAGATCGGTGACCACACGGGCGCGCCCGTCGGCCACCTGCTGCAGCAGTTCGTATTTGATGTCGTGGTCGAGCCCCGACTCGACGCAGTAGGCAAACGGGGTGCCGACCTGGACGCCGGCCGCGCCTTCCGCCAGCGCCTCGCTCAGCATCTCGGGCGAGCCGTAGCCGCCCGCGAGCCAGAACGGCACGCCGAGCTCGCGCATCTTGGCGAGATCCACGCGATCGCGTTCGCCGTAGACCGCTTCGCCGTTTTCGTCGAGCACCAGCTTGCCGCGGGGCGGGGCATTGTGCCCGCCCGCCGTCGGCCCTTCCACGATGAAGCCGTTTACGCGGCCGTCCGCGCGCTTCAACATGATGGTCGACAGCAGATTCGACGCGATGATGGCGAGGAACATCGGCCGCTTCAGCGGCGGCAGCTCGCACTCCATGTACTCGTGCGGGTCGAAACGGATGGTGGTGTCGTCGCCTTCGTGCGCGCCGTCCACTTCCAGCGGATAACTCGCCGGTTCGTGTTTGGCCAGCCGGTCGAGCATGCCGGGGATGCGCAGCGGAATGCCGGCGCCCATCAGCACAAAGCTCACGCCGGCCAGCATGGCGCCGTACGCCGACGGCAGATGCGGCAGCGCGACCTTCTCCATGTAGTTGATGCCGACCGGGTTATTGTGACCCTGCCGCGCCAGCCACACCTCGGCGTAGTTGGCGACGATGCACAACTCGCGGATCTCCCGGGGACCATCCTTGACGATCAGCTTCAAGGTCCGGTACGGCTCGTCGGGACGTTTCCCTCCGGGGATGTAAAGCCAGTTCCAGATGCGCTCGGCCATCGCGTGGAACGGAAAGCTATCCAGCGCGCGGCGCATGTGGCCGCCGGGGTCGCCATCCTGCAGGCGACGGGCGAAAATCTGGTCCAAAGCGACGCCGGAAACGACGCCGAGTTGGCCGGTTTTGGAGACGGCGCGTGCCAGACGCCAATCCGAAACGCCCGCGCCCATGCCGCCCTGGATGATCTTCGGAAGATAGTCCATCTCGGGCCCATCGTCCCATGAGGCGGAGTTTCGGATTGTATGATCTTTGTAATAGCTGAGGAAGACTTGTGATTGCAACAGGTTACGGAGCTTGCATCCGGCGCGTGGAGCTAGCGCCCTGTCTCTGAAGTTCGCCGTGGAAGTTCCGCGTGGGGCGGGCGTCCATGCCCGCGCCGGATCTCCAGGTCCGGCTCTTGCGGATCTTCAGCAGCTTCGCAAAAAGGGCCGGCGTGGATCTCAGCCGCGAACCGGGCGGACCGCCCCACCGCCGGCAAAGCAACTGAGAGGCGGGCCGTTAGCGCGAACTCCATTCCTGCCACGCCTTGGCGATGCCCGCCGCGGCCGTGTCGCCCGCGTGGATCAGGACGCGATAGCGGAAATGAAGGCTTTGGCCCGCTTCGACGGTCACACTGCCGTTTTTCGTCTTGTCGCCGGTGAAGTCCTTCTCGCCGAAGGGGTTGGCGGCAAACAGACCGTAATCGCGGGCGTGCCACCAGGTAGGATAGTGCGGGTTGCCCGGATGGTCGAAAATGGCGATGCCAACTTTGCGGCCTTCCACCGTCCCGTCATAGTCGACCCACGGCGAGCGCTTACCCCAGACCTGTTTCATCCCGCTCTGGCCCGCGGCGTTGATCATCCACCCCGTGCCCTTTTCCTCGGTCAACTCATCGCGCAGGCGCAGGGCGAAGAACCCTTCCTTGGTGTCGCCGAAGACGGCCTTCGATGGAGCACTGAGCATCACGTCGAAGTCGATGCTGCGCGTGTCTTTCCCACCGGAGAAGACCATGCGCCGGTCTTCGTTGATCACCGTCCGGCCATCCGGGCCCTGCCAGTCCAGCAACACCCGTAGCGTGCCGGATTGCGGCCCGCCCTGCATCTCCACAATCTTCTTAAGCACGACGAGCCCCTGTTTGCCCACGCGCTGTTCGGGCTCGCTCGCCCAGAAGTCGATCCCGTTGACGTTGCCGTGCGTCATCCACAACCCGCGATGATGCGGATGGTCGTGGGTCTCGCCCGCTACCGATTCCATGGGGTAGAGCCGCGTCAAACGCACGCCGTCCGCGCTCACCAGCGGGTGCAGGTACGGCTTCGGCGCCGCCGGGCCGAAGTAGAATGTGGTGAAGGGCTGACCGCCGACCTCGACAGCCACGGAATTGTCGTGTTTCGTCAGGCGGACCTGAGCCGGAGCCACGACGCATCCGGCGCACAGCACAAGAAGGAACGGCAAGGCGCGTTTCATCACGTCCAGTAAATCACAACGCCAACCGGGATGAGGTTTGAAAACTATCTTACGATAGCTTTCCCCACGCGCTGGTGATGCGGTTGGCACACCGTGTGATCGGTTGTAGGCTGTTTTGACGGTTGGATATCATGTCAGATGGAATCAAGGGGATAGGAGAATAGCCGAATGGGTCCGATTGGATGGCCGGAGGCCGTCATCATTTTCATGGTGGCTCTTATGCTGTTCGGGCCCAAGGAACTCCCGAAGATCGGCAAGACGGTCGCCAAGGCAATCAACGATTTCCGGCGTGCGAGCAACGAGTTGAAAGACACGTGGCAGCGGGAGCTTTCGGCGCTCGAGCAGGAGACCCAGGACATCCGCAACGAGATCACCAAGGAAACGGATCAGATCTCGAAGACGACCCCCAACTACGGCGAGAGCTACTACAACCAGGACTCCTCGTACGATTACGGCACCTACGGCTATCCCGAGAGCGCCGCGCAATCGACGACCGAGAGCGCGGAAGCGGCGGCTGCTGCCACGGGAGCCGCTGCGGCCGGGGGAGCGGAAGCTGGTTCCGCGGAAACCGGTGCTGCCTCCGAATCTCCCGCTTCCAGCGAATCTCCGGCCGCGCCGGCGGCGAGTGAACCGGCGGCGGAACCCGCTCCGGAGGTTGCCTCCGCGGCGGGGACAATCCCGACCGCGCCGCCCGCGCCATCCCCTGAGCCCGCCTCTCACGACAATGCGTCCTCTTAGTAAAACTGACCCAGGAGCGCGCGGAATAGAGTAGCGATGCCGTATCCAGACGATCCACAGGACCCTCAAACCCCATCCGATCCCGAGCGCGACGGGCGAACTATTCCTGAAGAGACCTCCGCTCCCGAACCGGTACGCGACGTCCAGCCCGCGCCGCCGCCTCCGCCGCCTCCGGCCCCTCCCAAGGAAGAGGAAAAGAAGGAAGAGGAGGACGGCGAAGAAGAGGGCATGGTTCGCATGAGCTTCCTGGAGCACCTGGAGGAGCTGCGTACCCGCCTGATCCGCAGTGCGCTCGGTTTGGTGGTCGCCTTCTTCGGCTGCATGGCGTTCATGAATCCGTTGTGGGACGCCGTGCGGCGGCCCGCGACGCTGGCGCTCAAGGAACTCGGCTACCCGCCGGAGCTGGCCGCGCTGACCCCGATGGAGGGCATCTCCATCGTCTGGATGCGCGTCCCGCTATTGGTCTCGCTGTTCATCGCTTCCCCCTGGATTCTGTATCAGGTGTGGGCGTTTATCGCGCCCGGCCTGTATAAGCGCGAACGCCACATGGCGGCGCCGTTCATCCTGGCTACGGCGGGCCTGTTCATCCTGGGCGGCGCCTTCGCCTATTTCGTGGCGCTCCGGCTCGGGCTGTACTTCCTGCTGAAAATCAGCATCGAATCCGGGATTCATCCCTACATTTCGGCCACGGAGTACATGGATCTGTTTATCAACGTGATCCTGGGCGTGGCGCTGATCTTCGAATTGCCGGTACTGGTTTTCTTCCTGACGCTGCTGCACGTCGTCACGCCGAAGTTCCTGCTGAAGCATTCGCGCTACGCGATTCTGGGCATCACGGTGCTGGCGGCCATCGTTACGCCAACGCCCGACGCCGTTAACATGACGATCGTCGCCGCGCCCATGATCCTGCTCTACTTCGTTGGCGTCTTCGCCAGCTATCTGCTGGTGTTGCGCCGCGAGAAGCAGGCCTTCCCGTGGGCGAAGGTGGCCCTGCCCGCGCTGCTCACCATCGCCGTCATCGCGGGGCTGGTCTGCCTGCTGGTGTTCCACTACCACCTGCACTGGGTCATGAAGTGGCCGTTCTTCGTGAAGTAGACGGGCCCGATCACTGAGCGTCCCGCAGCCGCCGGCCGGAAAGCTGGCGGCCGCAGGGCTGGCACTTCGCGCGAGGGCGCTAAATTCGCCGCCGGCGCATGGTTGGGCCTCGAAGAATGGTATATTAAAGGGCGTACCACGCGAGTGGGCGGCTAGCTCAGTTGGGAGAGCACCGCGTTCGCAACGCGGGGGTCGGGGGTTCAAGTCCCCCGCCGTCCACCAAACCCACTTACAAGTCATTCCGCCGACCGGTCAAACGGATCTTTCCCGCTTGCGGCTGCAACTGTCTACGGCTGGCCGATCCAGTCACATTTGCCGTTCTCCGATCCCCGGTTTGAGGCGCGCTCATCGCACTTGCGCCGCGGCTGACTCACTCGGTTTTTCGAGCTGCTTCGCGTGACTGCTCCCATCGTCCCGGTGGCTGTCACGCCGGCCATTCTCCCCGGCAAAACGGCGGTATGATGATGCTGGTACTTTGGGGGTCAACGATCCATCCGCTTCCGGTTGGGGGGGGAGACGAACTTGGATATGGCCGAGGGATTGGGGGCATGAGCGCGCTCACAGCCAGTTGCCGGGCTGGCCGGCGCACGTTCCGGTGGGCCGCACCGGTTTTGCTCGCCGTCTTGATGGGATGCGGGCGGGGCTCTTCGGACCGGCCGCTTACGACCGTGGAGCAGATTCGTTCGGCCGCGTCCTCCGAAGACGTTACGCGCCGGAACGTCCGCTTCAAGGGCGTCATCACTTTCCTCGACCGGGATTACCGGATTCTCATTGTTCAGAACGAATCGGGCGCGTTACAGGTGGAATGCCCGGAGGACAATGCGGCCCTGCGGACAGGGCAGCTTGTTGAAGCGACCGGCTTTGCCACCGCGGGACCGGAGCCGTTCGTGGCCCGGGCCGTAGTTCGCGTCCTGGCTATACGGCCCGAGCCGGCGCCGGTGGCCGCTTCGATCGACAGTCTGTACACAGGAAGCCAGGAATACCGCCGCGTGACCGTGCGAGGCGTGGTGCGCTCGGTCTCCGAACAATGGACCGGGCGCATGGCGATGGAACTCGGCATTGACCGTCGCATCGTCCAGATCCGGGCGCTGGCTCTCGCTGGCGTGAACTGGGCGTCGCTGGTTGATGCCGAAATCAGCATTACCGGCGTTGTCAATTCTATCCGCTCCGCCGACGGCACTCCGAGCATGGTGCGGATCTGGGTCACTCACGCTGAAGACGTTCAGGTGGAACGCAAGGGCGCCGAACCCACGGCGCTTCCCGTCGTTGCCGTAGACAGCCTTACGCGGCTCGATCCGGAACAACTTCCACCGCACCGCGTGCGGCTGTCCGGTCTGTCTTTCCGCGCCGCCGGCAGCGCGGAAGGAACGCTCACCGACAGCACGGGGAGCATCGTATTGCGCGATGCCCCCTTTCAAACCAATGGCAAATCCGAGCCTGCGGATATAGTGGGTTTTGCCGATTCCGGCAACCGCCGGATCGTGCTGAGCCATTGCGTCCTGGTGAAGACGGCCGCCGCGGAAGCCAATCCACAGACCCTGCCGGTGCTGCGCCGCAGCTCCGACATCCGCCGCCTGAGCGTGGAACAGGCGGCGCTGGCGTATCCGGTGAAGCTCGATGCCGTGGTGACCTACTTCGACCCGATCGAGCGTCTGCTCTTTCTTGCCGACGCCGCGGGCGGAATTTACGCCGATCCTCCACCCGGTCTTGCCGGCCCGCTCCAGCCGGGCGATCGCGTGCGGGTCGAAGGCGTCAGCGAACCGGGCGACTTTGCGCCGTCGATCAACGCCACGCACGTCTCTCTGCTGGGCAAAGGCGCTCTGCCGGCGCCAGCCAACGCCAGCGTCGAAGAGATCTTCCGGGGCGCGGCCGACAGCGCCTGGGTTGAGCTGTCCGGCCTGGTCGAGTCGGTTACGCCGGAGCAGGGCCAATATGCACTCGACCTCACCTCGGGCGTCCACCATTCCAGGGTGCGTCTTCATTCGTCGGAGGCCTTTGCCCGCTCTCTTCTCAACGCGACCATACGGTTCCGCGCCGCGTGCGGCAGCCGCTTCAATTCCCGCCGGCAATTGCAGGGGATCGACCTTTTTGTCGGCACTCCCGAGTTGATCCGGGTGGTGGAGAAGCCGCCGGTGCGCGCCCAGATGCCTGTTACCCCGGTTGAGGGTTTGCTCCGCTTCGGATCCGGCGGTTCCGACGGGCACGCCGTGCGCATTGCCGGCATCGTGCTGCACAGCCACCGGCGCGGGCCCACCTATGTTCGCGATTCCAGCGGCGCCGTCGTGATCGAAAGGCACGAGCCGGTCATGCTCAAAGAAGGCGATCAGGTCGACGTGACCGGATTCGCGCGCCAGGGCGATTACAGCCCGTACCTGGACAACGCCTCCATCACGAAGCTGGGCAGCGGCCCGCCGGCCGAGGCGATCCAGGCGGATCCCGACAAAATCTTGGATCAGGGTTACGACGCGCAACTGGTGGAGTTCGACGCCTATCTCGTGGAGCAGACCTCCGGCCCGCGCGAGCAGACGCTGATCCTGCAATCGGGACCGCGCCTCATCCCCGCCAGCGTCTCCGATATCTGGATTCCAGAGAAGCTCGAACCCGGAAGCCTGCTGCGAGTGCGCGGTCTCAGCTCGATTGGCGTGTTGCAGGGTACGCCGGTCCAGTTGCCCGCGACGCTTAAACTGACGATCCGCTCGGCCGCCGACGTGAGGGTGCTCCGCGCGGCGCCGTGGTGGAACGCCCGCCGCATGCTCCGGCTGAGCCTGGGGCTATGTCTGCTGATTGTCCTCGCAGCGGCCTGGGTGCTCGTGTTGCGGCGCGAGATCCGCGCGCGCACACGGGAGTTGGAGATTGCCAAGGAAGACGCCGAAGCCGCCAACCGCGCCAAGAGTGAGTTCCTGGCCAACATGAGCCACGAGATTCGCACGCCTCTCAACGGCGTTATCGGCATGACCGAACTTGCCCTGGATACAACGCTCACTCAGGAGCAGGCCGAGTACCTGAGCCTGGTGAAGAGCTCCGGCGAGAGCCTGATGGCCGTCATCAACGACATTCTCGACTTCTCGAAGATCGAGGCCGGCAAACTCGATATTGAACAGGTCGAATTCGGCCTGCGCGATTGCCTGGTCGACGCCGTGCGCGTGGTCTGCCCGCGCGCTCACGAAAAGGACCTGGAACTGGCCTGCGACGTCGCTCCCGATGTGCCTGACGCCGTTCTCGGCGATCCGATGCGTCTGCGCCAGATCATCGTCAACTTGGTGAATAACGGCGTCAAATTTACACCGTCCGGCGAAGTTGTCCTGCGGGCGGAAGTCGAACGGAGCCTGACTGGCCATCCGGGCGATCCGCCGGGTACGCAGACGCTGCATATCTCCGTGCGCGACACCGGCATCGGCATCCCCAGGGACAAGCAGGCCCTGGTCTTCCGGCCGTTCCAGCAGGCGGATGGGACCACGACCCGGCGTTACGGCGGTACGGGCCTTGGGCTGTCCATTTCTTCGCAGCTCGTGAAGATGATGCACGGCCGGATCTGGATGGAAAGCGCGCCTGGAGCTGGCACGACAGTCCATTTCACCGCGCGCCTCGGACTCGGCTCGCGCCCGGCGCCCAGCCGCGCGCCGTGCGGTCGTAACGAACTGGTGGGCTTGACGGCGCTCATCGTGGATGACAACACGACGAACCGGTTGATCCTCGAACGGCAACTGCAGTCGTGGGGCATGGCGCCCACGCTGGCCGGCAACGCGGCGGAAGCGCTCTCGACGCTGGAGCAAAGCGAGTATGAGTTCGACGTCATCCTCACGGATTGCCACATGCCCGTGACGGACGGCTTCGAATTCGTGCGCGAGTTGAAGACGCGCTGGCCGTTGTATCCCGCGCGCACGCTCATGCTCTCGTCAGCCAGCACGCATGGCGATGCTGTGCGTTGCCGGAGCCTGGGGATCAGCCGCCACATTCTGAAACCGGTGAAGGCGCAGGAACTGTGCGGCGCCATTTCCCAGGTCGTCGCTCCGGCGCCAGCCACGGCGGCCGCTCAACGCGGGCTGAGTGGCGACCGCGGCGTGCCGGATGGGCCGAAGCTACAGGTCCTGGTGGCCGAGGATAATCCCGTCAACCAGCGCGTCGCGCAGCGCGTGCTCGAAAAAGCAGGCCACACCGTGACTGTTGTCGACAATGGGCGCAAGGCTGTGGAGGAGTTCGACCGGCGTCATTTCGATCTGGTTCTGATGGACGTTCAGATGCCTGAGATGGACGGTCTGGAAGCGACCGACGCGATTCGCGAGCGGGAAGACTGGAGTGCGCGGCGGACACCGATCGTCGCGCTCACGGCGCACGCCATGAGCGGCGACCGGGAGCGCTGCCTGGAGCACGGCATGGATGGCTACGTGCAAAAACCGATCGATGCAGCGGAGTTGCTCGCCACGATCGCGCGCCTCTTTTGCCCGAGTGGCGGCGCGTAGAATCCATCCCTTTTCCGCCGGGCCGATACAATGACGGCATGAGACGACGTGAGTTTCTTGGCGCCGCCGCGGCCGCTCCGCCACTTTGGGCGGCGGGCGCGCGGACGGCCCAGCCCGAACCGGAAAGCGCCGGCCATGTTCGGCTGGGCTACGACGCCTATTCGATTCGCGACCTGCATTGGAAGGCCTTCCAGCACATCGATTACGCCGTCTCGCTGAAGCTCGACGCGGTCCAGCTATCCATCCCCGGCGATTTCGAGAGCCTCGACGCCGTTGACCTGCACAAGTTGCGCGACTACGCGGCGCAAAAGGGCATTGAACTCAGCGTCGGCGCGGGCTGCATCTGTCCGACCACGTCCGCCTGGAACCCCGGCAACGGATCGCCGGAGCAGTATCTGGCGCGCAATGCCTTCGTCGTCAACGAACTCGGTTTGAAGTTCCTCCGCGTCTTCATCGGCGCGCCGGCCGACCGCCACGGCAAGTTGCCGGTTGAGGCGCACCTGGAAAGCACGCTCAAGGGTTTGCATGCCGCCCGCGCGCGGATGCTCGACCGCGGTGTGAAAGTGGCTATTGAAAATCATGGTGATCTGACCGCGCGCGAACTGCGTCAACTCATTCAAGCCGCGGGCGCGGACATGGTTGGTGTGAACTACGACAGCGCGAACCCGATGTGGGTGCTGGAAGATCCGGCGCTCGCGCTCGAAGTTCTGGCGCCGTACATTGAGACGAGCCACTTCCGCGATTCCGCATTGTTCTCTCATCCGCGCGGCGCGGCGTTTCAATGGGTGGCCATGGGCGACGGCAGCGTGAATCTGCCGGACGTCGTCGCCGCGTACCGGCGGCTGTGTCCGGGCAAGAGCATCCTGCTCGAAGTCATCACCGGCCGCCCGCCGCAGATGCTGCCGTACTTCGAAGATGCGTGGTGGAACGGCTTCCGCAAGCTGCCCGCGCCCGATTTCGCGCGCTTCCTCGCGCTGGTCAAGAACGGCCGGCCCTATCTCGGGCCGATGGTGATCGGCGCACCGGGCGAAAAGGACCCGGCCATCGTGGCGGCATTACGCGAGCAGCAGAAGGTCGACCTGGAGCGCAGCCTGAAGTATTGCCGGGACACGCTGCACCTCGGCGTGCGCGCGCAGGCCTGACGGTGATCCCCCGCAACGAAGCCCAACTCTGAAAGGGAGCCGCGACCGTCAGGGGGCGGTGGTATTGTGCGTGTTGCCGGCACGTCATGACGCGTCCGCGCCGTTGTTCGTCACGTGCGACAAGCCGGCATTCGTGTTTGTGCGCTCGTGAAAAACCGTGGGACCTGTAAGCGCCGGAGGGCCGCCCCACTCCTGTTTGCCCGTCTGCACGCATTATGATTGCAAGAGCGCCTTTGCCATGAGTCTTCGTCTGCTTACTCTCGCCGATCTTCCGCAAGCCCAGGCGATCGCGGCGTCGGCGGGCTGGAACCAGACCGCGGCCGATTGGACGAACCTGCTCGAACTCGCTCCGGAGACGTGCTTTGGCATCGAGTTGGACGGCTGCCTGGCGGCCACGGCGACGCTCGTTTCTTACGGTCCTCTGGCCTGGCTGGGCATGGTGCTCACGCGGCAGGATTACCAGCACCGCGGCCTGGCGAGCCGCCTGGTGACACATGTTCTTGACGTGGCGGATCGGGCTGGCGTTCTGACGGTGAAGCTCGACGCCACGGAGCAGGGCAGGCCGATTTACGAGCGGTTAGGGTTTGTGGCGGAACGCGCAATCGAGCGCTGGAGCGGGAACGGGCGCGCGTGCGGCACGCTGAACGCAACGAGCGCGCCGCTCACCGGAGTGAAAGAATTGGACGGCAGCGCGTTCGGTGCGGATCGCATGGGTCTGCTGCGCCGCCTGGCGCTGGGCGCTGCGCCAGTCATTGCCAACGGCGGGTTTGCCTTCTGGCGGCCGGGACGGATTGCGAACTACTTCGGGCCGTGCGTTGCGGCCACGCCGGAGATCGCGCAATGCCTGCTCGCCGCATCGCTCGCGCGAGCCGCGGGGGTGTGGTTCTGGGACATCTTTCCGGACAACGCCGCGGCGTCGGCTCTGGCGCGGGAGTCTGGTTTTCAACCGGTGCGCCATCTGACGCGCATGCGGCGCGGCCCGGGAGTCGCGGAGCGGCCGGAACTGGTTTATGCCGCCGCGGGTTTTGAAGTTGGATAGGAGAGAAGCGTGATCGAAACGGTGGAACAGTTGGAAGCGCTCTTGTCGCTTCCCTCGGAGCAAGACGTCGCGGCGCTGCGCGCGCTGGACGGCGACCTGATGATCCTCGGCGTCGGCGGCAAGATGGGCCCGAGCCTCGCCCGGCGCGCGCGGCGGGCGATCGAACTCGCCGGCGTGAAGAAGCGCGTCATCGGCGTCGCACGCTTTTCGAGCGGCGGCCTCGAAGACGAGTTGCACGCCGCCGGTGTCGAGACCATCCGCTGCGATTTGCTGGCGCCCGGCGCGCTCGCCGTGCTGCCGGACATCGCGAACATCGTCTTTATGGCCGCGAAGAAATTCGGCACCACCGGCGCGGAGCACACGACCTGGGCGATGAATACGTTTCTGCCGGGCCTGGTCGCCGAACGCTTCCACGCGTCGCGCATCGTGGCCTTTTCCACGGGCAACGTCTATCCACTGCGGCCCATTGAACAGGGCGGCGCGACGGAAGCCACGCCCGTGGCGCCGGTCGGCGAGTATGCGCAGTCGGCGCTGGGGCGCGAGCGAATGTTCGAGTACGGCGCGGACCGCTGGCGCACGCCGGTTGCGCTGCTGCGGCTGAACTATGCCGTCGAACTGCGCTACGGCGTGCTGCTCGACATCGGTCTGGCGGTGAAGGAAGGGCGGCCCATCGATCTGCGCATGGGGCTGGTCAACGTGATCTGGCAGGGTGACGCAAACTCGGTCTGCCTGCGCGCCTTCGCGCAGTGCCAGACGCCGCCGTTCGTGCTGAACATGACTGGTCCGGAGACGCTGAGCGTGCGCTATATTGCTGAGCGCTTCGGTGCGGCGTTGGGCGTGCAACCGGTGTTTGACGGGACCGAGGCGCCGAGCGCGCTGCTCAGCAATGCGTCGAAGATGACGCAGCTTTTCGGCTATCCCACCGTCGCGCCGAACGACGTTATCGACTGGACCGCGGAATGGATCGCGCGCGGCGGGGCGACGCTCAACAAGCCGACGCATTTTCAAACCAGGGACGGGAAATTCTGATGACACTGCGGGAACGGTTCTTTCAGGGGCTCGCGATTCCGGCGCACCCGCTGGCGCTCAACGCGCAGCGCAAGCTGGATGAGCGGCGCCAGCGCGCGCTGACGCGCTACTATCTCGCGGCCGGCGCGGGCGGCGTCGCGGTGGGCGTGCATACCACGCAGTTCGCGATTCGCGAGCCGCGCTACGGTCTGTTCCGGCCCGTGCTCGAACTCGCCGCCGAGGAGGCGCGCGGCAGCGCGGCGCTGAAGATCGCCGGCATCTGCGGCCGCACGCCGCAAGCGGTGGCGGAGGCCGAGCTCGCCCGCACGCTCGTCTACGACGCCGGCTTGCTGAGCCTCGGAGCGTTGAAGGACGCTTCGGTCGAGGAACTGCTGGCGCACGCGCGCGCCGTGGCCGCCATCATTCCAGTCGTCGGTTTTTATCTACAGCCCAGCGTCGGCGGACGGCCGCTGCCGTACGAGTTCTGGCGTGCGTTCGCGGAGATTGAGAACGTCGTCGCCATCAAGATCGCGCCGTTCAACCGCTACCAGACGCTCGACGTTGTGCGCGCCGTTGCGCTCTCGGGCCGTGCTGGGGAGATCGCGCTTTACACCGGCAACGACGACAACATCGTCACCGACCTGTTGACAGAGTTCCGTGTGGGCGGCGAAGCGCTCCGCATCCGCGGCGGCCTGCTCGGACACTGGGCCGTGTGGACGCACCGCGCCGTCGAGCTGTTGGGACGCCTGCGGACCATCGCCGATTCCGGCGCCGCGATTCCGCCCGAACTCCTCACGCTGGCCGCGCAGACCACCGACGCCAATGCCGCGCTGTTCGACGCTGCGCATCAGTTCCGCGGCTGCATTGCGGGCATCCATGAGATTCTGCGCCGCCAGGGACTGCTCGAAGGGCGCTGGTGCCTGGATCCGGACGAGGATCTGTCATCGGGCCAGGCCGAAGAGATCGATCGCGTCTGCAAGCTCTATCCCGAGTTGACCGACGACGATTTCGTCGCGGCGCATCGCGACGAGTGGCTGCGGTAGACACATCCATGGTGGGGCGGACTTCAGTCCGCGCGGGAATTCATTCCCGCAAGGCTGAATTCTGGCAGGGCTGAAGCCCTGCGCGGGATAAATCCCGCCCCACCATGCCGCCTTGCTAAACTCAGCGTCGAGTGGAGGGCCATCGTCTTCATGCGAATTCTGGTCACGGGTGCGACGGGCTATATCGGTTCGGCGATTTGCGATGCGCTGCGGGCGCATGGGCACGACATCATCGCCCTGGTGCGCAGCCCTGAGAAGAAGGCCGCGGCCGAGGCGCGCGGTTTGGAGACGCAGACCGGCGATCTCACCGCTACCGCTTCCTTGAAGCAAGCAGCGGCGGGCGTGGATGGCGTGATCCATGCGGCGTTTGCAGGCGGACCGGAGGCTGGCGCGATCGATCGCGCGGCGGTCACGACGTTGCTCGACGCGCTCGCCGGTTCCAACAAGCTGTTCATCTACACCAGCGGCATCTGGGTCTACGGCGATACGCGCGGCGCGATTGCCGGCGAGGTCGCCATGCTGCGTCCGTTGCCGCTGGTCGCGTGGCGTCCGCCAGTGGAAGAAATGGTACTCGAAGCTCGCTGGCGCGGCGTGGCGTCCGCTGTCATCCGTCCCGGCATGGTCTTCGGCCGCGGCGGCGGATTTGTCGGAGCGATGTTCCGGCAGGCGCGCGCCGAGGGCAAAGTACAAATTGCCGGCGCCGGAGAGAACCATTGGTCCAACGTGCATGTGGACGACTTGGCGGAACTCTATGCCAGCATCGCGGCCGAGCCGGCGCCGGGCGAGTTGTTCGTCGCCTGCGCGGGCACGCCGCAGCCGGTGCGCAAAATTGCGTTGGCCGTGACGAAGGCCTGCGGCATCGAAGGCAAAATCGAGGCTGTACCCTTTCCTCAGGCGCGTGACGTTTTCGGCCCCGCGGCCGACTGCATGGCGCTCGACCAGAAGGTCGCATCCACGAAGGCGGTGCGTTTCTTCGGCTGGCAGGCGCAGCGTCCCTCGATCTTCGACGAGATTTTCGCGGGCTCGTATTTGAACCCCGTGCCAACGCGCTGAAGCGCGCCGCAATCAGAGCCCGGTCTCGCGATCGGTGCCGACGACCTTGTGGTACACGAGGAAGTTGGCCGCGCCTTCCTTGCCGAGGTAACGTTCCAGCAGCCTTCGCTCGGTCTTGGCGAGATCGACGACGATCAGCCCGTCGAGCGTCCGGCCGAAGCTGTGATCCACGTGGAAAGTCGCGAAGCGCCCGCCCATCTTCAGGTACTGGCGGATGAGCACGGGCATGCCTTCGCCGGTCGGCTCCAGGTCCGCAACCCAGGACTCCATGTCCTCGATCGATTCCGGCTGCGGCAGGCCGTTCACCGGCAGATGGTAGAACGGGCGGCGCGGCTTGGCGAACGATGCAATCTCCGGCATGCCCACCAACCGCAGCAGCGTGTTGGCCATCAGCACGCGGCTCGCCTTCTGATAGGTGTTGCTGATGCTGACCGGGCCGAACAGGTAGCGGTACTGCGGGTTCCGCGCGACGTATTCGCCGATCGCGCGCCACAGCAGCAGCAGCGGCTGGAACGAGCGCTGATGCTCGATGCGGATGAAGCTGCGGCCCAACTCGACCGCCGGCGAAATCTGCTCGAAAAACTGCGGGCTGAAGCGGTACAGCGTCTTGGTGTAGAGCTGTCCGCCGGCGCGGTCGGTGCCGCACATGCGGTAGGCGCCGGCGATCTCGTGCAGGTCTTTCCGCCACAGCACCAGATGCAGATAGTGGTCGTCGAAGTCGTCCAGATCGACGGGCTTGCCGGTGCCCTCGCCAGCCTGGCGGAAGGTCTGCTCGCGCAGCCGGCCGATCTCGCGCACGACAAACGGGCAGTCGTTGCGCGTGGTGAGGTAGACCCGCCAGTTGCCGGATTCCACCAGCACGCGCTCGGGCGGCAACGCCGCGAGTTCCGCGCGCAGCCAGTCCGCGGGGATCGCCTCGAACAGCGGATCGTCCTCGCGCAAACGGCGGCGTACGGGCGTTGTGCGCGGCTTGCGATGGGCCAGCCAGTAGGTCTTGCGGCGCAGCAGCTCCGTGGCGTGCTCATCGTCCAGCGACTCGAACTGCGAGGCCGCCGCCGGATGGCCGACGCGCAGGTGCAGCACCTGATCGTGCTTGTTGAGCAACTCGCGCGGCAGCAGCGCCGTCCGCAGCCGGGGATGCACCATGCCGGCAATCTGGAACAGCGCGCTGTTCGCGCCTTCGAAATACAGCGGCACCGCCGCCGCGCCGGAATGCTTGATCAGCGCCGCCGCCGTGCGATTCCAATCGGGATCGTGGATGCCGGGGTGCCGGAAGTGCATGTGCGACACTTCGCCCGCCGGGAACATCAGCAGCATGCCGCCGTCCTGAAGCCAGCGCAGCGCATCGCGCAGCCCGCGCCGGTTGGCCTTCTGCGCCGCTTCGCCGCCGAACGGATCCACCATGATCAGGAACGGGCGGACATCCGGCAGTGCGCCAAGCATGTCGTTCGCCAGCACGCGAAAATCCTGGCGGTACTGGCCCAGAATCGAGATCAGCGCAATCCCCTCGGCCATGCCGAACGGATGGTTGGCAACGGCCACCACCGGCCCGGTCTTGGGCACGCGCGCCATGTCTTCGGGCGAGATGTCCACCTGGATATTCAGGCGGTTGAGGATTTCGCCCAGAAAGCTCAGGCCGGGAGCCGCCGCATGGGTTTCACTACAAAATTGATCGAGGTACTCGAGCTTCAGCAGCTTATCGAGCGCCCCCGCCACAGGAGCAAGGTAAGGCTTGTTCGCCATCCGTCGCAGGGCGCCGGTAAACATCGGCATTTCGCTCGACGGAGAGTGATTCGGAGCTGGCATCTTTATACGTGGTAACGCAAGAAATTGTCGTTCGCGTGAACGCCCGGTAACAGGCCGGTTCAGCGCGCCGGTACGATCATTATGCGGCCAGACGCAGTGTATTAAGCTGGCAACATGAGGACTTTCGTATCCGCTTTGAGTGTATCGCTCCTGAGCCTGGCGGTGTGGGCGCAGGCCCCGGCCGCCAAGGCTCCCGTTAAGAAAGCCGCGGCGCCCGCCAAGGCGGCTCCCGCCACTCCGAAAACGCCCCGCCCCGACGGGTTGTACACGACCGTCTCCACGTCGATGGGCGACATCACCTTGAAGCTCTTCGAAAAGGAAGCGCCCGTCACCGTGAAGAACTTTATGGGACTGGCCACGGGCCGCAAAGCCTGGACGGATCCGAAAACGCATAAGCGCGTCAGCCGTCCGCTTTACAACGGCCTGATCTTCCACCGCGTGATCGAGCATTTCATGATCCAGGGCGGCGATCCGACCGGCACGGGCATGGGCGAAACCGACGTCATCAAGGACGAGTTCGACCCGTCGCTCAAGTTCGACCAGCCCGGCCGTCTGGCCATGGCGAACAAGGGCCCGCACACGGGGAGCTGCCAGTTCTTCATCACCGAAGTCCCGACGCCGCACCTGAACGGGTTGCACACGATCTTCGGCCAAGTGGTAGAGCACCAGGAACTGGTCGGCCAGATCGCCCGCGTGCCGAAGAACGTCGAAGGCCGTCCGCACACGCCCGTGGTCATCAAGAAGGTGACCTTCGAGCGTTGGCAGGATGGCAAGGAAGCGCCGCTCTTCCCGCCGGCCGCCAAAGCTGGCGTGGCGAAGAAAGCTCCGGCGAAAAAGGCTCCCGCCAAGAAGTAGGCTGACTCGCAAAATCGGGCGGGATTGAAATCCCGCGCAAAATGAATTCCGCCCCACCACACTGGACGGCGGATGAATACAGCAACGACGCTCTGCCCTGTACGGGTAGAGCGCCGTTTGATTGTCGAACCGTGAAAGCGAGCCGCTATTTCTTATTGACCACGCGCTCGGCCTTCACGTAGATCTCCTCCAGCCGTTCCGGCGACCGCGCCTCGGCGGCCAGCCGCAGCACGGGCTCGGTGTTCGACGAGCGCACGTGCAGCCAGGAGTCCTTGCCGCTCAGCTTCAATCCGTCGGTGCGGTCCACCTGCGCGCCCGCGAACATCGTCTCCAGTTCCTGCATGATCGGCCCGAGCCGGCCATGCTCAAACGTGAACTTGTCGATGCGGCGGTAATACGGCGCATGCGTGGCCACCAGCTCGCTGAGCTTCTTGCCCGTCTCGGCCATGCGGTCCAGCATGAACGCCATGCCCATGTAGGAGTCGCGGCAGTAGTGCACCGCCGGGAAGATGATGCCGCCGTTGGTGCCTTCGCCGCCGATCACCGCGCCGGCCGCGCGCATCCGTTCGACGACGTTGGCCTCGCCGACGGCCGAGCGGTACACCGGGCAGTTGTAGCGGCCCGCAATTTCGTCGATCACCGACGACGTGGTGAGGTTCACCACCACCGGCCCTTTGTTGCGGTTCAACGCACAATCGACGGCCAGGGCCAGCACTTCATCGTTGTCGATGATGTAGCCCGTCTCGTCGCCGACGGCCAGGCGATCGCCATCGGGATCCTGGGCGAATGCGATTTCGGCGCCGCACTCTTTAATCAGCTTGCGCAGGTCGCCGAGCGTTTCCGGCTTGGGTTCAGCCTCGCGCGGAAACGGCTTGGTCTGATCCACCGAGATGGCGTGCAGGTCGCAGTTCAGCACGTCGCGCAGGAAGTGGACGCTCATTGCGGCGCCGGCGCCGTTCACGCCGTCCAGCGCGACTTTGAAGTGGCGCTTGCGGATGCGGTCGACGTCGACGTTCTTCAGCACGCGCGCGATGTGGCGCTCCGGCGCGGTGTCGTAATCGACCGAGACGCTGCGGATTTCGTTGTTCGTCGCGCGGCGGAATTCGCTCTGATGATAGAGGTCGATCAGCTCGCTGCGCTCGTACTGGTTGAAGAACAGGCCTTCGCGGTTGAATAGCTTCAACGCGTTGTACTCGGGCGGATTGTGCGACGCGGTGAGCGCGATGCCGCCGAGCGCGTGCGTTTCCGCCACGTAGATCATGATGGTCGGCGTGGTGGCGATGCCGACCTTGACCACTTCGCAGCCGGCCGCGAGCAGACCGCACGTGACGGCGTGCTCCAGCATCTCGCCAGTGGCGCGCGTATCGCGGCCAAGCACGACGCGGCCCGGTCCGACGTAAGTGCCGAAGGCCTGCGCGAACGCGCACGCCAGATTCGGCGTCAGAAAGTCTCCGACCACGCCGCGAATGCCCGAGACTCCGATTTTGAGTTGATGTACGCGGCTCATGCGCAATAGCTCCTCACGATTTCCATCGTTTCATCGAAAAGTTTCCGTGGTTCGTCACCCTGCTGCTCGCAGATCACGCGCACCATCGGCTCCGTCTGGCTGACGCGGACGTGCACCCAGCGGTTGATCCAGTCCAGCCGCAACCCGTCGGTGGTGTTGCGTTTCGCGTCGGGGTAGAACTGTTCCAGCGCGAAGAGCATTTCGGGGATGCGGTGCGTTTCGAGCGGCACCACGCCTTTGAGGATCGAATAGCGCGGATAACTGCCGAGCATCTGCGAGAGCGTCTGGTTCTTGCGCTCCATGCGCGTCAGGATGGCGAGCATCGCCGCGATGCCGTCGTAGACGTAGCGGAACTGCGGAATCATGATTGCGCCCGTGCCCTCGCCGGCGATGGCGATCTGTTCGGGACGGAACGACTGCAGCGCGTCGATGGTCGCCTGGCGGCCCACCGCGATGCGTGCGACGTGCCCGCCGTGGCGCGCGGCCACTTCTTCGAGCAGTCCCGTGGTGGAGACGTTGGCAATCACGGTCTTGCCCGGCCCGCGTTCCAGGAACTCGTCGGCGAGCAGCACCATCACCATCTCTTCGCTCACCGCCTGCCCGGCCTCGGTCGCCAGCGCGACGCGGTCCGAGTCGATGTCGAAGAGGAAGCCCGCGTCGGCGCCCACCAGCTTCATCAGCGGGGCGAGTTGCAGCTCGACCATCTTCTTCGTGGTGGCCGGCTCATGCACGAACGCGCGGCCTTCCAGCCGTTCGTTCATCAGCGCGAAGTTCAATCCGAAACGGTCGTGCATGCGCCGCAGCAGCAGCGCGGACAACCCGTTCGTGCAGTCCACCAGGATCTTGAATTTCTTCAGCCGTTCGAGCGGGAACAGCTTCGCCAGATCGTCCAGGTACTGGTCGATCGCGGTGCGGTCGGTCTGGAGTTTGCCCACTGCCTGGTAGCCGGTGAAGGCGAACTTTTTCAAGTGATAAATATCCAGCAGCTCGCCGGCCTCGCTGGTGGTGAGATAGGCGCCCTGCGGGCCGAGGAACTTCAGAGCGTTCCACTCGGCCACGTTGTGGCTCGCGCCGATCGAGATGCCGCCGGCGGCGTTCTCGCGGTGAATCGCGTGCTGGATCACCGGCGTCGAAACCACGCCGAGATCGATCACGTCGTGGCCGGTCGCCAGCAGGCCGGCGATCACGCCTTCGCGGATCATCACGCCGCTGGCGCGCGGGTCGCGTCCAATCACGATCTTGCCCGGCGCGTCGAGGAATGTCCCGAACGCGGCGGAGAAATCGAGCACTTGCGCCGCAGTGAGCCCGGGGCCGACAATGCCGCGCAATCCCACCTGCGAAATGCGCAGGTTTCCTTCGGTTGCCATATACGATTAGTCCTCCAGCCGGAGCAGCCCGAAGGCCTCCGGCACGTGATAACTCGGCGAGCCCGTCGGCCGCCAACTCAGGTAGTTGCGGTGCGGCTCGGGGCCTTCGATGCGATACAGGTTGATGCGGTATTCCGCGCCCGCCGCGGCGGGCTGCTCCGCAAACGACTTCACCGGAATGCGGAACGCTGCGTACCAGGTCTTGCTGTCCTTATCGACGCGCGCGGCATGGTCGAAGCCGGAATTCCACAGCCAGCCGCCCTCGGGCTTGGGCTGCTTCAGGTCGATGTCCAGATCCACCCACTGGTTTTGCGGCGTGATTTCAAATTCGCGGTACTGCCAGATCTTTTTGAAATCGGAGCCGATGAAAACCTCGGCGACGTCGTAGTCCCAGATCTTGTTGGTCTCCTTGACGGCGTCCGCCTCGGGCGTCAGATAGAGTTCCTTGTATGGGCAGACGAACAGGAAATAGACCGCCTCCGGCGTCCAGCGGGCGAGCACCTTGGTGCGGTAGCCCGGAACGAATTCGTTGCGCGGGCCGCGCTCGAACGTGATGGCGGGAGCGCCGCGCCACAGAGCGGAGGCGGGATCGGTGTCCAGCTTCATGTCGCGAGCCAGACGTTTGGCCTTCATGCGGGCCGGTCCCTCGGCGGCGGAGCAGAGGGCGCAAAGAAGAAAGAGAGCCAGGAATCGCATTGCTCTTTTTATCATACGGCCCGGCTTATACTGGGTTCTCGCGACGGATCATCATGCCGAACCCTTCCGTATTCACCGATCATCAAGACGAACTGGAGCGCTCCGAACTGCAGATGGGCGTCAAGGTCGGCCGGCTGGCCGTGACGCTCGACCTGCTTACCGATGCGCTCGTAATGGTGCTGCAGCACGGCGTTTATTGCCAGAGCGCGCGCCAGCCGGGCAAGCCCGCCATGGATATTCAGACCATCGCCCTGAATATCGAACAGGCGAAAGAACTGGTGCAGTCGGTGATGGGCGAGATCCGCAAAAAGCAGCAAGCGTAACGGTGGGGCGGAATTCATTCCGCGCGGGATTTCAATCCCGCACAGCCGGGCATGGGCGCGCTTCCAAAAGCGGGGCCGCAAGCCCGCCCTATCGCGTCAGCCGTGTTTCCCGATCAGTGCGGACCGTGCTTGCCCGGCCGTCCACCGCGTGGTGGGACGGCGCCCGGCTCTGCACGGCGTTAGCGCCGTTGTCTATCCGGGTGCACATCTGAGCAAGATCGGCTCCGGATTGGGGCACGACTTCAGACGTGCCGTACTGATCGGCCCCGTGCCGGGACACGGCTCCAGTCGTGCCGTGCAAGAGCATTTTCGAGTTAAGCGATTACACGGCGGCATGACGAACGCCAGTATCCGAAATGGCTTGGGGTGAGCCGTGCAATCAACATATGAGACAAAACCGCTCTAATCGGCTCCGTATCAGGGCACGACTTCAGTCGTGCCGTCCCGCGCGGAAAGGAATAGGGCTTCAGCCCCTGGCAATGGTGCCGCCTCTGAGGGCATCTGGCGACGAGGCTCGAACGCACGCTGGCCGGTAAGCACGAATGGCGCGCCGCGTTTACCCGCCGGCCGTCAGGCTCATATCTCGCGAAAAGAAAAAGCCGCGGGGGCTGAAGCCCAGAATGAGGGGCGCTCCGACGGCACGACTGAAGTCGTGCCCTGATACGTTCCACACGCCTCCGAAACGTGCCACCAACACGTTCCGCACGCCGCTTCGACGTGCCGCCCGATACGTTCCACGCGCCGGCGAGAGGCGCAGCCGGGTAGGTCTCTCGCCCCGGGTCGACTCGCCGCCGAGGAGCTTGCTCGAATGTGGGAACTGCGGGCGTGGCTTCGCCCCCCAAGATCGCAAACTATCAGCGGTCTACAGCATCTCTGAAACTGCTTTAGCCCAGGAACGGATTGCGCCGCCGCTCGTGACCGATCGTCGTCTCGGGACCGTGGCCGGGAATCACCTGAATGCCGTCGTCCAGCGGCAGCAGCTTGTCGTGGATCGAGCGCAGGATCGCGTGGCCGTCGCCGCCGGGCATGTCGGTCCGGCCGATGGATTCGCGGAACAGCGTGTCGCCGGCCAGCAGCTTGTTCTCGGCCGGAATCAGCACGCACAGGCTGCCCTGCGTGTGGCCCGGCGTCTCCAGAAATTGCATCTCGGTCGCGCCGCACAGCACCTTGCCGCCCTCGCGCGCATCGACGTCGATTTCCGTCGTCGCCGGCGTCGGCATGCCGAACCAGCCGGCCTGAATATCGAGCGCGTCGTACAGGCGCTGGTCGGCGGCGTTCATGTAGACGGGCGCGCCCGTGGCCTGCTTGAGCTTCGCCGCGCCGCCGATGTGATCGATGTGCGCGTGGGTGATGACGATCGCCTTCAGCTTCAGCCTGTGCTTCGCGAGCACGGCCTGGACACGAGCCACGTCGGCGCCGTCGCCCGGGTCGACCACAATTGCCTCGCGCGTGGTCTCGTCGCCGAAAATCGAGCAGTTGCACTGCAAGAGGCCAACGGTCAGAATCTCGTGGATCATCCGCACATCAGTATAAATGGGTTTCCATGGATCTTTCTCTGTTGCCGCTCACGCTACTGAACTTTGTCCACCTGGCCGGGGCGATCCTCGTGCTCGGCGGATTGTTCCGCGCACACATCACCGGGTTGCACGCGGTCGACGGCTACCGCAAATGGCTCGCGGCCGGCGCGCTCATCCTGGCTCTGAGCGGCGCATGGCAGTTCGCCATTCGCATGCAAGGAGCGCCAGCGTTGTGGCACGCGCTGGCGGGCATCAAGATCCTGCTGGCCCTGCACGTCGTCACGGTGTCGCTGCTGCTCGCCCGCATGGGAACGGACGAAGCGAAACGGGCGCGGCTCGCGCGTGGCGCGGTGGTTTCCGGCTGGATAGTGGTGTTGCTTGGCACGCTCCTGCACAATCTGAGATAGGGCTGGAAACGGAGTCTTACCCTGAAGCGGAGCCGCGACCGTGAGGGAGCGGTTGCATCGGCGCGGTGTGATGTGCGCGAGTGTGTGCAGGCAAACAGAGACGCGCGGATTGCCACCGCTCCCTGACGGTCGCGGCTCCGTTTCAAAGTCGAGTCCGGTTGGTTTGAGGAGAGGACGATGGGTGCAATGACGGATGGTTATCGGGCGTTGCGGGAGAGCGCGGCGTGGTTCGATGTTTCGGCGCGCGGCCGGATCCGCGCCACGGGCGAGGACCGCGTGCGCCTGCTGCACGCTTTGACAACGAATCACGTGCAGGGTCTCGCAGCGGGGCAGGGCTTGTACGCTTTCTTTCTCAACGCGCAGGGGCGCGTGCTGGCCGACGCTATCGTCCTGTGCGGCGACGATCACCTGCTGATCTCGACGGAGCCCGAAACGCGCCAGCGCGTCTTCGAGCATATCGACCACTACATCATTGCCGACGACGTTACGCTCGAAGACGCCACGGAGACCACCTGCGAGTTCGCGCTGGAAGGTCCCGCCGCGGCGGAACGCCTGGCCGCGCTGGGCGCGCCCGTGCCCGCGGCGGACTACAGCTTTGCCGCATGGAACACTGCGACGGTCGTTCACGCGAGTGCCACGGGCGCGCCGGGCTTCCGCCTGATCGCGCCGGTCGAAGCCCAGGCTCAGTTGCGGACAGCCCTCGCCAGCATCGCGCCCGAAGCGTCCGCCGATGACGTATTGAGCGTGCGGTTGGAGCACGGCCGGCCGCGCTATGGCGACGACATCACCGACCGCTACATCGCGCACGAAACGGGCCAACTGCAGGCGTTGAGCTTTCAGAAGGGCTGCTACCTGGGACAGGAGATCGTCGAGCGCGTGCACTCGCGCGGGCTGGTGAACCGTCAACTGATGGCGCTCGCGATTGCGGGCGCGGCCATCCCGCACCGCGGCGAGAAGATCCTCAACGGCGAAAAAGAAATCGGCGAGGTGACTTCGGCGGCGTGGTCACCGGCAGGCGATGTCGTGCGCGCCCTCGCCTACCTGCGTCTGGACGCCCTGCGCGCGATGGGCTTGCGCACGGCGGGCGGCGATGCGGTGCAGATCGTTCAGCGCTGAGGCGGGCACGCGCAGACTGCCTTTGCCGATACCCGGCAGCACGCCGGGCGTATGGTCGCCGTGGAAATCCGAACCGCCGGTGCGGGCGAGATTACAGACGTCGGCGATGTGGCCGTAGCGTGCGACTTCCGCTTCGCCATGGTCGGAGTGCCAGACTTCGAGCGCGTCCAGACCGGCGCGCGCCCACGCGGAAATCAGTTCCAACTCACGCGCCGGATCGGGCTGGTTGAGACGGATGGCATGCGCCAGCGAGGTCACGCCGCCGGCCGCGCGCACGCGCCGGATCGCCTCCTCGACGGGTGGATCGGCCCGTTCGATGTAGGCGCAGCCCGTCTCGCCGAGATAGACGTCAAAGGCCTCGCGCACGCTCTTCACATAGCCCTTGCGGATCATCACGGACGCAAAGTGCGGACGCGCGGTGATGTTGCGGCCGAGCGCTTCGGCCTCTTCCAGACGCACGTCCAGACCGAGTTCCTGCAGGCGTTTGGCAATGCGGCCGTTGCGCTCCTTGCGGCCCTTCAACAGGCTGGTGAGCCAGGCGCGGAATTCCGGACCAGGTTCGGCAAAGAAGTAGCCGAGCAGATGCGCGTTGCGCCGCCGCGGGTCGGTCTCCACCGTGACGCGCGTGCTCAGCTCGACGCCGCGGATCAATTCCAGACCCGCGCGGGCAGCGGTCTGGAGGACCGAATCGACGCCCTCCAGCGTGTCGTGATCGGTGATGGCCAGTGCGGTGATGCCACTCGTTTCGGCGCGCTGGAGCAGTTGCTCGGGAGTGTCCGTGCCGTCCGAAGCCGTCGTATGTGTGTGCAGATCGATCATTACCGGACCGCCCAATCGAAGAAGGAGTTGACGTCCCGCTTCATCGCTCGTAGCGAGTCGAGGTGAATGTAGTACATGTGGCCGGCCTCGTAGGTGCAGCGCCGGATGTTGGCTTTCGCGGCCTCGGGCAGCGCCATGTGATCCAGCGTGTACCAGGCGGCGAAGTACGGCGTGGCCATGTCGTAGAAGCCCGCGCCGACGTAGAGCTTCATGTGCGGGTTCTTCTCGAAAGCGAGCCGCAGCGATTCGGTCACGTCGGCGTAGTGATTGTCCGCGCCGAAATCCCAACTGCGTACGCCGCCGCCGAGGATGTAGTAATCGTCGTCGCTCTCGTAGCCCAACTCCGTGCGCACGTATTGGTACCACGCCGCCGTGTAGGGCGTCATGATCGTCGAGATTGAGGGATCGAATTCGGTCCCGAGCGTCGCGGCGCGTTGGCCGGGCCCGGTCAGCCGGCTGTCGATGCGGCCGACGACCACGTTCCGGTCGCGCAGCAGTTCGCGCTCGAAGCGGTCCAGATCGACGCGCAACTCGGCGCGGTCGATGAATTCGGCATTCAACCCGGTCAGGCGCGCGAGCTTGTCGACGGCTGCCTTGCGGTCTGCCGCGCTCATACGGTCGCCCAGATACAGAGCCTTCAGATAGCCGTCGCTGGCATATTCTTCCGATTCTTTCAGCGCCGCTTGCAGATCCTTTTGCAGATCCGGCGCCAGACGCTTGTGATACCACGCCGTGGCGGTGTAGCTGGGCAGAATCAGGTCGTAGGAAAGGTCGTTGAAGGTGTCGAATTCGAGCGTGCCGAAGTTCAGCACCGTGGAGATCAGGAAGATCCCGTTCAGCGCGATGCCGTGGTCGACCAGGTAGCCGGAGAGCCCCGCGCAGCGCGTGGTGCCGTAACTTTCGCCGGCCAGGAAGAGCGGCGAGAGCCAGCGGTTGTTGCGCGTCAGGTACATGCGAATGAACTCGCCGACCGACTCGATATCGCCCTTCAGGCCGAAGAACTTTTTCGCCAGATCGGGTTTCGTGGCGCGGCTGTAACCTGTGCCGACGGGATCGATGAAGACGAGGTCGGCCTGATCGAGCCAGGAGGCCTCGTTCGGGACCATCTTGTATGGCGGTGCGGGGAGCGAGCCGTCGTCGTTCAACTTGACGCGCTGGGGGCCGATCGCGCCCATGTGCAGCCACACCGAAGACGATCCAGGTCCGCCGTTGAAGCAGAACACCAGCTTGCGTTTGGCGGTGTCCTGCACGCCGTCGAGCGTGTAGGCCGTGTAGAAGATCCACGCTTCGGTGTCGCCCGCGGCGTTGCGGATCGGCATGCGCCCGGCCGTGGACTTGTAGCGCAGGGTCTTGCCCTGAACGGTCACCTCGTGCGCGCGGACCACGGGCGCCGGCTCCGGCGTTTCCGTCTTGGCCGCGGCGGCGGGAGCGGCAGCCGGCGTGGCAGCGGGCTTTGGTTCCTGGGCGGCGAGGATGGAGAGAGCGGTCAGGCAGAGCAGAAAAGCACGGGCCGGGTATTGCATAGTGGGAAACTCTCTATGGTATCCCCATGACCGTCTTTTCCGGAAATTGGCCCGGCAGGGGCGGGAGCTGTTGCGACCGGTGCAGGCGCCGCCGGTTGGCACACCCGCTATGTCTCGACGGCCCGGCGCGTGCCTCCGCTCTGACGTTCGGGGTTCGGTGCTGAAAGCGAGGAGGCACTCCGCGATGCGGCAGGCGGTTACGGTTCCGTGCTTTGCGCCGGCGCGCCGGCCGGCGGACGCGTTTTCAACGTTCCGGGATGCGGCTCACCGCCGACTTCGTATTCAAAGACTTCGGCGCCCATGGTGACGCGCAGCGTGCCCTGGCCGATCGGCTTGCCCTGGGTAGGAAAGAAGATGGCTCCGTCGGTGGATTCCGCGGAGCGCAGATGCGAGGTCACAAAGGCAATCGCCGACGCCGCCGCGGCGGCCTTCAGCTTTTGCCCGCTCACCTCCGCGAGCATGTTGCGGCGGCGCACTTCGTAGCCGTTCGTGCTGCGAAAGCGGCCGAGCCCGTAGAGCCCCATCTCATACGTGGAGACGAGCTTGATCACGTCGCCGCGGTTGCCCTTGGCCAGGAACTCTTCCACGACCGAACTGGCCGGCGTCGCCGGGATCACGGCGCCATCGGACCGGATGAACTTGAAATCCTCGTTCCGGACGGTGCGCGTCGACGGAGAACCGTTGGAAACGGCGACCTGTACGACGGCGTATTCGCGCACCTGCACGGGGAGTTCGGCGAACATGATGGTGACGCCCGCGCGGGTCAGCGTCTGGTAGAGCAGCCCGTTCGATTCGAATTGAATGGCCTGCCCGCGTGAGGACGCGGCGGCGCAGAGCAACAGGCAAAATGCGTATGCTGCGGGGCGGCCCACCCTGGCGCGAGAACAGTCCATATCCACATGATAGACTGGAGGTGGCGACCAGCCCCACCTGATCTTTATCTCTGGCAAACCAGCCAGCATCTCGTTCTATATAAGGCGTTTTTACAATGAATCAGCTAGGCGTCTATCGTAGCCATTTCGGACTTGAAAGTCTGGATATCCAGGCTTCCGCGGCGTATTGGAATATCGGCGCAGCCCGCCTCGTCGAGCGCGCCGTTCAGAACAGCGAGGGCATGCTGACGGACCGGGGCGCCTTGGTTGTGCGCACGGGCCAGTTCACCGGCCGCTCGCCCAAAGACAAATACATCGTCCGCGATGCAACCACCGAAAACACCGTCGCTTGGGGCAACGTCAACCAGCCCATGTCGCCGGAGCATTTCGATAGCATCTGGGAGCGTGTACTCGGGTTTCTCCAGGACAAGGAAATCATTATCGAGGACCTGACCGGCGGCGCTGATCCGGAATTCAGCCTGCCGATTCGCGTGGTCACGCTGCGGGCGTGGCATGCTCTGTTCGCCCGCCAGCTTTTTATCCGCCCGCTGCCCGAGGATCTGCCCAATCACAAGCCGGAATTCACGCTCGTCTTCGTGCCGGATTTCCAGGTGAACCCGCGCACGGACGGGACGCGTTCCGAGACCGCGATTGTGATCAACTTCACGCGCAAGATCGTGCTGATCGCCGGCACCTGCTATGCCGGCGAAATGAAGAAGTCGGTCTTCACGCTGCTGAATTACCTGTTGCCCGAGCGCAACGTGCTGCCGATGCACTGCTCGGCCAACGTCGGCGAACTCGGCCGCTCGGCGCTCTTCTTCGGGCTCTCCGGCACCGGCAAGACGACGCTTTCGGCGGACCGCGACCGGCGCCTGGTGGGCGACGACGAGCACGGTTGGTCGGAGCGCGGCCTGTTCAATTTCGAGGGCGGCTGCTACGCCAAGTGCATCCGTCTTTCCAGGGAAGCCGAGCCGCAGATCTACAACGCCATCCGTTACGGCGTGGTGCTCGAAAACGTGAAGATGGATCTTGAAACCCGTCTGATCGATTTCGATTCCGACGAATACACGGAGAACACGCGCGCGGCCTACCGCATCAATTACATCGATAACGCCGTCATCCCCGGCATGTGCGGCCAGCCGAACGACGTCGTCTTCCTGACCGCGGACGCTTTCGGCGTGATGCCGCCGATTTCGAAGCTGACGCCCGAACAAGCCATGTACCACTTCCTGAACGGCTACACGGCGCGCGTCGCCGGCACGGAGCGCGGCGTCACCGAGCCGCAGGCCACCTTCAGCGCCTGCTTCGGCGAGCCGTTCCTGCCGCGCAGCCCGCTGGTCTACGCCAACCTGCTGGGCGAGAAGCTGCGCCAACACAAGTCCTCGGTCTGGCTGATCAACACGGGCTGGACCGGCGGCAAGTACGGCGTCGGCCACCGCATGAGCCTGGCCTATACGCGCGCCATCGTGCACGCCGCCATCGAGGGCGGGCTGGCGCACGTGCCCACGCATCCGCATCCCATCTTCCGCGTCCAGGTGCCCGAGGCGTGCCCCGGCGTGGCGAAGGAGATTCTGGATCCCCGCGCCGCCTGGGCCGACAAACACGACTACGACCGCACCGCGCGCGAATTGGCGAAGCATTTCAACGCGAACTTCAAGAAGAAGTTCACTTCGGTCGGCAAGGAGATCCTGGCAGCCGGTCCGGCCGTGGACTAGCGCTTTCTACTCCGCTCCGTTTTGAGCAAGGCCCGCTGGCGTATCCTGCCGGCGGGCCTTGTTGCGTTCCGGAGAGCCGGGCGCCAGCTTTGCGGCTGATTCCGCGCGCATTTGGTAAACTAATGGTTTCCCAGTCTTTTCCAGGAGAATTCTGTACTTCCATGCTGCAAGCGACCCAATTGCGTCCGGGGATGGTCATCATCTTCAACGGAGAGTTGCACACTGTCTTCTCGATGACGCATCGCACGCCCGGCAACCTGCGCGGCTTCGTGCAGGCCAAAATGCGCAATTTGCGCTCGGGCACGATGTTTGAACACCGTTTCGCTTCCGAAGACCACGTCGAGCGCGCGGTGCTCGAAGAAGTCGAAATGGAGTACATGTACGACGACGGCGAGTACTTCTACTTCATGAACACCGAGAACTTCGAGCAGACGCACCTCACCAAGGAAACCCTGGGCGACGGCGTGCAGTACCTGATTGCGAATCTCAAGGTGAACGTCGAGTATTACGAAGGCAAGCCGATCAGCGTCGAGTTGCCGCCTGGCGTCGTGATGAAGGTCGTCGAGACCGAGCCCGGCATCAAGGGCGCGTCGGTGTCGAACGTCGGCAAACCGGCCAAGCTCGAAACCGGGATGGTGGTCACGGTGCCGCAGTTCATCAACGAAGGCGACAACATCCGCGTCAGTACGGCTGACGGTTCCTACCTGGAACGCGCATAGACGCGCGGCAGTTCCTGCATACGGCCTGCGTGGCGGGGCGGCAGGCCCCGCGGCGGGCTGAAGCCGGCCCTGCCACCTTGCTGGCCGGAATGAATTCCCGCGCGGACTGAAGTCCGCCCCACCGGCGTCAGCCTGCCCCACGCGAAAAAGCCCGCGGCCCGCACGCGTCATAATTGACGCATGCGGGTTCTCTTTCTTGGCGGCACGGGCATCATCAGCACCGCGTGCACGCGTCTGGCCGCCGAGCGCGGCATCGACCTGACACTGCTGACGCGCGGCCGGCGCCATGCCGCGTTGCCGCCCGGCGTGCGGACGCTAAGCGCCGATCTCAACGACGAGGCCAGCGTGCGCGATGCCCTCGGCGCCGAACGTTTCGATAGCGTGGTGGATTGGATCGCCTTCACGCCCGAGCACATCGAGCGCGACCTGCGGCTCTTCCGCGAACGCACGCGCCAGTACATCTTCATCAGCTCGGCCAGCGCCTATCAGAAGCCATCGACGGACTACCTGATCACCGAGTCCACGCCGCTCGCCAATCCCTACTGGGACTACTCGCAGAACAAGATCGCCTGCGAGGAACGCCTGCTGCGCGCCTATCGCGAAGAGGGCTTCCCCAGCATCATCGTGCGGCCGTCTCTCACCTACGGCGAGACGCAGGTGGCGCTGGCGGTCAACAGTTGGGAAAAGTCGTACACGGCGGTGGACCGCATGCGGCGCGGCCTGCCGGTGATCGTGCCGGGCGACGGCTCGTCGCTGTGGACCATCACGCACAACACCGATTTCGCGAAGGGCCTCGTCGGGTTGCTCGGCCTGGAGCCGGCCATCGGCCACGCTTTCCACATCACCAGCGACGAGGTGCTGACGTGGGATCAGTATTACCGCATCACGGCCGCGGCGGCGGGCGTCGAGCCGAAGCTGATCCACATTCCTTCGGACTTCATCGGCGCGTGCCTGCCGGAGAAACTTGGCGGCCTGCTCGGCGACAAGGCGGTCAGCGTGGTCTTCGACAATACGAAGATCAAACGCTTCGTGCCGGGCTTCCGCGCGACGACGCCGTTCGGCCAGGGCATCCGCCGCACCATTGCCTGGTTCGACGCCGACCCCGCGCGCCAGGCGATCGACGAAGCGGCGAACGCCGCGTGGGACAAACTCATCGCCGCCTACGAGCGCGGGCTGCGGGCGGCCGTCCGCGAGTTTCACGTCTGAGGCGCATTTTCTCACTCCGGCGGCCAAGATTGATTTCTCACAACGGCGTGGCGTTGATACACTGGCGCTGACATGAGAAAAGCGATTCTGGCTCTGATTCCCCTATTGGGCACGGCGCTTTTGACGGGCTGCCACCGCTCTCCGTCGGAGTTTCCCGCGTTCACGCAGGAGTTTGTTGAAACCACCCTGGCGCTGAGCCCGACGGGCGCGACGGCGACAGGCTTCCACAACTACAAGGGCGTGCAGCTCGACATGCACCTCGACGATTACAGCGTGGCGGGCCTCGCGAAGACGCGCGCGACGTGGAAGGACATGAAGTCGAAGCTGGACAAATTCAACCGCGCCAGCCTCGACGCCGAATCGCGCGCCGACGCCGAACTCATCGACTCGCAGATCCAGCTTGCGCAACTCGAAGATCAGGAGATCCAGAGCTGGCGGCATAATCCGACCATCTACGTGGAAACCATCGGCAACGGCCTGTTCGTGCCCTACACGGTGGAGTACGCGCCGGTGGAAGAGCGCTGGCGCCACATCATCTCGCGGCTGGGCGAAGTGCCGCGCTTCCTGAACGAAGCCAAAGCGCAGCTCGCCGATTCGCCGGCGCTGTGGAAGAACGTCGCCATCGAAGAAAACGAGGGCACGATCGCGATGATCCAGCAGAACTTCCCGGCGCAGGTTCCGCAGTCCTTGAAAGCCTCCTACGATCCGGCCGCGAAGAACGCTATCGACGCGATGCAGGTTTTCAATCAATGGCTGAAGACGTCGCTCAAGGATACGGGCGCGGAGAGCTGGCGGCTCGGCAAGGAGAAGTACGCCAAAAAGTTCGCGCTCGTGATGGGCACCGACCGCAAGCCCGAAGAAGTGCTGGCGCAGGCCGAACTGGCGTTGACGCAGACGCGCAAGGAGATGTTCGAGCTGGCGATTCCGCTGCATCACCGGATGTACCCGTCGCACAAGGACCCGATCGCTTTGCCGCAGGACGTCAACCATCTGATGGTGGAGACGCTCGACAAAATCAGTGAAGAGCATCCGGCGCCCGAAGCTTACATGGACGAGGCGCGCAAAGCGCTGAACGAGACGCGCGGCTTCCTGCGCGCGCACCCGGAGCAGCTCGTAAAAGATCCGCCGCGCGACAACCTGGAAGTGATTGAGACGCCGCTGTTCATGCGCGGCAGCTATGCGGTGGGCGGCTTCAACCCCGCGCCGCCGATGGAGCCGCAGCTCGGCGCGTTCTTCTGGGTCACGCCGCTCCCCACCGACTGGCCGAAGGAGCGCATCGATTCGCGGTTGCGCGAGGATAACAACTACGCGCTGCGCATCCTGGCCATTCACGAAGCGATCCCCGGCCACTACGTCCAGGCCGAATACGCGTCGCAGATCCAACCCCTGTCGCGGCGCATGCTGCGCGCGGTCTACGGCAGCGGCGTGTACGTCGAGGGCTGGGCCGTGTACGCGACGGCCGAAATGCTCAAAGCCGGCTACCTGGACAACTCGCCCGAGTTGAAGATGCAGAACCTCAAGTGGGAGCTGCGCGCCATCGCCAACACGATCCTCGATATCAAATACCAGACCATGGGCATGACCGACGATCAGGCCATGGACCTGATGATGAACCGTACGTTCCAGGAGAAGGAAGAGGCGGTGGCGAAGGCCCAGCGGGCCAAGCTCGGCTCGTGCCAGTTGCCGACGTACTACACCGGCTACACCGAATGGAAGCGCCTGCGCGCGCTGGCGGAGAAGAAGGCGGGCGCGAAGTTCAAGGCGTCGGACTTCAACGAGCGCGCGCTGCGCGAAGGCGCGTTGCCGATGAACACGCTTGGCACGCTGCTCGGTCTGCAGTAGGCAACGGGTTGTTTTTTCTGGTAAGTGCCGCATCGCACCCGTTTTTCGCCGGGAAAGACGGGTGCGATTTGTATAATTAAATGGCCTGCGCGGGCGCGAGGGGGAGGAAGTCATCACCACTGCGCGAGTCAGCGGCATGCTCTGTGCCTGCCCACGGTAGAGGAGTGTGGGCGCGGCTGCGTAACGCAAAAACCCGTCGGGCGAAAGAGGAAGGAGACCTAAAACGGATGAAGCACTGGCTTCTTGCGTTAACACTGACAACGGCCGTAACCGGCCTGTGCGGAGCCGCGCGCGCGGCGTCCATGTATTCGAATCTCACCGACTGGAAAGCGGCAGCCGGGGCGTGGACCGAAACCACGTCGTTCGGTGTGCCTGACGGCACCGTCGTAAGCGGCGTTACGTTGGCTGACGGAACAGCGCTTACGTTCGGTCAGCCATTGCAGACTGCGGCCCTGGGGTCCGGCTGGTCGACGTGGAGCGGCGGCTATGCCGGGAGCGTGCTCGAAAGTTACGGCACTGGGTCCTACACCACGGAAACCTGGTCGATCAGCCCCGTTTCCGGCTTTGGTTTGTTCCTTGAGCCGGACCCGTTTAGTGTTTACAACATCACGTTGACCACTAGCGCTGGCGACATTCTTACCCAGGCGGTTGACGGCAATGGTGGCGCGTTGTTTTTTGGTTGGGTCGGATCGGGCATCACGGGGCTGACTATCTCGAGTGACGTTGATTTTGCCGCGGGTGATTTCTTCAGTAGCGGCGCTGCCCCTGTTCCAGAGCCATCATACTTGCCGTGCATGTTGGTGTTGGGAGCCGTGGCCGCGTTGTTCCTCCGGTTCCGGCGCAAAGCAGTTCGCGTTTAGGCTTTGAGATGTGAATGGCCTGTGCTGGCCGCCCGGTCGGCACAGGCGCATTGGTTCGCCCGCCACCAGTTCCGCGTCCACCAGTGGGCTGCAGGAAACCTCGCCGCTTGATGGCGCCCCCGCAGGCGTGTTTCAATCAGGGCAGTTGGATGGATTCTTTGACGTGGAAACGTGTCTCGCGCTGGGTACGCGAACTGGTCATTGCCTCCTGCATTGCGGCGGCAATCATCTTCTTCGTGTATCAACCGGCGAAGGTCGAAGGCACCAGCATGATGCCGGCGCTCGTGGATAACGAGCGGATTTTCATCAACAAATTTATGTACCGGCTCGGCATCGGCGGCGTGCAGCGCGGCGACACCGTGGTCTTTCTGTTTCCGCAAGATCCCCGGCGCAGCTACATCAAGCGCGTGATCGGGCTGCCCGGCGACACCGTTGAAATCCGCAAAGGCCAGGTCTGGCTGAATGGCCGCCGGCTCAACGAGCCGTATGTCCCGGACGAGTACCGCGACCCGTCGAATCTCGACCCGCTGCGCGTCCCGCCGGGCCACTACTTTGTGATGGGCGACCACCGCAGCGCGTCGAACGACAGCCGCGCGTGGGGCCCGGTGCCGGAGCAGGCCATCTACGGCAAGGCCGTCTTCGTGTACTGGCCGTTCGACCGGATCGGAACCCTGCGCTAGACCATCTGGACACTAAACAACCCTCGAAACGGAGCCGCGACCGTGAGGGAGCGGTTGTATCTGCTTGTTTATCAGCTAGTTGTGGCGACTTTGCCCGCTCTCCAGCGTTCGCGGTTGATCAGAAAATGCGAATGCCAGTTCCGCGCCAATTACCCGCCCAGCCGCCTCCCGGTACCGAGCCGCGAATGAAAAGAGCGGTCCCGCCGCGCCCTGGCTCGACTCGGCGCTGTGCCCAATTGGGTCGTCAAACCGGGCAAAAAACCGCGTGGCCGAAGGGAGACTGAAGGGACCCCTCTCTATCGTTCGGGGCTTCCATGAGAAGGCCCTTCTCTGTCAAACGATATTTCGTTCCGTTGGCGGCGGTTGGCTTCAGCTCTTGCGCGCCGACCGACGGGAGGCGGGTCCCTTTGCCCCCGCCCGTTCCATATAAGACG
>Ga0268360_1000106_pt1 | contig 184884 bp, 164 predicted proteins | sample BioMet11_FD_192465 | JGI IMG/M metagenome (GOLD analysis project Ga0268360, IMG submission 192465) | Sewage microbial communities from Oakland, California, United States - Biofuel 11 (Illumina Assembly) | ecosystem: Engineered > Wastewater > Sewage > Unclassified | place: USA: California... | reverse complement strand
GTCCGTCACGTTGGGCACCACCAGGCCGCTGTCCAGCGCCACCGCCACGCCCATGTTGACGTAGTGCTTGTAGATGATCTTGTTGTCCTCCACGGAGCAGTTCAGCAGCGGGAATTCCGTCAGCGCCCTGGCCACAAACTTCACCAGAAGGTCCGTATACGACACCTTGATGTCTCTGGCCTTCAGCTGCTCGCGGTAATCCCTCATGGCGGACATATCCACCCCCAGATTGAACGTGACGGTGGGGCTCGTCATGTGGGAGGCCAGCATATTCTTGGCGATGGCCTTGCGCATGCCGTTCATCGGCACGGTCTCCTCCAGCGGATTTTCCGCGCCCTTCTCTCTGGAATTCTCCAGAAAAGCCAGGATGTCTGCCGCCAGCACCCGCCCGTGGGCCGGCACCGCCGCCAGATCCACGCCGATGTCCCCCGCCACCTTCGCCGCCAGTGCCGACGCCTTTACCCCGGACCCGGCAGGCGCGGGCGGGGCGGGAACGTAATTGTTCACGTCGTCCTCGGTGATGCGGCCGTTGGGGCCGGTGCCCTTGACCAGCGCAAGATCGATGCCCTTCTCCTTGGCCAGCTTTTTGGCCCGGGGAGAGGCCGCCACCCGCTCGCCGGAGGGGGCCGCCGCAGCGGCGGCCGCCGCGGGTGCGGAGGCGGCGGAGGCGGCTTCCGCCGCCGGGGCCGGCGCGACCGCGCCGGAAAGCAGACCGGAGATATCCTCGTCCGCCGCCGCGATGACGGCGATCTTGTCCAGTACGGGCACGGTGCTGCCTTCGCCCGCGATGATCTTTCTCAGGATGCCGGTGGCGGAGGCTTCGATGGTGTTGGTCAGCTTATCCGTCTCCACCTCAAACATGGGCTCGCCCTCCTTGACGGCGTCGCCCTCTTTTTTGAGCCAGCTGCTGATGGTGCCTTCCGTCATGGTCAGCCCCAGCTTCGGCATTACCACTACCTTGGCCATGTTATCTCTCCTTTGTCGATAAAATGAATATGAAAAAAATTATTATTGCCTGTACATACCCAGACTGGCCGCCAGGGCCAGGGCTTCCCGGGGCTTTACCCGCCAGGGGCCCTCCCGGCGCACCACGAAGCGCGCCTCGTCGCCCGCGAACAGCTTGATCTCCCGCTCGCCGTCCAGCGCGATCATGCACGGCGCTGCGGCGTGGAACACATAGGGTTCACCGAAGGGGAGCTTTTTCGCCCCCACGATCTCCATGGGCGTGAGAATGCCCGCCGCGATGGGGGCCAGCACCCGCTCGCCGCCCTGACCCAGTTCCACGGCAAAGCCGAAATCGTCCGTGTCCTCCACGGTCCGGTATACGCCGGGCACGGCGGAAAAGCCGATGGTGGCGGGGTGGCAGCGGGACACGATGATATGTTTCATCCGCGCCGGGTCCCAGATGGCCCGGGCGCCGATGTAGGCGTCGTCGGAGATCACGGCGTCGATGAGCGCCATGTCCCGGTATTCGCCGTTGACCCAGACCTCCACCCGCTTGTCGTGAATGCACACGGCGTAGGGATCGGGCAGCTGCGCCACCGCCGCCGCGGCCATACCGGCCACGGTGCCCTCCATCATGGCGGGATAGACATTGTTGGTGCCGGTGGAGATGGACAGCATGGGGGTCTTGCGGATGCCCTTGGCCACGGCGCGGCTGGTGCCGTCGCCGCCCAACACGACGATGCAGCCCACGCCCATGTCCTCCATCATGCCGGCGGAACGGACGGAGTCGATCATCGACCCGTCAAACAGGAAGTCCAGGACGTTTATGTTGGAATCCAGCACCTTGTCGTCCTCGAGCTGGTACTGGACGCTGTATCCGATGGTAAAGGTGTCCGGCATAAAGACAGCGTCCTTCACGCCCAAGCCGCCGGCGGCCAGGACGATACGTTTGCAGATATTGACCTTTTCGTTGTTGTCGATGGTGGTGGCATACGACACAAGCCGCCGGATATCCTTACCGGAAGCCGGATTGGCGATAATTCCGATAGAAGCCATCGGCATCACTCCTTTGTAAATCAAGTTTTGTCAGAGGGGTTCTCGCCCCTCTGACAAAATAGGCTTTGGGTTACATCATCTTCTTGACAGCGACGATCACGTCCTGCGGGGAAGGCATATAGTATTTTTCAAGATTGGGCGCGAAGGGCACGGGGGTGTCCAGCGAGCCGATGCGGGCCACGGGGGCGTCGAGGGAATCGAAAAACTTCTCGGCGATGGTGGCGCTGATCTCGCCGCCGTAACCGCCGCGGCGGGTCTCCTCGGTCAGCACTACGGCATGGTGGGTCTTGTCCACGGACTCGCCGATCATAGCCTCGTCCAGCGGGTAGAGGCTGCGGATGTCGATGACCTCCAGGGAGATGCCGTCTGCCGCCAGCTTGTTCGCGGCTTCCAGCGCGTCGAACACCTGGCGGCCGTAGGTCACCACGGTGACGTCGTCGCCCGCGCGGACGATCTTGCCCTTGCCCAGCGGGATGGGATCGAAGCTGTTGACCTCGCTCTTGACGGGGTACAGGTTCTTGTTCTCAAAAAACATAACGGGGTTGTCGTCGTCGATGGCGGTGAGCATCAGGCCGTAAGCGTCCTCGGCGCAGGAGGGATAGACCACCTTCAGGCCGGGCACATGGGTCAGCCACGCTTCAAGGCTCTGGCAATGCTGAGCCGCGCCGCCGGTGCCGGCGCCCGCAGGGAGCCGCACCACCATGGGCATGGAGATTTTTCCGCCGAACATATAGCGCATTTTCGCGGCCTGGTTCACCAGCTGATCCATGCCGACGGTGAGGAAGTCGTTGAACATGAGCTCTGCGATGGGGCGCAGGCCGGTGGCCGCGCTGCCCACGGCGGAACCGATAATGGCGCCCTCGGAAATGGGGGTATCGCGCACGCGCTCGGGCCCGAACTCATTAAGCATACCGGCGGACACGCCGAAGCAGCCGCCAAAGGCGCCCACATCCTCGCCGAACAGAACGATATTGGGATTTTCGCGCATCCGCACGCTCATGGCCTCGCGGATGGCTTCGCCGTAAGTCATAGTCTTGCTCATCTGTCGCGCACCTCCTCAACGATATCGGAATAGACGTCCACGACGGCGCTCTCCTCCGCCGCGAAAGGCTGTGCGTCGGCAAACGCGATGGCGTCGTCGATCTCCTTGGCGACCTTGGCGTCCACGGCGTCGATTTCCGCCTGGGTCATCACGCCGTTTTCCACCAGGAATTTGGCATAGCGGGGCATGGGATCCTTGGCCATCCACGCGGCCTGCTCCTCTTTGGGCTTATAGGTCGCGGGGTCGCCCTCGAAGTGGCCGTGCTGGCGGTAGGTCTTGCATTCGATCAGGGTCGGGCCCTTGCCCTCTCTGGCGCGGGCAACGGCGGCCTGGACCGCCTCGAACACGGCCAGCGGATCGTTGCCGTCCACCGCCACGCCGGGGATGCCGTAGGCCGCGCCGCGGTCGGCTATGTCCTTGATGGCCTGATGGCGATCCTGGCTCATGGAAATGCCGTAGTGGTTGTTCTCGCACACGAAGACCACGGGGAGCTTCCAGACGGAAGCCAGGTTCAGGGACTCATGGAAGGTGCTCTGGTTGGTGGAGCCGTCGCCGAAGAAGCAGGCGCACACCTGATCGGTTTTGCGGATCTTGACGGACAGGCCTGCGCCGCAGGCGATGCACTGGCCCGCGCCCACGATGCCGTTGGCGCCCAGGATGCCCTTGTCGCGGTCGGCGATGTGCATGGAACCTCCCTTGCCCTTGCAGTAACCGGTGGCGCGGCCGAAAAGCTCCGCCATCATCAGGTTCAGATCGCCGCCCTTGGCGATAATGTGGCCGTGGCCACGGTGGGTACTGGTGATGAAATCATCGTCCCGCAGGCACTCGCACACCGCCGGCGCGATGGCCTCCTCGCCCAGGTAAAGGTGGGCAAAGCCGTAGATCTTGCCCTCGGCGAACAGTCTGGCCGCCGCGGATTCAAAATCGCGGATGCGGCGCATGCGGACATACATGTCTTTCATCTGTTCTTTGTTTGCTGCCATTGAAAAACCTCCTTAAAGAATTTTTATCTGCAACTAAGCTCTGTGAGACCCGTGGCACTATTTGTCTCATATTTTTCGGTCTCTTCACGGATAGTATACCGGCAATCGGAATATATCTCAATATTAATGTGCAAATCTCAAAAAACTTCGCCGTTTTGTCCATTTCCTCAAGGCCTTTTCCATATTATTGCACAGTTTGTGAGAATAATAACAAAAAAATTGAGACGGTTCTCAAGGAGCCGTCTCAATCATTGAGATTAATCTCGATACTCGCAGATACGGGTGAGAATGTTAAAAATTTATGACCTTGGGATTGATGCCGTATTTCTTCAGCCGGCGGTACAGCGTGGCCCGGCTGACACCCAGGCGGGCGGCGGCGGCGTCCACGCTGCCACCGGCCACCGTCAGTGCGGCCAGGATCTCTCCCGCCTCGCCGCTGAGCTGGGGTTCAGGCTCCTCCTTCCGGGGGGCGGTAGGCATCACATAGCGGAGGCTGTCCTCGGTCAGAATGCTCTCCACGCTGGAATAGAAGGCGCGCTCGATGCCGTTTTGCAGCTCCCGGACGTTGCCGGGCCAGTCATATTTCATCAGTCCAGCCACGAATTCCGGGGCGAAGGACTTCTCCATATCCGGATGGGACCTGTTCAGCCGCTCCAGAAACATTCCGGCGCAGTAGGAGATGTCGCCGGGGCGCTCCCGCAGAGGCGGGATCTCCAGCTTCAGCACGTTCAGCCGGAAATACAGATCCCGGCGGAAGCTGCCCGCGGTCACGGCCTCCTCCAGTCTGGTGGAGGTTGCGGTGATGATGCGGATATCCAGCTGCACGTCCTGCCCGCCGCCCAGCCGGTTGATGCAGTGGGTCTCCACCGCCCGCAGCAGCTTGGACTGGAATTCCAGCGGCAGTTCGGAGATCTCGTCGAGGAACAGCGTGCCCCGGTTGGCCAGTTCGAAGCGGCCGGGATTCCCCTCGCCGCTGGAGCCGGGAAACGCGCCGGCCTCATAGCCGAACAGCTCGGTTTCCAGCAGGTCCCGGGGGATGGAGGCACAGTTGATGGCCACAAAGGGGCCGCCCGCGCGGCTGCCCGCGTTGTGGATGGCCTGGGCGATCAGCTCCTTGCCGGTGCCGCTGTCGCCCTCGATAAGGATGTTGCCGTCGTACAGAGCGTATTTCCGGGCCAGCGCGATGGTTTTTTTCATGCCCATGTCCCGGGTATAGATATCGTCGAAGGTGTAGGAGGCGCGGTTTCCGGACATCTTGTTCACAGAATCGATAAGGTGCTTCTGCTTTTTCAGCGTCACGTTCATGGTGCGGGTACCGAAATTTTCCGCAGGGGTGATGGCCGCCGTACAGCGCACGGTGCCGGTGTGGGTGCGCACCCGGGTGTCGTCGGCAAAGAATTTGGCGTTGTCGTTCCACTCGTCGGAATTCCAGCGGATGTCCGGCATGAGGGTTCGCACATCCAGCCTGGTCAGTGCGTCCGCCTCCGCGCCGAAAAGCCGCAGCGCGGCGCTGTTGCCCCAGATAGGGTGATAGTCCGTCCCCACCAGCATGATACCGTCGGCGCTGACCTCCAGCGCGGTGCGCAGGATTTCCCGGCTGCGCAGCAGGGACATCTGCCCCTCGATGCCGTAAACGGCGGCCAGAACCAGCCCCAGGGTGTGGTCGTGTGCCTTGTCGGCGTCGCCGGACATGTTGATGCAGCCGATAACCTCGCCGTTTTCGCCGTGGATGGGCGCGGCGGAGCAGGTCCAGCCGTGGTGGGAGCGGCAGTAATGCTCCGGGCCCACCATCTGGATGGCGGTATCGTAATCCAGCGCCACGCTGATGGCGTTGGTGCCCACGCTCTGGCTGTTCCACAGCGCGCCCGCCACATAGCGCATATCCCGGGTTTTGGACATAATCATTTCGTCGCCGATGGAAACCAGGATATAGCCCACCGCGTCGGTGAGCACCAGCATAAAGTGGGAGCGCTGCACGATCTCGAACACGCTGTGCATAATGGGCATGGCTGTGTCGATCAGGGTGCGGTTGGCGTCCTTGATGCTCTGGAACACGGCGTCGGCCACCCGGGTGCCGCAGCCGCCCTCGGGATTGACGCCGTAGGCCCGGCACTTCTGCCAGGAATCCGCCACCGGCGGCTGGATGCGCGGGTCCAGCTTGCCCTCATAAATAAATTCCGCCCAGATTTCCTTGAGCGTTTCAATATCAAGTGCCATCCTGCATCCCTCCAAACAGGGTCTCAAGGATCTCCTCCGCAGTGATCCCGCCGAACATCGGCTCCAGGCGGAGCCCGGACAGGGCCGCTTCCACGTCCCCCCGGCGGTACTTCACGCCCCGCAGCGCGTCGGCCGCCGGGGTGTTGGGCGTCACGGCCAGGTAGTCGCCGATAAAGCGGATGTCCCGGATAACGCCCTCTCCCACCTGCATCCGCACCTCCAGCGTCCCGCCGGGGAAGCGCAGCTTATTGACATAGTTGGCGTCCGGGGAGCGGCCGTAGGTCCAGTCCCAGCTGCGGTATTTCTCCTCGGCCAGGGCCGATACCTCCGCCAGCTCCTCCGGCGACAGGCCGCAGCGGGACAGGCCGTCTTTGGAAAGCTCCCCCAGCAGCCGGTCCCAGAATTCCCTCAGCGTCAGATCCCGGGGCAAAAACGCGCGGATATTGCCGATGCGGGAGCGGACGGACTTGGCGCTTTTGGACTGGAACTTGGCGGGGTCGACGTTCAGCGCCCCGGCCACCATGGCGGGATCGGAATCGAACAGCAGCGTGCCGTGGTGCAGAATGCGCCCCCTGTCGATCCGCTGGGCCACGCCGGACACTTTTTGTCCGGCCACGGTGATGTCGTTGCGTCCGGTGGTTTCGGCCTGCACGCCCATGCTGGCCAGCGCCCGGCATACCGGGGCGGAAAAGCGGTCGATGGTCAGCGTCTCGGCGTCGCCCACATCGGTGATGAAGGAATAATTGAGGTTCCCCATGTCGTGATACACCGCGCCGCCGCCGGTGGCCCGGCGCACCACGGTCACGCCGTGTTCCCGGACAAAGTGCTGGTTGATCTCCCCGGCGGTGTTCTGGTTGAGCCCGACGACGATAGTATTGGCATTCTGCCACAGGATCAGCCACTCGCCGTCGCGCTTGTTCTCCAGCACATATTCTTCAAACGCCAGATTGAAGCAGGGATCGGTGGAATGAGTCTCAAGGTAATTGACAACGGGCATTGCGCACCTCCAAGGAATTTTGACTGCCCCCGAGTATACGCCGTTTTTCCCCCGCTGGCAACCGTTTGTCTCAGAATTTTGAGATTTTTTGCCGAAAGCGCAAAAAATCAGCCGCCCTTTCGGGCGGCTGTCGCAATTTATAGGTCTGAAAATATCAATTTTAACCGGAGCTCCACTTTTTCCGCCAGCCGGCGGTGCCCCTCCGGAGACAGATGAATGCCGTCGAAAGCCAGCGGCAGCTCTCCCGCCGCCAGATAATCCGCGCCGAAGCGGGCTGCCAGCGCTTCGTATTCCCCGCCCAGTTTGGCGATAATGCCGCAGCGCCAGCTCATCCCGGCCAGCGCCGCCCTCGGCGGGGCGATGAGCAGGATGAGTGCGCCGGCCAGCTCCGGGAACCGGCGGACCCGGGTGAGGAAATTCTCCATCCGCCCGGCCACGGCCTGGGGCGCGGCGGCGGGCATGAAAAGCGCGTCGTTGGAGCCCAGCATCACGGCCAGGCAGTCAAAGGGCGCCTCGGCGCGCAGCAGCAGCTCCAGCGCCCTGAATTCGGCGTCCGCGGTGGGGATCTGCCGCCCGTTAAAGCCGTATTCCGCCGCACAAAAGCCCGGCGTTTCATTCAAAATACCGCCCCAGCGCTGATTTTCCGGCAGCCTGCCCCCCAGCAAGTTTTTGGGGTTGTAGCCGTAGGTATTGGAGTCGCCGTAGCAAACGATCTTTCTGTCCATCCCTTACTCCCGACAATAAAAAAGCCGCCCTACCGGGCGGCTTTTTTGGTTTTATCTTCTGAAGCAGTCGCTGCAGTAGACCGGACGGTCTCCGCGGGGCTCAAAAGGAACCTTGCAGGGCTTGCCGCATGCGGAGCACACAGCGTCATACATCTGACGGCTGCCGCCGCCATTCCTGCCGGCCTTGCGTGCATCGCGGCACGCCTTGCAGCGCTGGGGTTCGTTGGTGAAGCCCTTCTCCGCGTAGAACTCCTGCTCACTGGCGGTGAAGGTAAATTCTTGTCCGCAATCCTTGCAGACCAGGGTCTTGTCGTTGAACATATAGTACCTCTTAATAAAATTACACGGCGCCGTTTTGCATCGCGTTGGAAGTCATCATATCACCCTCTGTCCCGCCTGTCAATAGAATTTGGTAATTTTTACTTTTTATTCTGGAAACCCCCGCAAAACGCGGGGATTCGGGCTCCACGCCGCCGTGAAGCCAGAATCGGATCGGTTCTTTCAGAACAGCGCGACCACCGCGCCGTTATAGGTTTTGTTGATGTAATCGCGCACGGCGTCGGTCTTCAGCGCCTTGACGAGGGCCTGGATCTTGGGGCTGTTCTCGTCGCCGGAGCGGACGGCGATGATGTTGGCGTAGGTTTGGGCGGCATCGCCGGAGGCGTCCTCGGTCGCCAGCGCGTCGGCGATCTTCAGACCGGCGGCCAGCGCGTAATTGCCGTTGATGACGGCGATGGAGCCGGCGTTGCTGTTTTTCAGCTGAGCGGCGACAGTGTCGGCCTGCACGGTCTGGATGTTGTAGCCGCCGTCGTCCTTGATGTCCAGCGTGGTCGCGCCGGTGGCGGCGGTGATGCCGTCGTTGAGGGCGATCAGGCCCTCCTGCCGCAGCAGGAGCAGGGCACGGGTCTCGTTGGAATCGTCGGCGGGGATGATGACGGTGGCGCCGGCGGCCAGCTTCTTGAGGTCGGTGATGCCGTTGCCGTAGATGCCGAAGGGCTCGTAATGGATCTTGGCGGCGGAAACCAGCGTGGTGCCGTTTTCCTTGTTGTAGCTGTCCAGATACGGCTGATGCTGGAAATAGTTGGCGTCGATCTCGCCGTCGGCCAGGGCCTTGTTGGGCAGCACATAGTCGTCATAGGTGACGATGTTCAGGGTATAGCCCTCGGCGGCCAGCGCGTCCTTCACCTGCTCGAGGATCTCGGCGTGGGGCGTGGCGGAGGCGCCCACGGTGATGGTTTTGTCGCCGGCCGCGGCGGTGGGCGCGGCAGTAGCGGCGGCGGGGGCGGAGCCGCAGGCGGACAGGGCCGCGGCGGCGAAGATCAGGGCGAAGGCCAGTATGGCGGATAGGATTCTCTTTTTCATGGTGTTCTCTCCTTCAATGTTTAATTATAAATGGTAAGGTTCAGTGCCGGGTCTTTCTCCGGCAGCACATTCGCCCATACCTGAAATTGGCTCTCACCAGCCGCTCAAAGTCCAGGATCATAACATCCTCCTATTTCGTGATGCGTTTATCCGTGCGGCGTACGATGACGGTGCCCAGCTCCTGAAGGAGCTGCACGAGAATCACGGTGAGCACCACGCACACCCAGATAATATCGTCTTTGTATTTCTGATAGCCCCAGGTGATGGCGATCTGGCCCAGGCCGCCGCCGCCGATGGTGCCGGCCATGGCGGAATATCCAAGGATGGTCACGGTGGAGATCACGGCCCCCACGATCAGCGCGGGGCGGGATTCCGGCACCAGCACCTTGGTGACGATCTTGGAATTGGGCGTGCCCATGGCCTGCGCGGCCTCGATGACGCCGGGGTCCACCTCTTTGATCGAGCTCTCCACCATCCGCGTCACATAGGGGGCCGCGGCGATGACCAGCGTCACGATCATGGCCTTGTTGCCCAGGCTGGTGCCCACCACGGCCTTGGCCACGGGCAGCATGGCCACCATGAGGATGATGAACGGGATGCTTCGGAACACGTTCACCACGAAGCCCAGCGCCCGGTTGAGCCAGCCGATGGGGTGCAGGCCGCCGCCGTCGGTGACGCTGAGCACGATGCCCAACGGCAGGCCGATGCCGTAGGCCGCCAGCGTGGAAAGTCCGGTCATATACACCGTCTCCCAAACGCCCGTGCCGATGACGCCGGCATTCCACAATTTATAGAAAAGATCGGACAGCATCCCTTACGCCTCCTCGTAGAATTGAATGGGACTGGCCTTGAGCCAGGCGATGAGCTTGTCGGACTGCCGGGGGTCGTCGGGCAGCTCCACCACGGTGTAGCCGCGGGCCGCGCCGTCGATATCGCGCATATCGGCGCGGATCACATTGACCGGGGCCTGACAGGCCAGCACCATTTCCGCGATCAGCGGCTTGTTGGAGGTCACCCCGTCGAACACCAGCCGCAGCTTTTTCCCGGAGAACGTTTTGAAGGCGTTCTCCGCCGGGTCCTGCCGCAGGATCAGCTGCTTTGCGATGTCGGAGCGGGGATTGGCGAACACCTCGCCGACCTTGCCCTCCTCGGCGATGCGGCTTTGGTCGATGACGGCCACCCGGTCGCAGATGGCGTCGATGACGCGCATCTCGTGGGTGATGACGACGATGGTCACGCCCAGCGTATCGTTGATCTGCCGCAGCAGCTCCAGAATGGACCGGGTGGTGGTGGGGTCCAGCGCCGAAGTGGCCTCGTCGCACAGCAGGTACTTGGGCCTTGTGGCCAGCGCCCGGGCGATGGCCACCCGCTGCTTCTGTCCGCCGGACAGTTGGGACGGGTAGGCGTTCTTTTTCTCCGAAAGGCCCACCAGCGCCAGCAGCTCCTCCGCCCGCCGCGCGGCGCCGGCCCTGCTCTCCCCCGCGATCTCCAGCGGGAAGCACACGTTTTTCAGCACGGTGCGCTGCTCCAGCAGATTAAAGCCCTGAAAGATCATGCCGATGGAGCGCCGCATTTTCAGCAGTTCCCTGCCGGACAGCTTCGTCAGATCCTGTCCGTCGATCAGTACCTCGCCGCCCGTGGGCTTTTCCAGCAGATTGATGCAGCGCACCAGGGTGGATTTTCCCGCGCCGGACAGGCCGATGATGCCGAAAATCTCGCCGTCGCCGACGGTGAGGTCGATGCCCTCCAGCGCCGTGACGGGCTTGCCCGCGTTGGGATAAACCTTGCTGAGATTTCGCAGTTCAATCATTCCGATGGACTTCCTTCTTCAAAAATGGCAGCAAAAAATGAGGTCGGAAGCTCGCTTGCTTCCGACCTCATAATCAGCAGATATCAAATCACCGCAAATTATCAGGAGCCGCTGCAAGACGGGCCATAGGCGTGAAAAGTCATGCACATGCTGCGCATGCACATCATCATCTCCATCCCAGCGGTGCGATTGAAGGATTTCATTATGGCGCGTCTCCTTTCGTGAAAAGTGGTTTGCCTGAATGTCGCCGATTGTAACACCATATCCGGCGCCTGTCAACCTTTGGGCGAATTTTTCTCCCCGTTGTGCATCAGATCCCGCAGCGTCACGCCGTCCAGATAGCGCTCAATGATGCCGTCCAGCTCCTCCCACACGGGCAGGGTGGGGCAGTCCGCGGCGCGGCTGCAGCCGTCCGCTCCATTCCGCAGGCAGGCCACCGGCGAGAGGCTCCCCTCCGTCAGGCGCAGAATGCTGCCCACCGTGTAGTCCTCCGGTGCCCGGGACAGGCGATAGCCGCCGCCCCGGCCCCGCGCGGCCTGCACCAAGTCCGCCTTGCTCAGCACGGCCAAAATGCTCTCCAGATACTTTTCGGAGATCTCCTGCCGCCGGGCGATATCCATCAACACAATATAGTCGCCGTCATCGTGCGCCGCAAGGTCGGCCATGACCCGCAGCGCGTAACGGCCCCTGGTAGAGATCAGCATCACAAGCCCTCTCTCACAGTTTATAAACCTACTTTAGCACAGTGTTTATGCTTGCGCAAGAGTCAATTCGCACCCTGCGGATAATTTTTGTCCTTCGTCTCCCGTCTCCCGTCCCCCGTCCCCCGTCCCCCGTCCCCCGTCCCCCGTCTCCCGTCTCCCGTCTCCCGTCTCCCGTCTCCCGTCTCCCGTCCCCCGTCTCCCGTCTCCCGTCCCCCGCAAAAAACCGCAGGCAAACGCGGGCGTTTGTCTGCGGAAAAGGAGGCGCAACGAAGCGATACGCAGGTTCAGCCCGGTTTCCAAAGGAACCGGGCTGAAGCGGAGCGAGCGCAGTTTGCGCCGACGCGGAACCGGGCGGAACTGGAGCGAGCGCAGTTTGCGCCGACGTCAGCCGCCGCAGTTGACGATGTTGCTCATCAGACCGCGATAGAAGGCGTGGGTCGACAAAATGTCCTCGTTGAAAAAGCTGCCCACAAAGCCGATGTGATCCACGGACTGCTCCGGCATCACGTACCAGACGGCGGTCTTGGCGCCGGTCATGCCCACGGTGCCCGGGGCGTGATTGTCGTCGTGCCTGACGCCCCGCCGATCATAATGGAACGGCCATTGTCCGGACACCACGTTCACCATGCCGTCGTTGGGCTGCCAGGTTTTGTTCACTTTGGTAGGCGCGACTCTCACCGTCTTGAGCCCGGCGCCGTAGCCGTCGAAATACCAGCCCGCGGTGGTGCCGGAATAGCGGCACATTTTCAGGGAGAAGGGCTGGAACGGCAGCCACATCCGCAGGGTGGGCTGATAACTCTTCGTGGTTGAATTATAGCAGGTTCTGTTGCCGTAATAGGAGAAATAATAGATGGCGCCCTGCATTTCAATGCCCTTGTTGAGGTCCGTGGCCCTGTCGATGGTCAGATCCTCAAAGGCGTTGTCGTTGTGCAGCAGGAAGCCGGAGCTCAGCACCCGGGTCAGGGCCTGGCAGATGGTCTCGTCGGGGTCGGCATAGATACCGAACTGTTCCAGCCGGAAATCGTAAACGCCCTTCAGGTCGGAGATGCCCAGTGTCTTGGCCATGGCGGTCACCAGCACGGCCGCCGCCGCGGTGGCGTCGCTGTTGGCCTCGATAAAGGTGGTGCCGTTGCTGGGCGCGGCCACGGTGGTCAGGGAATGCACCCAGTCGCCCTTGCCGCCCGTGAAGAAATCGGACAGCGGGCGCGCGGCGTCTGGGTGGGCCCTGGAGTAGGCCTGCTCCTCGGCGCTGCCGTCAGCCAGAATATCGGCAAACAGGCGGATGGTGGCCCCGCCGAAGCTGTGGCCAACCAGATTGATGGGGTGCTTGGCGTCCCACACGCCGGGCAGGAGCTTGGTAAAACTATTGCTGCCGGCGCCGGTAAAGTCCTGCCCCCAGCGGCTGTGACCGTATTTTGCGGCGTGAGCCGCGCCGTAGTCCACCACGGTGCCCTTCAGCTGGGCGTACAGCTCACAGGCGCGATCCCAGGCGCTGGAAAGCGGCCCCACGGACGCGGAATAACACTCGCAGCCCTGGCCTTGCAGATAGGTCATCAGATCGCCGGTGGTCATGCCCCAATAGGGCACGATGTCGTTGATCCGATCATAGGAGCCCCAGCCCATCAGGCCGTGGACGAAAACGGTGGGATACCTGGTGCCGATGGATCCGGCTCCGGCGGCGGACACCGGGAGCGCCAATGCGGAAACGGCCAGCAGCACGGCCAGCAGCAGCGCCAGCAGTTTTTTGCTTTTTTTCATTTTCCTCTCTCCGCACGAAAAAAATTCAACGTTGGTTTCCATTATATCCCTTTCAGTCTGAATATCAATTAAAATGCGAAAAGAATCAGGTCCTTGAATTGTCAAATGAGCAGCCGGGCTGAATCTTTGATGTTATTTATAACGCCTCCTGAATTTCATCCTGTGACTTTATCGGATTTTTGCGGATTCGATAAGTGCGTGAATGCTTTTTGCGCCGCCGCACATACTGGTGTGGGAGGTCGAAAAATTTGAACAAGAACAACTTCCGCCGCCTGGCCCGGATACTGCTTCCGGCGCTGGCGGTGACCGTTCTCCTGGGGCTGGCGGCAAAATACCAGACCTCGACGTCCCCTTTCGCGGCGCTGGTCGTCCCCCCGCCGTCCGCGTCCGCCGCGCCCGCGCCGGTTTGCGTCCCCATTCTCCTGTACCACAGCGTACTGTCGGACTCCGCCCGCGCCGGCGACTATGTGGTCAGCCCCGCGGTGTTCCGCGCCGATATGGACTATCTTCGGTCCCACGGCTACACGGCGGTATTTCTCTCGCAGCTCTATGCATACGAGACGGCGGGTACGCCGCTGCCGGAAAAGCCGGTGGTGATCACCCTGGATGACGGCTATCTCAACAATCTCACCAATGTGCTGCCCATTCTGCGGGAGACCGACATGAAGGCCGTAATCTCCGTGGTGGGTGAATTCGTCCAGCGCTGCACCGACAACGGCGACCGCACCGCGGATTACGCCTGTCTCACCTGGAACGACATCCGCAGCCTCAGCGATTCCGGGCTGGTGGAAATCGGCAGCCACACCTGGGGGATGCACGGTATATCGGAAGGCCGCCGGGGCTGTACGCAGATGGCGGGCGAAAGCGACGGGGCTTATCGTCTGGCGCTTACCGCCGACCTGTCCCGGCTGCAGATGGCCCTGCGGCACAACGCCGGGGTCACGCCCACCGTGTTCGCCTATCCCTATGGCTTTGTCAGCGGCGGGGCCCTGCCGGTCCTCAAATCTCTGGGCTTCACGGCGGCCCTCACCTGTGAAAAACGGCTGAACTATCTCACCGGCAACCCGGAGGAGCTCTACAATCTGGGCCGCTTCAACCGCCCCTCCGGCATCTCCACCGAGGACTTCATGCGCTGCCTCACCCCGTGACAGGGCACTTGCCTTTCACCCCGTAAGCTGGTATACTGCGAAGCACCACGCAAAAAGGGGGCCTTCCGATGACGGCCATCGATTTCAGTATTCTCGATTTTATCCAGGCGCATCTGCGGAATGCGTTCTGCGACCTTATTATGCCCCAGATCACCGTACTGGGCAACGCGGGCGTCCTCTGGATTCTGCTCACCCTCGCGCTGCTGTGCATCCCCAGGACCCGCAGGCTGGGCATCACCCTGACGGCGGCGCTGATCATGGACGTGATCCTCTGCAACGGCATCCTCAAACCGCTGGTGGCCCGGATACGGCCCTATGACATCAACACCGCGGTGCGGCTGCTGGTGGCCAGGCCCACGGACTTTTCCTTCCCCTCGGGCCATGCCGCCGCCTCGTTCACGGCGGTCTCGGCGCTGTATTTCCGCCGTTCAAAGCTGTGGATCCCATCCTTTATCGCAGCGCTGCTCATCTCATATTCCCGGCTGTACCTGTACGTCCATTATCCCAGCGACGTGCTGGCCGGGATCGTTCTGGGCATTGCGCTGGGCTGGCTGGCCAAGCTGCTCACGGACCGGATCTTCCGCAGGCTGGATGAACGCAAAAGGAAAAACGCGGCCTGAAAGCCGCAAAACGCCGAATTTTTTGCGAAACCGTGTCTTCGCAAAAGACGTCGCTCCGCTCCCCAAACCCTTGTACAGCAAGGGTTTTGCGGCTATTTATCCAAATTGAGGCGGGGCTCCGCCTGCCTTCGGGCAGGCCCGGGTCGCGGCTCTGGAGCGCCCCCGGCGCTCCATTCACTACCGCTCCCCATTTGGGCACCGTATTGCCCAAATGCCCCTCACACTCCCCCCGCGAATCACTTGATTTTCCCTTCTGGGGGAGTACTTTGACAAGCTGAAAAAATCCTCCGCCTTTTCGGCGGAGGATTTTTTACTTGTCTTGCTTTTCACTGCGCTTCTCAAATTTTTTGAAGCCGTTTTTCCGGCAGGAGACGCAGGGTTCGCTGTTGTCGTCCTGATATTTGTGCTTACAGGCAAAGCACAGGCGTTTTTGATCGTCGGTCTTGTCCATGGGTCGCGCTCCCTTCCAGTATTCGGCTTTCCGTCTCCCCTTCGAAAATCCTGCCTTGATTATATCCAAGCCGATACAAAATTTCAAGCCCCGGACGTCCTCCCTTTATTTCCCATCGTTATTGTGATTCTGCACAGCTTTGGCATGGCTTTTTATACGCATCTGTCAAACCGCACAAAACTTTGTGAATATGTCAAAACATCATTGACATTTTAGCAATACAGCTCTAAAATCCCTCCATACCTGCGGTGAGGCAAGGTTTTGAACCCGGCAAAGTGCAGAATTTTAAAAGGTACTCTTTTTGCATTTTCGTATCCCGGCTCTGACAGGGGTCGCCGCAAGAGAAAGAAGGAGGAAAAACCCATGAAAAAAATGATTTCGCTATTGCTTGCTCTGTGTATGGTCTTTGCCCTCTGCGCCTGCGGCAGCAAAACTGCCCCAGCCACCAGCACTGACACCGCCACCGCCGGTACCATCACCATTGGCCACATCAGTCCCATGACCGGTTCACTGGCAATGTACGGCACCGCCACCACGAACTCCGCCAAGCTGGCCGTGAAGCAGATCAACGACGCCGGCGGCGTCAAGGTCGGCGACAAGACCTATACCCTCGCCCTTGACGCGAAGGACGATCAGGGCGACCCGACCGAAGCGCTCAACGCCTTTAACGGGCTCACCGCAGACGGCGTGCAGCTTGTTGTCGGCTCCGTGACCTCCGCCTGCACCGCCGCCATCACCAGCGCGGCGAACGCTGCCGGCGTGTGCCTGATCACCGGCTGCTCCACGGCCGACTCCATCACCACCACTTCGGATTACATCTTCCGCTCCTGCTTCAAGGATTCCTATCAGGGCTCCATCGCGGCCTATTACGCCTACAAAAACAACTATAAATCCGTCGGCGTAATCTACTGCGCGGCCGATACTTATTCCAAGGGCCTGTATGACGCCTTCACGGCCGCCTGCTCGGCTCACGGCATCACCGTGGCCGCCAAGCAGTCCACCGATACCATGGACGCCGTGGACTTCACCAACCAGGTTCAGGCCATGGTGGACGCGGGCGTAGACTACATCTTCTGCCCGTACTATTACAGCGCGGTCGGCCCCTATCTCGTGCCCCAGGCCCGCGCAGCCGGATATAAAGGCGTAATCTTCGGCGCCGATGGCTTTGACGGCACCTGCGACGTGGTCTCCGCCGGCACCGAGAGCGCTTTCCACGACGTGCTGTTCTGCACCCACTATTCCAACGACAGCGACAGCGACAAGGTCAAGAGCTATGTTTCCGCCTACAAGGCCGCCTATGGCATAGACCCCAACGCGCTGGGCGCGCTGGTTTACGACGCCGTGTTTATGTACAAGCAGGCCATCGAGGGCGCAAAGTCCTTCGCGGCCAAGGATGTGCAGGCTTATCTTGCCGACACCTCCAACGTGTATGACTGTGTCACCGGCAAATTCTCGCTGGATAAGACCGGCACGCCTGAAAAGGGCGCCGTCATCAACAGCATCGAGGACAAGGACGGCAAGGTCGTCCAGACGCTCAAGGATACCATCAGCAGTCTCGACTGGTGATCCCTCCCCGGTCGTTGACATAAGCAGCTCACAACACACGGCAACCTGCAGCGTACGGTACCGGGCGGAGTGTCTCCGTCCGGTACCCGGATTTAAGAGGAGGGAAGAAGTATGGGCGCGTTTTTAACGGCGCTATTCACAGGGCTGCGGCTGGGCAGCGTCTATGCGCTGGTGGCTCTGGGTTATACCATGGTCTACGGCATCATCAAGCTCATCAACTTTGCCCACGGCGATTTTATCATGGTGGGCGCTTACGCTTTGTTTTTCACAGTGCCCGTGCTCAGGGCGGCGGGAGCTCCGGCCTGGCTGGCGGTCATCGCGGCGGTGCTGGTATGCGCCGCGGTGGGCATGGTCACGGAGCTTGCGGCTTATCGCCCCGTGCGTAAGACCGGCACCAACATGACGGCGCTGATCACCGCCATCGCGGTGAGCCTTATTTTGGAAAATCTGGCCCAGGCCATTCCGGCCATCGGGCCCAATCCCCGCACGGTGGCTTCCATCTTTGCCGCCGGCGGCATATCCCTGGCGGGGGCGACCCTCAGCTGGGCTACCATCATTACGATCGCGGTGAGCCTGGTCATCATGCTCATCCTGTACAGCTTCACCCAGAAGACCCGGCTGGGCCGGGCCATGCGGGCCGTGTCGGAGGATAAGCAGGCGGCCACGCTGATGGGCATCAACGTCAACTCCACCATCCTCATCACTTTCGCAATTGGCGCGGGGCTGGCGGGTGTGGCGGCGCTGATGTATGTGGCGCAGTACCCCGCGGCCACCAACGTCATGGGCGCCACGCTGGGCCTGTACGCCTTCGTGGCGGCGGTGCTGGGCGGCATCGGCTCCATCCCCGGGGCCATGCTGGGCGGCTTCGTTATCGGCCTGATCTATTCGTTTTCCTCGGCCTATATCAGCTCGTCTCTGGCCAGCACCTTCGTGTATCTCATCCTCATCGTGGTGCTGCTGATCAAGCCCGCGGGAATCCTGGGAAAGAACGTGGGTGAAAAGGTATGAAGACAAGAACTGCGAAAAAAACCGGCGGATATCTCCTCAATGCCGTTCTATCCGCCGCGGTAATAGCCGTCTCGGTCATGGCGCCGGATTTTGGGGCCACGGTGAAGGGCGTCACCATCGTGTGGCAGCTGTGCTATTTCATCATCCTTTCCTGCTCGCTCAATCTGGTCATCGGCTTTCTTGGCCAGCTGTCGCTGGGCCACTGCGGCTTCATGGCGGTGGGCGCGTACACGGCGGCCCTGATCTCGCTGGCGTTTCAGCGGGCAGGCTTCTACACCGACAAGGGTGGGGGCGCTTTCCTGCTGGTGCTGGTGATCTGCATCGTCGCCGCCGGCATCCTTGCCGCGCTGGTGGGTGTTCTGGTGGGCATCCCGGCCCTGCGCATGAAGGGCGACTATCTGGCCATCATCACCCTGGGCTTCGGCCTCATCATCGTGAATATCATCAACAACCTGCCCTTCTGCGGCATGGATGGCCTCTCCAAAGGCTCCGCGGCCTCGGCGCTGTACGCCAACGGCCTCGGCTTTGTGGCCGGCCAGCTCATCACCTGGCTGTGGCTGCCGGTGGCGCTGACCATCCTATCGGTAATCATGATGTATATGTTCGTCCGCTCCAAGTACGGCCGGGCCATCACCGCCATCCGGGACAACGAGATCGCCGCCGCGGCCTCGGGCGTCAACGTCTCCCATTTCAAGGTGCTGACCTTCGTGGTGGGCGCATTCTTCGCGGGCATCGCGGGCGCCATCTTCTCCATGTGCAGCAGCACGCTTTCCACGGCGTCCTTTAACTTCACCTCCAGCTCCATCCTCAATTCCACCTTCATTGTCGTCATGGTGGTCATCGGCGGCATGGGCTCGCTCACCGGCTCCTCCGTCGCGGCAGTCCTGCTGTATCTTCTGAACTACACCATCAAAAACGGCAAATGGGTCTCGGTGCTGCCGGTGTTTCTCAGGCAGCTGTTCGCTTACCCCATGCTTGTGTATTCCATCGTCATGGTCATCGTGATTATCTTCCGCCCCCACGGCATTTTCGGCACCTATGAATTCTCGCTTTACAATTCCTTGAAGCGCCTGTTTTCAAAGCGCAGAACCGCCGCCGCGGCAAAGGAGGTGACGGACAATGAGTAACGAGACCTCCCCGGTCCTCGAAGTGGAACATCTGGGCATCTCCTTCGGCGGCCTGAAAGCCGTCGGCGATTTCAATCTGGAGATCGCCCCGGGCGAGCTGGTCGGGCTCATCGGCCCCAACGGCGCGGGCAAAACCACCGTGTTTAACCTCCTCACCGGCGTGTATAAGCCGACGGAGGGCGAAATCCGCCTCTGCGGCAGGCGGATCAACGGCATGCGCACCCACGAAGTGGTCGCCGCCGGTATTGCCCGCACTTTCCAGAACATTCGTCTTTTCAGCCAGATGTCGGTCATCGACAACGTGAAGGTGGCCTTTACCAAGGATATCAACTACGGTTTGGGCGCGTCGGTATTCCGCACGCCGAGGTTCTGGAAAACGGAACGGGCCATCGACGGCCGGGCCATGGAACTTCTGGGCATCTTCGGTCTGGCGGACAAGGCCGACGCTCTGGCCTCCGCCCTGCCCTACGGCCAGCAGCGCAAGCTGGAGATCGCCCGGGCGCTGGCCACGGACATGAAGCTTCTGCTGCTGGACGAACCGGCGGCGGGCATGAACCCCACCGAGACGGCGGAGCTTCTGGCGTGCATCAACATCATCCGCGACCGCTTCGGCATTGCGATTCTCCTTATCGAGCATGATATGAGCCTTGTTATGAACGTGTGTCAGCGCATCCAGGTTATCAACTTCGGCCAGACCATCGCCGCGGGGCTTCCGGAGGAGATCGCCGTGAATCCCGAGGTCATCAAGGCCTATCTGGGCAGTTGAAAAGGAGTAGTGTCATGCTGAAAGTATCCGATCTCAATGTCAATTACGGCGCGGTACACGCGCTGAAGGGCGTGTCGCTGGAAGTGGCGGACGGCGAGCTGGTCACCCTTATCGGCGCCAACGGCGCGGGCAAGACCACCACGCTGCACGCCATCTCCGGCCTGCTCAGCGTAGCCTCCGGCGCCATCACACTGGACGGCGCCGACCTGCGCCGCACCGCCGCGGGCAAGATCATCGGCAAGGGACTGGCCCACGTGCCGGAGGGGCGGCACGTCTTTTCCCAAATGACCGTACTGGAAAACCTCTATATGGGGGCCTATTCCGTCAAGGATAAATCGGCCGTCCAAAAAAATGTGGACATGGTCTACAGCCACTTTCCCCGGCTGAAGGAACGCGCCGGCCAGCTGGCGGGCACGCTCTCCGGCGGCGAGCAGCAGATGCTGGCCACGGGCCGGGCGCTGATGACCAACCCCGCCATGCTGCTGATGGACGAGCCCTCCATGGGCCTGTCGCCCATTCTGGTGGGCGAGATCTTCAGCATCATCACGCAGCTCCACGACGACGGCATCACCATTCTGCTGGTGGAGCAGAACGCCAAAATGGCGCTGGGCGTGGCCGATCGGGCCTACGTTCTGGAAACCGGCGTCATTACCATGTCCGGCTCCGCCGGCGCGCTGGCAAAAGACGAGCGCATTCGAAAAGCATATCTCGGCGCGTGATCTCTCCTCGGGCAACGCTCCCGCCGCGCCCGTCACCCGCCGCAAGATAGAACAAGGCATCCCCCATGAGATCCATGGGGGATGCCTTGCTTTTTGGGGGGTAGGGGAAAATTATTGAAGACGGCCTCAGGCCGGTTCTTCCATGTCCACGCTGGCCCGCTCGGTGCTGCCCGCGAAGCCCAAAACCTCGCCGGTGTCCACATCCACATAGCTGCACCAGCCCATGCCGCACCTGCGGTAACTGGCGGCCTCGTAGCGGATGTAGCGGAAATCCACCCTGCACAGGCTGCCGGTGAGCTCCACGCGGTCCACGATCACGGCGTCCATATCGAAGCCGGCGTAATCCACGGCGGCCTGGATGGCGGCGGCCTTGGCGGCCTCGCGCCGGGCGTTGGCGCTCTCGTTCAGGGTATCGCCTCTATAAAAAATGCGGATATTGTTCTTCATGACAGTTCCTCCTTATAAATAGGTGTTATTGTTTTGTTTGTATGTTATTGTGTTTGTGGATAAGTTCATTTCCTTTTGTCTGGTATCACTTTACCGGCTCCGGTTAAACCCACAATAAAGAAAGGGTAAACAAAATTTAAAATCCTGCCGCCTCACAGTTTATATTTTGTTTAACCATTTTCCAACCGCGCCCTGTATATTTATATGTAAGAAGCTGACAGAAAGGGGGCTTGACCCCATGACGATCAAAAAACGCCTGGCCCGCGCCAATGTGGTGATGATCCTGGCGCCGGTGCTGGTGGCCTTTCTTGTGGTGATCGGCGGTCTGGGTCTGTTCATCTACCTCACGGAGACCGTCTATCTGCCCAAGCTGGGTCTGACTCTGGAAGAGCTGCATTTCGTCGCCGATCAGTTTGAAGGCACCTTCGCCGATTTTGGTCTCGCGCTGTGGGTACTGATGGGCATTCTCACGGTCACGGTGGCGGTGAGCGTGTACATCGCGGACAAATACCTCACCCGCCACATCACCCGTCACATCACCGAACCCATGGACAAGCTGGTGGCCGGGATCGAGCGTATCAGCGAGGGTGATCTGGACACCCCCATTATTCATACGGAGCCGGACGAATTTCTGCCCGCCTGCGCGGCGGTGAACCTCATGGCCGACCATCTCCGGGATTCCATGGAGCGCACCCAGGAGGAGCAGCAGCGGCGGCGGGAAATGTTCGCGGGCATCTCCCACGATCTGAAAAGCCCGCTCACGTCCATCCGGGCCTATACGGAGGTCCTGATGGAGGACGCCGTAAAGACCCCCGAGGCCCGGCAGAAGTATCTGCGCATCATTCGCGACAAGGAAGCCGAGATCGAGACCATGGTGGAGCAGCTGTTCGCCTTCTCCAAGATGGAGATGGCCGAATACCCGCTGCATCCCCAGCGGGTGGAGCTGCGGGCGGAGATCGGCCGCATCGTCAAGGAGACCGCGCCGCAGAGTCTCTCCGTCTCGCTGGCCGGACTGGGCGGCGAGGCTGTGGAGGCGGACCGGGCGCTGTTGGAGCGCATCGTCCTGAACATTCTGGAAAACAGCCGCAAATACCGCGTGGGCCCCACGGCCCATGTGGATATCTCCTCCCGCACGGCGGGGGAAGCGGTGGAGCTCCGCTTTGACGACGACGGCCCCGGCGTGGACGCGGAAAAGCTGGGCAAGCTGTTCGACGCGTTTTACCGCGCCGATCCCGCCCGCAAAAATCCCTCCGGCGGCAGCGGACTGGGCCTGTCCATTGTCCGCGGGGCGGCGGAGCGCATGGGCGGAAAGGTCTGGGCGGAAAACGGAAGACTGGGCGGGCTGACCGTGGTGCTGACCCTGCCGGCGGCGAAAGGAGAAGCGGATGGGCAAGATTCTGATTATTGAGGACGATCCCGCCATCGCGGACATCGAGCGGGATTATCTGGAGCTCAGCGGCTTTGACGCCGTGGTGGCCGCCGATGGCGAGACCGGTCTGGCCCTGGCGCTGGAAGGCGGGATTGATCTGGTGCTGCTGGATCTGATGCTGCCGGGGCTGGACGGTTTTTCCGTCTGCCGCCGCCTGCGGGAGGCCTCGGACATCCCCATCCTGCTGGTCACGGCCCGGTCGGAGGATGTGGACAAGATCCGCGGGCTGGGCTACGGCGCGGACGACTATGTGGAAAAGCCCTTCTCCCCCAGTGTGCTGGTGGCGCGGGTCAAGGCCAATCTGGCCCAGTACAAGCGGCTGAAGGCCGCGGAAGCGCCCCCGGCCGGCGAGGTGACCGCCGGCACGCTGCGCATCGACACCGACGCCCGCCGCGTGTTCGACGGGGACGAGGAGCTTCAGCTGAAAAACAAGGAATACGAACTGCTGCTGTTTCTGGCGCGCCACCCCAATCAGGTGTTCTCCCGGGAAGATCTTTACGAGCTGATCTGGGGGCTGGAATCCATGGGCGACAACGTGACCGTGGCGGTACACGTCAACCGCCTGCGCGAGAAGATCGAGGCCGACCCCTCCAACCCCCAGCACATCCAGACGGTGTGGGGCGCGGGGTACCGCTTCAAGCCCTGAAAATATTTTAACAATCGTTTAACTTTTCTTTATCGGCTGTTTATTCCGGCCCCTTATTCTGAAACTGGAAGGATTAGCCGGCAGGGGGGGGATCAGAAAGATGAGAGACCGGATTCTTGGCAGAGACTATAAGCGCACCTTTGTTCTCATTCTCCTTTCCGCATTGGTTCTGGGTGCCGCCGCCGGCATCTCCATTCCGGTAAGCCTGCGGGTCCAGATCAGCGAAAAAAGCGTGCTGCGGCAGCAGGCAAAGGAGCAATACCAGCAGATGGCCATCACCGGCGGCGATTACGACCTGCACGACTATCTGGACGACCAGGAGGACACCTGGGCAAGCCAAATGACCCCACTCACGACCGCAAATTACATCCTCATCGGCGTGATGGGCGGGCTGGTGCTGATCTGGCTGATGTGGTACTGGGCCAGCGTCATGGGCTGGCTGTACCAGAGCGCGGATCGGGAAAACATGAATCGTCCCCTGTGGACAATCCTGGGCGGCTTTTTCAATTTCCTGGCGGTTTTCGCCTTTCTTATCGTCCGGGACAGACCGGGCCGCGGGCGGCCACGGCCCTATTATCCGTGACGGTTCTCCTCTCTTTGACGGCGGCGGTCATGCGGGAAACCGTGTGCCCGCCGCCGGATTTTGCCGTCAGAGGGAGTTTTTACGTTGACATAAAATTAGTAATGACAGGCGGAGCCGCTTGTGATAAAATAATAAAATGTGTTGGAAAAATAAGGCTGTTCCCCGAAAAACAAAGAAAAAGCAGTTATAAAGTGACGCAGATTTTTTATTTCTGCGATAAATCGCGCGGTTGAACCATTATCCTATCAGAGAGGGAGATGTAGTCCATGGACGACCACTCTGTTCAAGACAGAGCGGAAATCGTCAGCATTGACGACGCCAAGGTCAAGGATAAGCTCATCACCGATATCGCCCGCGGCGGAAGGGCCGAGCTGGAAATGCTCTACCGCCAGACCTCTCCTGCGGTGTATGCCTATGCGTTGTCCATACTGAAGAATTCTTCCGCGGCGGAAGACGTGATGCAGGACACCTATGTCAGCGTCGCGCAGAATGCCGCCGGTTATGAATCTCAGGGCAAACCCATGGCCTGGATCATGACGATCACCCGCAACCTCGCCTATATGCAGCTGCGCAAAAGTGAGAGCAAAAACGTCTCTATCGAGGATTACACCGACCTCGCTTCCCAGCGGGATCTGTATTCCGAGACGGACCGCAGGCTCCTGCTGAAAACGGCGCTGAGTATCCTCAGCGAGGAGGAACGGCAGATCGTGACGCTCCACGGCGTTTCGGGCCTGAAGCACCGGGAGATCGCGGATATGATGAATCTGCCGCTCTCCACCGTGCTGACCAAATATAAACGCGCGCTGGAAAAAATGAAAAAGCAGTTAGGAGGTGTCGCCGGTGACGAATGATGAACTGGAAAGCCTGCTGCGGGAAGAATTTGCCGCCGCGGCGCCCAGCGATTTTGAAGATCTCCTGTCCCGCTGCCACGCCGCCGGCTGGCAGGATACGGACGGGGCGCCCGCAGCCCCCGCAGTCCCCGTCAAAAAGATTCACAAGCGCGGCATCGGCCGCATTCTCGCCGCCGCGGCCATGTTCGTGCTGCTGCTGGGCGGCGGCGTCTACGGCTACCATCTTACGGGCATCCCCACGGATCACATTCAGTTGGACGTAAACCCCAGTATCGAGCTGACACTGAACACCTTCGGCCGGGTCATTTCCTGCGAGCCCGTCAACACGGACGCCGACCCCATCGTGGGCCGCTTCGATCTCCAGGGCCGGTCGCTGGACTATGCCGTGGCCAAGCTCACCGGCGCCATGATGGAGGCCGGCTATATCACCGATGAAAAGAACACCGTCCTGGTGGGCGCTTACGGAAACAGGACCGCCCTTTCCGCCGAGCTGGCGGAGCAGGCCGCCTCCGCCGTCTCCGATGCCGCCAGGGAGGGGGGCGTGAAGGCCGCGGTTCTGTCCCACTATTTCACCGCCACCGACCAGCTGTCCGCGCTGGCCAGGGCCCTGGGCGTGTCCCAGAGCAAGGCCGCTCTGATCAGCAGCTTCAACGGGCTGCTGCCCGATTATGATTCCGACAATCTGGCCAGGCTCTCCGTGACGGAGCTGGGCGTTCTGGCCGATGCTTACGATACCGCCGATAATGCTCTGACCATCAGCGGAACGCCCTATAACGCCGGTCATCTCGACGCGGATCAGGCGCTCTCCGCCGCCCGACAGGCCCTGACCGCCTCGGGCAAGACCGCGAATGATCTGCTGGCCAAGCTGGGCGTGGATAAAAACGGGCTGTCCTATTACGTCACCGGCTCCAACGGCGCGCAGAAATACAATTATCTGGTCAGCGCCGTCACCGGCAGGGTGGCTGATTCCGCCGTCACCGTGATCGGCACCGTTACAGGCAACGCCGGCGGCACAGATACCCCTTCCGCGCCGCCCGCCACGGCCAAACCGGCCGTCACGGCCAGGCCCGCCGTCACCGCGAAGCCCGCGGCCACAGCCGCGCCTGTCACCACGCCCACGCCCACGCCTACGCCCACCAAGCCCGTGGTGACCGCGCCGCCCTCCTCCTGCACCGATCTGAATTGATCTCGTGCCATTTGTCACAAATTCAGCCGGCCGTCTGCGATAAAATGGACGGCTGGCTCATTGTATAGGCAGCGCCGGGTAATCTGTCCTTTGAAAAATCCCCCGGCCCCGGGAGAAAGTGAACCATGAAAAAGACAATGAAACGCGCGATTTCCCTGTGTCTGGTGGTCGTGATGGCCGCTGGCCTGCTGTGCGTCAGCAGTTTTGCCGCCGGCGCCACAAAGCAGTATGGCAGCTATGTCGTCATCGGGGACAGTATTGCCACCGGCTTCGGCCTTGACACCTACGGCAGCTCGTCCACCCACGCGGAAAATTCCGACATGACGGAAATGAACGCTTGGCTGGCAAACGGCGGTCTGGTGACAGGCAGCTATCCCCAGGAGGTCGCCGCCGGAGTCGGCGCGACGGATGTTTACCAGATGCAGCGTCCGGCTATCCGCACGGTGGAAGTCCGCAGGCTGCTGGACTCCTCCTATAAGGGCGACCAGTATACCGAAAGCGTCCTCGCTGCCGCGCAGATCACCGGTAGCGACTGGGCGGGTCTGAAAGCCAATGCCGCGGCGAAGATCGCCGGCGCCGACCTCATCACGCTGAACATCGGCTCCGACGACGTGATCGTGACCGGATTTATTGCCATGTACGCCTATCTCGCCAAACTCAGCGCCATTCAGAAAAGCTCTCTCCTGACGCAGCAGCTGGCGGAGGCCAAAGCGCTGATGGCCAATCTGGGTACGCTGGGCGAGGCTTTCAACAAGATGCTCGACCTGGCGGAAGAAGTCGGCGCCGCCGACGGCGCTATCGCCGCGCTGTCCGCCGGAGCCGTTCAGGGCGTCGATCAATTCAAAGTCAACTGGAATGTTATTCAAAAAGCCATTCACAAGCTCAATCCTGATGTGACCCTCGTTGTGGTCGGTATGTACAATCCCTTCCGCGATCTCAAGCTGACCGGCGCTTCCCTGCTGAGCGTCGGCAAGCTGGCCGATCAGGTCGTGAACATGATGAATCTCTACATGCAGACGTCCCTGTATTCCAGATATTATACCTATGTCTCCGTCCTGGGCACCACGGTCTATCCCTTCTCCCCCCTGGTCAGCGGAACCTTCTCCGACGAGCTGTTAAAGAATGTCCATCCCACCGCCGCCGGCCACGAATACATGGCCGAGCAGATTCTCTCCGCCCTGCCCGCCGCCGGCAGCGGCACCTCTGCCGCCTCCGCTTCTCTGGGAGATTTCGGACTCATCGGCAAGGCGCTGGCCCGAATGTCCTCGGTGCTGGCCGCGGTCAAATAATACCGTCAGGTTACAAAAAGCCTCTCCGGTTACGGAGGGGCTTTTTTGACGTAACCGACAAATATATCCATACATAATTGTGTAAATAGTGCAATAAAACAGGGCATCAAACCATTAATTGACTGACGGACGAAAACGTCCAGTCGAACAACATTTTATTTTCAGAGGGGATTATAACATGTTTAAAACCAGCAGCGAATCTTTCATCAAGGGTGCGAAGCTGAACATACCAAACACCACGATCTACGGCTTTTTGCTCCGGCGCAGCGCCATCAACGCCTCTCCCATCGTCGCCCGCTGCCATGAGGAGGAGCTGTCGCTCTCCCGCCTGGAAAGCGAGAGCGAGATCTATGCCAAGGCCTTCCGCAAGCTGGGCGTCAAGGAGGGCGAGATCGTCCCCCTGTGCCTGCCGCCCTGCAACGAGGCCATCGTGGCGTTTTTCGCGCTGAACCGCATCGGTGCCGTCTGCACCTTCGTCAGCGCCGCTTCCAGCATGGACGAATTGAAGGGCTATGTCCGCCGCTTCGGCAGCAAGCTGATGGTCGTCTCCGCCGCCCACGCCCACGAGTTGCCCTCCATCATCGAAGAGTGCAATCTCAGCCGCTCCGTGGTGATCACGCCGGAAGACTCTCTGGGTATGGTGCGCGATCCCGGCGCCCTGACCCGCGCCTTCCTGGCCACCTCCGCCCCCGTGCCCCAGCACAAAAGAATCCTGAGCCTTACCGCGTTCCGCAGCCTGGGCAAGAATGCCGTGGGCAATCCGGACGCGTCGGAAGATAAAGACCGGGCCGCTTTCATCGCCTACACCAGCGGCACCACCGGCGATCCCAAGGCCATCCTGCTGAGCAATGAGAATATCATTGCCGAGGTGCAGTCCCTCAAGGCCACGCTGATCCAGTTCGGCCCCCGGGGCAATGCCCTGCAGGTCGTTCCCTTCAACTATCCCTACGGCTTCATCGTCTCCACCCTGTTTCCCATGTTTGTGGGCCGCACCGCGTCGCTCACCCCGATGTTGACGCTGTCCGGCGTGCTGGACTATTTGAAGATGTACCGCCCGTATCTGACCCTTGCCATTCCCTCCTTCTACAGCTATATGCTCAACGCGCCGGAGTTTGAAAACGCGGATCTGTCCTTCCTGAAGTACGCCATCAGCGGCGGCGACAAGCTGGACACTGTGGAGAAAGAACGCATCAACGCCTTCTTCAGGCGCCACGGCAGCGCCTGCCGCATCAACGACGGCAGCGGCAACGGCGAGGGCTGCGGCGCGCTGACCAACACGGCGGCGCTGTTCCGCAAATACAATTACACCAGCATCGGCCATGTGAACTACGGCGTCAGCGTCAAATTTGTGGATGCCGAAGGCAGGACCGTTCCCATGGGCAAGACCGGCCGCTTCTGCTTTGCCGGGCAGAACGTCATGATGGAATACTACAACGCCCCCAGAGAGACCGCCGAGGTCCTTTACCGGGACGCCGACGGCATCACCTGGTTCCACACCGATACCCTGGGCCACATGGACGCCGACGGCTGGGTCTATTTCGACGGCCGCGAGCGCCGCTTCTTCATCACCTTCGACGCCTCCGGTTCCCCCTACAAGGTCTATTGCGACCACGTGCAGGACGTGGTAAAAAACAGCGGTCTGGTGGAAGCCTGCGCCGTGGTGCAGACGCCGGATCCCGTGCGCTGCCTGCTGCCCAAGGCGTATATCCGCGTGACCAAGGGCATGGACTTCAATGAAGCGGTGAACAGCATCCGCGCCTACTGTGAAAAGGAACTGCAGAGCTACGCCGCGCCCGTGTCCTATGTCGCCATTTCCGATCTGCCGCTGACCGCGGCCGGCAAGGTGGACTACCGCGCCCTCGAGCGGGACGCCGTCTCCGCCTGACGCTTTCGCCCGCCCGGCGGGCGCTTGAATCGCGTGTCCCATTTTATCCCTCGCCCCGGTGTGCAACCCCTCTGTACGCCGGGGCGACCCTTATTTCAAGCAACAAAACGCCGAATTTTTTGCGAAACTGTGTCTTCGCAAAAAACGTTGCTCCGCTCCCCAAACCCTTGTACAGCAAGGGTTTGGCGGCTATTTATCCAAATTGAGGCGGGGCTCCGCCTGCCAGCGGGCAGGCCCGGGTCGCGGCTCTGGAGCGCCCCCGGCGCTCCATTCACTACCGCTCCCCATTTGGGCACCGTATCGCCCAAATGCCCCTCACACTCCCCCCGCATCATCCCCAAAATCCGTTCGCCTTTTAGTTCTTTGACAGGCTGAGGCCGCCGGGCGCGCAAGCGCCCGGCGGCCTTTTTGTCGTTCCTATTTTCCCATGGCCTCGCGGCAATAGTAATTGAAATTCCGCTCCCGCTCCAGCGAGGTGGCGTCCATGTGGCCGGGATAGACCTCGTAATCGCCGGGCAGCTCGCAGATGCGCCGCAGGGAGCGCAGCTCCTCGTCCATATCGCCGCCGGGCAGATCGGTCCGGCCGCAGCTGCCGCGAAACAGGGTATCCCCGCAGAAAATGGCGTTCTCGCACACCAGCGTCACCCCGCCGGGGGTGTGCCCCGGGGTGTGCAGCACCTGAAAGGTCAGCTTGCCCACGCTGACCCGGTCGCCGTCGGCATAGGTCCTGCCGCCCTTGGGCAGGGGAAATTTCATGCCCGATTCCCCGGGCTTGGGGTCGGTATCCAGCGGATGGATGTACACGGGCGCGCCCGTCTCCTCCTGCACCGGCAGCACCGCGCCCACGTGGTCATAGTGCCCGTGGGTCAGCAGAATGGCCCGGCAGGTGAGATGGTTCTCCTCCAGGTAATCCAGGATGACGCCGCTCTCGTCGCCCGGGTCGATCACGGCGCATTCCAGCGTCGCCTCGTCGGTGACGACATAGCAGTTTTCCTCCAGCTGTCCTACGGGGATGGTCTTGATAAGCATGGCATTTTCTCCTTACAGTTCCTGCGTATCCAGCAGGATGGTCACGGGCCCGTCGTTTTCGCTGCGCACCAGCATATAGGCGCCAAATTCCCCGGTGCCCACGGTGAAGCCGCGCGCCCGGCAGTCGGCGACGACCCGTTCGTACAGCGGCTCGGCCCGCTCTGGCCTGGCGGCGCGGGAAAAGCCCGGGCGGCGGGAACGGCAGTCCGCGAACAGGGTGAATTGGCTGATAATCAGCAGTTCCGCGCCGGCGTCGGCGGCGCTTACGTTCATTTTTCCATTTTCGTCCTCAAAAATACGCAGCCCGCACAGCTTGTCCGCGAGCTTGTCCGCCTCGGCCTCGCCGTCGGTCCCGCAGACGCCCAGCAGCGCCAGCAGGCCCTTGCCGATGGCGGCCTTTTCCACGCCGCCGACGGCCACGGCGGCGGAATTCACTCTTGTCACGACAGCCCGCATAGCTTCTCTCCTTTTCTTTCGTTTCCCGTCTCCGCGTACTCCAAGCCGAAGCCCGGCGGAGCGAGTGAGACCCGGCTCCTCCGCCTGCCGGGGCGAGCGGTACGGCGCTTGCGCCGACGTCAGTCGCCGTTTCGGGTGACCTCGCCCACGCCGTTGATGGCGGCGACACGCTTCATGATGCTCCGCAGCTCGTCCACTCCCTTGACCTCCAGCGTCACGGACACCAGCGCCCGCCCGTCGTCGGTGTCCCGGGCGTTGAGGGAACGGACCTTGGCGTTGATCGCGTTGAGCGCGGTGGCGATGTCCATGACCAGGCCCTGCCGCTCCTTGGAGACCACCAGAATAGTGGTGGTGTAATTATCGGTGGTCACGTCGGCCCAGCCGACGTCGATCCAGCGGCCGGCGTCGTCGGGATTGTTTTTGCGGTTGAGGTAGTTGGCGCAGTCGGCGCGGTGGATGGACACGCCCTGGCCCCGGGTGATGAAGCCCACGATATCGTCCCCGGGGATAGGGGTGCAGCAGCGGGAAAATTTGATCAGGCAGTTGTCCAGTCCGGCCACCAGCACGCCGTGGACGGGCTTTCCCTGCTTCAGCGACGCTTTTTCCCGCCGCTCGGCGGCCTCGTTGACCTTGTCCAGCACGGTCTTTTTTTCGGCGGTCTTCTGGCTGCGGAGCAGTTCGTCGTGCATCCGGTTGACGGCCTTGGTGGCGGTGATGCCGCCGTAGCCGATGGCGGCGTACAGGTCCTCCACCGTGGAGAAGGACACGCGCTTCAAAAGCTGGGGCAGCAGCTCCTCGTCGGCAAAGATGGCGGAAGACAGGCCCTGGGAGCGCAGCTCCCCTTCAAACATATCCCGGCCGGTGGAGATATTCTCGTCCCGGCGTTCCTTTTTGAACCACTGCTTGATCTTGGTGCGGGCGGAGCCGCTTTTGGCCATGCTGAGCCAGTCCCGGCTGGGGCCCGGCGCGTTTTTAGAGGTGCGGATCTCGACGATATCGCCGTTTTGCAGCACATGGTCCAGCTTCACGATGCGCCCGTTGACGGAGGCGCCCACCATGGTGTTGCCCACGCCGGAATGGATGCTGTAGGCGAAGTCGATGGGGGTGGCGCCGGCGGGCAGATTGATCACGTCGCCCTTGGGGGAGAACACGAACACCTCGTCGGCGAACATATCGATCTTCAGGTTGTGGAAGAAGTCGGAGGCGTCGGAATCCTGCTGGCTCTCCAGCAGGCGGCGCACCCAGGCATAGCTCTCCTCCTCCCCGTCGCCCACGGAGGGATTGCCCATCTTGTATTTCCAGTGGGCGGCCACGCCGTATTCGGCGGTGCGGTGCATCTCCCAGGTGCGGATCTGCACCTCGAAGGGGATGCCCTCCGAGCCGATGACCGTGGTATGGACGGACTGATACATATTGGGCTTGGGCGTGGAAATATAGTCCTTGAAACGCCCCGGCACCGGCTTGAACATATCGTGGATGATGCCCAGCACGTTGTAGCAGTCGGGAATGGAATCCACGATCACGCGGAAGGCGCACAGGTCGAAAATACCGTTGATATCCAGCTTCTGGGCGTACATCTTGCGGTAGATGCTGTAGATGTGCTTGATGCGGCTGAAGATGGAGGCGTGGATATTGTCCGCGGCCAGACGATCCTCGATCTGCTTCTGCATCCGGGCCATGAAGTCCTCCAGCATGGGCATCTTGGCTTCCAGCTCGGTGGTGATCTCCTTGTAGCCCGCGGGGTCGAGGTACAGCAGGGCCAGATCCTCCAGTTCCCACTTGGCCCGCTGCATGCCCAGCCGGTGGGCCAGCGGCGCATAGATCTCCATGGTCTCCAGCGACTTTGCCCGCTGTTTTTCCTCGCTCTGATAAGCCATGGTGCGCATATTGTGCATCCGGTCGGCGATTTTGATGAGGATGACGCGGATATCCTTGGACATGGCGAGCAGCATCTTGCGCATATTCTCCATCTGCTCGTCTTCCTTGCTGGTATACTGCACCCGGGTCAGCTTGGTCACGCCCTCCACCAGATCGGCCACGGCGGTGCCGAATTTTTTGGCAATGTCGTCGTAGCCCAGGGCGGTATCCTCGATAACGTCGTGCAGCAGGGACGCCACGATGGAATCCTCGTCCAGACCCATCTCCTGGGCGATTTCCGCCGCCGCCACGCAGTGGGCCACATAGGGTGAGCCGTCCTTGCGCAGCTGGCCCGCATGGGCGGAACGCGCCATCTCATAGGCCGCGCGGATGCGATCCGTATCCATTTTCACGCCGGAAGCGGCGATTCTGCCCTCCAGCTCCGCATACATCGCGTCGGGGTCCAGCGGGGGATTGACGGGTTTATCCACTTTTTCCGTGCGCGTATCTTCCGACATGGTTCAGTTTCCCTTCCTTAATTTCTGCAGCAGCAGGGAATCGTCCAGATCGACCTTTGCGGAACCGGCGTTGATCCGCGCCCCCCGCAGACCGCCGTCCGGGCCGGGGGTGAGCAGGCCCAGCTCGCACCAGATCCTCAGGCACAGGCAAAACCGTTCCGGTTCCATCCCCTCCGGGCACAGGCTCATCAAGTCGCTGGGTTGATCTTCGCCCGATCCTCCGGCTTTCAAACTGCGCCAGACCCTCACGAAATCCGCCCGCTGGGGGCAGTAACGCGCGGCGCAGGCCGGCAAGTCGCCGTTTTCGCACAGCAGCGCGCACAGCGCCGCGGGGTCGTGGCGGCGGATGCCGCACACCACCAGCTGCACGGAACGGCGGCCGCGAAAATCGTTGATCTGCGGGGTAAAGGCCAGATCCACGCCGTCGCCTACGTTCAAGTCCAGCGATTCCCGCTCGCAGGAGAAGCAGATGCACTCGAAATCCGCATCCCGAAGGGACACCAGCATCCGCACATGCTTTCCCCCGCCGATGGCCGTCAGCGACTCCACCCGGGCGTCGGCAAAGCACAGCACGGGCTTGGGATTGCCGTTGCCGTAGGGCTCCATCGCCGCCAGCGCCTCCACCCCCGCCATATCGAGATAAGTCGGGTCGGTAATCAGCGCCTGGCATTCCTGCGCGCCGCTTTCCACCGGAATATTGTTTTGATAATAGGCGGCCAGCGCGGCGCGGAAATCGTCCAGCCTGTCCCGCCGGATGGTCAGGCCCGCGGCCAGCGCGTGGCCGCCGAAGCCTTCCAGATAATCCGCGCAGGCGGACAGGGCCTCGAACAGGTTGAACCCGCCGTAGCTGCGGCAGGAGCCCTTGCCCCTGTCCCCGTCCAGGCAGATCATCACCGCGGGCAGGGAATATTGCTCCGCCAGGCGGGAGGCGGCGATGCCGATGACACCCTGATGCCAGTTGTCGCTGGCCAGCACGATGGGCGCCGCCGGCGGGGTGTCGCCCAGCATGGCGTTTGCCTTCTTCCAGATGTCCATTTCGATGGACTGCCGCCGGTGATTGAGCTCACACAGCTCCGCGGCCAGCGCCGCGGCCTCGCCCTCGTCGGAGGCCATCAGCAGCTCCGCCGCCGTGGCGGCCTTACCCAGCCGGCCCGCGGCGTTCAGCCGGGGAGCCAGCGTAAAACCGATGGAGGTGGCAGTGAGCTTTTTGTCGCCCATCCCGCATTCGCTCAGCAGCGCCGCCACGCCCACGGAGGGCGCGGTGGCGATCTTGTCCAGGCCCCGGCGCACCAGATAGCGGTTTTCGCCGGTGAGCGGCATCACGTCCGCTACGGTGCCGATGGCCACCAGATCGGCATACCTGTCCACGGCGCCGATGGTATCACCGCCCGCGGCGCACACCAGCTTCAGCGCCACGCCCACGCCCGCCAGCTCCTTGTTGGGATAGGGGCAGTCCTCCCGTTTGGGGTCCACCACGGCGCAGGCCCTTGGCAGCGCCTGATTGCGGCACTCATGGTGGTCGGTGATAATCATGTCCAGCCCCAGATCGGCGGCCCGCCGGGCCTCGGCCACGGCGGTGATGCCGCAGTCCACGGTGACGATCAGGCTCACGCCCTGCTGCTTCAGCGTGTCGATGGCGGCGGTGTTCAGGCCATAGCCTTCCTCGATGCGGTCGGGAATATAAGGCGTCACGTCCAGTCCCCGGGCGCGCAGCCAGTCGGTGACCAGACAGGTGGCGGTGATGCCGTCCACGTCGTAGTCGCCGTATACGGCCACCCGCTCCCGTCCCTCCACGGCGCGGCGCAGCCGGCCGGCCGCTTTGTCCATGTCCAGCATCTCCAGGGGGTCCCGCAAAAGCTCCGTTCCGCCGCGGAGAAAGCGCTCGGCGTCTTCCGGCTGCGTGATGCCGCGCAGGCCCAGCAGCGCCGCCAGCAGGGGAGTGTAGCCGGCCTCCCGCAGCGCCTGAGGCACATCCGGGCGGGAGAATGGAATTTTAAAATCCGAAGAATACATTTGTTCCAGATCGATTCATAATATAATAGGTTATTTTATCAAATTTGAAGACAAAGCGCAAGTACAACGTCAGAGTTCTTGACAGGCGGATTTTGCGGTGATAACATATTTCTGCCACGCCGGTATGGTGGAATTGGCAGACGCACCGGACTTAAAATCCGTTGGTGGAAACACCGTGCCGGTTCGATCCCGGCTACCGGCACCATAAAAGACATATCTTCCGCCAAGGGGAAGGTACGTCTTTTATTATGCGGAAAAGCATGATATGATGGACTCGAGGATTATTTCAGTCCTGGGATAAACAGTTCGTTATTAATATAGGAGAAGCGCATGCCAGTAAACTCTCACATTCAAATACCGAATGCTATTTTGAAGAATTTTCGGAATTCCATTTCAAGGAAAGTATACCATTTGGACTTGAATAAAAGAAGAATTCGTTCATGTAGCTCAGATATACTCGGAACGAAATACGATTACTATTCTGATGAAATGGAACAATGTCTCAATCAAACTGTTGAGACGCCATTTTCTCAATTGGCGGCTTCTGTAAAGAAATTTGTAGACAATGACCAACACTATATTGAGATGCCCTTGACCGTCGAAAATACCTGCAAAAGATATGTCTCAGCGGCAATGTATCGAAGCGGACTTGCACTTAATGAATTGATGCAAAGCAGCATTACTGCACCATTTTGCACAGAGCAGGAAAATCATGACGACTTGGTCTTTTGGGGATTGCAACATAACGATGGAGTTTTTCCTCAATTGACTGATTTTGAAATGCTTGTGCTTGTGAATCAGACAAAAGTACAATTTGTGGTTCCACGCAACTGCTTCTATGAAGTGTCAAGTCACAATGTGAAATGTATCGTTGCTCCGATTTCTCCCAATTGCGCTTTGTGCCTTGCCCCGGGGCATTACAGGCGGGAGATAATTGAAGATAAAGAATCCCGGTTAGGCTATTTGAACGATCCAGAGGATATAAACATTTCAAATATCCATGCGTTACAGTATGAGTATGTTTTTAATCATAGCTTTGTAGCAGCAGCTAACAAGGCAGAATTAGAGGACTTGAAGAAGTATTTGGAAGAACATGAAACTGAATTAGAAAAGCTCCGTGTCGACGTTGCAAGGTAAAATACGAGTCACAATTTGCCGGTAAGATTATGAGCATGATCCGCCGCATCTATAGTGATCGCACTTTCCACGTCGGGGCAAAGGCCGCTTTGCTCCGACGTCCTTTTATTCTGGCGAACAAAAGGACGTCATCCGCCCGCTCCCTTGCCCCTCCTTTTCGGCCGCGACCCGCTGCGCTGGGCTCGCGTCCGGGAAAACGGAAGGTTCTCACTCGCGCTGTCGCGAACTTTTCAAGGCGCCGCCGCCATGGAGCGCTTTCCATGGCGGCGGCGCTTATTCAAATTTATATTCCCTGATCGGGACCGGACCTCTTGTGACGCTTCTCTCAATTCTGAGATTGCCGTCCTGTTCGGCTTTGGTGCGCCAGTTCACCAGCATAATATTGCCGTCCGCGATTTCAATGCCGGTGATGCCCTTTGTATGAATGCAGCATCCGGTGTTGAAATACGGCAGCTGAGGAGGCTCGGAAAATTTCGGTCTGTGCGTGTGGCCGCAGATAATTACTTTTTTGTGCTTTTTGATCCAGCCCTTGTATTTCAGTTCTATTTTTGTCCGTTTATACAGATTCTTTGCCGGGCTGGTCGGATTCTGGAACCCGACGACATGCAGATACCTCCAGAGGCATTTTGTCAGAAGCATGGACACCCTCCACAGCTGATCGTTCATAAGGTCCCCCTGATGCCCGTGCACAACGAGGATCTCCTGCTGCGAGGTTTTATCCTTCAGCAGCAGCGATTCGCAGGGAACGATTCCGTTAAACAGCTCGTGCGTGTCCTGACTGAATTCGTCATAATAGGCGTAATAGTTTTTTTTGACATACGAATCGGACCGCAGATAGATATTGTGATTGCCATAGAGAAGCACAAACCGATTCTCATCAAAAAATCTCTTGATCGCCAGAAAGATATCGGAATGCGCCAGCCGGATCGCCTTGAAATCCGAATATTCCCAAAGATCGTCCCCGTCTCCGACTTCGACATATTCGTAGCCGTTGTTATAATAATGGTTCAGCGCATGCAGCAGCACGATCTGATTTCTGGTGAACTGGTCGGAGGCGCTGTCGTCGCCCCGGTGAGAATCACTGAAAAAGATATATTTCGAGTTCTCGTCGAAATACTCGATTTTCGCATTTTTATACGCTGAAAGCAGCCTTATATCGGTAAACACAGAATCACTTCCTGCCATTAATATGATAAAAATCAGCGGGAATATTCAACGTGTCCGCCTGACTTCAATATTCCAAACGGGATTTGATAAAAAGCCGAAATCAATTTGCAGGGATGCGGTTTGCGCCTGCTTTCCTGCGGCAGCCTTGCAGCGGCAGAACGGCAAACGGACAGGGGTTTTTCGTTCATCCGCGCCTTCGCTTTGACGGTCCGTTTACTTCACCGGCAGCCGGCGGAACGGCAGGCAGCATCAAACAGCTCCATTTCATTCCATTTCTATAATCTCTCCGGGACGGTCGAGGGTATAGCCGCCCATGGAGAGCATCTTTTCTCTGAAAGCGCCGCTTTTGAGCGTGGCTATCAGCTGGCGCACCATGGGCGTGTCCCACGCGATGTCCGGGATAAGCAGGTCATATTCCTCAATGCAGATCGGCAGGAAGTCCAGCCCGTAGATCTGCGCCGCCGAGAAAATACCCATGCCGGCGTCGGCGGAGTCGCAGGCTATCTGCGCCGCGACGGAGGTATGCGTCAGCTCCTCCCGCTCATAGCCATAGATCCGGCTCGCGTCAAGCCGATCCTTCCGGCATAGATAATCCATCAGGATGCGGGTACCCGAGCCTTTCTGCCGGTTCACGTAGCGAACGCCGTCCATCGCGATGTCGGCAAAGCGCTTGATGCCCAGCGGGTTGCCTTTCTGCAGCATAAGGCCCTGCTGGCGGCCGACGCAGCGGACGAGCTTCACGCCGCCTCCTGGAAAGTATTTTTTTATATAGGACTTATTGTATTCGCCGCTGTCGGCATCCAGCAGATGGCAGCCCGCCGCGTGCGCCTCTCCCCGGCGGATCGCCATGACGCCGCCCATCGAGCCCACATGGGTGGAGCTCATGTAGACCCTGTGGTTCTCCCGGTGCATCATGTCGGCCAGCTCATCCAGCAGCGGGTCATGGCTGCCGATGACGACGAGCGTATTTTGCAGCTTCTCCTCACTGCTCATCAGCCGCACGTCTACCGTCTCTCCGGCCTCATATCCCTCGGTGCCCTGCGGGATCTCCAGAATACCGTCGGCTTTCATGAAGGAGGTCACCACGCCGCTGCCCCGGCTGAGGGGGGAGGCGGTCAGCCTGTCGCCGACATAGCCCATGCGGACCCGGACGAATTCCTGGTACTTGAGCCCCGATACCACAGCGTGGGTCAGGACGGCCTGGGCGTAACGCTTTGTGTCGCCGCCGCTTTCCAGCCAGAAATCAAGAAGCGGCCGCAGCAGCTCCTCGATAACGAGGATGCCGGATACCGGATATCCGGGCACGCCAAGCACGGGCCTGGAGCCGCAGCAGCCGAGAATCGCGGGTTTGCCGGGCTTCATGGCTATGCCGTGGTACAGCACCTCGCCAAGCTGCCGGATGACCTCGGCGGAAAAATCCTCGCGCCCCGCGGAGGAGCCCGCGTTGAGCAGGACCATGTCGCACTCCCCGCAGGCCCTTCCGACGGCGGCTCTGATCTCGTCAAACCTGTCCGGGACGATGGGGTAGGTCACAGGCGCGGCGCCCCACTCCCGGAGCATGGCGGAGAAGATGGCGGAATTGAATTCCAGAATATCCCCGGGTTTGGGGTCGGTACACGGCGGGACGATCTCGTCTCCCGTGGGGATGATGCCGACGACCGGCTTTTTGATCACTTCGATCTCCAGCACGCCGCCCGCTATCATCGCGCCGATGGATACGGGCGTGACCTTCATCCCGGATGCGAGGATCATCTCCCCGGCGCAGATATCCTCGCCGATCTGGCGGATATGCTGCCACGGCGCCGCCGCGCCGCGGATGGTGATGCCGCCGCCGTCCTTGCGGACGATGTCCTCCACCATAATGACGGCGTCGCAGCCCTCCGGCACGGGGTCCCCGGTGTCCACCACCGTAAACCTGTCCGGGGAGAGCGTGATGGGGGTAGTCTCCGTCGCGCCGAAGCTGTCCGCGGCATGCAGCGCGACGCCGTCCATCGCGCTGGCCGCGTAATGCGGCGCGCAGATATGGGCATAGACCGCCCCCGCGGTCACGCGCCCGCAGGCGCTGTCCACGGGAATCCTCTCGGTCTTCGCCCGGAAGCCCCTGCCCTTCAGGAACTCCAGATAATCTTCTCTCGCTTTTTTCAGCGGCACGTTTGTCAGATATTCAAAAGCCATCTTTTTAATCCCCCCTGCAGACAGTCACTTGTATTTCAGCGCCCTGCGGCAGTCCCTCGCAGTCGCGGCCGATGCAGAAGAAGCCGTCCGAGCCCGCGAGCGTCGTGATAAGCCCGGATTTGCTCCGAATAGGGCGGGCGAGAAGCCGTCCGTTGTTTTCCTCAAGCTTAACGCAGGTATACTGGGCCCTGCCGTGGTTTGCGCCCACGCTCTCCGTGAGCCTGGCCGCGACCGTATACCGGGGCATCTCGCGCCCCTCCAGTCTGCCGAGCAGCGGAAGCACAAAGAGCTTTGCCACGAAATACGCCGCCACCGGGTGGCCCGGCAACCCTACCAGCGGTATTTCGCCCGCTTTTCCCAGGATGGCGGGTTTTCCGGGTTTCATGGCGATCCCGTGCAGAAGCAGCTCGCCCATGGACTCGATGATGCGGCAGGCGGCGTCCTTCACGCCTGCGCTGCTGCCCCCAGAAAGGAGCACGGCGTCGTTTTCGGCGGCCGCCCTCCGCACGGCGTCGGACAGCTCCGCCTCGTCGTCCCTGACGATGCCGTAGGCTGTGACTTCCGTGCCAAAGGCGCGGAGCATGGCGCCCAGCAGGGGGGCGTTCACGTCTCTCACCTGCCCCGGGCCGGGGATCGCGTCCGGCGGCACCAGCTCATCCCCGGTGGAGACAAGTCCCACCCGCAGCTTTTTCACTACCGGCACGCGGGTACGGCCTATGGCCGCCAGCGCGCCGATATCCTGCGAGGACAGCAGCCGCCCCCGGTTCAGTACGGTTTTTCCGGGAAAGACATCGTCGCCGCGAAAAATCATATTCTGTCCGGGCGCCGCGGCCTTGCCGATGCCGATGGTGCCGTCGCCGTAGTTTTCCGTATATTCGATCATCACGGCGCAGTCCGCGCCCTTCGGGATCTCCCCGCCGGTGGGAACCGCGCAGCAGGCCCCTTCGGGCAGCGCAAAGGCGGCCCCTTTCCCCATAAGCACTTCCCCGCAAAGCGGCAGGATCGCGGGGATGGCGTCGCTGCAGCCAAAGGTGTCGCGGGCGCGGACCGCGTATCCGTCGACGGTGGAGCGGTCAAAGTCAGGGACATATTCACTTGCGCTGATATCCTCGGCCAGCACCCTGCCGACAGCCTCTTCCAGCCCGACCGATTCCGAATGATCCGCGATCGGGGAAAACCTTGTTTCAATCAGCTCGAACACTTCATCCGGCGTTTTAACCTGCAGCATTGATTAAACCTCCGCGATTATTTTCCCGAGATCTTTGTAATTATTGCCTGAAAAATGGGCGATCTCCTTCCGAAAGGATGCGGACGCCATGATCCCAAGCATGGCCTGCACCCCGGGCGTGTCCAGCCGCTCCTTCCTCAGGGCAAGATCATAGCGTTCTTCCAAAAGGGGGACGAACTCCAGCCCGTCTATCTGGCGGGAGACGCGCTCCGTCCCGATACCGATATCCGCCTCCCCCTCGGCGATGGCGGCCGCCATGGTCAGGTGGGAGCGCATGATCCTGTCGTAACCCTGAAGCGAGGAGGCGGGAATCCCCAGCCGTTTCAGCTGCCCGTCAAGCAGGATGCGGGAGCTTGAGCCGGTGCGCCGGTTCAGCACGCTGATATCTCCGCGCTTCAGATCTTCCCAGCCCTTTATGCCTTTCGGATTTCCCTTTTTTACATAAAAGCCCTGAGCCCTGTATGAAATATTAAGAAGCACCGCCGGAATCCCCGGCAGGAGTATTCTGACAAAGGGAGAATTGAACTCCCCTTCATCCGCCGCGTACAAGTGGCATGAAGCCAGATGGACCTTGTCCTCATAAAGCGACAGCAATCCCTCGTAGCTTGAAAGATAGGCCCTGCCCGTGTTGATTCCCTCATAGTACAGATGATTTGCGAGGATGTCCAGCACCACATCCTGCCCGGAAATAACGAGGGAGGGGGCCAGATCGCTTTTGGGGTCAAGCAGGGAGCTGGGGGCCTCTACGCGCCTTACCGGCTGCGTGCTGTGCTCATGGCGGGAGCGGGCGATATAGACATCCACATCCTCCTGGGTAAAGCGCACCTTGCGGCCTATTTTATAGGAATTGATTTCTCCGCGCTTGATGAGATCATAGATCGTGGACTTGCCGACATGGAGGATATCGGCAACCTCCTGTGTCGAAAGCGACTTGTTTTGCACCATATACCGTTCCCTCCATCCGAGCGGCTAATTTTGACTTTACATTTCTATTATACAATTATTGCCCGATTTTCACAAGTAGAGGCAAGCCGTGCCTTTCCTGCCTTTTGTTGGAATCGGTTCTACAGGAGCTTATATCCAAGTTGAGACGGTTTCACTCCATTTCGCGCGGAAATGCTTCTGGCGCCTTGAATTGGGGCGATTTGCAAATATAATCAAACCAGGATTGATCCATAGGTGAGACAGGAAATCACGACGACCATGGAGGTATTTCAATGAGCGGAGCCTATTGCGAAAAGCTGGCGAGGATTAACCTCTCCACCGGCGAGATCAAAGTTGAAAAGCTCGACCTCGCGCTTGCCCACAAATTTATCGGCGGCCGCGGCCTCGGCACCAAAATGCTTTATGATGAGGGTGTGGCGGCTGTCGATCCCCTGTCCCCCGCAAACAAGCTTATCTACATCACCGGCCCCATGACCGGTACGCAGTCCCCTTCCTCCGGCCGTTACATGGTCGTGACCAAGTCCCCGCTTACCGGCATGATCGCCTGCTCCAACTCCGGCGGTATCTGGGGCGCAAAGCTCAAATATGCCGGCTGGGATGCGATCATCGTTGAAGGCGAGGCTCCCGAATGGACCTATCTCACCATTGAGGACGATAAGATCGGGCTGCACAAGGCGGAAGAATATCTGGGCATGATGAGCGAAGAGCTGGACGAGGTCCTGCGCGCGAAGCACGGAGAAGACGCTTCCGTCCTGAATATAGGTCCCGCCGGCGAGAAGAAGGTCCTGCTTGCGGCCATTTTGAACGACAAGGACAGGGCGGCGGGCCGTTCCGGGGTCGGTGCCGTCATGGGCTCCAAAAAGCTCAAGGCCATCGTTGTCAGGGCCGCCCGCAGGGATTTGGACAACATCGCCGACAGCGAGGCGCTGAAGGCCGCCAATCTGCGCGCGCTCAGGGCCATCGGCGCAAATCCCGTGACCGGCTCCGGTCTGCGTCAGCTGGGTACCGCGGTTCTGGTCAACATCGTGAACAATATCGGCGCGTTTCCCACCAACAACTGGCAGGGCTCCTACGATACCCAGGGCGAGGCCATTTCCGGCGAAACCCTGGCCGAGAAGTATCTGGTGAAGCCCCACGCCTGCCACCGCTGCCCCATCGCCTGCGGCCGTATCGTCAACGTCAACGGTCATGTCTGCGGCGGCCCCGAGTACGAGCCGCTGTGGGCTTACGGCGGCAACTGCGGCAATGATGATCTGAATATTATCGACGAGTGCAACAGGCTGTGCAACGAGTACGGTCTGGACGCCATTTCCACGCCCTGCACCATCGCGGCAGCCATGGAGCTCTACCAGCGCGGCTACATCAGGGAGGAAGAATGCGGCGGCGTTCCCCTTGTGTGGGGCAGCACCAGGGCTCTGGTGGAGTGGACCCGGCGCATGGGCGATCCCGAATCCGACCTGGCCTGGCTCATGTCCTCCGGCTCCGCGCGTCTCTGCGAGCATTACGGCCACCCTGAATTCTCCATGAGCGTCAAGAAGCAGGAAATGCCCGCGTACGATGCCCGCGCCATTCAGGGGATCGGCATCACCTATGCCACCTCCAACCGCGGAGGCTGCCATGTCCGCGGCTATATGATAAGCCCGGAGGTTCTGGGCCTGCCCCAGCAGCTTGACCGCACGGCGATTGACGGCAAGGCCGCGTGGGCAAAGATCTTTCAGGATCTGACCGCCGTTATCGACTCCATGGGCAACTGCCTCTTCACGTCCTTCGCTCTGGGCGCTCAGGAATACACCGACCTTCTCAATGCGGCTACCGGCACCCATCACACCGCCGAGGAAGTTCTGCAGATTGGAGACCGCATTTACAACATCGAGCGCATGTTCAATAAGGCGGCCGGCATGAAGCCTGAGGAGGACCGCCTGCCCAGGCGCCTGATGACGGAACCCGTGGCGGACGGTCCTTCCGAAGGCATGCTCTCGAAGATCGAAATTACGCTGCCAATGTATTATGAGGCCCGCGGCTGGGTCAACGCCTTTCCCACGGACGAGACGCTGAAGAAGCTCGGTCTTGACGAGTGCGTCGGCAAGTGAGTATAATAAAACAAATTGGTAGATGAGGGGCTGTCCAAGCCCCTCATCCGCATAAATGATCGGGGGGATTCCATGATCGAGGTCAGAGTTTTCGCAACGCTCCGGCAGGGGCGGGAAAAGATCACCCTGCTTCCCGCCGGGGGATTCCCCACCGCCGCGGATGTTTTGCGGCAGTTGGGCATCCCGGCGGAGGCGGTCTCCATCCTCCTTATCAACGGCTTCCACAGCAAGCCGGAGAACCCGGTGAAAGACGGGGATATCCTTGCGTTATTTCCCCCTGTGGGAGGCGGTTAAGCCATGGACGAGCGGTATATACGGAACCTGGGTGCCCTGACCGAAGAAGAATGCCTGCGCCTGAGAGGGAAAAAGGTTTTTGTCGCCGGCTGCGGCGGCCTGGGCGGGCACCTTACGGAAATGCTTCTGAGACTTGGCGTCGGGGCGATTGTCGTCGCGGACGGCGACGTATTCGAAGCGTCCAACCTGAACCGCCAGCTTCTCTCCGAGCCCGCGCTGCTGGGCGTCAGCAAGGCGGAGGCCGCGGCGCGCCGCGCGGAGAGGGTCAACAGCGACGTTGCCTTCACCGCGATCAAGGTCTTTCTCGATGAAAACAACGTAGGCGGGGCCATCCGGGGCTGCGACGCCGTGATGGACGCGCTGGACAGCATCCCCGCCCGCAAGCTGCTGGCGGAGGCGTGCGGCAGGGCGGGAATTCCCCTGATTCACGGCGCGATCTGCGGATGGGTGGCGCAGGCCGGTATCTCCATGCCGGGCGACGGCCTGATGGAAACGCTGTATCCGGCGGGCGCTTCGGTTTCGGACAAAAGCTCTCTCGCCATGACGCCCGCCCTGTGCGCCGCCATGCAGACCGCCCTGTGCATCAGGCTTCTGACGGGCAGACCGGTTGAGACGGGGACGCTGTACTATTTCGACCTGTTAAATATGGAGTTCGAGCAGCTTTTTTCGCCCGTCCTCTGATCCGGCGAAATCCGGGGAGCGCGCGGGCCCGGAGAAACTCCTGCGAACGTTCATAAGGCAGATTCCGAAGAATTCATACGGCATAGGAGGAGTACAAGCCATGAGCGCAGTGATCGAAACCCGGAAGCTGACGAAATTTTACGGCGGGGCAAGAGGCATCATCGACGTTGACCTGACCGTAAACGAGGGTGAAATTGTAGGCTTTATCGGCCCCAATGGCGCCGGAAAATCCACCACGATCCGTACGCTGCTGTCGCTCATCTATAAAACCAGCGGCGAAGCGAGGATCTTTGGCCTTGACTGCCACGCCAACCGCGTGAAGATCTTGCAGGACGTGGGCTATCTGCCGTCGGAGGTTTTTTACTATGATAATATGCGGGCCATCGATCTGCTGAAGTACTCGGCCAGCTTTTATAAAAAGGACTGCGCCGCGCGCATGAAGGCGCTTTCAGACGCGCTGGAGCTGGATCTTACCAAAAAGATCGAGGACATGAGCCTTGGCAACAAGAAAAAGGTCGGCATCGTGCAGGGGCTGATGCACAGCCCGAAGCTGATCATTCTCGACGAACCGACCAGCGGCCTCGACCCGCTGATGCAGCGCACCTTCTTCAACCTGGTGAAAGCGGAAAACGAGCGCGGCGCGGCGGTGCTGTTTTCCTCTCATATTCTCAGCGAGGTGCAGAACCTCTGCGGCCGGGTCGTCATCATCAAGGAGGGCCGCATCATCAGCACGCAGAAAATCAGCGAGCTCCGGGAAAACGCCTGCAAGCGGGTGCGGTTTTCCGCGGCGGAGCCCATCGCCCCATTCGCGGCGGAGGGGGCCACGGACATCACGGCCGAGGGCGGCACGGTGAGCTTTCTGTTCCGCGGCGACTGCAATCGCCTGCTGGCCGAGCTTGCCAAACGGCAGCTCCGCGATATCGATATTTCGGAGCCGACGCTGGAAGAGATCTTTCTTTATTACTACAATTGAGGGGGCTGCCTATGAACGTGTGCCTGTTTGAGCTGAAGGCGCAGGGAAAAGGCGCCGTCCTGTGGGCGGCCTCCCTCGTTGGCGTTTTGCTGGCCTTTCTGCTTGGAACCTACCCGCTCTTCCAGGAAGACACGCAGGACATTTTGCGGATGCTCAGCGGATTTCCGCCGCAGTTTGCCGCGGCGTTCGGCATGGACGTGTCTTCGCTGTTCTCGCTCGGAGGGTTCTATGGCTTTGCCTTCAGCTATATCGGTCTGATCGGCGCGATCATGGCGGCAGCCGTCGCGCTGGCCTCTTTTTCCCGCGAGAAACGGGCCAGATGCACGGATTTCCTGCTGACGAAGCCCATCCGCCGCCGGAAGATTTTTGCGGCGAAGCTTGCGGCGGGCGCGGTGATTCTGCTGGCGGCAAACGCGCTTTACGCCGCCTGCTGCATTCCGATCCTGCGCCACGGCGGCGTCCCGGGAGACAAGGCGGCGCTGGCCTGCCTGTCCCTGCTGCTGACACAGGCGGTGTTCTACGCGATGGCGGTGCTGTTCGCGACATGCAGCCGCAGGGTGCGCTCCGTCTCGGGCACGGCGATAGGCTTCGGCTTCGCGGGCTTCATCCTCTCCGCGCTTGTCGGCATCCTTAAGGAGGACGCCGTGCGGTTCGCCGCGCCGCTCAAATACTTTGACCCCGCCGATGTCTTTGCCGCCGGCGGCTATGGCGCGCCGTACGCGGCGACAGGCGCGGCGATCATCCTTGCCTGTCTGCTGCTCTCCGCCGTTCTGTTCTGCCGAAAAGACGCGCGCGCGGTATAAGGGGTGTGAAATGAACATTTTTCTCAGAGAGCTGAAAGCGAGCCGCAAGGCGTTCCTTTTCTGGACCCTGGGCCTGTTCTTTCTGGTATTTGCCGGCATGACAAAATACACCGGCGTCGCCATGGACGGCGCTTCCCTCAACCAACTGCTGGCACGCTTCCCCCGCGTTGTGCTTGCCGTCCTGGGCATTTCCGGCGTGGATGTGGAGACACCCGGCGGCTATTATGCCGTTCTCGCCTTTTACGCGGTGATCTGCGCCTCCCTCTATGGCGCTTCACTGGGCGCGGGCGCCGTGAACCGTGAGGCGGTGGACAAAACCTATGAATTTTTGTTTACCCGGCCGCGTTCCCGCGCCGCGATCCTGTCCATGAAGCTGGCGGCGGGAGTTGTCTTCTTGCTGTTGTTTTCCGTATTGAACTATCTTTTTTCCGTCGCGGCCATCGCGGTTTTGAAGCTCGACGCCGATATCGGCCGCGCCGTAGCGCTGTTCAGCCTTTCCATTTTTCTGGTGGGGCTTTTCTTCTTCTCCCTCTCCGCCTGCCTCTGCGCCGCGGCGCGCCGGCCGGAAAAGGGCGCGCTGTACGGCAATCTCTGCTTTCTGGCAGCCTTCCTCGCCGGCGTGGTCTGCGATATGCTGGATACGCCCGGCGCGCTGCGCCTTCTCTCTCCCTTAAAGTACTTTCTCCCGTCCGATCTGCTGGCCGGCAAGCTGGATTTTGCCTATCTTCTCCTCATCCTGGGGGCCTCCGCCGCGCTGCTTGCCGCAGCATTCCGGCGCTTCGGCAAAAAAGATCTGAATGCCGTCTCGTAAAGCGGCGGCCCGGTGCATCCTGTCAGCCGGCACGGCAAAAGGCGGCGCTTTTCAATAACGCCGAATTTTTTGCGAAACCGTGTCTTCGCAAAAAACGTCGCTCCGCTCCCCAACCCCTTGTACAGCAAGGGGTTGGGGCTATTTATCCAAATTGAGGCGGGGCTCCGCCTGCCTTCGGGCAGGCCCGGGTCGCGGCTCTGGAGCGCCCCCGGCGCTCCATTCACTGCCGCTCCCCATTTGGGCACCGTATCGCCCAAATGCCCCTCACACTCCCCCCGCATCATCCCCCAAATCCGTTCCTTTTTTAGTTCTTTGACAGGCTGAAAAGGCGGCGCTTTTTTGAAAGCGCCGCCTTTTGCCGCAAACAAGCAGACCCTTGGATTGCCAATGCCGGCGACCCCGAAAAATCAGCCCCCCGTCTTCTCCTTTGGCTTCACAAAGCCCGGTATCTGCGCCAGGATCACCGCGCCGAACACCAGCGCGCAGCCCAGCAGCTCCACGCCGCTCAGCCGCTCGCCCAGAATGGCCCACCCGGCCAGCGCGGCCACCACGGATTCCAAGCTCATCACGATGGACGCCACGGCGGGCTCGGTGTCCTTCTGTCCCACCATCTGCAGGGTGTAGCCCACGCCGCCGGAGAAAATCCCCACATAGCAGATAGGCAGCCACGCCGCCAGCAGCGCGGCGGCGCTGACAGTCTCAAAGAGCAGCGCGCCCGCCAGCGACAGCACGCCGCACACCAGAAACTGCAGGCAGGACACCTTGATGCTGTCCAGCCGGGCATAGCGGTCCACGATCAGGATATACCCCGCGAAGGCCGCGGCACAGCCCAGCTCCAGCGCGTCGCCCAGGTAGACGCCGGAAAAGCCGTCGCCCAGACACAGCAGATACATTCCGCCCAGACACCCCGCCGCGGCCAGCAGCACGGGCCCGCGCAGCTTTTTCCCGAACAGCGGCGCGGAGAGCGCCACCATGACCACATAGGTGGCGGTGAGAAAGCCCGACCGCCCCGAGGCCGCGGCCTCCGCCGGATAGGTCCCGATGCCGAACTGCTGCAGATTCACCGCCGCGAACAGGGCCAGCCCGCACAGCATGCCGCCCCGCAGGGTCTCTTTCTTCTCACCCGCCCCCGCGGGCGCCGCCGGGCGCAGCCGACCCCGCGCGCCGATGACCGCCAGCAAAAACAGTGCCGCCAGCAGCGAGCGCGCGGCGTTGAAGGTGAACGCCCCGATACTGCCCGCCGCGCTGGTCTGGGCCACGAAGGCCAGTCCCCAGACCAATGCCGCCAACAGCAGCAGCAGCGGCCCCCTGTATTTTTTCATACGCACAACCTCTGATTGAAAAAACCGTATGCAGGAAAGTTCCTGCATACGGCGGATCAATTACCCGTTTACTTCAGTACCGTACCATACTTTTGCAAAAAGCGCAAGAGGCGCGGCCCGCGGCGGGAAACTTTTTTACGCCTTGACGGACTCGTATTCCTCCACGATCTCCTTTTCGGGCGCGGGCGTGAGCAGGCTGACCGCCACGATGAAGATCCCGGACACCAAAAACGCGGGCAGCAGCTCATAGATGTTCCACCCGCCGCCCAGCGGGCGGACGAGGTACTTCCAGATGAACACCATGGCGCCGCCGGAGATCATGCCGGCCAGCGCGCCGTAACGGTTGGAGCGCTTCCAGAACAGGCTGGCCAGCATCACGGGGCCGAAGGCCGCGCCGAAGCCGGCCCAGGCGAAGGACACGATGGCGAACACGGAGCTGTTGGGGTCCCTTGCCAGGACCACGCCCAGCACGGCCACCAGCACCACGGTGCAGCGGGCCACGGCCATGTTCTTCTTGTCGGACATCTTCACGCCGAACACGTCGATCAGGATATTCTGGGTGATGCCGGAGGCGGCGGCCAGCAGCTGGGCGTCCGCCGTGGACATGGTGGAGGCGAGGATGCCGGCGAGAATGACGCCCGCCAGCAGCGCCGGCACCACGCCGTGGGTACTCAGCAGGCCCGCGATCTTCACGATGACGGCCTCGGCGGCGGAGCCGGAAGGGAAGGTGTCGATGACGCCGACCTTGGACATGGCGTAGCCCACGATGCCGATGGTGACGGCCACGGCCATGGAGATGACCACCCAGGTGGTGCCGATGCGGCGGGAGATTTTCAGCTTGTTTTCATCCTCGGCCGCCATGAAGTGCAGCAGGATGTGGGGCATACCGAAGTAGCCCAGGCCCCAGGCCAGCGTGGAGCAGATGGTGATGAACCCGTAGTTCGACGCCTCCCCGGTGGCCACGTTGCCCAGGCTGTGCAGGCTGAAATAGCCCGCCACGCCCTTGGCGTTGGCCACCACGGCGTCCCAGCCGCCGGCGGTGGCGATGCCGAACCACAGCACGATCACCAGCGCCAGGGTCATGACGATGCTCTGCACCAGGCTGGTGACGGAGGCGGCCATGAAACCGCCCATGGCGCAGTAGGCCACGATGACGAAGGCGCTGATGAGCATGGCGGTCATGTAATTGACGGAAAACAGATTGGTGAACAGCTTGCCGCAGGCGGCAAAGCCGGAGGCGGTGTAGGGGATGAAGAACACGATGACCACGATGGCGGCGATCCCCTCGATGAGCTTGGGGTCGTGATAGCGCTTGGCAAAGAAGTCGGGAATGGTGATGGCGTCAATGCGGGAGGAGTACAGCCGCAGGCGCTTGGCCACGAACAGCCAGTTGAGATAAGTACCCACGGCCAGACCGATGGCCGTCCAGGTGGCGTCGGCCAGGCCGGTGAAATAGGCCACGCCCGGCAGGCCCATCAGCAGCCAGCCCGACATATCCGACGCCTCGGTGCTCATGGCGGTAACGACGGGGCCCAGCCTGCGCCCGCCCAGATAGAAGTCGCCGGAGGAATTGTTCCCCTTGGAATAGACGCCGCCGATCACCAGCATACCCACCAGGTACACCAAGATGGCGATAAGGATGTACACAGTTGCAGACATATTCTTTTTTCTCCTGACACACACTTTTTTCGATAACAAAGGGATTATACCGATTTCGCGGCCGCCCCGCAAGGACGAAAGACCGCATTTCGGCTTGAAATTCCGAAAAAACGGGGTATAGTAGTACCATCCCTTGTGTATCTCATAATAAGATGAATTTTTTTCATAATAGGCGGTAAATCATCATGTCCGTATCAAAATACGAGGCCTTTGCCCGGGTGGTGGAGCTGGGCAGTCTGACCAGGGCGGCGGAGTCGCTGGGCTGCACCCAGTCGGCGGTGAGCCACACCATCAGCGCGCTGGAGGCGGAGCTGGGTTTTCCGGTACTGACCCGCTCCCGGGCGGGCGTCAAGCTCACGGGCGACGGGGAACGGGTGCTGCCGGCGGTGCGGGGCGTCCTCAACAGTCAGGAGCGGCTCAGCCAGATCGCCTCGGCCATCCGGGGGCTGGATTCCGGCACGGTGCGCATCGGCAGCTTCACCTCCGTGGCCGTCCACTGGCTGCCCGGCATCATCAAGGCTTTCCAGCGGGACTATCCCAACGTGGACATCAAGCTTCTCAACGGCGACTATTACGACGTGGAGCAGTGGCTCTCCGACGGCAGCATCGACATCGGCTTCGTCAACGTCCCCTGCAGGGCGGACTGCTTCTGTCAGGCGCTGATGGAGGACCCCCTGCTGGCCATCCTGCCCCGGGATCACAAGTTTGCCTCCTACCCGAAATTTCCGCTGCGGGAGTGTGAAACGGAGCCCTTCATCACCCTGCTGGAGAGCTCCAACCACGACGCCCGCAAAGCGCTGGACGCGGCGGGCGTGAAGCCGAACATCAAATACTCCACCAAAGACGACTATGCCATCATCGCCATGGTGGAGCAGGGGCTGGGCATCAGCATCATGCCCCAGCTGCTGCTGAAGGGGCGGCACGACAATATCAAGGTGCTGGAGCTGGTGCCCCCGGCCAGCCGCACCATCGGTCTGGCCATCCCGGACGCCAGCCGCGACAGCCCCGCCACAAAACGATTCGCGGAATATATCCTGACGTGGCTGAGGGAGTCGGCGTAAGCCGGATCCCGCAGCGCACCCCCAAAAAAATTAATGTTTATCGTTAATTAATTATTGACATTCGTTGCCTGATGCGCTATTCTTATGCCAACGACGATGCCAACGACCATAAGGAGGCGCTGTTATGGAACTCTTACAGAACAAGCTGAAAAAAACCAGCCGGGTCTATTCCGTCGCGCTGCTGATTTTCGCGCTCTATTACGTCTATGCCGCATTAAGCAGCATCAATGCCCTGGTCTGGCTGTTCTCCGACCCGGCCAACGCCTTGATGCGCTTGGGGTTGCCCATTGCCGGGATTGAGAATCCGCCCCTCGGCTGGTGGAAATGGCTGTTCTTTATCCAGCTTCTGAGCCTTGCGGTCTACGCGGCGACGCAGTTTGCAGGCTTTTCCGCATTCCGCGGCATTGCGAACACAGGCGAACCTTTTTCCCCGCCCATTGTGCGAAAGCTGAAAATAATGGTCTGGCTGATGGTGGCAAATATTCCGCTTCATGCGGTCTGCGGGTATATGGCTGCCTCGGTGTCCCCCACGCTCATGGGCAACAGCCGCATTACAGCCATCAGTGCCACGGCCAGCGGTGTTATGGATGTGCTTACATTTTTTGCGCTGGTGTCCATCTTCCAATACGGTGCGAGATTGCAGCAGCTCTCGGACGAGACGCTTTGAGGTGACGCGATGCCGATTATACTCAGACTCGACCGCGTGATGGCGGATCGGAAGATGTCCCTGAAAGAACTTTCCGAGCGGGTGGGCGTTGCAAACGTGAACCTCTCGAAGCTCAAAACCGGCAAGGTCAGCGCCATCCGGTTTTCCACGCTGGAGGCCATTTGCGAGGCGCTGCAATGCCAGCCGGGCGACATTCTGGAATACGCTGCAGATAAAACAGATAAAAAAGATTCGTAAAAGAGAGCCGGGAGGCCGTTCAAAAGAACCGCCTCCCGGCTTGATTTCCTTAATTCAACCCTGCATCGCGGCGGTCAGGCGATCCAGCGCCGCGAACAATACCGACACGAAAGGCGCAAAGATGATGGCCGGGAGCATATCGGCGACCTTGATCTTTGTGACCCCAAGGATGTTAAAGCCCAGCGCCAGGATCATCAGCGACCCGGCGGCGGACATTTCCGCAATCATGGTCTCCGTCAGTACCGGGGCGAGGACGCCGCCCAGAAGGGTCACGGCACCCTCGAAAACAAACACGCACACCGCCGAAAGCGGCACCCCGGCGCCGAGGCTGACCGCCAGCATCAGGGACGCGATTAAATCCATGACGCTTTTGGTATAAAGCAGGGTGCAGTCTCCGGTGGTACCGGCCTTGATGGAGCCCACAACGGCCATGGCGCCCACGCACATCATCAGCGTCGCCGTGACGAAGCTTTGAGCCAGGCCGCCGGAAGTGCCGTTCCCGGAAAATCGGGCCTCTACTTTTTTGCCGAGCTTATCGATCCGGCCGTCGATATTAATGACGGTGCCTGCGAGGGTGCCGAACACGATGGACACAAGCAGTACCAGCACGTTTTTTCCGCCCAGCACGCCCATCCCGCCCACGCACAGCGTGAAGAGGCCGAGCGCGGTCATGACGGCGGCGGAAAATCGCTCCGGGATTCCCTTCTTGCACAGCAGCCCTATGCAGCCGCCCACGATCACAGCCAGCGTGTTCACCAGAACGCCCAACATAAAATCACCTCATCCTTGTTTATAGAAAAGCCGGTCCCGGACGGGACCGGCTTGAATCTATCTTAACTACGCTGAAAACCGCTTGTGCAATCAGAAGTCCGCGTTGCCCACCGTGCGGGGGTGCAGCTCCACGTCGCGGATGTTGCTCACGCCGGTGAGATACATCACCATGCGCTCGAAGCCCAGCCCGAAGCCCGCGTGGCGGCAGCTGCCGTAGCGCCGCAGATCCAGGTACCACCAGTAGTCCTCCCTGCGCATACCCAGCTCGTCGATCCGCGCCTCCAGCACGTCCAGCCGCTCCTCGCGCTGGGACCCGCCGATGATCTCCCCGATACCGGGGACGAGGCAGTCCGCCGCCGCGACGGTCTTTCCGTCGTCGTTGAGGCGCATATAGAAGGCCTTGATCTCCTTGGGGTAGTCGGTGACGAACAGCGGGCGCTTATAGACCTCCTCGGTGAGGTAACGCTCGTGCTCGGTCTGCAGGTCGATGCCCCAGGAAACGGGATAGTCGAACTTGTGGCCGGACTTGACGAGGATATCCACAGCCTCGGTATAGGTGACCCGGCCAAACTCGCTGGAAGCGACGTTCCGCAGGCGCTCGAGGAGGCCCTTATCCACAAAAGTGTTGAAGAATTCCATCTCCTGCGGGCATTTTTCCAGCACGGCATTGATGATGTATTTCACCATGGCCTCCATGCACTCCAGATCGCCCTCCAGATCGCAGAAGGCCATCTCCGGCTCGATCATCCAAAACTCGGCGGCGTGGCGCGCGGTGTTGGAATTCTCGGCGCGGAAGGTGGGGCCGAAGGTATAGACGTCGCCGAAGGCCATGGCAAAGTTCTCGGCGTTGAGCTGGCCGGAGACGGTAAGGTTCGTGGCCTTGCCGAAGAAGTCCTGGGAATAGTCCACCCTGCCGGCGGGGGTGCGGGGCGGATTTTCGGGGTCCAGGGTGGTCACGCGGAACATCTCGCCGGCGCCCTCGCAGTCGGAGCCGGTGATGATGGGGGTCTGCACATAAACGAAGCCCTGCTTCTGGAAAAACTCGTGCACGGCCGCGGCGGCCACGCTGCGGACCCGGAAAGCGGCGGAAAACAGGTTGGTGCGGGGGCGCAGATGCTGGATGGTGCGCAGATATTCCAGACTGTGCCGCTTTTTCTGCAGGGGGTAGTCGGGGGTGGAGGCCCCCTCCACCACGATACCGTCGGCCTTCAGCTCAAAGGGCTGGGGGGCGTCGGGGGTCACCGCCAGCGTGCCATGGCACAGCAGGGCCGCGCCCACGTTCTGGCGGGCGATCTCGTCGTAATTGCTCAGCAGATTCCGATCCATGACGACCTGCAGGGATTTGAAGCAGGAGCCGTCGTTGAGTTCGATGAATCCGAAGTTTTTCATGTCGCGGATGGTGCGCGCCCAGCCGCAGACCGTCATGCCCTGGCCCTCAAAGGTCTCCGGCGCGGCGTAAAGCTGCGCGATCCTGGTTCTGTTCATAGTGCCACTCCCAATCAAAATCAGATGATAACGGATTGATTATACCCAAATGCGCCGCGTTTTTCAAGAGCTTTCACGCCGGCCGAAAAAACGGGCGTCCCCTTTTGGGACGCCCGAAGGCTTCTCACACGGCCAGCGGCGGTTCGGCCTTTTGCCGCTTGCTGAGACTGTATTCCAGCACCATCATGCCGGACACCAGCACCAGACCGATCACATCCGTGACCGTGCCGGGGATCAGCAGCGTCAGACCGCCCGCGGCGAACACCAGCCGCCCGACCCAGCTGACGGTTCTGAACACATGGCCGTTCAGCGCCGCGGCGATGCCGAAGATGCCCAGCAGCGATGTGACAATGACCTGAATCGCCGCCCAAACACCCTCATTCATGAGCAGCATGGAGGGATTCATGGCGAAGATGTAAGGCACCACGAAAGCCGCGATGGCCAGCTTTGTGGCGTTGATCCCCGTTTTCATAGGGTCGGATTTCGCGATGGCGGAGCCGGCGTAGGCGGCCAGCGCCACCGGCGGGGTGATGTCGGCCACGATGCCGAAATAGAACACGAAGAAGTGCGCCGCCACCTTGGGGATGCCCAGCGTAATCAGAATCGGCGCGCAGGTGGAGGCCATGATGCAGTAGTTGGCGGTGGTGGGCACGCCCATGCCCAGCACGATGCAGCACAGCATGGTGAGAAACAGGGCAATGAACAGCGCCATATCGGGATTCGGAATGGACTTGCTCACGGCGACGATGGCGCCGATAAGCTTGGAGGCCAGACCCGTGACGGTGATGCAGCCCGCGATCATGCCCGCCATGGCGCAGGCCACGGCCACGGTGATGCAGCCCCGGCCGCCGGCCTCCAGGGAATTGAAGATCATGGAGCCGGTCTTTTTCAGGGTGTTCACGGCGACAGAGCCGGGCTTGCCCTCGGCCCGGGTATCCCGGACGGTGCCGGGCAGCGACACCACGATGGCGATGAGGATGGCGATGGAAGCCGAGAACTGCAGGGAGCGGATGTTGGCCGTCACCAGCCATACCAGGATCACCAGCGGCAGCAGCAGGTATACGGAGCGCTGCAGCTTCCAGAAATTGGGCAGCTCGCTGCGGGGGATGCCCTTCAGTCCCAGCTTTTTCGCCTCCAGGTGCACGGCGATGAAAATGCCGGTGAAGTACAGGATGGCGGGCAGGATGGCCCACAGCGTCACCTGGCCGTAGGGCACGTCCAGATATTCCGCCATGAGGAAGGCGGCGGCGCCCATGATGGGGGGCATGATCTGGCCGCCGGTGGAGGAGGCGGCCTCCACCGCGCCCGCAAATTCGGGTTTATAGCCGGTGCGCTTCATCATGGGAATGGTGACGGAGCCGGTGGTGACGGTGTTGCCCACGGAGGAGCCGCTGACCATGCCGCACAGGGCGGAGGAGATGACGGCCACCTTGGCCGGGCCGCCGCTGGCGGAGCCCACCAGGGAGTTGGCCAGGTCGATGAACAGGTTGGAAATGCCGGTGCGCTCCAGAAACGCGCCGAAGATGATGAACACGGCGATGAATTTGGCGCACACGTTCACCGGCGTGGACATCAGGCCCGAGGTGCCGTAGAACATGGTATAGATCACGCGGCACAGCACCTTCAGGAAGGGCTGCCCGCCGGCGGTCATGCTCCAGAAGGTATAGATCAGCAGCGCACCCACCACGCACAGGATGGGCAGGCCCACACAGCGGCGGCAAAGCTCCGCCACGCACAGGATGCCGATAATGCCCAGCGCCAGATAGAACACCACGGCCGGGGAGGACGCCAGCGCGGACGCGCTGGTGATGATCTTCACCAGCCGGGTATAGCTGAAGCAGTAATAGAAGAACGACCCCGCGCCCAGCGCCATCAGCACATAGTCGAACCAGGGCATATAGTTGGGCCGCACATGCTTTTTCCCCGCGGGATACGTGAGATAGCCCATCACGGTGACCAGCCCCAGAAAGGCGGTAAGCCGGATGGGCAGGTCGGCGGTGGAAAACAGCGTGGAGCAGATGCAGTACACGGAGAACGCCGCCAGGATCACGCCCACGGCGAGCTTGGGTGCCCCCTCCCAGATGCGGGTGGCGGACTCCTTGTCGTATTTGCGCATGATGTCCTCGGCGGACGCGGTTTCGTCGGTTGCCGGGATCGCGGCCCCGGTTTTCTTTCTTGCGGACATGGAAGGACCTCCGTTCGTGATAACGGCGCAGGCCGTCTTGACAGGGCCGGTCTCCCCGGCCCTCTCAGCGCGGCAGGCGCGGAGACAGGGCGCGAAGGACTGCGGCGTCCGGAAGGGGCGCCGCAGTCTCGCTTTGTTTTACCGCGCGGCGATCAATAGGTGCCGGCGGGGATGGTGTAGGCGCTGTAGTAGGGCGAGGAAGACAGCAGGCTCTGGACATGGGTGTCGTCCAGGCTCACCAGATACACCGAGCCGGAGGTCGCCAGATCGGTGATGGCCGTGGTGGGCGCGCCGGCCACGATGAAGGCCGCGTCGATCTTGCCGTCCTTCAGGCTGTCGGCGCTGTCGGCGAAGCTCTGGTACACGGGGGTGATGTCCTTCTCGGTCATACCGTAGGCCTGCAGCACGTCGATGGCGTTGAAGTACACGCCGCTGCCGGCTGCGCCGATGGAGACGGTCTTGCCCTTCAGGTCGGCAACGGTCTTGATGTCGGGATTGGTGGTGACGATCTGCACCTGCTCCATGTAGAGGGCGGCCACCACGGAGAAGCCCTTGACGGGGGATGTGAACAGGCGCTCGCCGTTGTAGGCGTAGCTCAGAACGTCGGACTGGGCGAAGGCGATCTGCACGTCGCCGGCGGCCAGGTCCTCGATATTGGCCTTGGAGCCGTCGGAGGTGACGGCGGTAACGGAGACATCGGAATTGCCGGTGACATAGGAGGCCAGCACGCCGCCGAAGGCGTAGTAGGTGCCGGATTCGCCGCCGGTGCCGAACATCAGCGCGGAAGCGGCGCCCGTTCCGGCGCCTTCCTTGACGGAGGCGACTTTCTTTCCCTGCTCCTCAAAATACTTGGCCGCGCCGGGATGGTAGGGCACGGAGGTGATGGAGGAGGCGAAGTCCAGATTCAACTCGGCGCCTTTGCCGTGCTGCTGGGCGATGGTGTCCTTGTTGTCGAAGATGGTTTTTACAAAGGTATAGATCTCATCGGTGGGGACATCGTCCCTGGCGATGATGACCGCGCCCACGGCGACGGTATTGGTGTCGGCGCCCTTGGTCGCGGCGGCGCTGGGCGCGGCGGACGCGGCGGTAGAGGCGGGGGTGCCGCCGCAGGCACACAGCGCCAGGACCATGCACAGTGCAAGAATCAGTGCGAGAATCTTTTTCATTTTGCTTTCCTCCTGTTTTAAATTTGAAAAGGGTTCACTGATAAAAATTCAGCATGCTGGCATTATAACCCAATCGCGCCGCCATTTCAAGGCATAATATGAATTATTACCCGTCGGACACTGCAAATGTTTTATTGAACTAAATTGGCGCCGCCGCCCCGGGCGGTCCGGCTTTTTGACGGATCTCACAATTCCCCGCGCCGGGTTTTGTCCTATTTCTACGATATTTCCCTTGCATTTCCGGGTGGAGGGTGCTATATTGTTTTTATCTCAAAAACAAATGTGTTTTTCACAAGGACAAAATTGGTGCAAGGAGAGAACTGCAATGAAGATCGGATTACTGGGCTGCGGCACCGTCGGCGGCGGCGTGCTGGATATTTCAAGGTCCCTGCCGGGGCTGGAGGTCAAGTATGTCCTCGTGCGCCGGGACCGCCCGGAGCTGGGGGCGCTGGCCGTGACGGACGTGAACGCCATCCTCGCGGACCCCGAGGTGGACACCGTGGTGGAGGTTCTGGGCGGGCTGAGCCCCTCCTTTGAATACGTCTCCGCCGCCATGAAAGCGGGCAAAAACGTGGTCACCGCCAACAAGCATCTGGTGGCCCATCATTATAATGATCTGGTGGCGCTGGCCAGGGCAAACGGCGTGGCCTTCCGCTGCACCCCGGCGGTGGGCGGCGGCATCCCCTGGCTGGTGAATCTGGAGCGGGCGGCCCGGGTCAACCCGGTGAAGGCCTTCTGGGGCATCATGAACGGCACCACCAATTTCATCCTGGACGCCATGCACAAAAACGGCGCGGACTTCTCCGAAGTTCTGGCCGAGGCCCAGAAGCTGGGCTATGCGGAGGCCGACCCCTCCGCCGACATCGACGGGCTGGATATCCAGCGCAAGTGCGTCATCTCCGCCAACGTCTCCTTCGGGATGCTGCTATCGGAGGCGGACGTGCCGGTGCTGGGCATCCGCAACGTCAAGGCGGCGGACATCGCCGCGGCGGAGGCCCACGGCCGCGTCTGCCGCATTCTGGGCACGGGCAGAAAAACCGCCGGCGGCGTGGCCGCCTACGTGGAGCCCGCCTTCGTGGCCGCCGGCTCTCTGGAGGCCGCGGTGGACAAAAACTTCAATATGATCTCCTTCGACACGGAGTACACCGGCCGGGAGAGCTTTTACGGGCAGGGCGCGGGCCGCTACCCCACCGCCTACAACGCGGTGGAGGACTGCCTGGACATCATGGGCGGCGTCAGGGCCTTCTATACCGGCAGCTTCGACCCCGCCGTCCCCGATCCCGCGGGCGACGCGCACCCCTATTACATCCGCTCCTCCGTCCCCTGCCCGCTGCCGGCGGAGACCTGGGGCGAGGGCGCGCTGACCAGGCCCCTGTCGGTCAAGGCCGCCCATGACTGGGCCGCCGGGGCGAAAGAGGCCGACCCCGGGCTTTTCATGGCGGGAGTGATCTGATCTATGCTGAAGGTTGCGAAATTCGGCGGCTCCTCCATGGCGGACGCCGGGCAGTATGCCAAAGTCAAGGCCATTCTCGATTCCGACCCCTCCCGCAGCGTGGTGGTGGTCTCCGCCGCGGGCAAGCGGTTCGAGGGCGACCACAAGATCACCGATCTTCTGTACCTCTGCTATGCCCACATCCAGTACGGCGTGGACTGCGAGGGCGTCTTTTCCATGATCGCCGACCGCTGCCGCGGGATCTGCCGGGACCTGCGTCTGGGCGTGGATATCGAAAACGAGCTGGCCCTGCTCCGGGCGGAGCTGAAGCCGGGCGTCAGTCAGGACTGGCTGGTGTCCCGGGGCGAGTATCTCTCCGCGCTGATGCTGGCGGATTATCTGGACTTTGATTTTCTGGACAGCATACGCTGGCTGAAATTCAGGTTTGACGGCACCGTGGACAAGGAGACCTCCTACGCGGCGCTGGCCGGGCTGGCCTGCGGCCGGAAGGTGGTGATCCCCGGATTCTACGGCGTGCTGCCCGACGGGCACATCCGGGTGATGACCCGCGGCGGCAGCGATATCACCGGCGCGCTGGCGGCGGCGGCGCTGGACGCGGACGTCTATGAGAACTGGACGGACGTCTCCGGCATCCTCATGGCCGACCCCCGCATCGTGGACAATCCGGACACCATCCCCCGCATCACCTATGCCGAGCTGCGGGGCCTGTCCTATATGGGCGCGCAGGTACTGCACGAGGCCTCCATCTTCCCCGTCCGGGAAAAGCACATCCCCCTGAACATCCGCAACACCAACGACCCCGGCCATCCGGGCACCGTCATCATGGAGGATTTTCCCGACGAGCTGCCCGAGGACAGAAAGCGCCTCATCACGGGCATCGCGGGCCGCCGGGATTTCACCATCATCACCGTCGCCAAGACCGGGATGTCCTCCGCCGTGGGTATTCTCAAGCAGATTCTGGAGGTCTTTGAAAAGCACGGCGTGTGCGTGGAATACACCCCCTCCGGCATTGATTCCGTGTCGCTGGTGGTATCCACCGCCAAGACTGCCAACTGCATCTACTCCCTGGTGGGCGACATCCAGAAAGCCGTCCAGCCCGACAGCATCGACCTCACGGACAGAATCTCGGTGGTGGCGGCCGTGGGCCGGAAGATGGCCTATCAGCCCGGCTCCTCCGGCGCGCTGTTCGCCGCGCTGGGCAAAAACGGCATCAACGTGCGCATGATCTCCCAGGGGCCCGAGGAACTGAACATCATTGTCGGCGTCAACAACGACGATTTCGAAAAAACCATCCGCGTGATCTACGACAGCTTTGTCAAATAAGAAATTGAAGGAGCGTACATAAAATGAAAGCATTCAAAGTCGGCGTACTGGGCGCCACGGGCGCCGTGGGCCGGGAAATGATAAAAATACTGGCGGAGCGCGATTTCCCCGTGGCGGAGCTGCACCCGCTGGCCAGCGCCCGTTCCGCGGGCAAGGTCATCCAATTCAAGGGACAGGACGTGGTCCTCGAGGAGGCCCGCGACGAGGCCTTTCAGGGCCTGGATCTTGTATTCGGCGCGGCGGAAAACGACATTGCCGAGCGCTTCGCCCCGGCCATCAAAGCGGCGGGCTGCGTGTTTGTGGACAACTCCAGCGCCTTCCGGCTGGACCCGGACGTGCCGCTGGTGGTGCCGGAGATCAACCCCGGGGACGTGAAAAAGCACCATGGCATCATCGCCAATCCCAACTGCGTCACGGTCATCGCCTGTACGGCCGTCAACGCGCTCAACGCCATCAGCCCCATCCGGTCCATTGTGGCCTCCTCCTATCAGGCCGTGTCCGGCGCGGGTGCCAACGGCCCGAAAGAGCTCATGGCCGAGGTCGCAGCGCTGGCGAAGGGCGAGGACTGCGCCCCCAAGGTGTTCGCCCGGCAGATCGCCTACAACGTCATCCCCCAGATCGGCGGGGCCCAGTACGCAGGATACACCTCCGAGGAGATGAAGCTCCTCAACGAGGGCCGCAAGATCATGCACCTGCCCGATCTGAAGGTGGACTGCACCTGCGTGCGCGTGCCGGTCATCCGCAGCCACAGCGTGTCCATGGTGGTGCGCACGGCGAAGAAAATTTCCGTGGCGGAGGCCCGCAGGGCCATCGCCGCCGCCCCCGGCGTGAAGCTGGTGGACGATCTGGACAGCATGGAATACCCCACCCCGCTGGACACCAGCGACCAGGACCTCGTGTTCGTGGGCCGCATCCGGGAGGATCTGGTCAACGACGACGGGCTGAACCTCTGGTGCTGCGGCGACCAGATCCGCAAGGGCGCCGCCACCAACGCCGTCCAGATCGCGGAGCTGGTCGTCAGGGACCTGTAATCGCCGCGCATAAAATAAACCGGGGCGCTCTTTTTCAGGAGCGCCCCGGTTTATACCCTTATTTTCCCAAAATTTTCAGTTTTTCAGACTGTGCAGCGGCGCGGGGATACGCCCGCCGCGGTCGATGAATTCCTTGGAGGAAGCGGAATGCACCGGCATCACCGGGGCCTCGCCGAAAAGCCCGCCGATCTCCACCGTGTCGCCCAGGGTCTTGCCCGGGGCGGGGATGAGGCGGACGGCGGTGGTCTTGTTGTTGATCATGCCGATGGCGGCCTCGTCCGCGAGGATGGCGGAGAGGGTCTCCGCCGGGGTGTCGCCGGGGACGGCGATCATGTCCAGGCCCACCGAGCACACGCAGGTCATGGCCTCCAGCTTGTCCAGGCACAGGGTCCCCTCCCGGGCGGCGGCGATCATGCCCTCGTCCTCGGATACGGGAATGAACGCGCCGGAAAGGCCGCCCACGTGGCTGGACGCCATCACGCCGCCCTTTTTCACCGCGTCGTTCAGGAGGGCCAGCGCCGCCGTGGTGCCGTGGGTGCCGCAGACCTCCAGCCCCATGGCCTCCAGAATACGGGCCACGGAATCGCCCACCGCCGGGGTTGGGGCCAGCGAGAGATCCACGATGCCGAAGGGCACGCCCAGTCTCGCGGACGCCTCCTGCGCCACCAGCTGCCCCATGCGGGTCACCTTAAAGGCGGTCTTTTTGATCGTCTCCGCCACCACGTCGAAGGGGGCGCCCTTACAGTCCTGCAGCGCGTGACAGACGACGCCCGGACCGGAAACGCCGACGTTGATGACGCACTCGCCCTCGCCCACGCCGTGGAACGCGCCCGCCATGAAGGGGTTATCCTCCACGGCGTTGCAGAACACCACCAGCTTCGAGCAGCCCAGACCGTCGTCGGCGGCGGTGAGCTCGGCGGTCCTTTTTATCACGAAGCCCATCTCCCGCACGGCGTCCATGTTGATGCCCGCACGGGTGGAGCCCACGTTCACGCTGGCGCAGACCCGCTCGGTTTCCGCCAGCGCCTCGGGGATGGAGGCGATCAGCCGGTCGTCGCCCCGGGTAGAACCCTTGTGCACCAGCGCGGAGAAGCCGCCGATAAAGTTCACGCCCACTTCCTTGGCCGCCCGGTCCATGGCCCGGGCCACGGGCACATAGCGCTCCGCCGCGCAGCTTCCGGCCACCAGCGCGATGGGCGTCACGGAAATGCGCTTATTGACGATGGGGATGCCGAACTCCCGCTCGATATCCTCGCCGGTTTTCACCAGGTCTTTCGCCCGGAAGCAGATTTTGTCGTAAATTTTTCCGCAGACCGCATCCATGTCCGTTCCGCAGCAGTCCAGCAGGCTTAGGCCCATGGTAATGGTGCGCACGTCCAGGTGCTGCTGGTCGATCATCTGGATGGTCTGGAGGATGTCGCTGCTGTTCATCAGATAGCTCATGACCTCCTCCTCAGATGCGGTGCATGGAATCGAAGATATCCTGCCGCTGGATATGCACGGCCAGACCGCGCTCCTCGCCCTTGTCTTTCAGGAACTGGGCCAGCGCGCCGAAATCCATGCCGCAGCCGGAGAGATCCACCAGCATGATCATGGCAAAGTATTCCTGCATCAGCGTCTGGCTGATGTCCAGCACATTCACGCCTTTTTCCGCCAGCAGCGTGGTGACGTAGGCGATGATGCCCCGGGTGTCCCTGGCAAAGACGGTAACGATAGCTTTCATGTTTGCGCTCCTTGCATATTGAAGTGTCCGCGGTGATAGAATTGATAGATGATTATAACACTTTGCGCCGCTTTTGCAAAGTGAATTGACGAAATCGCCCCAGGCAAATATAATAAAACAGAATGAAAGGACCGGGGAATATGAATATTTGTATCTACGGCGCGTCCAGCGCCGATCTCACGCAGAGCTATTACGACGCGGCGGAGGAGCTTGGCCGCGCGCTTTCCCTCCGGGGTCACGGGCTGGTGTTCGGCGGCGGGCGGAACGGCCTGATGGGGGCCTGCGCCCGGGGCGTCTCCGCCGGCGGCGGAGACATTTTGGGCGTGGCGCCGCGGTTTTTCGACGAGCCCGGCGTCTTATATGAAAAGTGCACGGATTTCATCTTCACGGACACCATGCGCCAGCGCAAGCAGCTCATGGAGGAGCGATCCGACGCCGTGGTGGTGCTGCCCGGCGGCATCGGCACCTACGAGGAATTTTTCGAGATGCTCACCCTGCGCCAGCTGGGGCAGAGCGGCAAGGCCATCGCCATCCTCAACACCAACGGCTATTACGCGCCCATGGCGGCGCTGCTGCGCCACACGGTGGAGCAGAAATTCATGTCCGCCCGCTGTCTGTCCCTGTTCGCGGTGGTGGACACCCCCGCCCAGGCGCTGGATTATCTTGAAAGCTATATTCCCGAGACTGTCGGCAGCGTCCGCCGGCTGCAGGATTATACGAAATAGCCCCGCAAAAAGCCGCGTCCCGCGAACCGAAATTCGCGGGACGCGGTTTTTTTAATTGGTTATCCGGGGTATCTTCACCGTAAAGGTGCTGCCCACGCCCGGCTCGCTCTCCACGGACACGCCGCCGCCGTGGACCTCCGCGATCTGTTTGACCATGGCCAGGCCCAGGCCCAGACCCTCGCCGCCGGAGCGGGAGGAATCCTCCTGATAAAACCGCTGCCAGATCTTCTCCAGATGGTCCTTGGCGATGCCCACGCCGTTGTCGGCCACGGTGATGACGGCCCAGGGTCCGTCGGTATGCAGCGACACATCCACCATGCCGCCCTCCCGGCCATACTTGTAGGCGTTGTCGATAAGGTTCTGCACCAGCCGTGACATCAGCGTCACGTCGATATCGGCGGCGACGCCCTCCTGAATGTCGGAGCACAGGGTGATGCCCTTCCGGCGCACCAGCGCGGTCTCCGCGCAGATGACGGACAGCATCTCCGACACGTCCTCCACCTCGAAAGCGGTCTTGGCCGTGCCCAGATCCAGCCGGGACAGGCTCAGCAGGCTCTCCACCAGCCGGGACATTTTTCTGGCCTGCCGGGACACCACCTCCAGCGCGGCGCCGTAATCCTCCGCGGTCCGGGCGTGCTTGCGGGTGTAGTCGCACTCCGCCAGGATGACGGTGGTGGGCGTGCGCAGCTCGTGGGAGACGTCGGAGGTGAACTGCTGCTGGGAGTTGAAGGATTTTTCCAGCCTGGCGAACATATTATCAAAGGTATCGGACAGCTTTTGCAGCTCGTCGTGGCTGCCCGGCTTGCCCAGCCCGATGCGGCGGCTCAGGTCGTTGCCGTCGTTGATGGCGTTGGCGGCCTCGGTGATCTGCCGGATGGGCTTCAGCGCGCTCCGGGCCGTGAGATAGCCGCCCACGGCGGCCAGCACCAGCACCAGCGGCAGGGTGAACCTGGACAGGTCCAGCACGGTCTGCAGCAGCGTCTCGGCGGTCTCGGCCCCGGTGATGCCCCGCACCCACACGCCGCCCGTATCCAGCGGCACGAACATATCGTAAAGGATATATTCCCTGCCGGAAACGGTGACCGGCCGGGTCACCCCGGCCCGGAAGGGCTCGTCGGTCTCAAAGGGCACCGCGCCGGAGAGAAATTTTCCGGCCGCGCTGTAGACGGAGGTATACACGCCGTTTTTGAAGGCGTCCACATCGTTGACGTCGATCCTGCCGTCGCGCTCATCCACCTTTTTCATGTTGGCCTGCACCTCGCTGACCAGCAGGGCGTCGGCGTCGTCCACCACGGCGTTGCCGTTCACGATCAGCATAAAGCCCTGCACGATCAGCACCAGCAAAAACGCCACCAGCGTGAACCACAGGGTCAGCCGCGCCTTGATGGACATTTTGGACGTGCGCAGCGGCAGATAATCCATGGGCAATTTTGTCAAGCGCTTTCCTCTCTCAAGACCCAGCCGGCGCCCCAGACGGTGTGAATCAGCTTCCGGTCGAAGCCGTTGTCCACCTTTTTGCGCAGATAGCTCATGTAGACGTCCACCACGTTGGTGCCGCCGGCATAATCGTAATTCCAGATATTGTTTTCGATGTTCTCCCGGGACAGGACCACGCCCTTGTTGCGGATGAGATATTCCAGCAGGGCGTATTCCTTGGCGGAGAGGCCCAGGTCCTTCCCGCCCCGGGCGGCGCTGCGGGCTTCGGTATTCACGGTGAGATCGGCCAGCGTGTACACATTGGTCTTGTTGCCGGTGTATTTGCGGGTCAGCACCCGGACCCGGGCCAGCAGCTCGTCATAGCTGAAGGGCTTCACCAGATAATCGTCCGCGCCGGAGTTTAGTCCCGCCACCCGGTCGCCGATGCTGTCCCGGGCGGACAAAAACAGCACCGGCGTGGCGTTGCCGGCCTCCCGCATCTCGCGCACCACGGACAGGCCGTCCTTTTTGGGCATGGAAATATCCATCACCGCGGCGTCGTACTCCGCGCCGCGGATGAATTCCATGGCCTCCTCGCCGTCAAAGCAGCTGTCCACGCTCATGCCCTCGGCGGTGAGCGTTTTGGCAATGATCCGGTTGAGATCCTTTTCGTCCTCCACCACCAGAATGCGCATTGAAGCACCCCCCGACTGTCTTCCCCAATATTTGTCAACAGTCTACAAAAGAAATGTTAGAAAGGCATTAACCCGCGCGCCGGATTCAGCCCTGGATGCTCAGGGTGCCGGCGGCGTCGATGGTGGCAAGGTCGACATTGCTGTACTTGCCGCCAAAGGCCCAGGAGGCGGTGACGGGCACGTTCAGGCTCTCCCCCGCGGCCAGCGGCACGGTGACGGTGGTGGAGCACAGCTTCACCGAGGTCGGGGTGGCGCTGCTGCTGGACAACTCCGGCGTGCTCATGGTATAGGTCTGTCCGTTGAAGGTCACCGAAGCGCCGCCGGGCTTGGCCGTGGCGTTAATGGTGTAGCAGTTCAGATACAGGTCAAACGTCAGGTTGATTTCACTGTCGCTCTTGGCCGTCGCGCTGTAATTTACCACGAGATTCATGGCCGTGCCGGTGTCCGAAGTGAAGGACCCCGACCCGCTGACGCTGCGGCTGACCACGGGCGCCGCGGTCTCAGCGGGCGCTTCGGTCTCCGCCGGGGCGGGCGTCCCGCTGGGCTGGGCGGATTCCTCCGGCGGCCCCGAGGGCGTTTCGGATTCCTGCGCCTGCCGGGTCTGCGCCTGCCGGGTCTGCGCGGGCCGGGCGGTGTTTTGGGCGGTGCCGCCGTTTTTCACCGTGCGCCCCGTGGCAATGGCGGCCACGGCCGCGGTTACCACCAGCAGTACCAGGATCAGTATGGTCGCTTTTATCTTCCCCTTATTCATGATAGCCTCCTCTATTAAAACCAGTTGACAAGCGCGAAAGCAGCGGATATTATGTATACCGCGAAGGTTAAATTCCCTTGGCTGTCCGGTTTCGGTTTGCTGAATGGTGCTGAGTCGAATAGTTATTATAGCATGCCCGCGCAAAAATTACCACCCTTGGGCTTGAGACATTCCGGATTTGTCTGGGATCCGCTATGCCGCGGGCCGATGACGGAGGCGTTCATTTGTGAAAAACAAGGTCCAAAAACTGCTGCTGCTCCTGCTCAGTCTCAGTCTGTGCGCGGCCCTCTCCGGCTGCGGGGACGGCAGTCTCTCCGATCGCATCGGCAAGCCCCGGGCCAAGGAGCTCGCCCTGGAGGACGCCGGTTTTCCCGCCCGCTGGGTCATCGAGCTCAAGGCCGATTTCACCCATCAGGACGGTGAGCAGGTCTACGACGTGTCGTTTATCAACGCCACCACCCTCTATCAATACGTCATCGACGGCGAGACCGGGCGCATCCTGCAGCGCCAGACGGCGCCACTGTTCGGCGATTCCGAATAAATTAAAAAAGGAAGGCTGCCCGGCAGCCTTCCTTTGAGGCTGTCAAAAAGGCCTTTTTGACAGCCTCAAAACGCCGAATTTTTTGCGAAACCGTGTCTTCGCAAAAAACGTCGCTCCGCTCCCCAAGCCCTTGGTCAGCAAGGGTTTGGCGGCTATTTATCCAAATTGAGGCGGGGCTCCGCCCCCCTCACACTCCCCCCTCATTATCCCCCAAATCCGTTCTCTTTTAGTTTTTTGACAGACTTAAAAAAGGAAGGCTGCCCGGCAGCCTTCCTTTTTATTGTATAAGCAGGTCTTTTTTGATCTGATTGACGGCGGTCTTTTCCAGCCGGGACACCTGGGCCTGGCTGATGCCGATCTCCTTCGCTACCTCCATCTGGGTGCGCCCGTCGCCGAAGCGCAGGGCCAGGATGCGCTTCTCCCGGTCGGACAGCCGTCCCACGGCCTCGCCCAGCGCCAGCTTTTCCAGCCACTGCTCGTCCGTATCCCGGGTGTCGCCGATCTGGTCCATCACGCACACGGTTTCGCCCGCGTCGTTATACACGGGCTCGTACAGGGACACCGGGTCGCAGATGGCGTCCATGGCGAACACCACTTCCTCCCGCTTCACGCCCACCTCCCGGGCGATCTCGTCCACCGTGGGCTCCCGCCCGGTAGCGGCGGTGAGCTTCTCCCGGGCCTGCATCACCCGATAGGCGGTGTCCCGCATGGAGCGGCTGACCCGCACTGCGCTGTGGTCGCGCAGAAAGCGCCGCAGTTCCCCGGCGATCATGGGCACGCCGTAGGTGGAAAACTGCACGCCCTGGGTGAGATCGAAGGCGTCGATAGCCTTGATCAGGCCGACACAGCCCACCTGGAACAGGTCGTCCATGCTCTCGCCCCTGCCCGCGAATTTCTGGATGACGGACAGCACCAGCCGCAGATTTCCGCAAATCAGCGCCTCCCGGGCGGCGGTGTCGCCGCCCTGGGCCTGGGACAGCAGCGCAAGGGTCTCTTTGTTTTTCAGCACCGGCAGCCGTGCGGTGTTCACGCCGCAAATTTCCACTTTTCCCTGCAAAATGTCGCCCCCCTTGTGCTGGGAGTATTTCCACGCGGGGCGCGATTGATACAGGAAACTTCTTCCGCGGAATTCCGCTCAAATCTCAAATTTTCCTTTACAAACAGTGCAAACGGTGATACTATACTCGAGCATTCGCCCGCGCACCATGCCCCGGGACAAAGCCGGCCTGAGCCGGAGCCTTTCCGCCCGGAGCCTAGACGCTGGGTATAGAAAAGCTGAAAGGGGATATCCTAATGATTACCAAAGACCAGAAAACCGTCGTTATCGACGCCAACAAGACCCATGAGGGCGACACCGGCTCTCCGGAAGTCCAGATCGCCATCCTGTCCGAGCGCATCAATCAGCTCACCGCGCACCTGAAGCAGCATCCCAAGGATGCCCACAGCCGTCTGGGTATGTACAAGATGGTCGGCAAGCGCCGCCGTCTGCTGGACTACCTGTCCAAGAAGGACATCGGGCGCTATCGCGCCATCATCGCGAAGCTGGGCATCAGAAAGTAATCCGTCCCGGCACACTGAGGGCATATGAAGGTATTTGAACGGGGATAATTGAATATTATCCCCGTTTTTTTATCCAAGTATCCGACCACCCGAAGCCGCCCGGCGGCTTTAGTATTTGAAAATGGGCCCGGCTTTCCCGGACACGCTTTCAAGTGCTGAAATCGCCCGGCGGCTCCACGAAACGAAAGGAGCTCCCATGAGCATCATCACCACCCAAAAGACCTACCCCAACTACAAAAAGTACGAGATTCAGTACGAGGGCCGTCCCCTGTCCCTGGAAGTGGGCAAGATGGGCGAGCTGTGCAACGCCGCCGTGCTGGTGAAGTACGGCGAGACCACCGTGTTCGTCACCTGCACCGCCTCCGCCCGTCCCAAGGACGGCGTGGATTACTTCCCCCTGAGCGTGGACTTCAACGAGAAGCTCTACGCCGTGGGCCGTATCCCCGGCTCTTTTATGCGCAGAGAGGGCAGACCCAGCCTGAACGCCGTGCTGGCCAGCCGCCTCATCGACCGTCCCATGCGCCCGCTGTTCCCCTATGACCTGCGCAACGACGTGATTATCGCCTGCGAAGCGCTGAGCGTGGATTACGACTGCTCCCCGGAAATCACCGCCATGATCGGCGCGGCCGCCGCCGTCGCCATCTCCGACGTGCCCTTCAACGGCCCCATCGCCGGTATCGTGCTGGGCTGGGACGGCGAAAAGTATCTCTTCAACCCCACGCAGGAAGAGCGCAAAACCACCAACCGCATGATCACCACCATCGCCGCCACCCACAAGAAGATCGTCATGATCGAGTCCGAAGCCGATCAGGTACCGGACGACGTGATGTACGAGGGCATTGTCCAGGCCCACGCGCATGTGCAGCCCGTCCTGGACCTCATCGACCGGATGGTCGCCGAGATCGGCAAGCCCAAGTTCGAGTACGAGCACGCCTCCTTCGATCAGGCGCTGTTCGATCTGCTGTGCGCCAACGACATGGAAGCCATGGAGCACTGCATGGATACGGATGATAAGAACGTCCGCGAGACCCGCGTGAACGAGTGGATCGCCAAGGTGCAGGAGAAGTATCTGGCGGAGCATCCCGACATGATGAACTTCATGGAGGAGATCCTCTACAAGATGCAGAAGAAGATCGTCAAGAAGTGGCTGCTGGAAGGCCACCGCGTGGACGGCCGCAAGATGAACGAAATCCGTCCTCTGGGCGCCGAGGTCCACCTGATCCCCCAGGTCCACGGCTCCGCCCTGTTCACCCGCGGCCAGACCCAGGCGCTGTCCATCGCCACTCTGTCCACCCTCTCCGACGCCCAGAAGATCGACACCATCTGGGAAGAGGAATCCAAGCGCTTCATGCACCACTACAATATGCCGCCCTACTCCACCGGCGACGCCAGAGCCGCCCGCTCCACCGGCCGCCGCGAGTACGGCCACGGCGCGCTGGTGGAAAAGGCGCTGCAGTGCGTCATCCCACCCGTTGAGGAGTTCCCCTACTCCATCCGCGTGGTCTCGGAGATTCTCTCCTCCAACGGTTCCACCTCCCAGGCTTCCATCTGCGGCACCACCATGGCGCTGATGGACGCGGGCGTGCCCATCAAGGCCCCCGTGGCCGGCATCTCCTGCGGCCTGATTCAGGACGGCGACGATTTCACCACCTTCATCGACATCCAGGGCGTGGAAGATTTCCACGGCGAGATGGACTTCAAGGTGGCCGGCACCAGGGACGGCATCACCGCCATCCAGATGGACCTGAAGAACGACGGCCTGAAGCACGAGATCATCAAGAGCGCCTTCGAGATGACCCGGGAAGCCCGCATCGAGATTCTGGACAAGGTCATGCTGCCCGCCATCGCCGAGCCCCGCAAGGAGCTGGCCGCCTCCGCCCCCAAGATGATCCAGATGAAGATCAACCCCGACAAGATCCGCGAGGTTATCGGCTCCGGCGGCAAGGTCATCCAGAAGATCACCGCGGAAACCGGCTGCAAGATCGACATCGACGACGACGGCACGATTTATATCGCGTCCAGGGATATCGAGGCCTGCCGCACCGCCCGCACCACCATCGAGAACATCGTGTTCGAGCCGGAGGTGGGCACCCTGTATTACGGCAAGGTCTCCAACATCCGCTCCGACTTCGGCGCGTGGGTGGAGCTGGCCCCGGGCAAGGACGGCCTGGTAAAGATCAAGGATTTGGAGTTCAAGCGCACCGAGAAGGTCGAAGACGTGCTCCATGTGGGCGACATGACCTGGGTCAAGGTCATGAACATCGGCCCCCGCGGCATCGACCTGAGCCGCAAGGACGCGCTGAAGGATCGCGGCGAAGACTAAGCCTCCCAACAACATCAAAACGCGGGGCGAATCGCCCCGCGTTTCTCGCGCTCTCGCCGATGGCCCGGGACGGGCGAGCCCGTCCCCGCATTTGACAACAGTCCCAGATTATGCTACATTTATTTTTATCGGAAACATGACTTTGCGCGGCAGCCGGCCGCGCGGCGACATAGGAGTGTGACATCCTTTATGGATGACGGCAGTCGATTGCCCTGGCTTATCGTAATTTTATTGCTGTTCGGCGCCATGTATTTTGCCATGGCGGAGACGGCCTTTGCCTCGGTGTCCCGGGTCAAACTCAAAACCGACGCGGACCGCGGCGATCTGCGGGCCAAGCGCGCCCTTTTTATTTCGGACAATTTTGATCGCGCCATCACCACCATCCTCATCTGCACCAACATCATCCACATCGCGGCGGCGTCCATCGTCACCGTGCAGGTGACGCGGCGGTGGGGTCTGGGCGCGGTGACGCTTTCCACGGCCATCACCACGGTGGTCGTCTTTTTCGTGGGCGAGATGCTGCCCAAGAGCATTGCCCGCAAGTACAGCGAGCGCATCAGTCTGGCCACGGCCAACGCGCTGCACTTTTTTATGCTGATCCTCAAGCCCGTCTCCGCCCTGCTGACAGCCATCGGCTCCGCCGCCGCCAGGCTCACGCGCGGCGACCCGGAGGCCTCCGTCACGGAGGACGAGCTGTACGATATCATCGAGGGCATGACCGAGGAGGGCTCGCTGGACGAGCAGCAGGGCGACCTGATCTCCTCCGCCCTCCAGTTCGGGGACGTGACGGTGGAGAGCATCCTCACCAGCCGGGTGGACCTGGCCGCCATCGACGTGGCCATGTCCCACGCGGACATCCTGACGTTCATCAAGGAGCAGCGGCACAGCCGCCTGCCCGTGTACGAGGGCAGCATCGACAACATCATCGGCATTCTGCAGATCCGCACCTACATCAAGGCCTATCTCCACTCCGGCGGGGATCTGGACATCCGCCCCCTGCTGGACGAGGCTTATTTTGTCCACCAGTCCACCAATATCGACGAGCTTCTGCCCGTCATGTCCAGGCGCAAGCTGAACATGGCGGTGGTCACGGACAACTACGGCGGCACACTGGGCGTGGTCACCGTGGAGGACATTCTGGAAGAGCTGGTGGGCGAGATCTGGGATGAGGACGATACCGTGCAGGAACCCATCGTGCCCCTGAGCGACGACGAATTCGAGGTCGATTCCCGGGAAACCGTGGGCGACGTGTTCGACGCGCTGGGCGTGGAATACGACGAGGAGGACGACGAGGAGCTGGTCAACAAGCTCATGGGCGAGCTGTGCTACGAGCAGTTTTCCGCCATCCCCGCCGAGGGCGACCAATTCGACTACCGCGGCCTGCGGATCACCGTGGCCGCCATGCAGCACAACCGCATCCTCCGGCTGCGCGTGCGCATCCTCCCGCCCGACCGGGACGAACCGGAAGGAGGCGAGGCGGAATGATTTCATCCTACATCATCGCCATCGTGGCGTGCCTCTTGTTCTCGGCCTTCTTCTCCGCTTCGGAGATGGCCTATTCCTCCTGCAACCGGGTGCGCCTTGAAAACGCCCGGGATGACGGCGACAAGCGCGCCGCCGTGGCGGTGCGCATCACCGAAAAATATGACGACGCCCTGTCCGCCATCCTCATCGGCAACAATCTGGTGAATATCGCGGCGTCCTCGCTGGGCTCCGTGGCGGTCATCCTCCTTACCGCCAGCGCCGGCTACGCGTGGCTGTCCACCCTCATCATCACCGTGGCGGTGATCCTTTTCGGCGAGACGGTACCCAAGATCGCCGCCAAGAAGAACGCCAACCGCTACGCCCTGATCAACGCCTACGTCATCCGCTTTCTCATGGTCGTGCTCAAGCCCGTCACCTGGCTCATCGTGGGCCTTGTGAACCTGATGACCCGGGGCCTCAAGGGCGAGAGCGAGGACGACGGGGACGACGGCGCCGCCGTGGAGGAGCTGCAGTCCATCATCGACACCGCCGAGGACGAATCCGTGCTGGACGAAGACCAGTCCGAGCTGGTGAAAGCCGCCATCGACTTTTCCGACGTCTCCGCCTACGAGGTCATGACCGCCCGTGTGGACATGACCGCGCTGGATGCCGACGACGATTGGGACGAGATTCTCAAGACCATCGACGCCTCGCCCTACTCCCGCCTGCCGGTTTATCAGAACAGCGTGGACAACATCATCGGCGTGCTGTATCTCAATCACTTCCTCAAGGCGCTGGTGGACCGGGATAAGGTGGATATCAAAACGCTGCTGATGCAGCCCTGCTATGTGTACAAGACCATGAAGCTGCCCGCGGTGCTCACCGAGCTGCGCAAGGCGCAGCAGCATCTGGCCATCGTCACGGACGAATACGGCGGCACGCTGGGCGTGGTGTCCATGGAGGACGTGCTGGAGCAGATCGTGGGCGACATCTGGGACGAGACCGACACCGTAGAGCCCGACATCATCGAGCAGGCCGAGGGCGTGTGGGAGCTGGACGGCGACATGTCCATCTCCGATTTTCTGGAGCTCATGGGCTGGGACGAGGATTCCTTCGACTGCGAGAGCGAGACCGTGGGCGGCTGGACCATCGAGATGTTCGAAGGCTTCCCCAAGTCCGGCGACCAGTTTGAATACGCCAACATCACCGTGACCGTTCTGGAGACCGACGGCCGCCGGGTCGGCAGGGTACTGGTGCGCCAGAACCCCAAGCCCGATCTTGAAGCCTGAGTTTTCCTTTTTCCATCCGCATCGGGAGGTGCTTTTTATGGACATCAGCGGCTATTTTCCCTTCTGGGACAAGCTCACCGAGCGCCAGCGGCAGACCCTCTCCGCCGCGGCCGCGCCCCACTTTTTCAAAAAAGGCGCGCTGCTGCATCAGGGCGCGGGGGACTGCACGGGGCTTATCCTGGTGCTCTCCGGCCAGCTGCGGGTCTACACCGTTTCGGCCGAGGGCAAGGAGCTGACACTGTACCGCCTGTTTGAGCGGGATCTGTGCCTGTTTTCCGCCTCCTGCATCCTGCGGGGCGTGGAATTTGAGGTCGTGGTTTCCGCCGCCGCCGATACGGAGACGCTGGTCATCCCCACGGATGTCTACCAAACGCTCATGGAGGAATCCGCCCCGGTGGCGAATTTCACCAGCGAGCTCACCGCCACCCACTTCTCGGACGTGATGTGGCTGATGGATCAGATTCTCAGCAAGCGGCTGGATTCGCGCCTGGCGGCCTTTCTGGTGGAGCAGCGGGCGCTGGCGGGGTCGGACACCCTGTCCGTCACCCACGAGCAGATCGCGGGCGAGCTGGGCAGCCTGCGGGAGGTCGTGACCCGGATGCTGAGCTATTTTCAGACCGAGGAGCTGGTCCGGCTTGGCCGGGGCACCATCACCCTGCTGGACGTGCCGCGCCTGTCGGCGCTGGCTGGCCCCAGCCTGCGATAAAAAACAATGTAACATTGCTACAGTAGAAACAGACGTTTTGGGTTATCCTAGGTTTATAAAACTTGGGGCATTCTCGAAACATCCATTTTTATAGGGGAGGTCAACTATGAAAACTGTCATTATCGGCGGCGTGGCCGGCGGTGCCAGCTGCGCGGCCAGACTGCGGCGGCTGGATGAAAACGCCCAGATCGTGGTGCTGGAGCGGGGCGAATACATCTCCTTCGCCAACTGCGGTCTGCCCTATCACATCGGCGGGACCATCAAGGCCCGGGAGAGCCTGATCCTGCAGACACCCGCCGCCATGAAGACGAAATATGCTATCGACGTGCGCATCCAAAGCGAGGTCACGGCCATCGACCGGGCGAAAAAAACCGTCACCGTGCGCAACACCGCCTCCGGCGAGACCTACGAGGAGGCCTACGACAAGCTGGTGCTCTCCACCGGCTCCTCACCCGTCCGGCCCGATCTGCCGGGGGTGGATTCCCCCCGCGTTTTCCAGCTGTGGACGATCCCCGACATGGACGCCGTTCTGGCCGCCGTGAAAGGGCAGAACGCCAGGCGCGCCGCCGTGGTGGGGGGCGGCTTCATCGGGCTGGAGACGGCGGAAAACCTCTCCGCGCTGGGGCTGGACGTGACCATTATCCAGCGGCCCGATCAGGTCATGCCCCCGCTGGACTTTGAAATGGCCCAGCTGCTGCATCAAAATCTGGCCGAAAACGGCGTGACGCTGCATCTGGGCGAGGGCGTCACCGGCTTTGAGGACACCGGGACCGGCGTGCGGGTGCTGCTGCGCAGCGGCGGCGCCGTGGAAGCCGACGTGGTCATCCTCTCCATCGGCGTCACGCCCAACGGTGCGCTGGCCGGGGCCGCCGGTCTCGCGCTGAACGCCAAGGGCGGCGTCGTGGTGGATTCCCATCTGCGCACCGCCGACCCGGATATCTACGCCGTGGGCGACGCGGCCGAGATCGAGGGCTTCGTGTTCAAGGACCGCAAGCTGGTGCCGCTGGCGGGCCCGGCCAACAAGCAGGGCCGCATCGCGGCGGACAACATCGCCGGCCTCGACAGCGAATATCAGGGCACCCAGGGCTCCTCCGTGGCCAAGGTCTACGATCTCACGGCGGCCTCCACCGGTGAAAACGAAAAATCCCTGCAAAAGCGCGGCCTCGTCCGGGGCCGGGACTACGAATCCGTCCTCGTCACCCAGAATTCCCACGCGGGCTACTACCCCGGCGCCGTACCCCTGACGCTGAAGCTGCTGTTCTCCATGGACGGCAAGAAGCTCTATGGCGCGCAGGCCGTGGGCCGGGACGGCGCGGATAAGCGCATCGACACCCTGGGCGTGGCGCTGCGGCTGGGCGGCGGCGTTGACGATCTCAAGAATCTGGAGCTGGCCTACGCGCCGCCCTACTCCTCCGCCAAGGACCCCGTGAATATGCTGGGCTTCACCGCCGACAACCTGCTGCGGGGTCTCGTCCGCTTCGCCCCCTGGGACGTGAAGGCCGGCGGGGACACCGTCTTTCTGGATGTCCGCGAGGCCGCGGAGCTGCTGGCCCTCGCGGTGCCGGGCGCGGTGCACATCCCGCTGGGGCAGGTACGGGAGCGGCTGGGCGAGCTGGATAAGAGCAAAACCGTCGTGGTGTTCTGCGCCATCGGCGTGCGGGCCTACAACGCCGCCCGGATTCTGATGCAAAACGGCTTTGAAAAGGTGCTGGTCTATCCCGGCGGCAGCAAGTTCTATCAATCCGTTCATTATAAGGAGTATCTGATGGAAAACGAAAAAACGCCCGCGGCCCCCGCCGCGCCGGCCTCCCCTGCCCCGGCCAGGACCGTCCGGCTGGACTGCAGCGGCCTGCAATGCCCCGGCCCCATCATGAAGGTGTTCGAGACCATGAACACCATGGCCGACGGCGAGGAGCTGGAGGTGGCCGCCTCCGACCCCGGTTTCACCCGGGATGTGGAGGCCTGGTGCCGCCGCACGGGCAACACGCTGGTTTCCAGAGGCCGCAGCGGCAGCGACTACACCGCGCTGCTGCGCAAGGGCGGGGCCAATGCGTGCGTGGTGCATGACACGCCCCAGGGCAAGACCATCATCGTCTTTTCCGGCGATCTCGACAAGGTGCTGGCCTCCTTTATCATCGCCAACGGCGCGGCGGCCATGGGCCGGCCCGTGACCATGTTCTTCACCTTCTGGGGTCTCACCGCCCTGCGCAAGGCCGAAAAGCAGGACGTGAAAAAGACGCCCATAGAGGCCATGTTCGGCAGGATGCTGCCCCGGGGCACCGACCGTCTGAAGCTGTCCCGCATGAACATGGGCGGCATGGGCACCGAGATGATGAAGCGCATCATGAACGACAAGAACGTCGATTCTCTGGAGGACCTGATGAAAAAGGCCATGGCCAACGGCGTCAAGCTCATGGCCTGCACCATGAGCATGGACGTGATGGGCATCCGCCCCGAGGAGCTGATCGACGGCGTGGAGCTGGCGGGCGTGGGCACCTACCTCGGCGACGCCGAGGAATCCAACGTGAATCTCTTCATTTGACAACCATCCTCTCTTTTATGACACGAAGCCGCGCAGGACCAAAAATCCTGCGCGGCTTTGTGATTTATTGTTGCATGTTTACTGATGGTTTTTCAGTTGCCTATCTCTTTTTTGAAACACCTTTTGAATACAAATCATTATTATTAAGATCAATACGGTCAATAGCACGCTTTGTGTTTTGTCGTTTACCCAATCATGGCCAAATAACAGCGGGGGCCAGCCGATCAGCTCCTGATACGGATAGGTGCAAGCCGCTAAAAAGCATAATATGCCGGAAACAGACGCGAGCCTGTCCCTTTGCTTTTCATCAGAAATCCCCAGATTTTGAACCAGTTTTGAGTCGCCTTTCAGAATAAGGGCGTCAAGACCTAAAAACAAAACCACAAGGGTGCTAATAACAGAATACAATTTCACGGTTTCTCCTTCATTCGACATGCCTTTGCTTTGAAAGGGTATCGCCTTCTGTAAATGTTTACTTGTAATAGTCAGACGATTCGGTTGATCTCGTATTGCATGCGCCTCCATCACGGCATTCCACTGAAAGAAAGCGGGCAAGAATCCTTCGTCCAAACCTTCAGGAATCAAACGAAGTGCTGTCTGAATCAGAAAATTGAATGCTTATGTAGGGGTAGCCGTCAACCCTCTTTGTGATCGAATAGCTTTTCACCTTGTCTTTCAGACTGATTTCAACATCCGTTTTGCTGCCTTTCCGCGTTATTTCATAGGACGAAATATAGTAATGGTCGTCGGTTCTATTCAGAACCTCCGTCTTAAGTTCATCACTCCGCTGATCGGTATCGATTTCCAGCGTGAGTTTGTTGGTTTTGGAATCGTAGTCTGTCTTTATCGGCGGAATATCCACAAAGTCGGCATAGAATTCCGTCTCCTGCTCTTTGTTCGGCAGAAACATCATTTCAAGGCCGGAAAACGTCTTATTCATTTTTGAAAGAACGCTGTCTTTTTTGCTTCCGCCCTGAACGGATCTGTCCAGGGCAAAGTACTCCTCTTCATCCTCCGCATAAAAATCGTCCTGCGTATTGCTGCCGATTCTGAAGCATTTGATGACATAGGGAAAGGAAACGGCCGAGCTCTCACTGTCCTTGCCTGTCGCTTCAAAAATAAAGTAATTTGCGTTTACGGCTCGTTTCAGCACAACATACGCCGGCATCGTCGGCAGGTTATCCGACGCTCCCGTTTTCAGATTATACAAATCGAACCGGTTCGCGGAACCCTCGGCCTGAGACTCCACGAGTACAGAATCCTCATCGATATCTGTAATCTTTAAAATTTTAGAATCTGAATACTTCTTCCTGATGTCGTCTCTTGTGAGCGGGCCTGCCGCCGGGGCCGCGATCGCGGACGGCGACGGTGCCGCCGTCTCAGCGGCGGGGTTCTGAACCGGCGCGGCGCAGGCGGAGAGAAATCCTATAAAAACCAGCAGCAGCGGATATAGTTGAAGCTTTTTCATGGGATCCTCCCGGTTTGTTCCTTCAATCAATCTGCAAAAAGGGCCTATCCCCATCGGCCCGTATTCCTCCACATATTACCAGACATTGCGCGGCTTTTCAAGAGAAACTCGGGATGTCTCCTGAGTCTGTTTTTGCCCCTGCCCTGTCCGGTACGGTAAAATCATCCTCCCTATATGCCATATTCCCCGGGGGAGCGCTCACCGGGCACAGCACTCAGAAAAACAGCCTGCACGAAATTGAAGCCTCGATTTCGTGCAGGCTGTTTCTAGTCGATTTACACACTGTCAGGGGTCGAACGGCAGTTCCAGACGGCCCTCCCGCGTGAGGGTGAAGGCGCGGTCATACCCCGCCGCCCGGGCAAGCTCGATGGCCCCGGCATAGCCGAAGACGACGGTGTCCGCGCTGTGACTGTCCGAGGTGATGATAAGCTCGCCGCCCAAAACGCGCCACTCCTTCAAAAGGAACAGGGCCGGATAGGGCGTTTCCCGGTAGCCCCGGGAGATGGCGCCGGTGTTGATCTCCAGCAGCGTTTTTTCCGGATGCGCCGCGTGCAGGGCGGCCAGCGCCGCCTTCTTATAGCGGGGGTCCGCCTCGTCGAGGAAAGCGCCGCCGGAATTGAATTTCGTAATGAGGTCGATGTGGCCGAGGATGTCCGGCCCGCTCTCCGCCATGGCCGCCACGGCTTCGTAATAGGCGTCAACCAGGGCGGCCATGTCCCCGCGGAAAACCCCGTCCCGGCAGGCGGCCAGATATTCGGGCTTCCAGTCCAGGGCGAGATACCGGCCGGTGTCCCCGTCCACGAGATAGTGGACGCTGCCGATCCAGTAATCGAGGCCCGCCGGCCGCTCTCCGGCGGATACGCTGTCCCATTCGATGCCGAATAGGACCTCCATACGCCCTTCGTATTCCGCCCGCAGGCGGCGCAGCTCGGCAAAGTAGCCCGAAAGGTCGGCCGGCAGGGCGGAATCCGTGTCCGTCCCCTCGGGGGTGAGACTGTGGCCGGTGGCGCCGAAAAATTTCACGCCCGCGGCAAAGGCCGCCGCCGCCATTTGGGCGAGGGTGCTTTTCCCGTCGCAGAGGGTCGAATGGGTGTGGAGGCTTGAAGCATAAGGCGTCATTGCAGCCGCTCCTGTTTGACCTTGCGGTCGACCACGCGGCGCTTTTCCAGCTCCCGCGTCACATCCTCCACCGATATGTCCAGCTGCACCATCAGCACCATTACGTGGTAGACGAGGTCGGCGATCTCGAACACAGTCTCCGCCCGGTCGCCCTTGCATCCGGCCACGAGGACCTCGGTACTCTCCTCGCCCACCTTTTTTAAAATCTTGTCCACGCCCTTTTCAAAGAGGTAGCTGGTATAGCTGCCCTCCTTGGGCTCCATCCGGCGGCCCCTGATCAGCTCGTACAAGCCCTCGTAGCTGAACTGTCTCAGCTCATCCGAGAGGTACAGGCCGTTAAAAAAGCAGCTCTCCGCCCCGGTGTGGCAGGCGGGGCCGTCCTTCACGACCTCCACCAGCAGCGCGTCCCCGTCGCAGTCGGCGGTGACGGACACCACGTGCTGCCGGTTGCCGGAGGTCTCGCCCTTGCGCCACAGCTCGCCCCGGCTGCGGCTCCAGAAGCAGGTCGTCCGCTCGTCGATGGTGACGGCGAGGCTCTCCCGGTTCATATAGGCCAGCATCAGCACTTTTTTGGAGTAGTGGTCCTGCACAATGGCCGGGATGAGGCCCTTCTCGTCAAATTTCAGTTCCATCCTCAAATCCTCATTTCCACGCCCAGCGCGCGCAGATATCGTTTCAGTGCCCGGATATCGACCTTCTTTGTGTGGAAGATGGACGCAGCCAGGCCCGCGTCGATGCCGGGGCGGGCAAACAGGGCCGCGAAATCCTCCCTCTTTCCCGCGCCGCCGCTGGCGATGACGGGCACGCTGACCCGGGCGGCCAGCGCGTCCAGCATTTCAAGGTCAAAGCCGTCTTTCACGCCGTCGGTGTCGATGGAATTCAGCACGATCTCCCCCGCCCCGGCGGCAGCGCCGCGCTCCGCCCAATCCATGGCGTCGATGCCGGTGTCCTCCCGGCCGCCCTTGGCGAACAGGCGGAAGGCTCCGCCCACGCGCCTCACGTCCAGGGACAGCACCACGCACTGGTCGCCGTATTTCTTGGCCGCCGCGCCGATCAGGGACGGGTCGCGGATGGCCCCGGAGTTGACGCTCACCTTGTCCGCCCCGCATTTCAGCACCCGGTCGAAATCGTCAAGGCTCGCGATGCCGCCGCCCACGGTGAGTGGGATGAAAATTTCCGACGCCACCCGGCGCAGGATATCCGTGAACAGCGCCCTTCCCTCGAAGGAGGCGGTGATGTCGTAAAACACCAGCTCGTCCGCGCCGGAGGCGTTATAAAACCGGGCCAGCTCCACCGGGTCCGCCATGTCGCGCAGGCCCTCAAAGTTGGTGCCCTTCACCACCCTGCCGTCCTTCACGTCCAGGCAGGGAATGATTCGTTTTGCCAGCATGGTCACGCCTCCTCTGCCGCCGCCATCGCCTCGGCCAGATCGATGCGCCCGGTATAGAGCGCCTTGCCCAGAATGGCGGCGGCGACGCCGATTTCTTTGAGTTCCCTCAGTTCGGGAACCGAGCTGATCCCGCCGCTGGCGGTGACGGCGAGGTTTTCCAGCTTCACAAGCTCCCGGTAAATCTCCAGATTCGCGCCTTTTTCCGCGCCGTCCCTTGAGATATCCGTGTAGATGACGGTTTTGACCCCGGCGTCCCGCAGGCGGCGGCAGAACCCGACGCCGTCGAAGTTTGAATCCTCCGTCCAGCCGGAGACGGAGACGAACCCATTGCGGGCGTCCACGCCCACGGCGAGCTTTTCGCCGTACTTCGCCGCCATGCGCGCGGTGAACCCAAAATCCCGGACGGCCGCTGTGCCGAGGATGACGCGGCCCGCGCCGAGCCCGAGATACCTTTGTATCCGCTCCTCGTCCCGGATGCCGCCGCCGACCTCCACAAAAAGGCCCGGCAGGGCGCACAGCGCCCGGACGGATTCAAAGTTGTCCGTGCCGCCGCTTTTCGCGCCGTCAAGATCCACGACGTGCAGATTTCGGGCCCCGGCGCGGCGGAAGCCCTCCGCCGCGGCGGCGGGGTCGCCGCCGTAGACGGTCATTTTATCATAGTCGCCCTGAAAAAGCCGCACGACTTTGCCGCCGCTGAGGTCGATGGCCGGAAAAATTTTCATCCCAGCTCACCGAACGCTTTCAGCAGCCGCAGTCCCGTGTCCCCGGATTTTTCCGGGTGGAACTGGGTGCCCCAGACGTTTCCCCGGCGCACCGCGCCCGTGACCGCCACGTTCCCATAGTCCGACACGGCGAGGGTCGATTCCCCGCAGCTTTTCGCATAGAAGCTGTGGACATAGTAGACGTACTCCCCGCTTTCAATATACTTGAAAAGCGGGTCTTCCCGGAGGATCGTCAGGCCGTTCCAGCCCATGTGCGGCACCTTCAGGGCCTTGTCGGTCAGGTCGTCCCGCAGATCGGCGACCTCGCCGGGGATGAGGCCCAGGCCCGGGTGCTCGCCGTATTCAAAGCTCCTGTCAAAGAGAAGCTGCATGCCGAGGCAGATGCCCAGCAGCGGCTTTTTTTTGCTCTCGACCAGCAGCACCGGCACAAGGCCCGTGTCGTCCAGCTTCTTTTTCGCGTCGGCAAAAGCCCCCACCCCCGGCAGGATGATCCGGTCCGCCCGGACGAGGTCTTCCTGGCTTTTCGTGACCTCGGCCTCCAGACCCAGGGCCCGGAGGCTGGAGGACAGGGAAAAGAGGTTCCCCACGCCGTAGTCGACGATCGCGATCATAGCAGCGTCCCCTTGGTGCTGGGCACCGCCCCCGCCCGGCGCGGGTCGATGGCCGCGGCCTCCCGCAGCGCCCGGCCCATGCCCTTGAACACGGCCTCCAGAATGTGGTGGGTATTCTCGCCGGCAAGCTCCCGGAGATGGACGGCGGAGGGGCAGCTTCGCACGAAGCCCCACCAGAATTCCTTCGCCAGCTCCGTGTCGAAATCGCCGACCCGCGCCGCGGGCAGCGGCACGTCCCAGCCCAGGTACGCCCGGCCCGAGAGGTCCACGGCGCAGAGCACCAGCGCCTCGTCCATGGGCAGGATGACGCTGCCGTAACGGTTCACGCCCTTTTTCTCCCCCAGCGCGCCGGCGAAAGCCGCCCCCAGCGCGATTCCGGTGTCCTCGACAGTGTGGTGATAGTCCACGTCCGTGTCGCCGGAAGCGCGCACCGTGAGGTCGAAGCCGCCGTGGACGGCGAACAGGGTCAGCATGTGGTTGAGAAAGCCGCAGCCGGTCTCGATAGTGCCTTTGCCCGCGCCGTCGAGGTTCAGGGAAAGGCCGATCTTTGTCTCCTTCGTCTCGCGGTTCAGTTCGGAAGTTCTCATGCCAGATCCCCCTCCAGAATGTTTCTGATCTCGCGCAAAAGGCCGCGCATCTGCTCCATGGAACCGATGGTGATGCGGCAGTAGTCCGAAATGCGCGGCGCGTCGAAATGGCGCACCAGGACGCCCCGGGCCTTGAGCATTTTATACAGCGCCCCGCCGGAGACGGCCCCGCTGCGGGCGAACACGAAGTTTGCCGCGGAGGGCAGCACGGTGAAGCCCAGCTTTTCAAGCGCCTCCACGGTAAACGCCCGGTTTTCCAGAATGAGCGCGCAACAGCGCCCAAAATATTCCGCGTCCTCCATGGCCGCCGTGCCGGCGACGATGGACAGGCGGTTGAGGTTGTAGGGGTTAAAGCTGAATTTGACCCGGTTCATATCCCCGATGAGCTCCCGGCTGCCGACGGCGAAGCCGATGCGCCCGCCGGCCAGCGACCGGCTCTTGGAAAAGGTCTGCAGCACGAGAAGGTTCCCGTATTTCTTAATGAGCGGCACACAGCTCTCCCCGCCGAAATCCACATAAGCCTCGTCCACGACCACCGCCCGGTCGGGGTCCGCCGCGAGAAGCCGCTCAATTTCGGATACCGGCAGCGCCATGCCCGTGGGGGCGTTGGGGTTCGCGATGAAAACCGTGCCCCTTTTGCCGATATAGTCGTCCACGCACAGGGAAAAATCCTCCCGCAGGGGGACGACGACGGCTTCAAGACCGTAAAACGCGGCCCAGACCTTGTAAAAACCATAGGTGATATCCGCGTAGACGGCGGGGACACCCGTGCCGCAGAAGGCGCGGAACGCGAAGCTCAGCAGCTCGTCCGAACCGTTTCCCGCGATGACATTTTCGGGTAAAACGCCGTACTGCTCCGCGATGGCGGCGCCCAGGGCCGCGCAGGCGGGGTCGGAATAGCGGTTGCACTTTCCCACCTCCGCCGCCGACACGGCCTCGATCACCCGGGGCGAGGGCGGGAAGGGGCTTTCATTGGTGTTCAGCTTCACATACTGCCGGTTCTGAGGCTGCTCGCCGGGGACATAGGGCGTCAGCCCGGCGGTCTCGGGGGACAAAAAGCGGCTCATGGCATTGGCCTCGATTCAGTCTTTCTCGGATCTTATCAGCACGCTGCGCGCGTGTCCGTGCAGGCCCTCCCGGTCGGCAAAGTCCGCGATGCGCGGGGCCGCCGCCGCGAGGGCTTCCCTGGAATAATAGAGGAAGCTGGACTTCTTCACGAAATCGTCCACGGACAGGGGGCTGGAAAACCGGGCGGTGCCGCCGGTGGGCAGGGTGTGGTTCGGCCCCGCGAAATAATCGCCCAGCGCCTCGGGCACGTTCCGGCCCAGGAAGATGCTGCCCGCGTTTTTGATTTTGCCCAGCAGGGCGAAGGGGTCGTCCACGCACAGCTCGATGTGCTCCGGCGCGATGCGGTTCGCGGCCTCCACGGCCTTGTCGAGGTCGTCCGTGAGGATGATCTTGCCCGTGGTCTCGATGCTCTCCCGGGCGATGGCCTCCCGGGGCAGGACGGAGAGCTGTTCTTCCAGCTCCCGCTGCACGGCGGCGGCCAGCTCCCGGCTGTCCGTGACCAGCACCGCCGTGGCCCGCCTGTCGTGCTCCGCCTGGGAGAGCATATCCGCCGCGACGAAGCGGGGGTCGCACTTGCCGTCGGCCAGCACCAGAATCTCACTGGGTCCCGCGATCATGTCGATGGACACCAGCCCGAACACCTTGCGTTTGGCCACGGCGACAAAAATGTTGCCGGGGCCAACGATCTTATCCACGGGAGGGATGCTCTCCGTGCCGTAGGCAAGGGCGCCGATGGCCTGCGCGCCGCCGCTCTTGAAAATGCGGGTCACGCCCGCGATTTTCGCCGCCGCGAGAAGGTCCGGGGCGAGACTGCCGTCTTTTCTGGGCGGGGTGACCATGACGATCTCCGAAACGCCGGCGATCCTGGCGGGGATGACGTCCATGAGCACGGTGGAGAGGTAGCTTGCCGTGCCGCCGGGGACGTACACGCCCGCTTTTTCGATGGGGGTGTAGCGCTGGCCCATGAGCACGCCGTCCGCGCGGGTCAGGGCAAAGTCGTTGCGCACCTGTTTTTGGTGGAATTCGCGGATGTTTGCCGCGGCCATCTCCAGCGTCCGGATGAACTCCGGGTCGGCGGCGGCGTAGCCGGCCTCGATCTCCTCCGGGGCGACCTCCAGCGAATCCAGCGCCGCGCCGTCGAACTTCTCGGCGTATTTCCTCAGTGCGGCGTCGCCGTTTTCCCGCACGTCCGCCAGAATGCCGGCGACGATTTCGTCCACCTCGGTCTCGGTCTGGATGGCGCGGTTGAGGATTTCTTCGGGGCGCACCTTGGAAAATTCAAGAATTCTGATCATCGTCTTTACCCTCCGCCAGCTTTTTGGTCAGCGCGTCGATCTCTTTGCGTTTGAATTGGTAGGCGGCCTTGTTGGCCACCAGTCTCGCCGAGATGGGCATGATCTCCCGCAGGACGCGCAGGTCGTTTTCCCTCAGCGTCGCGCCGGTCTCCACGATATCCACGATCACGTCGGACAGGCCCAGGATGGGGGCCAGCTCGATGGAGCCGTTGAGCTTGATAATGTCGATGTCCCGGCCCTGCGCGGCATAGTAGCGCTTGGCGATGGACACAAATTTTGTCGCCACCCGCAGGGCCCGGCCGGGGTCGTCCTCGAAATCGGCCCGTCCGGCCACGCACATCCGGCAGCGGCCGAGGCCGGTGTCCAGCAGCTCGTACACGTCGGGGCTCTCCTCCGCCAGAATGTCCTTGCCCACGATGCCCACGTCCGCCGCGCCGTGTTCCACATAGATAGCCACGTCGCTGGGCTTCACCAGGAAGCAGCGGATGCCCGCCGCGGGATTTTCGATCACCAGCCTGCGGCTGTCGCCCAGCTCGCCGCAGCCGTAGCCCGCGCCGGTGAGCAGGGCGTGGGCCCGGTCGCCCAGCCGGCCCTTGGGCAGGGCCACGTTCAGCATCCCGCCCCCGTCTCCGGCGGCGTTCGCGGCGGTCTCCAGCCGCTCCAGCTCGTCGAGATAAAGCGCGAAGCCCACGGCCCGGGCCCCCGGCGTAAAGCGCGCCGCCAGCGGGTCGTAGCGCCCGCCCTTCAGCACCGCTCTCGGCAGCCCCACAAGATACCCCTGAAATACCAGCCCGTTATAATAGGCGATCTCGTTAACCAGCGACAGGTCGAGACTGAGCCTGGCCTCCGGCCGCGCCGCCGACACCGCCGCGCACACGGCGGAAAGCTCCGAAAGCGCGTCGCCCATGGCGGCGTTCAGCGCCACCGGCTCCGCCGCCGCGACGACCTGCCGCCACGGTCCGGACAGCCCCGTGAGGGAGCACAGCGCGTCCGCCCCCTGCCGGGAGAGCCCCGCCGCGTCGGCCTCCTTTTGCAGCTGCGGGGCGTTTTTCTCGCGGATGCACCGCAGCAGCGCTTCCCGCGCGCTCTCCGGCGCGCCCACGGCGGAGAGCAGTCCCGTGACGAAGCCCATGTGGCCCAGCACCAGCACAAAATCGCTGCCGGTCTGCGCCAGAGAATCCGCCGCCAGCTCCACCGCCTGAATGGTGTCCCCGCCGCCCACCGCGCCGACGCACTCCAGCCCCATCTGGCTGATCTCGCGGAAGGTGTGGCTCTCCAGGCTGGGGCGGTAGACGCTTTCGGAATAGTAAAACCGCTTGCACTCCCCGGGGGCCGGCTGGGCGTCCTTGGCGATGGACAGGGTCACGTCCGGCTTCAGCGCCAGCAGCCGCCCGTCCAGGTCGGTGAAGGTGATGACCTGCTTGGAGTTGAGAAAGCGCTCGTTTTCCTGGTACAGTCCGTATTCCTCGAACCGGCCCATGTGATATTTCCGATATCCCGCCTTTTCGTACAGTACCCGCAGCGCCAGTGCGGCGCGCTCCTGCGGCTTCAGCAGGTCGATGTCCAGTTCCATGGCGTCCTCCCCGGCAGTTGTTCTGAGCGCAGTATACTTTATTTTGCTATCAAAGTAAAGCGCTAATTCGCTACCAAGATAAATTTCGTCGCTTTTGCAAATTCCGCCGCGTGCCGTACCAAGTCCCTTGTCAAAAATCACCGGGGGTCTTTTCTTGCATTTCCGGCCCGGATAGCGTATTCTGGACTTGCCCCCGCAGGGAGTGCGGGAAAAAACCATTAATTAAATAGGAGGATAGAAATGAAACTTTCCAAGAAGTTGTTCGCCGTACTGCTGGCGGTCGTTCTGGTGATTGCCTGCATGCCCGCCGCTTTCGCGCGGACGGAGTGTCCCGCGGCGGCTTTCACCGATGTGGATACGTCGCAGTATTATCACACTGGCGTGGATTACATGCTCTCCAAGGGCTACATGACCGGCACCTCCGCCAAGACCTTCAGCCCGGGCGTAAAGCTCACCCGCGGCATGGTCCTCACCGCGCTGTACAGCATGGCGGGCAAGCCCGCCGCCCAGTACAAGGGCGCCTTCTCCGACGTCAGGGAGGGCGCGTATTACGCGCTGGCCGTGGAATGGGGCGCCGCCAACAAGATCGCCTCCGGCTATCCCGGCGGGACCTTCAAGCCCGATCAGAACGTCACCCGCGAGCAGCTGGCTACCTTCCTTTACAGCTTTGCCAAATTCTCCGGCGTAAACGTCAGCATCGGCGAGGACACCAACATCCTCAGCTATAACGACGCCCTCACCATCAGCGAATATGCCATTCCCGCCATTCAGTGGGCCTGCGGCGCGGGCGTCCTTTCCGGCAGCAGCAACAGCCTGCTGCCCAGGGCCGACGCCACCCGCGCCCAGTTCGCGGTGATGGCCTACAGCTATTCCATGGTCGCCCCCGCCCCCGCGGTGAAGGAGGTCCAGGTCGCCTCCACCGCCCGGGAGGACGTGCAGATCCCCGCCTACGTCACGCTGCCCGCCAATTATGACAGCGCCAGGACCTATCCCATGGTCATCGTCTGCCACGGCCACGGCGGCAACCACAACGAGTGGGGCGGCTTCGATGTCATCACCAACGGTCTCGCCCGCGCCGGCATCATCGCGGTGACGCTGGATTACCCCGGCTGCGGCGCCAGCAAGGAGAGCTTTACCGAGAACACCATGACCAACATGAAGCACGACACGCTGGACGTGGTCAACTACGTCACCTCCTCCTATTCCGTGGCCAAGGGCAAGGTCGGCATCCTGGGCTACTCCATGGGCGGCCGCATCGCGCTGGAGCTGCTGGCTGAAAAATCCTACAGCTTCGCCGCCGTGGAATTCGTCGCCCCGGCCGAGGATACCGCCGATCTGAAGAACCTGTTTGGCGGCGCCTCCAACTGGACAACCCTGAAAGCCACCGCGAAGAGCAAGGGCTATGCCGATTTCACCACCGTCTACGGTCAGAAGCAGCAGCTGAGCTACCAGTGGTTTACCGATCTTGAAAAGTATTCCGACGGTCTGGCCGAGGCCGCCGCGAAGAACTACACCGGCAGGAGCATGGTGGTGTATGCGACGAACGACGAGGCCGTGTCGCCCTCCGTCTCCGCGGGCGTGGCCAAGGTCTTCGATTCCGCCGTGGTCAACACCTATGCCGACGGCCACAGCTACAGCTTCTACGGCAAGACCCCCTACACCGTGAACACGGTCAACGAGAGCTCCGTCAACTTCTTCAAGGATGAGCTGCTGGCCAAGGCCGCGGGCGTGTCCGGCTATGTCGCCGCCATCACCGGCGACGGCAGCCTCACCCTCACCATCCCCGCCTCCGCCCTCACCGCCGCCGGCGTCAAGACCGGCGACACCGTGAAGGCCACCATCGACGGTGTGGCGTTCAGCCTGCCGGTATACGCCACTGCTGCCAGCGCCGCCAAGGGCGCCGCATACCTCCTCATGGACAGCACCTCTCTCACCGTCTGCCTGCAGGGCGGAGCCTTTGCCGCCGCGAACAAAATCGCGGTGAAGAATGTCTCCGGCAGCGCCGTGCAGTGGTATTATACCGAAGCCAGCGACACGCCGCTCACCGTCACCCTCGCGAAATAAATTCATAAGGCCTTAGCGGAGGAAAACCAATCCTGGTTTTCCTCCGCTTCATCATGTCAAAGGACTCCCCTCGTCCTTTGCCCCCTTGCTAATGGGGGCTGACTGGGGGGCTTCGCTTTCGTCCTGCCTCCGCTTTTTTGTACGAACGGTCCGTACAAAAAGGATTGTTAAAAATTTAATTAGTCCTCTTTACAAACCGTAAAACTGCGATATAATACAATTGAACCGGGAGAAAGCCCCCCCATTGCGGGGAACTCCACACCGGGCGCGTCCAAAGGCGGACCGCCGCAGGAGTGCAGTAAATTCTCCGGTTTTATTCTCAGCGGCATTTGTTAATTTATTAACATTATTAGGAGGGCGACATCATGAAAAACGAAGATTTTTTGAAAGGTACCGGTATTCTGATGATTTTTGGCGGCGTCATCGCCATACTTACGGCTATCTCGATGCTGATACGGGCGGTGTCCCTTACGGCGGATATGCAGATGAGCATGCTCTGCGCCGCGGCGCTGCTGATGCTGGTGTGCGGTTTTGAAGCGCTGGTGGCGGGCTATGCCGCGGCCAGAAACAGCGCCGATCCCGATAACGCTTCCGACTGCATCGCCTGGGCGGTCATCGTGGCGCTGCTGGGCGTGGGCGGCGTCGCGCTGAACGCGGCGGCCAACGGGTCGGTCAATGTGGTGAACGCCGTATTCAGCGTGGTCATCCCCGCGCTTTACGGCATGGCCGCCTCGGCCGATCGCCGCGGCTCCGCAAAGCCCGCTTCTGTCCGGTAATCCTCTTTTCCTCATTCGAATATCCCTGCGGGGAATCGCCGCCTCTTTCGGGGCGGCGATTCCTTCTTTCGCTGCAGGTGGCAAACCGGGGAAAAGGTGTTATACTATAGTATCCACACTTTCGCGGAGGCTGCCATGAAAACCGGATTTTCCGCCGACGGCTATATCGTTGATCAGGACTGTTTTTCCGCCTATCCCTACCGCACCGTCACCTCCGACTGGAACGGCTGCGGCTGGATGGCGGCTTACGATCTGCGCCACGCGCTGGGGCAGACCGCGGATTTCGACGCCGTGCGCCGGGAGATGGACGGGATGTTTTTGCTGCGCGTCCCCGGCCCCACCACCATGGGTGTGATGCTGCGCTATCTGCGCCGCTGCGTGCCGGACCTCACGGTGGTCCTCGGCCGGGCGGCCGCGCTGTCCGCCGCGCCCCGGGCTAGGGCGGGCATCCTGCGCTACACGGAAAGCGGCGTGCCGCATTTCGTGGCCTTTGTCCGCCTTGCGGACGGGCGCTGCCGCTTTTTCAACGTGGCCGACGGGCTGGAGGACTATGTCTGCGGCATGGAGCAATTTCTCCTCACCCGCTGCACCCGCGGCACCGTAAAAGCCATGCTGGTCTTTTGAAGCCGAAGACGAATTTTTTTCGCCTTCGGTTTTTTCCTGTTGACGTTTGCCGGATTTCAGTGTATAGTAAAACAAATCTTTAAGAACGGTACAGGGATGCCGGCAAGATGGAAAGTGCATAACCGATGCGCGGGCTTCGGCCCGTTCGGGGCTTGTTGCAGTCTTGCGGTATCCGCGGGGCTTTTTTTATGCCCCTATGAGGAGGGTCGGGAATGCGCCAGCTTGCGGTGGGCACGGTGGATGGAAAGAAGAAAACGGTACTGGTATCGGACGGCCGCGTCCGTCTCGCCGACGGCTTTTCCGCCGAAGAATCGAATTATTGCCTTTTTCCCGGTTTCGCGGATGTGCATGTTCATCTGCGGGAGCCGGGATTTTCTTATAAGGAGACCATCCGCGCGGGCACCCGCGCCGCGGCCCGGGGCGGGGTCACGGCGGTGTGTACCATGCCGAACCTCGACCCCGTGCCGGACACGGCGGAGCACCTCGGGATGCAGACGGACATCATCCGGCGGGACGCCGCCGTCCGGGTGTACCCCTACGGCGCCATCACCCTGGGCGAACGGGGCGAGGCTCTGTCCGACATGGACGCTCTCGCGCCGCTGGTGTGCGCCTTCTCGGACGACGGCCGCGGCGTCATGGACGACGGGCTGATGCGCGCGGCCATGGTGAAGGCCAAATCGCTGGGAAAGCTCGTCGCCGCCCACTGCGAGGACACGCGGTACGGGGGCGCGGAGCGCGAGTGGCGGCAAATCCAGCGCGATCTCCGGCTTGTTTCTGGAACCGGCTGCGCCTACCACGCGTGCCATGTCTCCTGCCGGGAGAGCGTGGCGCTGATCCGAAAGGCCAAGGCCGCGGGGCTGGACGTCTCCTGCGAGACCGCCCCCCACTATCTTGTCCTGAACGACGGGATGCTCGCGGACGACGGCCGCTTTAAAATGAACCCGCCCATCCGGACGGAGGATGACCGGCAGGCGCTGCTGGAGGGCCTCGCGGACGGCACCATCGACCTGGTGGCCACCGACCACGCGCCGCACGCGGCGGCGGAAAAATCCGGCGGCTTTCAAAAAAGCCTCAACGGCGTGGTCGGCCTTGAGACGGCCTTCCCGGTTTTGTATACGGAGCTGGTGAAAACGGGTATCCTCCGTCTTGAAAAACTCGCCGCGCTCTTTTCCGAAAGTCCCCGGCGGCGCTTCGGCCTGCCGGAAAGCCCCGGCGACTTCACGGTATTCGATCTCGGAAGCGCGTATGAGATAGCCCCGGTCCAATTCCTTTCCCTGGGGCGCGCGACACCCTTCGAGGGGATGCGGGTCTGGGGAAAATGCGTTTTAACTGCGGTTGGAGGGAATATTGTATGGCAAGACGATTCGACAGAAAGATAATCCTTGAGGACGGCTCGGAATATCCCGGCTTCGGCTTCGGCAGTCCGGAGGACCGGGTGTGCGAGATCGTGTTCAACACTTCCATGGCGGGCTATCAGGAGATCGTCTCCGACCCGTCCTACACCGATCAGGCGGTAGTGATGACCTACCCTCTCATCGGAAATTACGGCATTACGGACGAGGACTACGAGACCCGCTTCCCCACCCTGGGGGGCCTCATCGTGGGGGAGTACAACGACCTGCCCTCGAACTTCCGCTGCACCAAGACCCTGGCGGAAATTCTGGAGGGCTACGGCATCCCCGGCATCGAGGGCATCGACACCCGAAAGCTCACCCGCAGCATCCGCGACCTCGGCTCACGCCGGGTATTTCTCACCGGCGCGGACACGCCGCTGGAGGAAGGTCTCCGAATCATCGCGGGCACCCCCGTGCCCCATGACGCGGTTTCCCGCGTGAGCTGCCGGAGAAAATGGTATTCCCGCACGCCGAACCACCAGTACAACGTCGTCGCGGTGGACTGCGGCATTAAGCTCAACATCATCCGCTCCCTGAACGCGCGGGGCTGCAATCTGACGGTGGTGCCCTACAGCACCCCGGCGGAGGAAATCCTTGCCATGAAGCCGGACGGCCTGTTCCTCTCCAACGGCCCCGGCGACCCGGAGGACGTGACCCCGGTCATCGGGCTTGTGAAGGCTCTGCGGGGCAGGCTCCCCATCTTCGGCATCTGCCTCGGCCATCAGATGATCGCCCTCGCCTCCGGCGGCGCCACCTACAAGCTAAAATTCGGCCACCGCGGCGGCAACCACCCCGTAAAGAACCTCGCCACCGGGAAAGTGGAGATGACCGCCCAGAACCACAGCTACGCCGTCAGCGCGGATTCCCTCGTTGGGACGGGGCTGGAGATCACCCACATCAACCTGCTGGACGGCACCGTGGAGGGGCTGCGGTGCCCCGCCGACCGGATGTTCTCCGTCCAGTACCATCCGGAGAGCGCCCCCGGCCCCCAGGACAGCGCCTACCTGTTCGACGAATTCATCGAAAGCATGGGGGAGGCGAAGCGCAATGCCTAAGAGAACGGACATCCATAAGCTCATGGTCATCGGCTCCGGCCCCATCGTCATCGGACAGGCGGCGGAATTCGACTACGCCGGCACCCAGGCCTGTCTCGCCCTGCGGGAGGAGGGCTACGAGGTGGTGCTGGCGAATTCCAACCCCGCCACCATCATGACGGACAACGCCATCGCGGACAAAATCTATATGGAGCCCCTGACCCTTGAATATGTGGCCAAGATCATCCGCTATGAGCGGCCGGACGCCATCGTGCCCGGCATCGGCGGGCAGACGGGCCTGAACCTCGCGGTGCAGCTGCAGAAAAAGGGCGTGCTGCGGGAGTGCCGGGCGGAGCTTCTCGGCACCCGGGCGGAGAGCATCGAGCAGGCCGAGGACAGGGAGCTTTTCAAGGAGCTGTGCCAGCGCATCGGCGAGCCGGTGCTGCCCTCCGTCACCGCCGGCTCCATGGACGAGGGCCTGCGGGCGGCTGCAAGCATCGGCTACCCCGTGGTGCTGCGTCCGGCCTTCACGCTGGGCGGCACCGGCGGCGGCTTTGCCGACGGCGAGACGGAGCTCCGCGAGCTTCTGAAAAACGCCCTCAAGCTCTCCCCCGTCCATCAGGTGCTGGTGGAAAAGAGCATCAAGGGCTACAAGGAGATCGAATACGAGGTCATGCGCGACCACAACGACACCGCCATCGCCATCTGCAACATGGAAAACATTGACCCCGTGGGCATCCACACCGGCGATTCCATGGTGGTCTGCCCCAGCCAGACGCTCACGAACAAGGAATACCAGCTGCTGCGCGACAGCGCGCTGAAGCTCATCCGGGCGCTCAAAATCGAGGGCGGGTGCAACGTGCAGTTCGCGCTGGACCCCCAGTCCTTCCGCTATTTTGTCATCGAGGTCAATCCCCGCGTGTCCCGTTCCTCGGCGCTGGCCAGCAAGGCCAGCGGCTACCCCATCGCCCGGGTCTCCGCCAAGATCGCGGTGGGCATGACGCTGGACGAGATCCGCATCGCGAACACCCCGGCCTCCTTCGAGCCGACCCTCGACTATGTGGTGACAAAGCTCCCCCGCTTCCCCTTCGACAAATTCACGGACGCGAACAACAGCCTCTCCACCCAGATGAAAGCCACCGGCGAGACCATGGGCGTGGGCCGGACCCTCGAGGAGAGCCTTCTCAAGGCCGTCCGCTCGCTGGAGATCGGCGTGTACCACCTGCACATGAAAAAGTTTGACAGCATCGAGACGGTGGCCCTGCTCGACTATATCAAAATCGGCACCGACGACCGCGTCTACGCCCTGGCGGAGCTGCTGCGCCGGAACGTCGCCGGGGAGGAGCTGAGCGAGCGCACGGGCATCGACATGCTGTTTATGAACAAGTTCCGCCATATCGTTGAGCTGGAAAAAGAGGGCGCGGAGCACCCCTTCGATCTTGAAGAGCTGAAATGGCTCAAAAAATACGGCTTCTGCGACAGGGCTATCGCCGACCTCTGGAAAAGCACGGAAACGCAGGTCAGCGGCTTCCGCCGGGAAAACGGCGTGTTCCCGGTCTACAAGATGATCGACACCTGCGCCTCGGAATTTGACTCCTACATCCCCTATTTTTACTCCACCTACGCCGACGAAAACGAGAGCGTCGTCACGGGAAAGAAAAAGATCATCGTCCTGGGCTCCGGCCCCATCCGCATCGGCCAGGGCATCGAGTTCGACTATTCCACCGTCCACGCGGTGATGACCATCAAAAGATCCGGCTGCGAGGCCATCATCATCAACAACAACCCCGAGACCGTCTCCACGGACTACACCTGCTCCGACAAGCTCTATTTCGAGCCTCTCACGGTGGAGGACGTCATGAACGTGGTGGCGCTGGAAAAGCCCGTGGGCGTCATCGCCTCGCTGGGCGGGCAGACCGCCGTGAATCTGGCGGGGCCGCTGAGCGAGCGGGGCGTGAAGATCATCGGCACGGACTTCGCGGCCATCGAGCGGGCGGAGGACCGGGACGTCTTTGAAAAGCTCCTCGCCGCGCTGAACATCCCCCAGCCGCAGGGACAGGCCGTCACCGAAATCGAGGACGGCGCCGCCGCCGCGCGGAAGGTGGGCTATCCCGTGCTGGTGCGCCCCTCCTTTGTGCTGGGCGGCCGGGCCATGCAGATCGTGGCCAACGAAGCGCAGCTGCGCCGCTACCTTAAAACCGCCCTGGAGATCGGCGCGGGCAAGCCCGTGCTGGTGGACAAGTACATCGAGGGCAAGGAGGTGGAGGTGGACGCCGTGTGCGACGGGACGGACGTGTTCGTCCCCGGCATCATGGAGCTTGTGGAGCGCACGGGCGTCCACTCCGGCGACTCCATCAGCGTCTATCCCCCCTTCAGCCTCAGCCCGAAAGTGAAAGCCACCCTCCTGGACTATACGAAAAAGCTGGGCCTCGGCATCGGCATCGTGGGGCTTTACAACATCCAGTTCATCGTGGATAAAAACGACAATGTTTTCATCATCGAGGTCAACCCCCGCTCCTCCCGGACGGTGCCCTTCCTGTCCAAAGCCACGGGCTACTGCCTGGCGGACATCGGCACGCTGGTGATGCTGGGCGTGTCCCTCCGGGAGCAGGGCTTCACCGTGGCCTACCCCCAGGAGAAGGACCGCTGGTATGTCAAGGTCCCGGCCTTCTCCTTCACCAAGCTCCGGGGGCTGGACGCCTATCTGTCCCCGGAAATGAAGTCCACCGGCGAGGCCATCGGCTACGACAAAAAGATGACCCGCGCCCTCTACAAGGCCCTGCAGGCCTCCGGCACCCAGGTGTCGAACTACGGCACCGTGTTCGTCACCATCGCGGACCGGGACAAGGAGGAGGCCCTGCCCCTGATCCGCCGGTTCTATGACCTCGGCTTCAATATCGAGGCCACGGAGGGCACCGCCGCCTATCTCAAGGAACACGGCGTGCGCACCCGGGTCAAAAAGAAAATCAGCGAAGGCAGCGAGGATATCCTCGATTCCATCCGCGAGGGCTACGTGAATTACGTCATCAACACCCGGGATTACAGTTCCGACCCCGCCCAGGAGTCCGACGGTCATCTCATCCGCCAGTGCGCCGTGGAAAACGGCGTCACCATGTTCACCGCGCTGGACACCGTCCGGGTGCTGCTGGACGTGCTGGAGGAGATCACCATGCAGGTCTCCACCATTGATCTGTGAGGAAGAAATGAAACAGGGAATTTTTGAAATTACCGAAAACGCCCCCGCCGCCCCCGGCGTATTCCGGCTGGCGCTGCGGGGGGACACCTCCGCCGTCACGGCCCCGGGGCAGTTCGTGAATATCCGGCTGAACGGATTTTTCCTCCGCCGCCCCCTCTCCGTCTGCGATTGGGACAACGCGGGCTTTTCCGCCTTCTACAAGGTCGTGGGCGGCGGCACCGAAGCGCTGTCCCAAAAAGCGGCGGGCGGGGAGCTCGACGTACTCACCGGCCTGGGAAACGGCTTCGACCTCTCCGCCGCCGGCGACCGGCCGCTGCTCATCGGCGGCGGCAGCGGCGTCTCCCCGCTATATGGCCTCGCGCAGCGTCTCGCCGCCCTGGGGAAGCGCCCCGCCGCAGCGCTGGGCTTCAACACCGCGGCGGAGGTGTACCTCGCCGCGGAATTCGCGGCGCTGGGTATCCCGGTACATCTTGCCACCCTGGATGGCAGCGCCGGTACAGCGAGCACTGTCGTCGACGCGATCCGCGGCCTCGATTACAGTTACTTTTATGCCTGCGGGCCGGAAGCCATGCTCCGGGCCGTGGATGAAATTGCCTCGGCGCCCGGCGAGTTTTCCTTTGAAGCGCGCATGGGCTGCGGCTTCGGGGCCTGCATGGGCTGTACCTGCAAGACGAAATACGGCGCTAAGCGCATCTGCCGGGACGGCCCGGTACTGAAGCGGGAGGAGGTCCTCTGGTGAATACTTCTGTAAATCTTTCCGGGCTTGAACTCTCTAACCCCGTCATCCCCGCCGCCGGTACCTTCGGCTACGGCGCGGAATTCGCGGCGCTGTACGATCTCGATTGTCTCGGCTCCTTCGTGATGAAAAGCGCCACCGCCCTTCCCCGCTTCGGCAATCCCACCCCCCGCGTCGCGGAGTGTCCCGCCGGGATGCTGAACGCCGTCGGTCTGCAAAACCCCGGCGCGGACGCGGTGATCGCGGAGGAGCTGCCGAAGATAAGTACCTTCTTCCGCAAGAAAGTGATCGCCAATGTCAGCGGCTTTTCCATTGAGGAATACGCCGAAACCTGCGCCAAGTTCGACGCGCAGGCGCAGGTGGGCCTGCTTGAGGTCAACATCAGCTGTCCCAACGTCCATTGCGGCGGCATGGCCTTCGGCACCGACCCCGCCGCCGCCGCGGCGGTGACCCGGGCGGTGAAGGTCGCCACAACAAAGCCGGTTTATATGAAGCTCTCCCCCAACGTCCGGGACATCGCGGAGATCGCCCATGCCTGCGAGGACGCGGGAGCGGACGGGGTGAGCCTTATCAACACCCTCCTCGGCCTGCGCATCGACCTTAAAACGCGAAAGCCCGTCCTGGCGAACCGCACCGGCGGGCTCTCCGGCCCGGCGGTGCTGCCCGTGGCCCTGCGCATGGTCTGCGAGGTATACGACGCCGTGCGCATCCCCATCATCGGCATGGGCGGCGTGTCCTCGGCGGAGGACGTGCTGGAAATGCTGCTGGCCGGAGCCGCGGCGGTGGAGGTGGGCGCGGCCAATCTCACAAACCCCTTCGCCTGCCGGGACATTGTCGCGGCCCTGCCGGAGGCTATGAGAAAATACGGAATCAATGATTTAAAAGAAATAATTGGAGGCGCGCACTGATGGGAAAAGACGTCATCATCGCCTGCGATTTCGCGGGCCGGGAAGAAACCTTGAGCTTTCTGGAAGCCTTCGGGCCGGGGCGCCCGTTTGTGAAGATCGGCATGGAGCTTTTCTATGCCGCGGGTCCGGATATCGTGCGCGAGCTTCACGCGCGGGGGCACAAAATTTTTCTGGACCTGAAGCTGCACGACATCCCGAACACCGTGGAAAAGGCCATGCGGGTGCTCTCCGGCCTGGGCGCGGACGTCATCAATCTCCACGCCGCCGGGACGCGCGCCATGATGGAGGCCGCGCTCGCGGGCGTCACCCGGCCGGACGGCGGCCGCCCGCTGCTCCTCGCGGTGACACAGCTCACCTCCACCGGGGAGGACGCGATGAAGCGCGAGCTCCTCATCGACCGGGCGCTGCCCGACGTGGTGCTGGCCTACGCGCAAAACGCCAAGGCCGCGGGGCTGGACGGCGTGGTGTGCTCGCCGCTGGAGGCCACCGTCATCCACGCGGGCTGCGGCGCGGGCTTTCTCACCGTGACCCCCGGCGTCCGCTTTGCGGACGGCGAGCGCGGCGACCAGGCGCGGGTGGCCACTCCCGCGGCCGCCAAAGAGCTGGGCTCCGACTACATTGTCGTCGGGCGGCCTATCACGAAAGCCGCCGATCCCGTTTTCGTCTGGCGGCGCTGCATCCGCGAATTTACGCACTAAAAAGGAGGGCACCATGCGAAACGAACAAATTGCGGGAGACCTGCTCAAAGCAAAGGCCGTGTTCCTGCGGCCGGACGAGCCCTTTACCTGGGCCAGCGGCATCAAAAGCCCCATCTACTGCGATAACCGCCTGACCCTGACGGACGTCGCCGTGCGCACGGACGTGGAAAACGCCCTTGCGCAGACCATCCGCCAAAGCTATCCCGGGGCGGAGGTCCTCATGGGCACCAGCACCGCCGGCATCGCCCACGCGGCCATCACGGCGCACCTGCTGGGCCTGCCCATGGGCTACGTCCGTTCCGCCGCCAAGGACCACGGCCGCAAAAACGCCATCGAGGGCAGGCTTCTGCCGGGGCAGAAGGTTGTCGTGGTGGAGGACCTCATCTCCACCGGGGGCAGCGTCCTCGAGGTGGTGGACATTCTCCGGGAGGCCGGGGCGGAGGTCCTGGGCATCGCCAGCATCTTCACCTACGGCATGGAAAAAAGCGCCGCGCGGCTGGCGGCGGCCGGGGTTCAAAACGTGAGCCTCACGGATTTTGACACGGTCGTCGGCATCGCCGCCCAAGAGGGGATCATCGCGCCGGAGGACAAAGCGCGGCTTCTCGCCTTCCGGAACAATCCTACTGATGAAAGCTGGGTAAAAGCATGAAAAAAGATCTGCTGGACATCCTCGACCTGAGCCGCGAGGATATTGACACGCTCATCCGCACCGCGGAAAACATCATCGCAGACCCCGACGCCTACGCGGAAAAATGCCGCCGCAAAAAGCTCGCCACCCTCTTTTACGAGCCCTCTACCCGCACGCGGCTGAGCTTTGAATCCGCCATGCTGGAGCTGGGCGGCCAGGTCGTCGGCTTTTCCGACGCCGGCAGCAGCTCTGTGGCCAAGGGCGAGAGCGTGGCCGACACGGCCAAGACCGTGGAATGCTTCGCGGACATCATCGCCATGCGGCACTTCAAGGAGGGCGCGCCCCGGGTGGCGGCGCAGAACGTGTCCATCCCGGTCATCAACGCCGGGGACGGCGGCCACAACCACCCCACCCAGACGCTGGCCGACCTGCTGACCATCCGCCGGGAGAAGGGCCGCCTCGACCACCTCACCGTGGGCTGCTGCGGCGACCTCAGGTTCGGGCGGACGGTGCATTCCCTGCTGGCGGCCATGGGCCGGTACGAGGGCACGTCCTTCGTGCTCATCTCCCCGGAGGAGCTCACCGTGCCGGAGAGCGTGCGCACGGAGACGCTGGAGAACAACGGCTGCCCCTACCGGGAAACCCGCTCGCTGGAGGAGGCCATGCCGGCGCTGGACATCCTGTACATGACCCGCGTGCAGAAGGAGCGGTTCTTCAACGAGGCCGATTACGTCCGCCTGAAGGACAGCTACATCCTCACGCCGGATAAGCTGCAGAACGCGAAAAAAGACCTCGCCATCCTGCATCCGCTGCCCCGGGTCAACGAAATCTCCGTCGCCATCGACGACGATCCCCGCGCCTGCTATTTCAAGCAGGTGCGAAACGGCAAATATATCCGCATGGCGCTGATCCTAAAGCTTTTGGGGGTGGACTGAAATGATTATCGGAAGTATCGTCAACGGCATCGTCATCGACCATATCCCCGCCGGGCGGGGCATGGAGCTTTACCATTACCTCAGGCTGGACGGCATGGAGTGCGAGGTGGCGCTGATTAAAAACGCCGCCAGCGGGAAATACGGCAGAAAAGACATCCTCAAGGTCAACGAGGTGCTGGCGCTGGATTACGACATTCTGGGCTGCATCGCCCCTCAGATCACCGTGAACATCATCCGGGACGGGGAACGGGTGGAGAAGCTCCACCCCCAGCTGCCGGAGACTATCACCGGTGTGCTGCGCTGCAAAAACCCCCGGTGCATCACCTCCACGGAGCAGGAGCTCGGGCATGTGTTCCGGCTGGCCGACCGCGAGCGCGGCATCTACCGCTGTATCTACTGCGACACCAAAGCGGAAAAGCTCAGTCTGATCTAAACGCGCGCCGCCGCGAACGGCGGGCGTCGGCAGCCCCTGGCATTTTCAACCGGCGCGGCTTCGGCCGCGCCGGTTTCCGTTTCCTCCGGCGGGGAAACTGTCAAGGTGCCTTGACAAACCGAACCCGGAGAGTCTATACTGTCAAGGTACCTAACAAGTGAAGGGGGAACGGCGGTGTTTGATTATGAGCATTCGGATGTCGGCAGCAGGCTCATGCACAACTTCTGGGGCATCACCCACATCCTGCATCAGCTCTCGGACGGGCGCGGCAGCCAGAAGCGGATTCTGACGATTCTGCTGCGGCACGGGCCGGTGACGCAGTCGGCGCTGACCGAGCATTTGGGGATTCAGCCCGGGTCCGCGAGCGAGGTCCTGTCCAAGCTGGAGAGCGCCGGCCTGATTTTCAAATCGGACAGTCCCGCGGACCGCAGGACGGTGACCATCGACCTGACCGACAGCGGCAGAGCCAAAGCGGCGCTGGCGCTGTCCGAGCGGGAGCGGCTGAAGAGCGAGCTGCTTGCCCCCCTCTCCTGCGAAGAGCAGACGGCGCTGCTTGCCCTGTTGGAAAAGGTGACCGAAAACTGGAACCGGCGTTACGGCGGGCAGGGGGAGAGAGGGAAGCAGCAGGAATGAAGCTGATTTTTCAGTATCTGCGCCGGCACATCGGGATTTTCCTGCTCTCGACCCTGTTTCTTACCCTGGAAGCGATGGCGGACCTCCTGCAGCCGACCTTTATGTCCTACATCGTGGATCAGGGCGTGGAAAATGCCGATATCCGCGTCATTCTCCATTATGGCGCCATCATGCTGGGGATCGCGGCGGTCGGCGCGGTTTCCGCCGTCATACGAAACTATTTTGCCAGCCGCACTTCCCAGACCATCGGCAAAGAGCTGCGGCAGGATATGTACCGCAACGTCCAGCGGCTTTCCCTGGAGAACATCGACCGCCTGCAGCCCGCCTCCATCATCACCCGCATCACCAACGACGTGACGCAGATTCAGGATTTCATCAACAGCATCATGCGCATGATGGTCAAGGCCCCCGTCACCTGCATCGGCGCCATCGTCCTCATCATCCTGGAGACGCCCGGGCAGGCGCCCGTCATCATCGCCATCGTCGCGATCGTGTCGCTCCTGATTTTTGGGAACATAAAAATCGGCTACCCCAAATTCGGAACGGTGCAGAAGAAACTGGACAAACTGAACGGCGTCACAAGGGAATTTTTATCCTCCGTCCGCGTGGTAAAGGCCTTCAACGCGGAAGAGGAGGAATCGGAGAAATTCGACGGGGCCTCGGTGGCTCTGGCCGCGGCGAACACCGCCGCGCTCCGCGTCATGGCCGTCTTTACCCCGCTCATCAACCTCACGGTCAATCTCGGCATTGTGCTTCTTCTCTGGATTTCCCGAAATCAGCAATCGGCGCAGATCGGCAAGCTGATGGCCTCGGTCAACTACATGACCCAGGTCCTGTTCGCCGTCACCATGATCGCCAATGTCATCAACACCGCCGTCCGGGCCATGGCGTCCTCGGAGCGGATTCAGGAGGTTCTGGACGAGAAGCCCGCGCAGCTTCAGCCCGCGGATCCGCTGACGCCCGAAATCCGCGGCGATATCCGCTTTGAAAACGTCTCCTTTGCCTATGCCGGCGCCGGAAAAGAAGCCCTGCAAGGAATCAGCCTCCACATCCTGCCGGGCGAGACCATCGGCATCATCGGGCCGACGGGCTCGGGAAAGACCACCCTGGTCAATCTGATCCCCCGGTTTTACGACGTTACCGAAGGGCGCCTGCTCCTGGACGGCTGCGATGTGACGCGGCTCGAGGAAAAGCGGATTCGGACGGCGGTGGCCGTCGTCCCCCAGAAAGCCCTGCTGTTCAGCGGCAGCATCCGCGACAACCTGCGCTGGGGCCGGGAGACCGCGGACGGCGCGGCTATCGAAGAAGCGGCGAAGCTCGCCTGCGCGGATTCCTTTATCGGGGAAACCGAAAACGGATACGACACCCTGCTGGGGCAGGGCGGCGTCAATCTTTCCGGCGGGCAGAAGCAGCGGCTGGCCCTGGCACGCGCGCTGGTCCGCAAGCCGAAGGTGCTGATTCTCGACGACTGCACCAGCGCCCTGGACGCGCAGACCGAGGCCGAGGTGCTGCGCGGCCTGCACAAGCTTTCCGGCGAAACCACGGTGCTCCTGATCAGCCAGCGGATTTATACCGTCATGAAGGCCGACCGGATTCTGTGCCTGGCCGACGGCAGGATTCAGGGCTTCGGCTCCCATGAGGAACTGATGGCGTCGTGCGCGCCCTATCGGGCGATCTATGAATCCCAGATCGGGGGTGAAGACAATGGCCGATAGAACTGTTCCGCCCGCCAATCTCAACGGGATCTCGCGCCCCGGGCGCGGCAGCGTCGTCGTAAAGCCGAAGAACATGAAAGGGACGCTGCGGAGGCTCCTGGAGCTGACAAAGGGGAACCGGAACGGCCTGTGGCTGCTGCTCCTGTTATCCGCGCTCGGCTCCGCGGCCGCCATCCTCTCCCCGTATATCACCGGCAAGGCGGTCACCCTGATCAGCGGCGGCAACGCCGTCTCCTGGGTTCTTCTCTGCCTGATCGCGCTGTATGGCTGCGACTGGCTTGTCAAGTTCCTGCAGCAGTACCTGATGGCCTCGGTTGGGCAGCGCATCATTTGCGCCATCCGCAAAACGCTATTCGACAAGATCAAAAACCTGCCGCTGGTGTTCTTCGACCGGCGCCAGCACGGCGAGCTGATGAGCCGGCTGACGAACGATGTGGACAATATCAGCACCACCATTTCAAACTCTCTGACCCTGCTGCTGACTTATAGCTTTACCATTGTCGGCATTCTCATCATGATGGTCTGCCTCAGCCCGGTTTTGACGCTGATCTCCCTCGTCGGGGTAGCGCTCATCTTCCTGCTGACGAAAATCGTCACAAAGCACACCGGGAAGCTCTTTGCCGCGCAGCAAAAGAATCTGGGCATTCTGGACGGCCAGGTGGAGGAGAGCATTTCCGGGCTTCCCGTGGTCAAAGCCTTCTGCCGGGAAGCGCTCATGGAGCGGGAGTTTGAGGAAAAGAACGCCGCGCTCTGCAAGGTGTCGATCAAGGCCCTGATCTGGTCTGGCTACCTGATGCCGCTGATGAATGTCATCAACAATCTGTGCTATCTCGCCATCGCGGTGTGCAGCGGCATTTTGTTCGTGGACGGTAAAATAACCGACATCGGCCTCATCACCAGCTTTCTGCTGTATGTGCGGCAGTTCACGCGCCCCTTTGTGGAGATCGCGAATATCTATAACAACTTCCAGACCGCCGTGGCGGGCGCCGAACGCATTTTTGAGATCCTCGACGAGCAGCCGGAGCCGGAGGATAAGCCCGATGCCTTCGGGCTGAAAAATCCGCGCGGCGACATTGAGCTGCGCCATGTGCGCTTCGGCTATACCCCGGAAAAGCCGGTGTTAAAGGATATCTCGCTGAAAATCCCCGCGGGGACTCAGGTCGCCATCGTGGGCCCCACCGGCTCCGGCAAGACGACCCTGATCAATCTGCTGACGCGCTTTTATGATGTGACGGACGGCAGCATCACGCTGGACGGGCACGATCTGCGCGATTACAAAATGCGCGATCTGCGCGACGCTTTCAGCGTGGTTCTGCAGGATACCGCCCTGTTTGCGGAATCGGTGAAGGATAATATCTGCTACGGGCATGCCGACGCGGCGCCGGCGCAGATCCAGGCGGCCGCTTGCGTCGCCGGCGCGGACGGCTTCATTGCGCGCCTGCCCAACGGCTATGACACCGTTCTGGAACAGGGCGGCATGGAATTGTCCCAGGGGGAGCGTCAGCTGCTGACCATCGCCCGCGCGGTTCTCACCAACGCGCCCATCATGATATTGGATGAGGCCACCAGTTCTGTCGATACCGTGACCGAGCAGAAAATCCGCCGGGCCATGCTGCGCATCTGCGAAAACAGGACCTCCTTCATCATCGCGCACCGGCTCTCCACGATCCGCGATTCGGATTTGATCATCCTGATCGAGAACGGCGAGATCGCGGAACAGGGGACGCACGGGACGCTGATGGCGCTTGACGGCAAATATGCCCTGATGTACCGGACACAGACGGGAAAACTGGCGGAGGAATAGAAAAAAGCCGTCTAGTAAGCATCGCTTCTTCTCGTCCCCGGCCCCCTTGTCAAAGGGGGCTGTCAGCCGCACGGCTGACTGGAGGATTCCCTTTCGTCCTTGTTTTTTGCAAAGATATGCATTGGAGACTGTCAAAAAGGTTTTTTGACAGTCTCCAATGGCTTTTTTGCTTTTTTACTCCAGATACTCGCCGGGGACCTCCAGCGTCACGTCGGAGATGGGGAAGCTGGAGCAGGGGTGGATGTAGCCGAACTGCGCGTCGGCCCAGCGGCGGCCGTCGGTCTTTTCGGGGATGAACACCTCGCCCGCGAGGAGGCGGGAGCGGCACCAGCCGCATTCGCCCGACCGGCAGCGGGACGGGGCCCGGATGCCTGCCCGCTCCAGGGCCACAAGCAGCGGCTCGTTCGCCGCGGTGGGGACGGCAGCTTCCCTGCCGCAGACGATCACCTTCGCCGTGAAGCTCCGGTCCTTCATCTCCTGCGGGTAGCCGGGCTGGTTCCAGGGGTCCTTGATGGCGCCGAAAAGCTCCCGCCGGACAAATTTCTGCCGCAGGCCCAGCTGTGCGATCTCCCCGTCGAGGAAGTTATACATGGCCTGGGGGCCGCACATGAAGATGCTGTACGCCCCGCCGCCGCCGTATTTCCGGATGAGCTCCGTGGTGATGAAGCCGTGCTCGTATCCCTCGCGCGTCTCGTCCGAGAGGACGTGGACCACATGCACCTTCGGGCACGCCGCGCAGACCTCGTCCAGCTCCTTTTTATAAACGATGCCCTCCGCCGTGCGGGAGCCGAACAGGATGGTGAGGTCGAAATCCTCAATCCCGTCCCGGATGGCGTAGGCCATACCCATGAAAGGCGTGATGCCGCTGCCGCCCGCCAGGGCCACGACCTTTTTCGCGTCCCGCAGCGGCTCGTAATACAGATTGCCCTGGGGCCCGGAGACGGCGACCTCCTGCCCCACCGTCCAGTGATCCTGGATATACGGGGACACGAAGCCCGCGTCGTCCCGCTTCACCGTGATGTGATAGCAGCCGTTTTCCGCCCAGGCGGGGGAGGAGCACAGGGAATAGGAGCGCGTGGTGCGGGTATTCCCGATCTCCACGCCCACGGACAGGTACTGTCCGGCGCGGAACGGGGCAAGCGCGCCGCCGTCCGTGGATTTCAGGACAATGGTTTTGGCGTCCGCGCCGTTTTGGCGGATTTCCGCCACCTGCACCAGCTGTTTCTCCGGGTGCAGGAATTTGGCTTTCTCGTTGGTGGTCAGCTTTTCGGGCAGCGGCGTCGCGGGGGAGGCCTCGATGGCCGCCGCGCGGTTTTTGGCCAGATTTTTGAATTTCAGCATATCCAGCTTGCCGATCAGGCCCACTTTTACATTCAGCGCCATGTCACATACCCTCCTCTGCCTTTATATCGCCCAGCGTCAGCAGGCCCATCAGGTTGCCGGAGAAAAACGCGGAGTTGAAGCCGTCGCCCCGGATGCTGGACGCGCCGCAGAATTTCAGTCCCTTGATGGGATACTCGGTACGCACCATCATCATGCGGGCCATCATGGCGTCCCAGTCGCGCAGCTCATAGCCGTACGCCGCGCCCTGGGGCACGTTGGCGTAGCGGCAGAAGGTCCAGGGCGTGGCGATGGAGATCTCCTCGATGGCGTCCCGGACTTTGATGCCGGTCTTTTCCTCGAACCAGCCGATCATGCCGTCGGCGACCTTTTCCTTCACGCCGAAGTAGTCCTTCGGCTCGATCTCGCCCCAGCAGTCCTCCATATAGGTGCTGGTGAGGGACAGCATGCAGGTGCCCGCCGGGGAGGCGTTGGGGTTCACCACGTTATAGCACAGGGCGATGTTATACCTGTTGGTCTCGATCCTTTTGAGGCTCTCGTATTCCTTCACGCTGTCCGCCGTCTGCGGCAGGAAGTAGCTGTAATCCCGGATGCCCAGCTCCTCCGCCGTCTTGTCGAGGCCCAGATACACCACGAACATGCGGGCGGAGTAGCGCCGCGCGTTGGCCAGCTTGATTTCCCGTTCGGGAATTTTGTCTTTCGGGATCAGGTCCATATAGGCCATGGTGGGGTTGCCGTTACAGATGACATGGCGCGTTTCGATGTCCCCCTGGGTGGTTTTCACGCCGGAGATATGGTCGCCGTCAAACAGGAATTCCGTGGCCGTGCAGTTAAACCAGCACTCGCCGCCCATGGCGCGGAAGCGCTCCACAAGTCCTGTGGTGATCTGGTTGCTGGTGCGGTCGGGGATATAGGCGCCGAGGTAAACATAGAGGTTCACCATGTTGGCGTACTGCATGAAGCTCAAGTGGTCGGCGTCCACGCCCAGATAGCCCCAGTAGGTGTTCAGGATGTCCTGCGCCGTGCCCGGCATTTTGAGGGCTTTCAGCACCTTGTTCACCGGATAGCCCGCCGTGCGCAGGAAGTTGGGGTAGTGCTCCTGCATGTAGGCGGAGTCCACATGTCCCGCGGCGTCCGTCATGTAGTGTCCGGCGTCCAGCGTCTCCTCGCTCAGGTCGAAGAAATCCGTGACGGACTTTTTGCAGCCGGGCACCAGCTCCTCCATCTTGTTGATAAAGTTCTCCCGCCCGGAGGGGAGCGTGGCGTCGATGGGGCTGCCGTCACTGGCGGTGGTGATGACCCGGAAATTGTCCGGCACCCGGTGCCAGGGGATATCCAGCCCGAAGTCGTCCACCAGCATTTTCCGCGCGCCGCCGGGGTTTTCGGCGCTGCCCAGCTCGCACAGCTCGTGCAGCGCGGTCTCGAATTCAAAGCGCCCGCGCCGGAAGCTGGTCGCGACGCCGCCGGGCAGGTTGTGCCGCTCCAGGAGCAGCGTCTTTTTTCCGGCCTTCGCCAGCCGGCAGGCCGCGGTAAGGCCGCCGTTGCCCGCGCCGATGACGACCGCGTCAAATTTTGGCATAAGCGATTCCTCCTTATTCGCAATTCTGTGGTATTACCAGTATTCCTGCTGACTCCGTTATAGCATCCGCCGATTCCTACTGCAAGGTTATTCAAAGTTTCCCCGAATAATTCAGCGTATTTTCGGTTTTTCCCCTTGACATTACAGCAGATTGGCAGTATTTTCACAATAGTTGTATTTGGTAATACCAGATGATCCTGCGGATTTGGAGGCGGGTTATGGGCTTTTCAAAAATCACGACGCTGTCGCTGACGGAGCTTTTCGTGCAGCAGATTGAAAACATGATCCTTTCGGGCGAGCTGCGGGTGGGCGAGCGGCTGCCCGCGGCGCGCGACCTGTGCGTGAAGATGGACGTGAGCAGGCCGGTGATCTCCGCGGGACTGGTGGAGCTGGAGAAGATGGGCTTTGTGGAAATCCAGCCGCGTCAGGGCGTCTTTGTCAGCGATTACCGCCGCCGGGGCACCATGGAGACGCTGGTGGCCATCATGCGCTACAACGGCGGCGCGCTGCGGCAGAACGAGGTCCGCTCCCTGCTGGAGACCCGGGAGGCCATGGAGTGCCTTTGCCTGCGGCTGGCGATCCAGCGCGCTTCCGACGCGGAGCTTGAGACGCTGGAGCCCATTCTGGAGAGCATCCGCACTTCCGCCGACAGCGACGAGGCCGCGGAGCGGACCTTCCGCTTTCACCACGAGCTGGCGGTGCTCTCTGGCAACGTGCTCATGCCGCTGATGTACTATTCTTTCCGGCCCCAGAGCGTCCATCTCTGGGGGCTGTACTGCAAGCGCGGCGGCATCGCCCCGCTGTATGAGATCAAACTGCGGCTGTATACGGCGCTGCTCAACCGCGACACCGGGGAGGCCATCACGCAGACCCACGAGGTCCTCTCCCGCGCCATCGCCGAGCTGTCCTTCTACGGGGCGTAATCAAAAAATGAAAATATCGCCCCCGGAGCGGTCAGAGTGCTTTTGCTCTGTCTGCTCCGGGGGCGGCATATCCGCGAAAGTGGGGTGGCGCTTTTCGTTATTCCGTTTCCTTTTCGGCGTTCTTTTTCGCCAGGGCGTTGGTATCCAGGCTTTTGCCGAACACGAAGAACCGATCGTAGAGAAATTCCAGCACGAAATTCGCGGCCATGTTCAGGCCCGTCACCAGATAGTCATTCCAGCCCAGCGACTCGGCCAGATAGTTGCCCAGGATGGTGGACGCCGGCGTGAACACGCAGTAGAAGGCGAACACCTTGGCCATGGCCACGGGGACGTTGGACGCCGAGCGGAAGGTATAGCGCCGGTTGAGGGTGAAATTCCACAGCACGGACAGCACCAGCGCGATGAGATACCGCGGCCAGTAGCTCCAGTCGGTGAGCTCCAGCAGGGAGAAGGAGCCCAGCTCGATGGCGCCGGCGGAGACGGAAAACAGCAGGAATTTGACGGAGCGCATCAGCTCCTTGTGTCCGCTGGATTTCATGGCGTACCCTCCTCAGGCTCCGGCGGCGCTCAGCCGCCGGAAGTTTTCCTTATTTGCCTTGTAAAGCCGGATAAAAACGCCGTAGCCCCTGTCGTAAACGGCGCGGTTTTCGCCGTTGGGCCGGTAGACCGCCAGCGCGGGCACAAAATCCCGCACCGCGTCCAGCGAGGGGATCAGCCCCAGCCCCACGCCCATTACCGCCGCCGCGCCCACGCTGCCCACGTTCTGGGGAGACGCCACGGTCTCCACCGCGCGGCCCGTGATATCGGCGAGGATCTGGCTTGTCACCGGGGACAGCGCCCCGCCGCCCACAAAGCGGAGGGTGTCGGAGGTTTTGACCTTTTTGTCCTGCCGCTCCAGCATCCAGCGCAGATGGTAGCACACGCCCTCCACCACGGCCCGCAGTAGCTCGGTCTTTCCGGTCTCCAGCTTGATGCCGAAGAACATTCCGGCGGCGTCCGGGTCCTCAAAGGGACAGCGGTTGCCGTGGAGCCAGGGCGTGAATACCACGCCGCCCGCCCCCGGGGGCGCCTTGCGGATGACCTCGGACAGGTAATCGTAGAGGCTGGTATAGCGCGCCTCCATCCCCTCGGCCACGTGGGCCCTCTGTAAGTATATGCCGATCTCGTCCAGGGCAAGATGATCTTTTACCCATTCAAGACATTTGCCGGCGGTCTCCATCTCGGCGAAGTAGTTGTAGCGCCCGCTCTGCGCGCCCACGATGGCGGCGATCATGGCGCCGGTATCCAGCTCCTGCCGGTCCAGAACGGTGGACACCCAGCCGGAGGTGCCGCAGTAGACGTGGGTGTCGCCCACGCGCACGCAGCCCGCCCCCACGCCGATGAGGGAGGCGTCGCCGCCCCCGCCGAACACGGGCGTTCCCGGGGTAAGCCCCAGCTCCGCCGCGGCCTTTTCCGTCAGCGGCCCCACCACGTCGGTGGATTTGATGATCTCCGCCAAATGCTCGCGGCGGACCCCCAGCATCCGGCACATTTCCCGGCTCCAGCCCACGCGGCCCTTCCGGGTGTCGCAGATCAGCGTTGCATAGGCGGAATCCTCGGTCATCACGAACCGCCCGGTGCAGCGGCACAGCAGGGTTTCCTTCACGTCCAGCCACTTGTAGTCCCGGGCGAAATTTTCCGGTTCGTTTGCCTCGACCCACTTGTATTTCCATACCGGGTCCTTCACGCTGGAGGACACCGCGCCCGTGATGGCGAGACTGCGGGCAAGCTTCACGACGTTGGCCCCGGCCACCTGAAGGCCGTTGGCCATCCCCTTTTTCAGCTCTCGGCGGGAGCGCTGGTCCATATAGCTCATGGGCCGGCGGACGGGGACGCCGTCCCTGTCCGCCAGCACCATGCCCTGCATCTGGGAGCAGAAGGAAATGCCGGATATCTGCGCCGGTTTCACCTCGCTTTGTGAAAACAGCTCCCGGGTGGTGCGGCACATGGCGTCCCACCACTCGTCGGCGTCCTGCTCCGCGCCGCCGTCCGGAAGGATATAGAGCCCGTATCCGGCGTTGGCGCTGGCCAGCAGCCTGATATCCGATTCTATGCTGAATAGGCAGGTTTTTACCCCCGTCGTCCCGATGTCATAGGCCAGAACGTATTTCACCGTTCATCCTCCCCCCTGTTTTTGTGCCGGATATCCCCGCTTTCAAAGGTAAAGGCGCACTCCAGAAACCGGATCAGCTGGGACGCGACAAAATCTTCGTCTTCGGCGGCCTCCTCGCCGCAGTACCGTCGGAACCGCTCGCGGTAATAGTCGCTGCTGTAGGAATCCTGCAGCATCATGAGAAGGTTATCAAAGAAAAACGCCAGCATCCGCGGGTCCATGTCGCCCCGCACGTCGCCCGCGGCCTGGGCCTCGGCGATACGCCGGGCGTAGGCGTCGGCCGTGACGCCCTCGATGGCGGCGGCAAGCTTTTTCGCGTATTCCCCGCTGCTCTGCGCGGCGATCCTGTGATACATGCGCAGGTAATCCCGGTGCTCCCGGGCGCAGCGCTGCACCGCCCGAACGGCGGCCTCCGCACCGGAGATCATATGCCGATCCTGCGCCTCGATATTCCGCAGAATATCGTTCAGCTCATCGAGACTGCGGCTGAGGCACGCGTCAAAAAAAGTGTCCTTGTCGGCGTAGTACTTGTACAGCACGCCCACGCTGATGCCGGCCTTTCGGGCGATGGCGCCCATGCTGGTCCGATCCACGCCGTGCTCGGCAAATTCGGAAATGCCGATCTCCAGAATGTACCGCTGTTTATCGTCGGTAAGTTTTTTCAGCATGGCGCGGTCCTCACTTTTTGAGTTTTGAATATTTTTTGAGATAGATGAGCCGCTGGAGCGCCGCGTCCGCCGGGGAGAGCGGCCGCGTACCCGGCGCCGTCTCCGCGTACAGTCTCGCCCGGCAGCCTTTTTCCACGATCATGCGCACCGCGTCCGCGTCGCTCCCGGTGTCCCCGGTGCAGATCGCGCCGTAGCCGCGCACCAGCACCGCGTTCCGGCCCCGGAGCTTTCGGGCGATATCGCCGGGGTCTGGATTCGCGCAGCGCACGTCCGTCCCCGCGATCTGGGCCAGGTCGTCCAGCAGCGGGCGCAGGGTCCTTCCCTCCCGGCTCACCGCCACGGCGGCGGGGCCGCCGGCCCAGACCGCGCACTTCGCGTCACCCGCGGCCAGCAGCGCTTCCGGTATTGTCAGCCGCGCCGCCACGGGGGCGGAATCGCGGATCACCGCCGCGCAGACCTTTTCCAGCGCGTCCGCAATGGCGAAGGCATTGTCGAAATCCCGCCCCGCGCACAGCGTGCCGTGGTGCTTCATCAGCACGGCGGGGCTGTCGGGATAGGCCGCCAGCGCCGCTTCTACATTGGCGGTCAGCTTTCTGGTGGAGGGCAGCCCGTAGCCCGCGCAGGGCACCCGGGCCCCCAGCAAAGGATCGTTCAGCCCGGCGACGTCCCGGCCCGTGACGCTCACCACGCTGGCCGCGTCCTGATGGGTGTGGATGACAAAATTCACCTCTCCCCGCAGCCGGTACGCCGCGGCGTGGACGCCCTTTTCGCTGGAGGGCCGCCCCTTTCCCTCATGGGAGAGATCGGTGATATTGACCCTCACCAGATCGTCCGGCCGCAGCGTGTCATAGGCCATGCCGCTGGGGGTAATGATAAATTCCGTCTCTGAAACGCGGGCGCTGATGTTGCCCCAGGTGCGGGCGATGAGCCCGGATTCCAGCAGCCGGTGTCCCGCCTCGATGACGAGGCCCCGGGCTTCGGTCTCAGTGTAGGCCATGGCCGTTACTCCAGCGGGCCGCAGTTTGCCAGCACGCGGTCGAAGCGGGAGAGCACGTCGTCGATCATCTCCTCGGTATAGGCCGCGCTGGTGTACAGGCGGGAGCCGGCGAGGGTGACGAGGCCTTCGGCCATGTAGGCCGCGCCCATGTGCTCCATCTCCCTCTGGCGGACGCCGGTCTGCTTCAGGATGCCGGGGATGGTCCAGGGCTTCGACCAGTCGATGGCGAAGTGCATGGTGCCCGCGTTGTCCAGATGGCAGATGGAGCCCTGATTGAACGCCACGAAGGGCAGATTGTATTTTTTGATGCGCTCCTGCAGCCCCTTTGTCAGCCGGTCGCCCATGCGGCCCGCCGTCTCGCAGGCATTGGTGCGCTCGATCTCGCACAGCGTATGGTAGCCCGCCACGCAGGAGATGGGCGTGGCCGCCATGGTGCCGCCGCACATGGCCTTGGCGACCTTCTTGCCGGAGGAATCCAGTCCCGCGCCCAGATGGGCCATGCAGTCCCTGTGGCCGCCGACGCCGCCCGCGCCGGGATAGCCGCCGGCCACGATTTTGCCGAAGATGGTGAGATCCGGGTCCACGCCGAAGAAGCCCTGCGCGCCGCTGGGGCCGATGCGGAAGCCGGTGACCACCTCGTCGAAGATCAGCAGCGCGCCGTATTCGCGGGCCAGGCGCTCCGCGCCCTTGATGAACTCCCTGGATACCGGGCGGGTGCCGCTCTCGGGGCCGATCGGCTCGATATAGATGCCCGCCGTGCCGCCGTCCAGCTTGTTGCGGCGGAGCTTCCGCTCCAGGTCCTCCAGATCGTTGGGGAAGAACTCGTCCGTGTGCTTGAAGACGAAATTGGGCACGCCCTTGGACATGAGGCCCTTGGTGCCGGGCACGCGCATGCCGTAAGCCAGCTGGTCGCTCCAGCCGTGGTAGGCGCCGCCCATTTTAAGGATGTTTTTTTTGCCGGTCTTGAGCCGGGCGATGCGCGCCGCGCACATGCAGGCCTCGGTGCCGGAGCCCAGCATGCGGAACATATCCACCGACGGCACCATGTCGGAGATTTTTTTGGCCAGCTTGTATTCGTATTCGTGGAACAGGCCGGTGGACGGGCCGCAGGTATTCAGCAGCTCGATCACGGGCTCCCGCACGGCGGGGACGTTGCTGCCCAGGATGGTGGGGCCGCCGGCCTGCAGCAGGTCGTAATACCAGTTGCCGTCGATATCCCACAGCTTCGCGCCCTCGGCCCTGGTGATGACCATGGGGAACGGGTAGTTGAACGCCAGGTTGTGCTGCACGCCGCCGGGGATGACCTTGCGGGCCTCGTCGATCATGGCCTTGGAGCCCTGGCATTTCGCGCCGAAATAGTCCCGCTCATAGGCCGCCAGTTTATCCTTTTTTATGGTGTAGACCGGCTTTTTGATCAGCTCGTCCAGCTGTCTCGTCACCGCCGCCGCGTCCAGATATTCGTCAATCGCGAATCCGTTGTATGCCATAAAGACACCTCCAAAATCTCGTGAATCTAAATTCACGTCATAATGTAAAAATAGCACCCTCCGCCGGATTTGTCAACGCCGGCTTGCATTTCCCGCAAGATGAACAACGCGGCGCGTTCCTTATTGTGGAAATTGGCGGGGAAAAGCGGCGCCCCCGCCGGAAAGGCGGGGGCAACACGGAATATCATCATAGAAATACGGCTGACCGGGGGCTTCGCTTCCGCCCTTCCCGGCGTTTTTATTTGCACAGCGACAGGATATATTTGCCGTAGACGGTCTTGTCCATGCTCTCCCCGGCCTCCCGGAGCCGCTCGCGGCTGATATAGCCCATGTCGTAGGCGATCTCCTCCAGACAGGCGATCTGGCGGCCGGTTTTTCTCTGGGCGCGCATGACGGCGTTGGCCGCCAGCAGCAGGTTTTCGGCGTTGCCGGCGTCGTGCCAGGTGACGTCCTCGCCCATGGTCACCACGCCCAGCGCGCCTTTTTCGAGGTAGGCGTTGTTCACGGCGGTGATTTCCAGCTCGCCCCGGGCGGAGGGCTCCAGCCCCTCGGCGATTTCCGTCACCTGCCCGTCGTAAAAATACAGGCCGGGGACGATGTAATTGGATTTCGGGTGCGCGGGCTTCTCCTCGATGGACAGCGCCTTTCCCTCCCCGTCGAATTCCACCACGCCGAAGGGCCTGGGGTCGGCCGCGCGGCAGCCGAACACGGTGGCGCCGGCGGCGTTGGCGGCGGCCCTGTTCAGGCAGTCCCGCAGCCCCGCGCCGTAGAAGATATTATCCCCCAGGACGAGACAGACCCCCTCGCCGCCGATGAAGTTTTTGCCGATCAGAAACGCGTCCGCGATGCCGCGCTGGACCTTCTGGATGCGGTAGGTCAGGCTGACGCCCAGGTCGGACCCGTCGCCCAGCAGCTTGATAAAGGAATACATCTCGTCCGGCGGGACGATGATGAGGATATCCCGGATGCCGGCCTCCAGCAGCGCGGCCAGCGGGTAATAGATCAGCGGCTTGTCGTAGACAGGCAGCAGCGGCTTGCACACGGGCAGGGTCATGGGGTACATCCGGGTGCCCTTGCCCGCCGCCAGAATAATCCCTTTCATACGTTGTATCTCCTTGTGGAAGTTTCCCGCCTCTACTATACACAACCTGCGCCGGAATGGCAACTGATATTTCATCCCCCCCGCAGGCCCCCTTGTCAAAGGGCGGCTGCGCCCTATTCTCGCGCAGCAAAACGCCCCCTCTTTCGAGGGGGCGTCCTGCTATCTTATTCGCTTGCGCGATTTGGATAATTGGGATTAGTCACCAGTGACAGAAGTGATGAACGCGCTGGTCAGTACACCATTGGTGGTGTAGTAGATTGCGGTATCAGTGGTGTCGGTCTTGATGCTGCCAACAGCGGAAGTGGTAATAGTGCCATCAGCGGCCACATAGTACACCGTGGTGGAATCAGCATAGGTGAGCTCAGCCGTATTGAGCTTAACAATGCCGCTGCTCTCAGCGGTGGTTCCAAGAGCGCCAGTCACATACTTGATGACAGGTGTTACATTCACAGCGCTATCCGTCATCGGGATCGCAGCAGTGATGACGCCGTTAGTGTTCTTCGTCACAGCGGTGTAGATGCCATCAGCAGTGAACAAACCGGAAGCGGCATTGACGGTCGTAACGGTTCCGTTCACCACAGCGTGGTAAACCACATAGCTGCCGAGGGTGGCGTCCGTCATCGGGACAGCGCCCTTGGTAGTGACATAGATGACATCCTTGCTGGTGGTGGAATCAGAAGTAAGCTTTGCACCATTCACAAGGACAGCGGATGCATAGGTCGCACCGGTAGCAGTGAAAACATCAGATGCGCCTGTAGAACCAGTGGGAACCTTGAAACCGTCGATAGAAGGAACGCTGGAGATGCCGGTGTACACTTTGTAAGTCGGGGTGCCATCGGATGCATAAGTCACAACAAAGAACAGGGTCTTGGCGTTGGCCTTGTTGTCGGTCTTAACAGCGTCAGAGCCGTTGTTGCCAGCGGAGAAGGCAACCGTACCGGTCGTGATCGCAGGTGCGTACACTCCGGCGACGGCAGTGCCGGCATCGGTCAGAACATACTTTCCGGTGGAATTGACGGTGTAGGTAACGATCTCGTTGACTTCGTATGCGCCCTTCACACCAACAGCGGAATTGCTCGTGCCCTTGGTCGCGACAACATCCTTGACGGTGCCGTCGGCCAGCAGCAGCCGCACATTGTAGGTGTAGCCGTCAAGCGAACCCGCAGGGCTGTATGCAAGGACAACAGCAAGGTTGGCGGAGTTGGTCGGATCGGCGACAGCGACTACATAGCCATTGTCGTCCAGATACACGACCTTGGAAGTCTTGTTGGTCACGTCTGCAGCAGAAATGAAGGAGGCGGCGTTCTCGTTGTACTTGTAGGCCTTGCCGTCGGAAACAAAAGTCATATTGTTGACGCCAACAGCAGAATCAGTGCTGGAGGTGGCAATAACAGACGCGGTTGCGGCAGCCTTAACGGACCGGACGGTGACCGCACTGACAGTAGCGGTGCCATCGGTCGTGGTGAAGGTGCAGATGACAACGGTGCCGGCCTTTGCGTCGGCGTCGGTGAATGCGGTAGTTTCGAACTTATAGGTGTTCGAGGCGTTCGAGCCGTAGCCGACAGTGACATATTCCTTGGTGGAAATATCGCCGTTTGCATCCTTAACGGCTGCAACATGGCTCTTGATGACGCCGGGGACAGTGGAGACAGCGACGATGGTGTAAGCGCCGGTGCCGGTCTTATAGACCTCGATCACGGTGCCGTTTCCGCCGTAGGAATTGGTGTTGCCGGAAACGACCTTGGCCGTGGTGAGGCTGGTATAGGTGTAGCCGTTCAGATACACGGTCAGGCTGGTCGGAGTGACCTTGCCGAGATCGGTGTACAGCTTGCCGCCGGTAACAGCGGAGGTGTAGGTCAGGATCGGGGTCTTGTTGACAGCCTTGGCGCGGGTGCTGTAGGTGTCAGCAGTCCAGCCGTAAGCGGTGGCCTCGGCCTTGGTCTTGGTGGTGTAAACATTGGCGGGACGGCCAAACACGTCCTGGGTAGCGGTGCCGGTGGCATTCTTGTACACGCCGAACACGCTGCTTGCAAGGCTGGTGCCGTCTTTGATGGCGGAAACGCTGGTGTCGGAATAGTAGCTGCCAACAACGCCAGCAGCCTGGTGGCTCAGTGCATTGTAGAGATTGGCGGCGTTGGCGGCTTCGACAGCGGTGTCGTAGTAGCCGACAATGGCGTCGGTGCTGGCCTTGGTGGTGGCGACCGCGTACAGACGGAGAGCATAGCCCTCGGTGGCGCCGGTGGCCTTGAACAGCACATCATAAGCCATCTGAGCGGCGGCTTCACGGGTCATGGCGGCGCCGGAGATGGCGACGTCGGAGAAGCTGGTGTCGGCGGCATAGTACACCTTGGCGGTGTTGATCTGCCAGTTGCCGGTGGTCAGGCTGGTCATGTCATAGCCCAGGATGCGCATCAGCATCAGCGCCCACTGATAACCGGTCAGGGTGGCGCCGGGGGTGAAGTTGCCGTTGCCGGTGCCGGCGATGTAGCCGCACTGGTAGCAATACTCGACATACTTGTAGCCCCAGTAGGTAGTGGGGACATCCTTGAAGGACACGGTGCTGGGGGCCAGCGCCGCTGCGGCAGTGGTGCCCAGCGTCATGTTGGCCATGATTACGCAGGCCTCGGCGCGGGTCAGGGTGCCGGCGGGCTTAAAGGAACCGTCGGGATAACCCTTGACGACCGCGAGGTCGGTCATGATCCCGACTGCCTCGTTATAGTCGGTGGTGACCTTGCTGTTGTCGGTGAACGTCGCGCCAGCGCCGATCACGCAAAGGCTCAGGACCATTGCGACCACAAGAACGAGGCTCAGGGTTTTAGTGAGCTTCTTCATGTATGAAACTCCTCCTTAAAATGAAATAAACCACGGCCCCAGAAGCCCATAAGACCGCGCTTTTCCGCTACTTTTAGAAACGTAATTGTTTATGTGGTGTTTGTTTTTATGTACAAAAGTGCAACCATCCGGCACGAAACCAGTCATTATGAAACAGAACAAAAAGAAATATGTAACCTTCAGTACCCGCAGTCACACCACGTGCATTGTTTGAAACGATAAATAGCAAAGCTGTCTTATTTTTTTCGGCGATGTTTTTTACTATAACGCTTTCGTGCCAAAAAAGTGGAACGGGGTAATGTGAATTCGTTCCTTGGATTCAATTCCACAGCAGAAAGTCATGCCATTTTTCCTCGATATTCGTTATATATAATCAACTGTGCAATTTCAAAATACTTAGATTTTATACGGGTGTGCGTAGTGTTCGTAATGTTAACTCTCGTATCGTTTCGTGGAATATTGGTAAACACCAGACAAACACCAAGCCCTTCTTCTCCCGCCGAAAATGAAGTGTTTAGTGTTTGTAAATTCGTATTCTGTTCGGTATCTCTGGTTATCCCGCCACACCGGCGAGCGCCTTCGTTATGGCATCTGCAGCCTTGATTCTGCTTTCATTGAAAACATGGGCATAGATGTTTTCGGTCGTCAGCGTATTGCTGTGTCCTAGGCATTCGGATATAACCTTCACTGGTACACCCATGTTGATGAGCAGAGAAGCGTTCGCGTGCCGGAGATCGTGAATATGGATGCGTGGGAAGTCGTGTGATGCCAGAAACTTCTTGAAGGTACTGTTCAAAAAGTTTTTGCTCATATATTCCCCGTATTGCCCACAGAACACACAATTTCTATCGATCCACTTGCCACCGACTTTCGAGCGGCGCTGTTCCTGCCATACCTGCTGCTGTCTCAGCGTATCTACGACCTGTGGCGCCAGTGAAATCACGCGGGCACTGCTTTTTGTTTTTGGAGTAGATAACTTATACTCGCCTTTTACCATATAAAGATTATAGCGTACCGTGAGAAATCCGTTGTCCAAATCTACATCGTCCCAGTGCAGGGCCATCAGTTCCCCCACACGCATCCCAGTAAGCAATAGAACACGAATGGCTCTGGCATTCTGCTGGTTCGGCATTTTATCAAGCATCGCCAGCAGCTGTCTACATTGCTCTGCGTTAAGAAATTTCCGTTCTTTCTCTACATCCCTTGGTGTCGTAGCGTTGGCAACCGGATTCTTCGCAATAATTTCCTTTTTTACAGCTGTAGAAAATATGGGAGAGAGCGCAGTTCGAATTCGGAGAATTGTTCCAGCATCCAGGCCACCACCCTTCTTCCCCACAACAAACAAGTTCTTCAGCGTTTGATCCATTGCGGCCGCAATTCGTTCAGCGGTCTCTTTTTTGACCGTACCGCCATGTGCAGCCGTCTGAACGGTCTGTATGGCAAGGTTCCCCTTCCTTGCAACGGAGCGGTAAACGCCACTAGGTAGCATTGACACATCCCTTAGTCGGTACCGTTCGATCTTCCGACCGTTTTTATGTAGTTGGTCGAATAACGCATCAATTGTCGTCGTCGTGATGTCCTTCAGCTTCATATTCCCGATATATGGCACCACATACAGGTCGAGCAGCTTGTTGTTCCCAACAAACGTGTTTTCTTTCATCTTATTGGGGGCAATGCACTCGTTGTACCACTCAAGCAATTCGATAAAGCGTATATTCTCCTGCATATTCACCATGCCGTGACATTTCTGCTCAAATTCGTAGGCATAGGTTCTGGCAAGTTTTTCAGCTTTACCAGGCGTCACGTCAGGCGGCGGGGTATACGTCGTCGTTTTTCTTATCTGACGACCATCCATATCATAGCCTAGGGAAACCATGATTCGGAAAGTATCACCACGCTTTTTCACACTTGGCATCCGTCTGCCCCCTCCAGATAATTATTAATAGTATATATCGCTCTGAACTGTGACGCAGTCAACTCATTCTTCCGGGTCAGGGCAATTTATTTTTATCGTCCGATCCTCAATGGCAAGCCCACGCTTGACAAGCTGCTTAAGAATGAAATCTTCGATATATTTCTGCAAATCCCAGATGAAATAGCCCTCAAGGTCTATATTCCCCATGTGGCTGCGGTCTACCTTGCCCTCCGCGACAGCTTTAATCTGGGACGATTTGAGTGCGGCATCGTCAAGGAAGTCGTAAAAATCACGGTCGGAAAGCAGCTCGTTGATAATTTCCACGAGAGCAGGCCCACCGTCGAAGGAATCGGCGTCCTTGGCCCTCTTGAGCATATCAATAGCGTCCTCGGAAAGGCCAAGCTCTTCGTTGATAGCTTTGTTTTCGGAACTGACTCCCGTCAGCAAATAATCCACGGACACACCGAAGAACTCCCCTATCTTGACTAGCGTCTCCGGCGTCGGCTGCGTTTCCCCGTTTTTATATAAGCTCACAGTCTGCTGCCGAATGCCGACTGCCTCCGCGAGTTCCTTAAGTGTGGTCTTTGCATTTGTCTTGGGATGACTTTCGAGCAGTTCTCTCAACATCTTGGGAAACATTCCGTCATATCCAACTACTTGTAGTGTCATAGCCACTTCTCCTTTGGCTTTCGTTTTTCTTGAACTTTTCATATTGCATTTCGGTTCTATTGATGTTTCGCTTTTGTTGTGTTATTATCATAATAACAAGTGATTCGCATTTTGTCAAGGAATAATAAAGCAAAACAAAAACTGATTGGAGGTGCAGATGATGGCAAAGAAACCCCTGGATAAGGCAGCGGCAGAGGCTCGACGGGAATACTTCCGCGAATGGCGCAGGAAGAACAGCGATAAGGTCAAACGTTACAACGCCGACTACTGGCGCAGACAGGCCGAAAAGAAACTTGCAGAGGAGGCGAGTAAGAATGGAACAGCCGACCATGATGACGGTGCGTGAGATTGCCCGGACCGGTTTGCTCTCGGAACACGCGCTCAGGCTCATGCTGAAAGCTGGGAAGCTCCCGGCAATCTACATAGGCAAAAAGGCACTCATCAACTACGACAAGCTGTGTGCAGAATTGCAGGGGCTTGAAGCGAACTTTGCGGCGGGGCCAACGGGCGACACGTTCCTTCCGACGCTGCCGACCCGAAGGTCATTCATGCATGGCTAATAATTTCAGCTGGGCGCAGCCCGGTCGTTCCCCAGAAATGGATGTCGACCTAAAACAGATTATGGAATAACTATGCCTGGAGGAGGCCGAGAATGAAAAATCGTAAACGACAGCGGGAGAACCGCAGAGAAGAAAAGCTGGATAAAACGAATAGTACTGGAGCAATAGACTTGACTCCTTATAATGCCGTCCGGCTGATGCGGGGCGGCAAAATTTATGACATCAAATATAAATAGGCCGTCTATAGGAGACCGCTCAGATTTGCGGAAAGGAGGTGGGCAAAATGGGCGATCCGATGCAGGAACTAAAGCAAAAGAAAATCTGGATGCTATGGCGCTGGGATGTTAAAGAGGATGGCAAACGTACAAAGGTGCCTTATGCAGCAGGCGGAGGACCGTCCGGTACAACTGAGAACTGGAGCCATACATGGGTCACATATGATGAAGTGGTAAAAGCTAAGGAAAAGGACCCTGCGGCAGCCGGTATCGGCTTCAAGATACCGGAAGGCTACTACTTCATTGATATAGACCACAAAGGGCTTACAGATCCGCTTGTGCAGACGATTTTTTCCCGGCATGATTCGTATGTGGAATACTCGGTCAGTGGCACCGGAATACATCAGTACGGCAAATGCGATTTTACGCAAATTCCCACCTATATTGACAAAGACGGAAAACTGAGGCTCGACCGGCAGTTCTACATGAAAAATCCCAATAACGATATGGAACTGTACATTGGCGGTATTACAAACCGCTTTGCAGCCTATACCGGGAATGTAATAGAGAATAAACCGCTCCGGGAATGTACCGCAGCAATTCTTATGACGCTGGACAAGAATATGCGCCGGAAGGAAAAAGCCAAGTACAGCGCCGAGCGTGACGGTGACCGCGCCGACTTCGACATTGTTTGCAATCTGCGTAAGCAAAAGAATGGCGATAAGTTCAAGAGGCTGTATGACAACGGAGACAAAAGCGATTATCTTAACGCACACGGCGAACCGGATGATTCCCGCGCGGACTGCGCCCTCTGTACCCTGATAGCTTTCCGCACCGGGCCTGACCCGGAGGCAATCGACAGGATTTTCCGTGATTCTGCTCTGTACCGTGATAAATGGGAGCGGGAGGATTACCGGGAGAGAACCATTCAGGCGGCAGTCGAAGCCTGCCACGGTGTGTACCATAAGCAAAAAATGGACCATCCGTATTTCATCCTTTTTGATGGCAACGGCGTGCCGCATGTATCCGCCCCGCTTCTGGCAAAGTACATCCGGGAAAACCAGAGATACGTTCTTGTCCGAGACAACGGCAAACAGGGCACGCTCATCTATGTTTATAAGGACGGATGCTATCGGCTGTACGCCCCGGACATGATGAAGGGCGTCATCAAAGGCTATATCGCGGCGTATGACGAGACTCTGGCCAGAATGTCGGTAACAAACGAGGTGTTCGGTCTTTTGACCACAGACCTCAATTATGTCTCACAGGACGATCTCAACGCCGACGAAAGCATTATCAACTTCACCAACGGCCTGTTACGCGTGACGGCTACGGAATTGACGTTGCTGCCGCACTCCCCAGATGTTCTATCAACCGTCCAAATCCCATGCAGATGGACAGGGCATTCCGCGCCAACGCCGGTGTTTGATGGTTATATGAACACGCTCACAAACAAGGATTGGGCAATTTTGATACTGCTTCTGCAGTGGATGGGTGCGTGCATCTCCAATGTTAAAGGTTGGCGCATGAAAAAGTCGCTTTTTCTTGTAGGTGATGGTGATACCGGGAAATCCCAGCTAAAAAGCCTTGTGGAGCGACTACTCGGCAAAGGCAACTTCATCGGCATTGACCTCAAGGAAATTGAAGCGCGGTTCGGCACCGGTGCGATCTACGGCACACGCCTCGCTGGTAGCTCGGATATGAGTTTCCTATCCGTGGACGAGCTAAAGACCTTCAAGAAGATCACGGGCGGTGACAGCCTGTTTGCCGAGTTCAAAGGTCAGCAAGGCTTTGAATACACCTACAGCGGCCTGCTCTGGTTCTGTATGAACCGACTCCCAAAGTTTGGCGGCGACGATGGCAAGTGGGTCTACGACCGCATCATGGTCGTGGAATGCCCCAACGTGATTCCGAAGGACAAGCAGGATAAGACCCTGCTGGATAGGATGTACGCCGAGCGCGAAGGCATCGTCTATAAGGCTGTCAAGGCCCTGCAGACGATCATCGCCAATGGCTACCGCTTCTCCGAGCCGGATTCTGTCAGCAAGGCCCGTGATACATATATGAGCGAAAACAGCACCATCATCAGCTTCTATAACGAATGCATGACCGAACGCTCACAGCTGGGTGCTGTCAAGGACACCTGCACTACAGGCAAGGTCTATGACGTCTACAAGGCGTGGTGCTACGACAACAACAACGGTTATGCCAAGACCGCCAAGGAGTTCAGAGATACGCTAGCCGGTATGCTGGGCAGCACATTCAAGGATTTGACCGTCCACACAGACAAGGGCACCTGCTACCGCGACCTCACTCTCACGCTCGACACCAAGAAACAGTACCACAGGGAGTATGGCTATGACGGCATACTGGACTGATTTGGCTGACAGTTCTGACAGTTCACTGACAGTGTCAGGGGGCAACCGTCAGGCCAAAAGTTCATTAATATCAACGGTTTGACGCTAATACTGACAGTTCTGACAGTTCTTTAAACTTCTCAGCCAGATTTTATAAAGTTAGGAAGGTAGGAAAAAGTGAGGTAAGGGTTATATGAGTGTGAGCATTAACTCAAGAATAGTGTCAGAGCTGTCAGCCGATGCAGGAAAGCCTTGATATGACTGCGTTTCCAGCATTTGAAACTGTCAGAGAACTGTCAGCCAACTGTCAGAACTGTCAGCCAGCAGAACGTGGATGGTGGTCCAAAACGTTACCCCACCCACGGTAATGCCGAGCAATATGATTGCAACCGAGGCTATAAAAACAACATGGAGGAAAGGAATATGAAACAAATCAAGATCATTGGCATGGTGGATGCCGAGAACGAGATCACCAAGCACAGCAGCCCCACAGATTTCAGCGATGAATGCTATGACGGGATATCGCTGTACTGCCGACAAAACGAAAAGCCGGTAGTGCTGTTTGTGAGCAAGAATGCAGATCCGATCCGATGGAAGGTTTTGGACGGAGCGTCCGAATTCTACTTTCGCTCGTTTACGGAGGCAACCGACTTCTGCCAGATGCGCGGATATACCTTTGTGAAAGGAGGAAAAACGTCTCAGCTACGACATTAAATGCACCGAGTGCTGACCATAGAGCCCATACAAAAACATTTATAGGAGGATTTACATTATGGCGAATTACCCGTTAACCAAACTCAACAAGGAAGGCACACTCTTTATGTGCCAGCATGGTTATCTCTCCGATGAATACTGCGACAACATGTGCGACTTGTATTTGCACGATGAGTTTCACAAGAACGAAAGAGGCGAGGATAAGAAATATTACCGCCTTCACGCCAAGGAGTCTCATTCCATTGAAATGGCACTCCGCTATGAGATTAAGTGCCCCACTTGTTCCCGTGGAATGTTGAAGAAAGCGACCAGATGCAACAGCTATCACGACCTCGGCCTCTACGAGTGCCCCGTCTGCAACGAAAAATAAGGAGAAGAACACTATGAACTATATTGAAAACCGCATTGTAACTGGGCAACCGGAATATGGCAGAGACTTCTGGAGCTTCATGCGAGGCTCCGAAGCCATTATGAACAAGCTGGACAAGGGACGCACTATTGACACCGGCACCTATGCCATGCCTGTCAGTACAGACAGTAAATATGAGAAGGCCATTGCCAAAGAAGGTGCCTTCCGCAACATTGCTTCTGTGTTCACGAGCTACGATGCCCCTTCAAATATCTGGGCAACCGACTGTGATGATCTCGCGGAGTTTGTAGATGAATTCGGTAGTATCAGCATTACTGATGTTGCTGATGATTTCACACGCATCCTCGTAAGCTCAAATAAGCTTGCAGCTCTGGTAAGACTGTCCACAGAGTTCATTCGTGACGCAGCCTTTGACCTTGAGGGCTATCTTATCAAGCGCCTTGCAAAGAATTTCGGCAGGGCTGAGGATAAAGCTTTCATCACCGGCACCGGCGTGAAGGAGCCGGTTGGCATTCTCAATACCACGGGCGGTGCTGATGTGTCGATCTCCACGAACAGCATTACTTACGATGATGTTATCAGCCTGTACTTCTCCGTTGCTCCGGAATACCGCAGTAATGGCGTGTGGCTGATGAACGATGTGACCGCTATGGCACTGCGCAAGTTAAAAAACGGTGAAGGCAACTACCTCTGGAATAATGCCGACAGTACCATTCTCGGAAAGCTTGTCATCGTTTCAGAATATATGCCGAATGCTTCATCCGGAACAAAGCCGATCGCCTTTGGAGATTTCAGCTATTACTGGGTGGTGAAAAGAAGCCCGGTAACGGTGAAAATGCTCAAGGAGCTGTTTGCACTCAGAGACCAGACAGGGTACCTCGCGTATGAGTTCCTTGATGGCAAGCTCATTCGCCCGGATGCCATTAAAGTACTGCAGATGGCCTAATACGCATAATAGCAGGTACAGGGGGCGTCAACACGGCACTCCCTGTCCTGTAATAGGTTAATACCCTGTTTGATTTCGCGTTTTCATACGCGAGACCCCACGCCCGTTGTCCTGATAGAAAACTGTGGAGATTTAGATACCCCTACCGGGTTTGCTCCGCGTCATACCGGAATGCTGAATTGCCCGTAAGGTTTCTGAGAAGTACCTTACGGGCAATTTTGTATTCATCCCCTATGAAGCCGAGTCTCAAAAGGAAACAGCGGAAGGCATACTTGTCGTTGCCGGTCTCAGCTACCACAACCACTACACGCTTCTGCCTCTTTGCCATGTCGCACAGCTTGGCCACGAAGGTAGAGTAGGCACTGACCTCGTCCGGCTCCGCTGTGAACGGGAACCAAGGAAAGCTGATGACATCATCTGTGATCGCAATGGCAACTTTGTCTGCCATGAACGCCCTAGCCATTAAGCCGCCCTTACTCTCCACCAGCCTGCGGAGGTTGGCAACTGCTGAGTCTGTGAACCCCTCCCTCGGCAAGCTAATGATGAGCCTATCCTCTGTGACATCCGCTTCGGCGTCGTAGCCTTTCTCCTTCAAGTACGACACAAGCCCTGATATAGCATCGTCGTCGAGCGTGTCGGGGATACGTAAGGTGCCGTTGCGGTCGAGTAAACATTCGCCAATCTGGTAGGCGCAAGTTGGGACACCGAGGTAGCGCGGCATAGTCTGGAGCGCAGCGCTGACCTCCTCCGCCAACTTTGTACGCTGCTTGCCTTTGACGTTATACGGGATGTTCATTCTCATGGTACCGCCCTCCTCAAACACTGCCTGCCGCGTAGCACTTTGCCCAATAACGTAGAATCGCATTTTCGGCTTTAATACTGCCTCGCTCCACATATTCATGTATCCCTTTCGTTTTGGTATGTACATATATCCCTCTGACCCAACAGAATTGCAAGCCAATTTTAGGTCTATATGTAACAAAACAACCGGCGCAATGCTGTGTAAGCAAGCTCTTAAATTCGCTATATTCTGAGCCGTCCATTCCGCCGGAATAACCGTACCTTGCGCGTATCGCCTCCGCCCGCTGGTGTGCTTTGTCCATCGCGGCCGTATTCCTAGCATCCTTTGCCGCGTTGTAGAAAGCGCCCGCCGCCGGCGCCCTTGTCCAGGCCGGTGATGCCCGCGTCCGTATTCGTGCCCTTTGGTGTATACGGGGCAATGGTTGAGGCCGTTTTATTAGTGGTTGCTGCCATGGAATCAACTCCTATTATATAAAATAAAAGCCGTCGCTTTTTTTGAAGCGGCGGCTCGGTGCTATGTTTGATACTTGCATAGGACAGCGGTAGTACAAAACGCCCCCTCAAAAGAGGGGGCGCCTTGCTATCTTATTCGCTTGTAAGCGAGGAGATATTGGGGATTAGGCTATTACTTCACAATGTAAACAGCCTGGATTGCGTTATGAGCAGCGTTCACAGAGAACACGATCATGGAGCCGGTGGTGGCAGACAGACCGTCAGCAGTGGAAGCGGTGCAAGCGCCGTTTGCGAAGGTGTACACGGGAACGGTTGCGCCAATGGTAGCAAGATAATCGTAAGTGCCATCAGCAGTGCCGCACTTCATCAACAGGCCATTGTTGTAGGAGAAGAATTTAGCGGTCGTGCCGTAGATACCGTCAGTGCCGGCGGTAACATTAAGAACGACGTCAGCTGTGCCGGGAACAGCAGTTGCGGTGCCGCTAGCGACAGTGCACAGCCCGGTGGGAGCGCCAGAAGTAAGCTTCATGGTGGTGGGCTGGCCATTGACGATAACATCATAGGTATAAACGCCGTTGGCGTCCACGGAGTAGGAGCCGGTGACGTAAACGTACTGAGCGGAAACGCCAGCTGCCACAGAAGCATCAAGGAATACGACCTCGGCAATCGTATCACCATTCGCATCAATAGCCGCAGCATTGGTCGGAATCACGGTGCTGGGCATATTGTTGTAACCAGTGTAAGCAGTTGCGCCAGTGTAATTACCGTCTACATCCTTGGTAGCAACATAATATTTGGTTGCTCCGTTGGCGTACAGAGTGCTAGCAATAAGAGTCGGGTTGTCCTTAACAATGGTATTCTTGGTGTTAACAACAACACCGGTGGGGAGGTTCTGAGTGGCATAGGTCAGCTTGTAGTAGCCGGTCTTGGCATCGATGGCATAGGTGAACAGACCAGCAACATTGCTGCCAGCATCTCTAGCGTTGTCAAGGTCAGTGACAGCAGTTGCGTCTGTCTTGACAGTCTGGAGTGTGCCATCGGTGGTGACGACAGTGGCTGTACGGACGGTGGTAATCTGGTTTGTGGTAGTGTTGAGGTAAGATGCCTCACCAGCCTTAACAACGAACACATAGTTGTTCGGGGTGTTAACAGTGACGGAACCAACAACATTGCCGTAAGTGTCAAGTGCGTAGGACTGGGAAGTGGCATTGACACCAGAAACAGCGGTTGCATCGGTGCCGTGGATAGCGGCCGTGGAAGTCGGGTATGAGGTGCCGCCGATAGTCCAGGCATTGGTAGCGCTGGCATAGCCAGTGACGGTGCCGGTGACAATCTTTGCGGGACTCACGGTGTAGCCAGCTGTTGCGTTGCCACAAATCATAACGAAGTCACCCTTGACAACAGCAGCAGTGAAGTTGACATTAGTGATATCAGCGGATTTGTCAACAACAGTAGTATAAACTTTGCAGGAAACACCATTGATGCTATAAGTGGTGAAAGCGCCATTGGTGGCAGTAGCAGGAGTGTTGGAAACACTATCAACCTTTGCCAGAGTAGGACGAATCTGAACAACGATATAGTGGTTAGTGGTAGAAGTGGCATAAATCTCGGTCACAACACCAGCGCCGCCCAGTGCAACAGTCTTTGCAGAAACGGTGATATTTGCAGTCGCAGAGGTCATATCTGCTTTCAGATAGCCAGCAGTAGTAGCAACAGCGGTATTGCTGGAAGTTGCACCATCAATTATAGCGGCGTAGCCAAGCGCCTTGTAAAGCTCGTTGGCAGTAACCGCAGTGGTGTAAGTTGCAACAGGAGCGGCAGCGATGGTCTTTGATGCGGTAAGCGCATTCCATCCATAAGACGCTGCAACAGTTGCATTCTTCTTGGCAGTGAATGCGCTAACAGTATATGCATTAGCAGGACGGCCAAAGCTGTCAGCCAGGCCGAGGGCCTTGGTAACGCCAAAGACAGTCTTTGCAAGAGTGGTGCCATTCATGGTTTGAGTAGTAGTTTTGTAGGAATAGTCACCGCCAAGAGTCGTGGCAGCGACCGCTGCATCTGCAAGATTGTCATAAACACCGATCAGTGCCTGATCAGCAGTGCCAAACTTGTAGTACACGGGATATCCGGTCTTGCCATTGCTGACGGTGAACAGCGCGTCGTAAGCCATCTGGGTAGCGGCTTCGCGGGTGATGTTTGCCGCAGAAATGGTGATGTTGGAGAATTTGTCAGCGCCATAGTAAGCTCTGGCGGTGTTGATCTGCCAATCGGAACCGGTGGCGGGAACAGCAATGTTCAGAACCTTCAGCAGCATCGCAGCCCACTGATAACCCGTGAGGGTTGCGTTGGGGCTGTACATGCCATTGCCGGTACCGGCGACAAAGCCGGACTGAACAGCGTACTCAACAAACTTGTAGCCCCAGAAGGAAGCGGGGACATCCTTGAAGGTGACCTTGGAGGGGACGTAATTGTCCGCACTTGCACCAAGGGTCAGGCGGGTCAGGATGACCGCGGCCTGGGCGCGGGTGAAAGTACCGGTGGGGGCGAAGGTGTTGTTGCCAACGCCGGAAACGCAGCCGAGATCGGTCATGATCCCGACGGCCTCGCTGTAGTCCTTGGTGATCTTGTCATTGTCGGTGAACGTCGCGCCAGCGCCGATCACGCAAAGGCCAAGAACCATTGCGACTACGAGAACGAGGCTCAGAGTCTTAGTGAGCTTCTTCATGTATGAAACTCCTCCTTAAAATAGTACCTCTCTTTTCAAGAGGCCCAGTATGTACAACACGCTCGATAGTATGGAATTCCTTTGGCCTACTATCGAACGGATATACCAAAGAAAAGCAAGGGCGTGCGGAAAAGGGGGCACGGAGGCCCTATCCCTTTTACTTAGCGTATTTTACCTGAATCTCCGCTTTATGTCAACGGTTCCAGCCTGTTTGTAATATAACCGTAACATAACCCGCCTGCGGCAAAAACCGCCGCGTTTCCTACCTTATTATAATAACGAAGATTTTAGACGCCCCGCGCGGCGGAAAGTTCCCGCGCCCTCCAAAAATTTTTTCAAAAACCCCTTGACAAACGCCTCGCTATGTATTATTGTTCTAGTTGCTTAATACAATGATACACGGGAGGTGTACTATGGAATGGCAGTTTGATTCCAGCGCCCCGATCTACGCCCAACTGGTGGACGGCATCAAGCTGGGCATCGTTTCGGGCGAGCTGCCGCCCGGGGCGCGGCTGCCCTCGGTGCGGGACATGGCCACGGAAGCGGGCGTGAATCCCAACACCATGCAGCGGGCGCTGCAGGAGCTGGAGCGGGATGCGCTGGTCTACAGCCAGCGGACCGCCGGCAGATTTGTAACGGAGGATGAAGAAGTGATCGAAGCGGCGAAGAACGCCCTCGCGCAGGCGCGGGTGGCGCAGTTTTTCAGTGCCATGTCCGGCCTGGGCTTTCAGCCCGCGGAAATCCTGGCGCTCATTGAAGTCAAGGTAAAGGAGGCGTCCGACGATGCCGATCTTTGAATGCAGGGATCTGAGCAAGAGCTATGGCGACGTACCCGCGCTGTCCCATGTGGATCTCGCGCTGGAGCCCGGCCACATCGTGGGGCTGCTTGGCCCCAACGGCAGCGGCAAGACCACGCTGATCAAGCTGGCCAACGGTCTGCTGACCCCCTCCGGCGGCGAGCTGCTCATCGACGGGCAGAAGCCCGGCCCGGCCACCCGGGCGCTGGTGTCCTACCTGCCGGAGCGCACCGGCATCCCCCTGTGGATGAACGTGACCCAGCTGCTGGACTTTTTCTGCGATTTTTACACGGATTTCCGCCGCGACCGGGCGGAGGAGATGATCGCCCATCTGGGCATTCAGATGAAGCAGTCCGTCAAGGAGATGTCCAAGGGCACCCGGGAGAAGGTGCAGCTCATTCTGGTGATGAGCCGGGCCGCCAGGCTGTACCTGCTGGATGAGCCTATCGGCGGCGTGGACCCGGCCACCCGGGACTACATCATCGGCACCATCATCGGCAACTACGATCCCGACGCCACCCTGCTGATCTCCACGCACCTCATCGCGGATGTGGAAAACGTGCTGGACGATGTGATCTTCATCAATCGGGGGCAGATCGTGCTGCACGCCACCACGGACGAGATCCGCGAGCAGAACAACAAGAGCGTGGACACACTGTTCCGGGAGGTATTCAAATGCTAGGAAAACTCATCAAGCACGAATTCCGCGCCACGGCGCGGACCATGGTGCCGCTGTTTCTCATTCTGCTGGCCGTCACGCTGTGCGCTTTCGCGGCGTTCAACTTTCTCACCGCGGGTCTGGGCGGCATGTTCGCGGCCATGTTCATGTTCCTGTTCTTTCTGGCCGTGCTGGCCATGCTGATCATGAGCTTTGTGCTGATGATCCAGCGCTTTAAGAACAATCTGCTCTCCGACGAGGGCTATCTCATGTTCACCCTGCCGGTGAGCATCCACAGCCTGCTGTGGAGCAAGCTCATCGTCTCCACGGTGTGGTTTATCGCCGCCGGCGCGGCCTCCGTGCTGGCCACCATGCTCTCCACCGCCAGGGCCGCCCGCGCCGCCGACGCGGATTGGCGCGGCATGGGCCAGAGCTTCAGCGACACTTTCGGGCTGAACAACGTGGGCTATGTGCTGGAGCTGGCGCTGGCGCTGCTGCTGGGCTGCGTCTGTCTGTGCCTGCTGTTCTACGCGGCCATGTCCCTGGGCCACAGCTTTGCCCACAACAAGGGCCTGTGGTCGGTGCTGCTGGCCATCGGATTTTTCATCGTGGCCCAGATGCTGGGCATCACCTCGCTGGTCGCGGTGTTCCGCATCAACGCCGTCAATACCCTGAGCACCGCCGTCCAGATCCACGCCTCCCTGGGCAGTATGCTGGCCGCCGAGGCCGTCTACGCCGCGGTGTTCTATGTGGTCACCTGGCTGTCCCTGCAAAGGCGGATGAACCTGGCCTGACGGTTTTCCCCTCCCTACCGCAAAAGCCCCCGGCAAACCTTTGGTTTGCCGGGGGCTACTTTATTTTAATGCCTAGGTTACACGGTCTCCACGAAATCCTTGATATAATGCAGCGCCACGCCCAGCGGCACGCTGTGCCGGTGAAAGCGGCTGAGCCGCAGATACTCGCCGTCGTGCTCAAAGGGGTTGCGCCCGGCCACATATTCCTTCAGCCGGGGCAGATACGGCTCCATAAACTCGGTCAAAAAGCCGCCCAGCACCACGTCGCAGTCCAGCGCCATGCGGATATTGCCGATGCCCACGGCCAAATGCCGAAGCATATCGTCCCACAGCGCCTCATATTGTGGATTGTGGACCTCCAGTCCGGCAAAGAATTCCTTCACGGTCACGCCCAGCTCGTCGCCGATACGGCTGGGGGAGCAGTAGGCCTCCAGGCAGCCGTGCTTGCCGCAGCGGCAGGGCAGCCCGTCGGGCTCCACGCACATGTGGCCGAACTCGCCGCTGCGGTGGTTGACGCCGTAAAACTGGTCGCCGTTGACCAGTACCGCGCCGCCCACGCCGGTCTCCAGCAGCAGATAGGCCATGTCCTTCTGCTGGCCGTAGGTGAACCACTCGGCATAGCCGCCGCTGGTGGCGTCGTTTTCCAGATAGGTGGGATAGGGGATGTGCCCGATAAGCTCCTGCATGGTGGTGCCGCGCAGCCCCAGCGAGGGGGCCAGCGTGATGCGGTCGCCGGAGAACACCGCGGGCAGGGCGATGCCGGCGCCCAGCATTCTGCCCCGGTCCAGCCCGGAATCGTCCAGGAACTTCTCCAGCTCGTCGGCCATGAACGCGCTGAAGTTTTCCATCTCCCGCACGGGCCGGTGATTGACGTGGCGATAGAACAGCTCCTGCAGATACAGGTCGGCCGCCGCCAGCCGCAGCCGGTTTTCCGTGATGGAGATGCCCACGGCATAGCGCGCGTCGGGTACGATGCGCAGGCCCATGGCCCGCCTCCCGCCGGTGGAGCGCTGCTCCCCGGAATAGTCCACCAGGCCCGCGTCCATCAGTTCCTTGAGATTCTGGTACACGGTGGGCAGGCTCAGGGAGAGCTCCCGGGCCAGCGACTGTTTGGAGCAGAACTCCGCGGTGCCGTATAAATACTGATAGATACTGCTGCGGGTCTGCCGCCGCCGCTCGGTGATGGTCGGTTCCAAATTCATTTCAGCTTCCTGCACTTTTAGAAAAGTCATTTATATATCCTATATTATCATGTATTTTTGCTTAGTCAATTCCTTTTTTGCCAAAGGGCCTTGTGCTTTTTTTACAAAAGAGCGAGGCGATAACGCCATAATATCACCAAATCGTCAGTATTTTTGATAAAAGTAATTGACTTTTATAAAGCGTCTTTATAAAATGGTGATAATCAAGCCGAAAGGCATAAATACCCTCACAAGGGGACAAGGAGAAAACACTATGAAAAAGATTGTCGCACTGTTTCTTGCACTGTGCATGGTCTTCGCTCTGTGCGCCTGCGGCGCAAAGACCGAGGCTCCCGCAGCCACCGCGAGCGCCGCTGCCGGCGGAAAGGTCGGTATTGCGATGCCCACCAAGTCCCTTGAGAGATGGAACCGCGACGGCTCTTTCCTCAAGGAGCAGTTTGAAAAAGCCGGTTACACCGTGGAGCTCACCTACTCCGACAACGATGTGAACCAGCAGGTCAACGACATCGAGAACCTCGTGTCCGATGGTGTGAAGATCCTGATCATCGCCGCCATCGACGGCGAATCCCTGACCAACGTTCTGGACAGCGCCGACAAGGCCGGCATTCCCGTCATCGCCTATGACCGCCTTATCCGCAACACCAAGGCCGTCGATTACTACGTCTCCTTTGATAACTACACCGTCGGCGTCCTGCAGGGCCAGTACGTCATCGACACCCTGAAGCTCGACCTGAAAGACACCTCCAAGAGCTACAACATCGAGTTCACCGCCGGCGATCCCGCCGACAACAACGCCGGCTTCTTCTTCAAAGGCGCTTATGAAACGCTGAAGCCCTACATTGACGCCGGCATCCTGAAAGTTCCCTCCGGCCAGACCACCTTTGAGGCCGTCGCCACCGCATCCTGGGACACCACCACCGCCATGAACCGCATGCAGAACATACTGGGCTCCTTCTATGGCAACGGCACCGTCCTTGATGTGGCCCTGTGCTCCAACGACTCCACCGCGCTGGGCGTGACCAAGGCCATCGCGTCCGACTATGCCGGCACCAACCAGCCCATCATCACCGGCCAGGACGGCGATGAGGCCAACCTGAAGAACATCGTGGACGGCAAGCAGTCCATGACCGTTTACAAAGCCGTCGCCAACGAAGCCGTGGTCACCATGGCGCTGGCCCAGGCCATGCTGAACGGCGAGACTCCCAGCGACGCGCTGGCCTCCACCTTCGACTTTGCCTGCACCTACGACACCAAGTCCTACGACAACGGCACCGGCATCATCCCCTCCTACCTGCTGACCCCGACCGTGGTCACCAAGGACAACATCCAGACCGCGCTGATCGACACCGGCTACTACACCATGGGGACCGACGGTTACCCCGTGGCCGTGGGCTGATCCGCGCCGCAAACCAGCTCAACAAGACCCAAAAAAGCGGGCGGGGCAACTTGCCCCGTCCGCTCTTCTATTTTACAGCGACCCGCAGAAAGGGGGCGTCCTCTTGGAAGACAACATTCTGGTGATGAAGGACATCACCAAGGAATTTCCGGGCGTCAAGGCGCTCAACGACGTCAATCTTGAAGTCCGCCGGGGCGAAATCCACGCGCTGGTGGGCGAAAACGGCGCCGGAAAATCCACGCTGATGAACGTGCTCAGCGGCACCTTTCCCCACGGCTCCTACACCGGCGAGATCATCTACAACGGCGAGGAGTGCAACTTCAAGACCGTCCGCGACAGCGAAAAGATCGGTATCGTCATCATCCATCAGGAGCTGGCGCTGATCCCGGAGCTGTCCATCGGCGAGAACATATTTCTGGGCAACGAGCGCCGGGGCCGGTTCGGCATCAACTGGGACGAGACCTTTGCCCAGGCGCAGAAGCATATGTCCCAGGTGGGCCTGAAGGACAAGGCCACCACCCTGATCAAGGATATCGGCACCGGCAAGCAGCAGCTGGTGGAGATCGCCAAGGCGCTGTCCAAAAACGTGAAGCTGCTGATTTTGGACGAGCCCACCTCCTCCCTCAACGAGGAAGAGGCCAGAATGCTGCTGGACATGCTCATCGGCTTCAAAAAAGAGGGCATGACCTCCATCATCATCTCCCACAAGATCTCGGAGATCGCCTATGTGGCGGACCGCATCACCGTCCTGCGGGACGGCGCCGCCATCGAGACCCTGGACAACTCCGCCCACGATGTGGACGAGGGCCGCATCATCCGCGGCATGGTGGGCCGGGAGCTGACGGATCGCTTCCCCGCCCGCGAGCGCAAGACCGAAGGCGACGCCGTTCTCGAGGTCGAGGACTGGTGCGTCCACCATCCGGTGTATACTGAAAAAGAAGTTGTCAGCCACGTCTCCTTCCATGTCAACAGGGGCGAGATCGTCGGCTTTTCGGGCCTGCAGGGCGCGGGGCGCACCGAGCTGGCCCGTTCCCTGTTCGGCCACAGCTACGGCGCCGAGGTCACCGGCACGCTGAAGCTCAACGGCGGCGAGGTCAATCTGAAAAACGAGCGCGCCGCCATCGAGGCGGGCCTGGCCTACGTCACCGAGGACCGCAAGGACAACGGGCTGGTGCTGATGGATACCATCGCCGTCAACAACACCATGGCCCGGCTGGAAAAGGTCTGTTCCCGGGGCGGCGTCATTGACATCAACCGGGAGAATGCCGTGGCGGAGGAATACAGGAAGCTGCTGGACACCCGGACCCCCACGGTCCAGCAAAGCGTGGGCAACCTCTCCGGCGGCAACCAGCAGAAGGTGCTGCTGTCGAAATGGATGTTCGCGGACCCGGACGTCCTGATTTTGGACGAGCCCACGCGCGGCATTGACGTGGGCGCCAAATACGAGATCTACTGCATCATGAACGACCTGATCTCTCAGGGCAGATCCGTGGTGATGATCTCCTCGGAGATGCCGGAGCTGCTGGGTATGTGCGACCGGATCTACGTCATGAACGAGGGCCGCATCGTGGGCGAATTCACGGCGGCGGAGGCCACGCAGGAGAAGATCATGGAGGCCATCCTGTGCTCGGATAAAAAAGAAGAAATCAAGGAAGTGAAGACAGCATGACTGAGAAACTGAAAACGCCGCCGGCGGCTGCCGCCGGCGCGAAGCACAGCGTAAGCAACCTTCTGAAAAAGTACACCATGCCCATCGCGCTGGTAGTGGTGTTCGTCTTTTTCTCCTTCCTCACCAAGGGCAAGCTGCTCTACGCGCAGAACATTTCCAACCTGTTTCTGCAGAACGCTTACGTGCTGGTCATGGCGGCCGGTATGCTGCTGTGCATCCTCACCGGCGGCAACGTGGACCTTAGCGTGGGCTCCACCCTGTGCCTGGTGGGCGCCATCGCGGCGCAGCTGCTGTCGCGCGGCAATCTGGGCGCGGTGACGGTCATTCTCATCTGCCTGGCGGTGGCCTGCGTCATCGGCATGTGGCAGGGCTTCTGGATCGGCAACATGCACATCCCCCCCTTCATCTGCACCCTGGCGGGCATGTTCCTGTTCCGCGGTCTGGGCCGCGTGGTGCTGGCCTCCAAAACCGTCAGCATCTCCAACCAGACCTTCCTCAACATTTTCACCTCCTACATCACCATCCCCGGCGTGGACAGGGAGGCGCTGCATCTTTCCGCCTTCATCGTGGGCTGCCTGGTGGCGGTGGGCATCCTCGTCAACGCCGTGCTCAGCCGCGGCAAAAAGCTGAAGAAGGGCTACGCCGTGGCGGCCCCCGCCGGCTACTACGCCAAGATCATCATTATCGACCTGCTGATCGTGGCCTACAGCTGGAAACTGTCCAACTACAAGGGCATCCCCGTGATGATCCTGTGGGTGCTGGGCGTGCTGGCGCTGTTCACCTTCATCACCTCCAAGACAGCCTTCGGCCGCTACTTCTATGCCGTGGGCGGCAACGAAAAGGCCACCAAGCTTTCCGGCATCGACACCCGCAAGGTCTATTTTGCGGCCTACTTCATCATGTCCGTGCTGGCCGGCTTCTCCGGACTGCTGGTCTCCGCCCGCCTGGGCGCGGTCAACGGCGACACGGGCATGTCCTACGAGATGGACGCCATCGGCGCGTGCTTTATCGGCGGGGCCTCCGCCTACGGCGGCAGCGGCACCGTCCCCGGCATCGTGGTGGGCGCCATTTTGCTGGGCGTCATCAACCAGGGCATGAGCATCTACGGTCTGGACAACAACTGGCAGTATGTGGTCAAGGGCGCCGTGCTGCTCACCGCCGTCATCTTCGACGTGGTTTCCAACCACAAGACCGGCAAATCCGGCTGAGTAAGGAGAGATTATGCTCTATATCGGCATCGACCTGGGCACCTCCTCCGTCAAGCTCCTGCTGATGGACGGAGCGGGCAGGATACTCAATGTCGTGTCCCGGGAATATCCCCTGTCCTTCCCCCACCCCGGCTGGTCGGAGCAGGACCCCGCCGACTGGCTGCGGGAGACCGTGGCCGGCGTGCGCCGGCTCACCCAAAACTGCGACCGCGGGCAGATCGCGGGCATCGGCTGCGGCGGGCAGATGCACGGGCTGGTGGCGCTGGATAAGGACGATCGCGTCCTCCGCCCCGCCATCCTGTGGAACGACGGCCGCACCGCGGAGGAGACCGACTATCTCAACAGCAAGATCGGCCGTGACAAGCTCTCGGCCTGGACGGCCAACATCGCCTTCGCGGGCTTCACCGCCCCTAAGCTGCTGTGGATGCGCCGCCACGAGCCCGAGCTTTTCGCGCGCATCGACAAGATCATGCTGCCCAAGGACTATCTGAACTATTGTCTCACCGGCGTCCACTGCACCGACGTGTCGGACGCTTCCGGCACGCTGCTGTTCGACGTGGCGCACAAGCGCTGGAGTGCCGAAATGCTGGACATCTGCGGGCTGAAGGAATCCCAGATGGCCCGCATTTATGAGAGCAGCGCCGTGGTGGGCACCCTCCGCCCCGACATGGCCGCCGCGCTGGGCCTGCCCGAAAGCGTCAGGGTCTGCGCGGGCGCGGGGGACAATGCCGCCGCGGCCGTGGGCACCGGCACCGTGGGCGACGGGCGCTGCAACATCTCGCTGGGCACCTCGGGCACCATCTTCATCTCCAGCCGCGCCTTCGGCGTGGACCCCAACAACGCGCTGCACGCCTTCGCCCACGCGGACGGGAACTATCACCTTATGGGCTGCATGCTCTCCGCCGCGTCCTGCAACAAGTGGTGGATGGAGGAGGTGCTCCGCTCCGCCGACTTCGCCGCGGAGCAGTCGGCCATCGACCCCGAAAAGCTGGGGCGCAACCCCGTCTTTTTCCTGCCCTACCTCATGGGCGAGCGCTCCCCGCACAACGATCCCTTTGCCCGGGGCACCTTCACGGGTCTTTCCATGGACACCACCCGTGCGGACATGACCCAGGCCGTGCTGGAGGGCGTGGCCTTCGGGATGCGCGACTCGCTGGAGGTCGCCCGCTCGCTGGGCATCGACATCCCCCGCAGCAAGCTGTGCGGCGGCGGGGCCAAAAGCCCCCTGTGGCGCGCCATCTTCGCCGACGTCCTGAATCTGGAGCTGGACACGGTGGAGACCGAGGAGGGCCCGGGCTACGGCGGCGCGATCCTCGCGGCGGTCGCGTGCGGCGAATACCCCTCGGTGGAGGCCGCGGCGGACGCGCTGGTGCGCGTCACCGCCACCCAGCGCCCCGACCCCGGCGCGGCCGCGCGCTACGAGGCGCAGTATCGGAAATACCGGCGCATCTATCCCGCCCTGCGGGCGGTATTCCCGGCCCTGCTGTGAGGGCCGCGTGATGAAAAATACGCCCGAATACGACGTTCAAAAGAAAAACCGCGCCTCCCTGCATGGAACGCTGCGGGGCGTGGTGTGCGTCTATCTGGTTTTTCTGGCCTGGCAGGTGGTCAAGGGGCTGCCCTCCTCCGCCATGCCCGGCTGGGCCGGCTGGTGCTTCGCGGCGGTGTTCGCCGCCGCGGCGGCAGCTTTCGGCCTTTACAGCTGGAACCGCTACAAAAAAGACCTGGCCGGCGCCCTTCTCCGCCCGGAGGCGGAACCCGGCGCCGATGAGAAAGCGTGAACCCATGAAGATCGAATCCGTCTTTGACCCCGCCTTCGCCCCCTACGGCAAGGTGCTCCCCGGCTACGATACCGCCCCCCTTCTGGCGGCGCTGCGCGCCGTGACGCCTCTGCCCGAAGGCGTGGACTATGTCCCCTCCCAGCCGGAGCTGGAGGGGCTGCCCATCGCCGGGGACTTTTTCGCCAGCGCCTACGGCGGGATGCCCATCCAGCTGGGCTGGTGCAGCGGCCACAACACGCGGCTGAACTGTCTGGAATACCACCGGGACAGCGAGCTGAACATCGGCGCGGACGATTTTATCCTGCTGCTGGCCAAGGCCGAGGACGTTCAAAACGGCCTGATCGACACCTCCGCGGTGCGGGCCTTCCGCGCCCCCGCCGGCGCCGTGGTGGAAATTTACGCCGCCACGCTGCACTACGCCCCCTGTTCCGCCGCCAAGGGCGCGGGCTTCCGGGTGGCGGTGGTCCTGCCCCGGGGCACCAACGGCCCCAGGCCGCCCCTGTCCCCCCTCCCCGGCAACGCGGAGGACGCGCGCCTGTGGGCGCGCAACAAGTGGCTGCTGGCCCACCCCGACTCCGCGGAGGCGGCGCAGGGCGCCGCGGTGGCCCTCACCGGCCCCAACCCCGATATTTCCGGCGACATCTGAAAAGAAGGTACAAAAACATGAACAACATCCCCGATGTAAAACTGGGCCTCCTCGCGGTCTCCCGGGACTGCTTCCCCGTGTCCCTGTCCCAGCGCCGCCGCGCGGCCGTCGCGGCCGCCTGCAAAGCCGGGGGCCTCGATCTTTACGAGTGCCCCGTCACCGTGGAAAACGAGGCCGATATGCTCGCCGCGGTGGCGGATGTCAAGGCCGCCGGCTGCAACGCCCTGGCGGTATTTCTCGGCAACTTCGGCCCCGAGACGCCCGAGACGCTGATTGCCCGGAATTTCGACGGCCCGGTGCTGGTCGCCGCCGCCGCGGAGGAATCCGCCGGCGATCTGATGGACGGCCGGGGCGACGCTTACTGCGGTATGCTCAACTGCTCCTACAATCTGGGCCTGCGCCATCTGAAGGCCGTCATCCCGGAATATCCCGTGGGCGACGCCGGGGATGTGGCCGCCATGCTGCGGGACTTTGTCCCCGTGGCCCGGGCCCTCATCGGCGTGTCCAGCCTGAAAATCATCTCCTTCGGCCCCCGTCCGCAGGACTTTTTCGCCTGCAACGCGCCCATCAAGGGCCTGTACGAGCTGGGCGTGGAGGTGGAGGAAAACTCCGAGCTGGATCTTCTGGTCAGCTACAAGGCCCACGCCGGCGATCCCCGCATCCCGGACGTCTGCGCCGACATGGCCGCCGAGATGGGCGAGGGCTGCTATTATCCCGACCTGAGCGCCCGCATGGCCCAGCTGGAGTTGACGCTGCTGGACTGGGCGGAGGCGCACAGGGGCTCGCGGCGCTATGTCGCCTTTGCCGATAAATGCTGGCCCGCCTTTCCCGAGGCCTTCGGCTTCGAGCCCTGCTATGTGAACTCCCGCCTGACCGCCCGGGGTATCCCCGTGGCCTGCGAGGTGGACATCTACGGCGCGCTCAGCGAGTATATCGGCGCCTGCGTCTCCGGCGACGCCGTGACCCTGCTGGACATCAACAACTCCGTCCCCCGGGATATGTACGAATCCGAGATCCGCGGCAGGACCGCCTACCGGCCCACGGACGTGTTCATGGGCTTCCACTGCGGCAACACGCCCAGCTGCAGGCTGTGCGCCAATCGGGCGGTGAAATATCAGCTCATTCAGCACCGCCTGCTGGAGCCGAAGGATTCCGCGCCCGATTTCACCCGCGGCACGCTGGAGGGCGATATCGCCCCCTCCGACATCACCTTCTACCGTCTCCAGTGTGACAGCGAGGGGACGCTGCGCGCCTACATCGCTCAGGGCGAGGTGCTGCCTGTGGCCACCCGCTCCTTCGGCGGCATCGGCGTGTTCGCCATCCCGGAGATGGGCCGTTTCTATCGCCATGTGCTTCTCGAAAAGCGCTTCCCGCACCACGGCGCGGTGGCCTTCGGGCATTACGGCAAGGCCCTGTTCACGGTCATGAGGTATCTGGGCGTGCGGGACATCGCCTATAACCGCCCCGCGTCCCTGCCCTATCCCACGGAAAATCCCTTTGCCTGATGGCGGCGCTGGAAGAGCTGCGGGCCCTCTATGGGGCCTATCTGGCGGAGACCGTCCGGCTGGAGCAGGCCCGCCGTCCCGGGGACGGGCTGCTGGGCTTCGGCGCCGGCCCCAAGGACGACCGATGCCACGCCGAATTTGCCGACGCCGTTTCCGCGGCGCTGGAGCGGCTGATCGCGGAGGGCCCCGACGCCACGCAGGCGCTGGACGTGCTGAATTTCATGTATGCCGCCCCGCTGGAAAACGCGGACAACCGGCTGGCCTATTGGATGCTGATGGCGCTCCACGCCAGGACCCCGCCGCTGGCGGAATTCCTCACCCCGGGGAGCGCGGCGCTGCTGCTGGCGTGGTATAAGGGCGCCTATCCCCGCCGGGACCGCTTCCCGGCCCAGAAGGCGGTCATCGCGGCGTTGAAGCGCCGCGCCGCCTGATCTCGGCTTGCGTCCTCCCCGCGGCGGGCACTGCGGTGTCCGCCGTTTTTGCGCCCTCCCGCCGCCCGTCTCCCGCCGCCCGTCTCCCGCCGCCCGTCTCCCGCCGCCCGTCTCCCGCCGCCCGTCTCCCGCCGCCCGTCTCCCGCCGCCCGTCTCCCGCCGCCCGTCCCCCTCGCCGTCCCCTCAATAGGCCCTCCTTGTCAAAATAGGCCCCCTTGTCAAAGGGAGCTGTCGGCCAAATGGCCGACTGGGGGATTCGCCCACGCGTCCTCACCCGCGCGCAAAAAAGAAGCCCCGGACTTGCGTCCGGGGCTTCTCAGCCTGTCAAAGAACTCCCCAAAAAGAAAAATCGAGTGATTCGCGGGGGGAGTGTGAGGGGGGCAAAGCCCCGCCTCAATTTGAATAAATAGCCGCCAAGCCCTTGCTGTGCAAGGGTTTGGGGAGCGGAGCGACATTTTTTGCGAAGACACGGTTTCGCAAAAAATTCGGCGTTTTGAGGCTGTCAAAAAAGCCTTTTTGACAGCCTCGGAAGCCCCGGACTTGCGTCCGGGGCTTCCTCGTCGGATTGATTTTTGTTCAGCGCTTACTTGTTGTTTTCATCCCTGCGCTTTTTGCCGGAGATGGCCAGCCAGGCCAGGCTCATGCCGGAGGCGGTGGCCAGCGCGATCCAGAGGTACAGCTCGTCGCCGGTAGCCTGTTCCGCGGCGCCTGCCTGCGGAACGTCGGGATCGGTGATGTCGGTGCCGGGCTCGACCGGCGTTACCGGCGTGGGCTCCAGCGGAACATCCGGGTCAGGGATCGGCTTTTCGGGCGGGATATACGGTCCAACGGGAGTGGAATCCGTAGTCCGCTCATAGTAGAGGGTAAAGGTCACCGTTGCGCCGACGGGAACCGCGCCGCCCTCTTCCTGCGAAGCTTCCGCAAGGAACTTGTAGCCGTTGCGGTTGACGATCGCGGGGACAAAGCTGGCCTCGCCGGTGTCCTTGTTGATGGTCCAGGTGCCCACGGAAGTATCGGTGCTGTTGTAAGCCGAGGTCATTTCCACCGTCTCATCCACGGTTGTTGCGCCGGTGTACGTATCATGGGTGCGGTACACATGCCTGACCACAGCGCCGCTGTTCAGGGTCTCGACATAGTTCAGCACGATCTCATAGCTGCCGTCGTTGGGATTGACGACATCCACGCTGGTGTTGGAGCCGGCAGCCACAAAGCTGTGGGGGACGGTCTTTCCACCCTCGCCGCCCGCGGCGGGATAGGTATAGGTGGTATAGGCTGCGGGATCCTCCGTATAGATTCCGGGAGCGGCTTTGGGGACCCAGGTGCTGACGGAGGCGGCCGCGACCTGAACGCCGTTGCGATACTGTGCGTAGTTGCGGGTCAGCTTGTAGTAGAAGGTGCTGGGGAGCTGATAAGTGTTGGTAATGGTCTGGATAGATCCGCCGTTGGAGGGCCCGGGCTGACCGTAACTGACGGTGTAATTGTTACCGCCATAGCCGACGGTGCCGCCATTGTCTATGACCCGATAATCCCCGCCGGTGGTGGGAACAACCTCCACCGCCGTATACTGGATACGCTGCCCGTTCGCGTCATAGGCATTCAGACCGCTGAAGGTGTAGCTGCCGGTGTTCTCGCTGATTGGCAGGGGGACTGGCGTCCCGACCGGGACGCCGCCGGCCATCAGCTGGATCCAGACCGCGGCGGGTGCGGTGGGCGCGGCGCTGTTCACGCCGTCGCCGCTCATCTTGGCAAACTCCTTGGTGACGGTGAAGGTGGTCTGTGCCTGCTCGATGGTGTTGGTAAAGGTGTTGTAGCCTTCGCTCTTGGTCGAAGTATAGCCGGCGAGCGCGCCCTCGGAAACCGTGTAGGCGATTTCATAACCGTTGTCGTCATACCTGGGCAGGCCCTGGAAGGTGTAGGTCCAGTTCTTATCCGTGCTGGCGCCGGTGGTGGGCGCCACGGTGCCGGCAGTGCAGCTGAAGCCCACGGTGGCGGTCCTATTCATTCCGGTGTCCTCTCCGTTCACGGTGCCGCTTACGGTGAAGGTCACATCGGGATGCGCGGTTCCGGTGGGATCGATCCACACCTTGGCCACGTCGATGCCGACGGTCTGCTGTGCAAGGGCGTTGGTGATGACGTGAGTGCTCTGATCGTAGTTGGGCGCCGCGTAGGCGTTGGTCGTACCGGTGACGGCCGCCTCGCCGATGGTGTAGGTATACTGTGCGGTGCGGTCGGCGTTGTACAGCGGCAGCGGCGCGCCGTTGTCATCCGTGCCGAAGGTATAGGTCTGGGTGTTGGCGTTGGTGACCGTGTCGACAGTCTGGCTCGCGCAGCGAGTATCGTTGCGGTACAGATACAGCGTGATGGTGGCGGGCCGGTTGGCCGTATTGCCGCCGTCCACCCAGTTCTTGGTCACCGTGATGGAGGTATACGCCTGGTTCAGGGTGTTGGTGATGTTATAGACGAACGCGCCGTTGGTGCTCTGATTGGCGGAGATTTCCGGGCTGTAGCCGTTGGTCGTTTCATCGACAGTGTAGGTATACAGCCGGCCGCTGGCGTCATACTTGGCGAGACCGCTCCAGGTGTAGGAGTCGTCGGCGCTCAGATCGCTCTGCTTTGCCGTCGCGCTGAAGGCTGTGTCCGCGTTGCCGTCGGCGGAGCGGGAGAGCGTAAAGGTCGCGTTGCGGTTTGTGCTGTTCACGCCGTCCACCCAGGTCTTGTTCACGGTGACGGAGGTGGTGCCGGTGATGGTGTTGGTCAGATACTGGGTAAAGGTGCTGCCGGTTGCGCTTACCTCGCCGTAGCTGACAACATAGGCTCCGATGGGGCCGCCTTCCTCCACGGGAGTTGTGCCGTTCATCTCAAAGATGCGGTATTCCAGCGCCGTCATCTCGGTGGTGCCGCCGGTCGTCCGCTCCTCGTAAACCGGCAGGTTGGTGAAAGAGTATGTGCGGTCAGCGCCGACCTCGGCGGTCATATTGGTGTTGACCCAGTCCTCGCTGCTGCCCGCGGCCCGTTTGAACAGGCCCACGGTGGCGGTGGGATGGGTGGTGCCGCCGGGCTCCGCCCAGGTCTTGGTGCCGGAAATGCTGGCGTTGTTGGGATCGATCAGCTGGTTTGTGATGGTGTACGCGGTCTTGTCGGCATTGGCCGTCACGCTCTTGATGGTGTAGCCCGCGGGCTCGCCGCTCACGTTTTCGCTGCCGACCGTATAGCTGTAGGCCGTGCCGGTCGCGTCATACTTGGGCAGACCGCTCCAGATGGTGGCGGTGCCGTTGCCGGCCACAGTCTTGGCATCGCCGTAAGCCGCGCCGTTTTGCATTAGCTGGACGGTGACGTCCTTGCCGGTGGTATGATTGGCGCCGGCCACGTCGATCCAATTCTTGGACACGGAGACATCCACCGTGCCGGTGAGCGTGTTGACGATGCCGTGGGTACTGTCATTGTAGGTGACCGCATAACCGCCCGCCACGGCGCCGTCGGCCAGCGCGGCGTTGTCTTTCATCTCGCGCACGGTGTAGTGGATCTCGGACACGCCGGTGATTTTTCCGTTGTCGTAAGTAAACTCGTACTTGGGCAGATTATGGTTGTCGCTGTCCTTGCTGAAGCTGTAGCTCCAGTTCCCGCTCGCGTCCGCGGTGACGGGCTGGGCCTCCAGCGTGTCGCCGTTGTACAGGCCCACGGTGACGGAGGTCGGACGGGTGCCGTACGCGTTGCTGTTGTCGTTCCAGGTCTTGCTGCCGGAGATCGTAACGTCTTCCTGATTCACCGCGTTGGTAATGGTGTAGCCCTCGGCGGCGCTGCCGGTGATGCCGACCTGCTGGAACATTGCCGCGCCGGTGGCGTCATTGACGACCTCGGCTACAGTGTAGTCGGCAACCTTTCCGTTGAACACGGTGGGCAGGCCGGTGAAGGTGCCGGTCGGGTTGTTTTCGGTCAGCGTCAGCGTCTTACCCGTATCGCTGCTATCTTTCAGCAGCTTCACGGTGATGCCGCCGTCGGGCCACGCCGCGATGCCGGAGACCCAGTCCTTGGTGACACTCACGCTGGTGGTGCCCATATAGCTGTTGGTGATGGCCAGCCCGCTGGTGCTGGAATCCCAGTTCGCGGTGTCGACGTTGGTCTCTTTGACGGTATACCTGTAGGTGCTGCTCAGCAGGCCGTTTTTGTTTAAGGGAACCGTGACGGCGCAGGTCCAGTCGTCGGCGCCCTTGGTCACGGTGACGTGGGCGTCCGTCGGCGCGGGCTTGGTCTTCCAGGAAGCGGCATTCTCGCTCAGCGTGATAACGCCGTAATCGCTGCCGTCCCGCTGCAGTGTCACCTCGATGGAACCGGGGAGCGCGGTGCCGGCGGGGGCGATCCAGGTCTTGCTGATATCCAATGTGGTATACTGCTGCGTGGCCGTATTGGCAAACGCGTTGTTGGTGCTTCCCACCGTCTGGAGCGGGCTGCCGCTGCCGGTCCAGCTCAGCTGGCCGTAGGCCACTTCCAGCGTATATACCGTGTTGTCCTTATCGTAGTTGGCGGGGGCCTCGGTCTCCGTCAGCGTGAACGCGCAGCCGGAAGGAATGCTGGCAAAGGAGACCGCGCCATCGGCGCCACTCTGGACATTCTGAGACCAGTTGATCCCCGGGGTCGTGGAGGCCAGCATAAACGTCGCGCCCGGCAGTGCCGTCCCGGCCACATCGGTTTTGGTAAAGCCCAGCAAACCGGTAAATCCCCTGACTGCGGGGACGGTGAAGGCCAGCTGCTCCGGTGAACCGACCGTCTGTGGCACGCTCAGATAGGTATAGCCGTTGGTGGGGTAATATGTATTCTGCGTGAAGCCCTGCTTCTCGGTAGCCAGCCGCACCGAGTAAGTCATGGTGTAAGTATAAGTCGTAACACCGCCCGTCGTAGATGTGCTTGCTGTGGCGGGATCCAGTGTCCAGGTCAGCGCCGTAGCCGTCTTGGCGACGGTGCCGCCCGTGACGGAAACGGAGTCCTGATCCAGCACCACTTCGGCGCCCATGGGGTCGATCACCTGCGTGCCGCCGCCTGTGGAACCGGAGGACGCGGAGTTGGCGATGTCGGCGAACGCGTTGTGAAGCGCCGTCAGATTGTCGGTATTGAACGCGTAGGTTACGTCGGAGGTCGCCGCGGTGGCAATACTGTCACGTAGGTAGTTGCCGATTGTCGTATTGTGGGTAACTGTTACCGTGGGCTCGTATGTATCCCAATTGCTAGTATCTTTTGTACAATAATGTTCGCTATAATAATGCTTAGCAAGTGTTTTTCCGCAATGTACACATATATCCGTTGTCATTGTGGTCGTCAGCGTGTCTCCGCTGACGCCGTAGCAGATGGTGTAGAGCTTGCTGAGAGCCTTGACCTGCGCGGCCATGGCGGCAGTTTCTTCATATTCCGCTGTAGAAGTGGCCCCTCCGTTTCCATCATCGTTATAATCATTGATAGTGTCAAGCCCTGTATGGTCGTTGTCGCAGCGTGCGGTAGGCTGGCCGTCGGTCAGCAGCACGGTGTACTTGTTGGCCAGCGCGGAGATATTGACGCTCCTGCCGCCGATGCTGGCAGCGGTCACATTCAGCAGGTTCCGGGCCATCATCAGGCCGGCTTCCATGTTGGTGCCGCCTTTGGCCTGAAGATTTGTGCTGTTGATGGAAGCCTTAACGGCGGCAGCGCCGGCAGCGGTGGATACGTCTGTCCAGTTCGTGACAAGAGACGCGGCGGACTGATAAAATCCGCTGAAGCGAACCACGGACACATAGACCTTGCCGCCGGAGTTGCTATCCTTCAGGTTTTGGACAAAGGCCTTTGCCTCGTTGATAGTAGCCGCCATACGGCTCTGTTCCGGGTTGACGCTACCAGAATACGTACAAGCGTCACTGTGTGTGTTACTTCTTCCGCATACGGCGCAGTCGGCCATCGAACCGGACGTGTCGATCACCAGCACCACGGCGGCGTCACTGGTGGTGATGGTCTGGGTAGTCCCAACCTGAACGGTCACATCAAACCAGTTCTCACCTCTGCTGCTGTTTGCGGCGGCAGTTTTTGTCAGGGTATAGCCGTCTTGCGTACTGGCGGGCGTGGCAGTGACTGCGTTGCCGCTCCCGTCTGTGCTGATGGTGCCATCCGTATTGAGGACATAGTTCCCGCTCATGACCTGCGGGGGTGTCCCTGTCGCGAAAACGGAGACCTGTACCAGGCTCAGCGCCATGACCAGCGACATCAGCAGGCACAGCGTGCGCGTGCCGAAGTGCCTGGTTGCCGCGGGGTGCTTCCTTGTTGTTTTCATAGCTGATTTCTCCTTCCAATCCTTGAAACCGTGAATTGAAAATCGAAATTTGTGGCAGCCGGGCCGGCCTGGCGGCGTACCGCTTTAGCTCCCTTGCTTTGCGCCCCGCGGTTTCCCGCGGTTTACCGTTTCAATAATTTCATTTACCTTCCGGTTTTGCATTCTCCAACATTTTAATAGTACACTGTCGTTTGCGGGGGTGTGAGGGGGTCATTCGCCGAGGGCGCTGTCCATCAGCAGCAGCAGCTCCAGTGCGCTGCGGAAGTTTTCCTCCCGGCCGGTTTCCATCCAGGCCACGCTTCCCTGCCAGCTGGCGTTGTGTCGGAACAGTACTCTGATCTTGAACGTTGCCAGTTTCCCTTCTGCCGTCGAACCGTCCTGCCCGGTCGGGGCGCTTTCGCGCGCTTCCGCGGGGAACCGCCGGGTCAGCACAGACGGCTGAGGAAACCGAATCGCGTCAAGCAGACTGTCCAGCTCCAGCAAAAACTGCAGGAGGTTTGCAAAAGACCTGCATTCCTCGCCCGCAGGGTTGAACAGGCGTCCCGCCGGTTCACCGTTGCTGTAGCTGTCGATACAGACGACCATGGTCTTGCCGGGGATGACTGAATTGGTCTGCATCGTATAGTACGCTCCTATCTCGCATTCGTTGTTGTAAGTATAGCATTTGAGGGTTACAAAACCGGTTACATTTTGTAGTTTCATCTTCAAATTTGATCCGTCGCAATTGTCAAATTTTTAGACACAAATTTGTATACTTTCACCATAATGTGCAAATTTTTCCTCTCTTTGCCTCCCGGATCGCCCTTGCGCGCGCCTCCGCCCCGGTTTCAGCTTGTCAAAGAACTCCCGAAAAAAGGAAATGCACAGTGCTTTGCGGGGGGAGTGTGAGGGGGGCACGGCCCCGCCTCAATTCAGATAAATAGCCGTCGAAGCCTTGCGCAGCAAGGGTTCGGGGAGCGGAGCGACATTTTTTGCAAAGATATAATTTTGTAAAAAATTCGGCGTTTTGAGACTGTCAAAAATGCTTTTTTGACAGTCTCGGAAAAAACCGGGGCGGGCGCTGGGCGCGCCGTCCCGGTTTTTATCTTTCATTTCCGCCGGTACTCACAGAAGCGGTATCGGAGCCCGTCCTCCTCCCGCCACTCCCCCGCCTCGGTCTCCGCCCAGCCGGGTTCCCGGTCGAGGTCGGGGAAAAAGCTGTCAGAGTGGGGCGCAAGATCGATTTTAGTCACTAAAACCCGGTCTATGTGGGGGAAAAAGTCCAGAAACACGCTGGCCCCGCCGATGACGAAGCACCGGGGATAGGGCCTGGCCAGGACCAGCGCCTCGTCCACGCTGTGGGCCGCCTGAGTGCCCGGGATGGTCACGTTTTGCCGCGTGACCACGATATTGTGCCGGTTTTTCAGCGGCCGCCCGCCGGGAAAATCCTCCAGGGTCTTTCGCCCGACGATCACGGCGGCGCCGTCGGTCTCGCTGCGAAAGCGCAGCCGATCGGCCTTCAGCACCACGGGCTGGGTGCCCCTGGCCCCGATGCCCCAGTCGGAATAGACCGCCACGATGGCGTCCATAGAAATCATCCTCTCTGTCTTGTTTCGCGCTTTCCCGCCCTGCCGGCGGCGGAGCGCCGTACCCGTTTATTTTTCCGGCGCCAGCTCGGCCTTGCCGCCCATGTAGGGCCGCAGCACCTCGGGCACGTTCACGCTGCCGTCGGCCCGCAGGTGATTCTCCAGCAGGGCGATGAGCATCCTTGGCGGCGCGACGACGGTGTTGTTGAGGGTGTGGGGCAGGTACATTTTCCCATCCTCGCCCTTCACGCGCATTTTCAGCCTTCTCGCCTGGGCGTCGCCCAGATTGGAGCAGGAGCAGACCTCGAAATACTTCTGCTGGCGGGGGCTCCAGGCCTCGATATCGCAGGATTTGACCTTCAGGTCGGCCAGATCGCCGGAGCAGCATTCCAGCTGCCGCACGGGGATTTCCATGCTGCGGAACAGCTCCACGCTCATCCTCCACATTTTTTCGTACCAGTCCATGCTGTCCTCGGGGCGGCACACCACGATCATTTCCTGTTTTTCAAACTGGTGGATGCGGTACACGCCGCGCTCCTCGATGCCGTGGGCGCCCTTCTCCTTGCGGAAGCAGGGGGAATAGCTGGTGAGGGTCTTGGGCAGCTCCCCTTCCGGGATGATCTGGTCGATGAACCGGCCGATCATGGAATGCTCGCTGGTGCCGATGAGATACAGATCCTCCCCTTCGATCTTGTACATCATGGCGTCCATCTCGGCGAAGCTCATGACGCCGGTGACCACGTTGGAGCGGATCATAAAGGGCGGAATGCAGTAAGTAAAGCCTTTTCCGATCATGAAATCCCGGGCGTAGGCGATGACGGCCTCGTGCAGCCGGGCGATATCGCCCAGCAGATAGTAGAAGCCGTTGCCGGCCACCCGGCCCGCCGCGTCCATGTCGATGCCGTTGAGGCTCTCCATGATCTCCGTATGGTACGGGATGTCAAAATCGGGGACCTTCGGCTCGCCGAAGCGCTGCAGCTCCACATTGTGGGTGTCGTCCGGCCCGATGGGGACGCTGGGGTCGATCATCTGGGGGATCACCATCATGTCCTTCAGGATCTTCTCGCCCAGCTCCTCCTCCAGCTTCTCCAGCTCCTCCAGCCGGTCGGCGTTGGCCTTGACCCGGGCCTTCGCGGCCTCCGCCTCCGCCAGCCTGGACGGGTCCTTTTTGGCCTGTCCCATCAGCATCCCCACCTGCTTGGACAGCGTGTTGCGCGCCGCGCGCAGGTCGCTCGCCTCGGTGATGGCGGCGCGGTTCCGCCTGTCCAGCTCCACCACCTCGTCCACCAGCGGCAGCTTGGCGTCCTGGAATTTCTTCCGGATGTTCTCTTTTACAGCCTCGGGATTCTCCCGGACAAATTTTATATCCAGCATTAATATTACTCCTTGTTATATTTATGGCACATATGTATGTCGCAAAGTTATCGGTGCTGCTTGGAGCTGTCCTGCCAGCTGTTGCCCATGCGGTAGAGGTTGTCCAGCAGGACTTCCCTGTCGTTGGCGCTGTAGAACTCGATCTCGATTCTGCCGGTACGCTTGCCCTCCACCAGCTTGCACTTGCGCGCCAGCACCTTGGTCAGGCTCAGGCTCTCATCCGCGGCGTAGTCCACCGCCGCCTGCGTCTCCTCTTTGGGCGGCAGCTTGGGCATCCGGGACAGCCGCGCCGCCAGCTGCTCGGTGCGCCGCACCGACAGGCCTCGGGCGCACACCTCGTCCGCCGCCTCGGCCTGCGTCTTCTCGTTGGTGATCTGCAGCAGCGCCCGGGCGTGCCCGGCGGAGATGCGTCCGTCCTGCACCATGCTCAGCACCTTGGGCGTCAGCGCCAGCAGCCGCAGGGCGTTGGTCACCGCCGAGCGGGACTTCCCCACGCTCCGGGCGGCCTCGTCCTGGGTCAGGCCGAATTCCTCGATCAGGGCCCGGTAGCCGGTGGCCTCCTCCAGCGGGTTCAGGTCCTCGCGCTGCAGGTTTTCCACCAGCGCCAATTCCGCCGCGCGCCGGTCGTCGGCGTCAATGATGCGCACCGGCACCTCGCTGAGCCCGGCCAGCCTGGCCGCGCGCCAGCGGCGCTCGCCGGCGATGATCTGGTAGTAGCCGCTGTCCAGGCGCCGCACCGTGATCGGCTGGATTACGCCGTACAGGGCGATGGAGTCCGCCAGCTCCTGCAGGGCGTCCTCATCGAACTGCGTTCTTGGCTGGTCCTGCCGCGGCTCCACCTTGCTCAGCGGCAGCAGCACCGCGCCGCCGGAGGTCTTTTCCGGCACGGTATCCTCGCCCAGCAGGGCGCCCAGGCCGGTACCCAGGCCTTTTTTCTGATTAGCCATCGTTCTCCTCCTTCGCCGCCTTGCGCAGCGCTCTGTCCCGCTGTTCAAATTCGTCCGCCAGCTTGAGATAGCCGTTGCTGGCCTTGTTCCAGCGGTCGTAAAACACGCCGGGCACGCCGTGACTGGGCGCCTCAGACAGCCGGACGCTGCGCGGGATCACGGTCTTATACAGCTTGTCGCCGAAGTATTTCTTCAGCTCCCAGGCCACCTGCTGGGTCAGGTTGGTGCGGGAATCGTACATGGTCAGCACGATTCCCTCCACATCCAGGCCCGGATTCAGGCGCCTGTTGCACATTTTGATGGTGGTCACCAGGTCGGCGATGCCCTCCAGCGCGTAGTATTCGCACTGCATGGGGATCACCACGCTGTCCGCCGCAGTCAGCGCGTCAATGGTCAGCAGCTCCAGCGAGGGCGGGCAGTCGATCAATATGTAGTCGTAGCGGGCCTGCAGCGGCTCCAGCGCCCTTTTCAGCACATATTCCCGACCCTCGGCGTCCACCAGCTCCACGGAGGCGCCGGACATGTTCTTGTTGGTCGGGATCACGTCGCCGTACTTGGTGGAGACCACGCAGGCCTCCGCGGCCTCGCCGTCCACCAGCACATTGTAGAGGTTGGGGCTGCGGGCCTTGTCCACGCCCATGCCGGAGGTGCTGTTGCCCTGCGGGTCGCAGTCCACCAGCAGGACCCTGCGTTTTTTGAAAGCCAGCGCCGCACAGAGGTTCACGCAGGTCGTGGTCTTGCCCACGCCGCCCTTCTGGTTGGCGATGGCGATGGTTCTGGCCATGTCATCACTCCTCGGTTGAGATGGTCCTATTATAACAGCTGCGGCTTTGGTTTTCAATGTTTCACGTGAAACATTTTCCGGCGATTTGTGAATGTTTCACGTGAAACCTGTCGAGACCTCACTCCAACAGCAGATCCACGTCGCCGCAGGTGAAACCGTTGTGCAGCGCAAGGTTCACCGCGTAGCCGATGAGCTTGCCGGTGCGGCGCACCAGATCGTCCACGGTGCGCGGCGTGACGAACAGGCCCTCGCCGGCGTCCACCACGGTGGGGACGCCGACGGCCAGCACCGGCACGCCCAGCGTCACGGCATTCAGGGCGGCGCGGTCGTTGCCCACGCCCGAGCCGGGCGCGATACCGGTGTCTGTGAGCTGCACCGTGCGGCCCAGCCGGGCGAAGTCCGCCGCCGCCAGCGCGTCCACAACGACGACCAGGGCGGGGGAGACGACGGCGCAGAAGGCGCGGACGGCCTCGGCGCTCTCGATGCCGCAGGTGCCCAGCACGCCGGGCCGCACCACGGCCACGCTGCGGAAGGCGGCGAAGTCCTGCGGCAGGCTGCGCTTCAGATGCCGCGTGACCACGACGTTCTGCGCCGCGATAGGACCGACGGCGTCCGGCGTGATGTCCGGGTTGCCCAGACAGGCGCAGACGATGTCGCCCTCCGGCGGCAGGGAAAAGCGCTTCAGCAGTTCGGACAGCGCCAGCGCCGCGTTTTCAAAGGCATTTTCGCGGCGGTGCAGCAGGTTGTCCAGCTCCAGAGAAAGATATTTGCCTTTCGGTTTACATAATGCTTCCGCGCCGGCGTCGTCCAAAATCTCGACGGTCGTGATGGGGAAGCCGGACAGGACCTCGTCCCGGGCGGAGACGCCGGGCAGAGCGGAGGTATCGGCGGCGGATTTTTGAAAGAGCGCGTTGGCCTCGGCGGCCAGGTCGGTTCTGGGCATCGGTCTCATAAACGGCACCTCACACAAGATATGGTGCTAGCATTCCGCGCGGAGCACAATTCTATACCGTGGCGGAAAAAACCCTGCTTTTCCGTAAAAAAAGCCTTGATTTTTGTGGTTTCAGATGGTACAATCTCATTCTGCGGGCCTGTGGCTGAACAGCTTACGGCTCAATATTATAGGAGGAGGTGGCGATTGAAGCATGCCCAACATTAAGTCCGCTATGAAGAGAGACGAGAAGTCCAAGGAACTCAAGGCGAAGAACCGCGCCGACAAGACGGCGCTGAAGACGACGATGAAGAAGTTTGACGCTGCGGTGGCCGAGGGCAATAAAGATGCAGCCGTCGAGACCTATAAGGTTGCAGTCAAGTCCGTTGATCACGCAGCTACCAAGGGTCTGATCCACAAGAACAACGCGGCGCACAAAAAGTCCGCGATGACCCAGAAGATTAACGAAATGGCTTAATCGATGTGTAACAACCGGGGCGCGCTGCGTTCCGGTTTTTGCTATCCGGAGGCGGCTATGAATTACACCTACATCCTGCGCTGCGGCGACGGCACGCTGTATACCGGCTGGACCAACGACCTTGAAAAGCGCGTGGCGGCCCATCAGGCGGGCCGGGGCGGGAAGTACACCCGCGCCCACGGCCCGGTGGCGCTGGTCTACAGCGAGGCTCACGACACCAGGGAGGCGGCCATGAGCCGGGAGTGGCACATCAAGCGGCTGACCCGGGAGGAGAAGCTGGCGCTGTGCGCGGACTATGAAAAACGGGACTGAACCATAACGGTTCAGTCCCGCTTGAGGCTGTCAAAAAAGCTTTTTTGACAGCCTCAAAACGCCGAATTTTTTGCGAAACTATATCTTCGCAAAAAACGTCGCTCTGCTCCCCAAACCCTTGTATAGCAAGGGTTTGGCGGCTATTTATCCAAATTGAGGCGGGGCTCCGCCTGCCAGCGGGCAGGCCCGGGTCGCGGCTCTGGAGCGCCCCCGGCGCTCCATTCACTGCCGCTCCCCATTTGGGCACCGTATCGCCCAAATGCCCCTCACACTCCCCCCGCACCATCCCACAAATCCGTTCCTCACTTAGTTCTTTACAGTCGCAAAAACGGCGGCCGGGCGGGCGGGGACACTCACAGCCGGACGGGGACAGGGGAGAGGGGCGTCATGGCCGATTCCGTGACGCGGCAGGCGACGGTGAGCACGTCCACCCCGGCATCCCGCGCCTGCCGCAGGGTCCGGGCAAACTCCGGGTCGGTGCGCCCGTTGGGCGCAAATTCCCGGCAGCCCTCCATCTGGATCACAAACAGCACGGCGGCGCCATAGCCCGCGCTTTTGGCGCGCATCAGCGCCCGCAGGTGCCGGGTGCCGCGGGCGGTGGGCGCGTCCGGGAACAGGGCCAGCCCGTCCTCCTCCAGCGTGACGCCCTTGACCTCCACATAGGCGGCGCCGGCGGGCAGCTCCACCCGGAAATCCAGCCGGGAATCGCCGAAAACGCATTCGGGGCGGAGGACGGCGCCGGGATACAGGGTGGGCAGGTATTCCGCGGCCAGCCTGTTGGGGGCCTGGGAGTCGATATTGACGAGGGTATCGCCCTTATACACCGCCACCAGATCGTAGGCCGTGCGGCGGGCGGGGTTGGCCGCCTTCTCCAGGATGACCGGCGCGCCGGGGAGCAGCAGCTCCCGGCAGCGGCCGGTGTTTTTCACGTGGCAGACCGTTTCCGCGCCGTCCAGCAGGACCTGGGCGAGGAAGCGGTTGGGCCGGGCGAGGAAGGCGGCCCGGCAGGTGTTTTGATAGAACATAACGGCGCCTTTCGGTTTTGAAAATGAAAACGGGGACGGCAACGGCCGTCCCCGTGAGACTGTCAAAAAGCCTTTTGACAGCCTCAAGACGCCCAATTTTTTGCGAAACCCTATCTTCGCGAAAAATGTCGCTTCGCTCCCCGTAACCCTTGAAAATCAAGGGTTACGGGGGCTATTTATCTGAATTGAGGCGGGGCTCCGCCCCCCTCACTCCCCCCACAAAGCACTGTGCATTTCCTTTTTCGGGAGTTCTTTGACAAGCTGACGGGGACGGCAACGGCCGTCCCCGTGATTTACAGGTCTTTCGGCGCGGTACCGCCGTTTTTCCTGTGCTGCCTGACGCACTCCGTCAGCAGGTATTCGATCTGGCCGTTGATGGAACGGAAATCATCATCCGCCCATTTGGAAAGGTCGTTCCAGAGCGAGGCGGAAATCCGCAGGGGAACTTGCTTTTTCGATTTATCGTCCGTGGCGGAGCCGCCCCCTTTCAGAAAGATAGAGAAAGACAGAATATTATTCTGCCGCATTTTCCGGCGCTGCGCCGCCCGTATCGGCGGGCAGCTTTTTATAGACCGCCAGCGCGGCCGCCAGCACCGCCAGCGCGGCCGCGAGGATCAGGCCCTCGATGGCGGCAATGCTGGAAAGCCAGCCTGCCGCAAGGACCGCGCCGCAGTCCACCGCGGCGTGGAGGAGGATGGCGAGCGGATAGAGCCAGCCTTTGCCCGGCACGCGCACGGCTTCAAACACAAAGATCGAAAGCCCCAAATGCAGCATCATGGCGGAGGCGCGCTCCAAAATTGCCCACAGGGGCGTGGCCGCGGCCGTGGCGGCGATGGACGCCGCGACAGCGCCGCCCGACGCACCCAGAAGGGACGCGCTGATGACGCCGCTTGCGATGAGGCCGTAGGCGAGGCCGCTCACGCCCGCAAGGATCATACATTCACAGCCGCCGTGGCCCAGCCCATAGGTAATGGCCGTCTGTCTGGCCGTCTGCTTTCTGAGGAGGGTTTTAAAACCGACAAGGCGGCCGGTTTCCTCGAACAGGCCCGCGGCTAGTCCGCCGTAAACGGCTTTATACAGTAGATTCCCGTTGATGGCGGCGGAGAGCGATCCCGCCGAATTCAAGACAAAATAGTGCAGGATCTGCTCCAGCACCAGGGCAAAGACGAAAAACATCAGCGCGCCCACGAAGAACGGCGACACGCGGGCTTTCGTTTTGCCGTGCCAGACCAGCAGGGCCGCGACGGGCAGCAGAAGACACACGCCGCCTTCGATAAAAAACGCGGTGGATACGGTCATGAGCGCTCTCCTTTCCTAACGGTGGGGGAGGGGGGCGTATGAAAGCGAAGCCCTCCGCCCCCGGTGGGGCACATTCTTTAATAAGGGAGGCTGAACGGGATCAGTAGATCGAGCCGGAGTTCACCACGGGCTGGACGTCCCGGTTGCCGCAGAGCACCACCAGCAGGTTGGACACCATGGCCGCCTTGCGCTCCTCGTCCAGCGTCACCACGCCGCCCTCTTTCAGCTTATCCAGCGCCATCTCCACCATGCCTACGGCGCCGTCCACGATCATCTTGCGGGCGTCGATGATGGCCGAGGCCTGCTGCCGCTGCAGCATGGCCGACGCGATCTCCGGCGCGTAGGCCAGATAGGTGATGCGGGTCTCCATGATCTCCAGCCCCGCGATATCCACCTTGTCCTGGAGCTCCTCCTTGATCTTGTTCGCCACGGCCTGGCTGCTGCCGCGCAGAGAGGTGTGGCCGTCGAAATCGTCGCCGCCGTCGGCCACGTCGTAGGGGTACAGGCGCACCGTGTTGCGCAGGGCGGCGTCCGCCTGGATGGAGAGATAGTCCATGTAATTGTCCACGTCGAACACGGCCTTGGCCGTGTCCACCACACGCCAGATCACCACGATGCCCACCTCGATGGGGTTGCCCAGCAGGTCGTTGATCTTCTGCTTGCCGTTGTTGTGGGTGATGGCCTTCAGCGAAATCTTTTTGCCGGCGGCGGAGTCCTTTCTATGCAGGCCGTCCAGCGCGCTGGCCGTGACGGCCGAGGGGGCGGGGGCCGCCTCCGCCGCCGCGCCCGCCGGGCGGGCGTTGGGGTTCACGCCCACGCAGAAGGGATTGACAAAATAAAAGCCCTGGGTCTTCAGCGAGCCGTAATACTGGCCGAACAGCGTCAGCACCAGCGCCTCGTTGGGCCTGATGACCTTCAGCCCCGCGAAGGGCACCCACGCGACGAGCCAATACACCGCGCCCACCACCATGGCGGCCACGGCGCCGGCCGGATAGCGCAGATACCGGGCCTCGGCCTCGGACATGCCCACCACGCCCAGCACAAACAGCGCCACGGACGCCGCCAGCAGCGCGACACCCAGCACCAGCATCAGCATGCCGCTGCCGGCGCGGGGCGTTTTTTCTTCAGTGACCAGAGTACTTTCTTCCATAGAAAGTCCCCTCCTTGTCTCAATATGATATCAAAATAATATCACGCGCCACGGATTTGTCAAGGTTTTTCTTGACAAATCCGTGTTTATCAATAAAATAGTAGGGCGCGCCCGGCGCGGGGCCGGCGCGTTGTGGGGGCGGGTAAAGCCCCCGGTTCGAAAGGAGTTTTACGTGAACAAATATCTTGATCGATCGCCCGAGGTGGAAAACGCCCTGGAGGAGGGGCGGCCCGTGGTGGCGCTGGAGAGCACCATCATTTCCCACGGCATGCCCTATCCCAGGAACGTGGAGACGGCGCTGCTGGTGGAAAAGACCATCCGTGAAAACGGCGCGGTGCCCGCCACCATCGCCATCATCGGCGGGCGGCTGAAGGCCGGGCTGAGCGAGGCGGAGATCGAATATCTGGGCAAGACCGGCCGGGGCGTGGCCAAGGCCAGCCGCCGCGATCTGCCCGTGCTTGTCGCCCGGGGCGCCGACGGCGCCACCACCGTGACCACCACCATGATGATCGCCCACATGGCCGGCATCCAGGTGTTCGCCACCGGCGGCATCGGCGGTGTGCACCGCGGCGCCGAGACCACCATGGACATCTCCGCCGATCTGGAGGAGCTGGCTCAGACCCCTGTGCTGGTGGTCTGCGCGGGCGCCAAGGCCATTCTCGACCTGGGCCTGACGCTGGAGTATCTGGAGACCAAGGGCGTGCCCGTGATCGGTTACGGCACCGACGAGCTGCCCGCCTTTTATTCCCGCCGCAGCGGCTTCGGCGTGGATTACCGCATCGATACCCCCGCCGCGCTGGCCGCCGCCTTCCGCGCCCAGCGCGACATGGGCATCAAGGGCGGCATGCTGGTGGCCAACCCCATCCCCGAGGAATACGCCATGGACGACAAGGTCATCGGCGCGGCCATCGACCGGGCCATCGCCGAGAGCCGTCAGCAGGGCATCCACGGCAAGGAGACCACCCCGTTTTTGCTGGCCCGGGTGGCCGAGCTCACCGGGGGCGACAGCCTGGAGAGCAACATCAGGCTGGTGCTGAACAACGCCGTCGTGGCGTCCCGCACCGCCGTGGCGCTGTGCCGGAAATAAACCGTTCCTCTGCGGGAACAAAGAAAACGCCCGGACCGTTTGGTCCGGGCGTTTTTCTGTTTGTGGGGGAGGATGTATAGGAGAAAGAAAGTGTGGCTCTCGGTTCCCCTCGAGCAATTCTAAGATACCGCACTTTTGTGTCGGAAATATGAAACAAATCCGAACATTCCGTGAACTTTCCCGGGGCGGCTTATTGCCCGCGGTCGCCGCTGTCTTCCGCTTTCTTCCGCAGCTTGTGCTTCCGGCCGTCCGGCGTGACCACGCGGACGCTTTCCAGCGTCTCGATGGCGCCCCGGCGCCAGTCCGCCAGATATTCCTGCCGCAGCGCGGCCCGCTCGGCCTCCTCCTCCGCCGTGAGGGCGCGCTCCCGCGAAAGGCGGGTGAGGGCGCTGATGCGATCCATTTTCTCCTGTGTCATGGGGAAGGCCTCCTTCTTATTCCATCATGCCCAGTTCGTCCAGACTCTTTTCAAAGCCGGGGATGAAGCGCTCCATAAAATACCGGACCTCCGGCAGCTCGGAGGCCTCCAGCACCCCGCGGATCTGCTGCTCCGCCGAGAGGAATTCGTTGTTGCCGGCCTTGCGCTCCTCGATGCACTTGACGTAGGCCGCCAGCTTGTCCGCCGCTTTCACCAGCGGATGCAGCTCCCGCGCCACTTCGCCGGTCATTATCGGCTCATAGGCGCCGCGAAGCTCCACCGGGAGCATATTCAGCAGCTTTTGCGCGGCCAGATCCTCCACCTGATGATAGGCATCCATGATATCCGCGTTGTGGTATTTGATGGGCGTGGGCAGGTCGCCGGTGAGGATCTCCGATGCGTCGTGATACAGCGCCACGGCGGCGCACCGGTCGGGGTCGCAGGGTACGCCGAACACATCCCGGCGGATGACGCCCAGCGCGTGGGCGATCACCGCCACCATGTGGCTGTGCTCCTGGATATTTTCCGGCACGGCGGAGCGCATCAGGCCCCAGCGGGTGATGTAGCGCATGCGGGAAATCAAGGCAAAAAAGTCAGAATCGGCCATCGACAAAATCCTCCGTCCGCGGCGGACGCACCACCGCTTTTTTCTGCCAGGTGCCGGCGAAATACCGGCCCCAGGACATGATGACGCACAGCACCCAGCCGATGGGCACCGCGTACCACACCGCCTGATAGCTCACGCCGAAGGCAAACACCATGAGGTACGCCGAGATCACCCGGGCGCCCAGCGTGGAAAACGAGCAGAGCATGGAATAGACCGCGTCGCCGGAGCCCTGCAAAAGCCCCGCGGTGGGCAGATACACCGAGAACAGGCAGAAGAAAAAGCTCATGAACCGGATCATGTCCACCGCCATTTGGAGACTTTCGCCCTTAATGCCGAAAAGCTCCGCGATGGGGGCGGCGAAGAGGTAGGCCAGGGTGGCGATGCCCAGGGTGATGACGAAGGACAGCGCCACGATGCGCTTCCAGCAGTCCTTCACGCGGTCCGCCCGGCCCGCGCCCATGTTCTGGCCGGTGAAGGTGGCCATGCCGTTGTTCAGCGCCATGATGGGGACAAAGATGTAGTTTTCCACCCGGTTGCCCACCGTGAAGGCGGACATGAGGTTTTCGCCGAAATAGTTCACCAGCCGCTGCATGAACACGCCGCCGAAGGCCACCACGCTCTGTTGGAGCATGGTGGGTATGCCCAGCCTGAGACACAGGGCGCATTTGTCTTTCTGAAAGACAAACTGGCCGCGCCTGAAGCGGAACACGGGGTAGTGCCGGGACATATAGACCCAGCTGAACACCATGCAGATGGCCTGGGCCAGCACCGTGGCGATGGCGGTGCCCGCCACGCCCCAGCGGAACACCAGCACAAAGGTCAGATCGAGGATGGCGTTGAGCACCGCCGCGACGCACAGAAAATACAGCGTGGCCTTGCTGTCGCCCACGGCGCGGAGAATGGCGGCTACCGCGTTATAGGCAAATTGGAACACCAGACCCCCGGCGTAGATGGTGAAGTAGGACATCCCCAGCTCCAGCACCTCGCCGTCGGGAATGTTCATGAGCCCGTGGAGAAGCACCCGCGCGAGGGCCACGCCCGCCGCGGAGGCCAGAATGCCCACCCCGCCCAGCAGCAGCAGCGCCGTGGAGGCCGCGGCGCGCATATCCTCCGTCCGGCGGGCGCCGTACAGCTGGGAGATGACGATGCCCACGCCGTTGGCCAGGCCGAAGGAGAGGGCCACAAACACGAAGGTCAGGCTGGCGCAGTTGCCCACGGCCGCCAGCGCCGCGTTGGACACGAACTGGCCGACGACGATGCCGTCCACCGTGTTGTAGAGCTGCTGCAGCAGGTTGCCCAGCATCAGCGGCAGGGAGAAGCGGGCCACGTGCTTCCAGCCCGTGCCCTGGGTCATGTCCAGTCCGGCGGCCATCGCGCGCCCCCTTCCGAAAAATCAGATAACAAGACATTTTAGCATGGTGAAAAGTGAAATGCAAGGGCGGAGCGGCAGGGGAAGGGAAGCGGGCCGGCGCCCGGGGCGGAAAATATGGCCGGGGATATTGCGCCGGGCAGGGAAATGCGATAAAATAATTAAATGAAACAATGACGCGTTTTGAACACCGATTTTGAAACGGAGGTATTTTCATGGCTGTTGAGAAATTTGCCGATAAAGACCTGCACGCGTTTACCCGGGAGCTGGCTTCCGACCAGGGCAAGCCCGGCGGCGGCAGCGCCATCGCGCTGGTGGGCGCGCTGGCCGCGTCCCTGGGCCTGATGGTGGCCGGGCTCACCGACGGCAAGCCCCGATACGCCCGGTACGACGCGGACATCAAAAAGTGCCTGAAGGATCTGGAGACCCTGCGGGTCTATCTCGTCCATCTGGTGGACGAGGATATTCTGGCCTTCGCGCCGCTGGCCAAGTATTTCGCCATGGACAAGTCCGACCCGGAGACCGCGTCCCACTATCAGGCCGCCCTGCGGCTGGCCTGCGCCATCCCCACCGAGATCCTGTATAAGACCACCGAGCTGACCGGGTATCTGGCCACGCTGGCCGAGGAGGGCTGCGCGGGCGCCGTCAGCGACGTGGGCGTGGCGCTGTGCCTGTGCCGCGCCGTGATGCAGAGCGCCCGGCTGACCTGCCTGGCCAACTCCAAGTATTTCGACGACGAGGTCTACGCCATGACCGTGTCCCGGGAATTTGAGATCGTCTTCGCCGAAAATATGCCCGCCATCGACAAGGCCCTGGCCAAGGTCGAGGAAAGGCTCGCCCGCTGATGGCCCAGCTCCTTTACGGTGCGCCCGTGGCCGACGAGGTGCGCGCGCAGGCGCTGGAGCTGATCCGGCCCCTGGGGCTGCGGCCCCTGCTGGCCGTGGTCCGCGCCGGGGCCGACCCGGACGACAGAGCCTATGAAAAAAGTATCCGCGCCGCCTGCGCCAAGTGCGGCGTGGACGTGTGGACCGCCGAGCTGCCCGCTTTCGCGCCCCAGGACGCGCTGGTGCGCGCCGCGCGCCGCATCGGCCGGGACGAAGCGATTCACGGCGTGATCGTGATGTGCCCCCGGCAGTATGATCTGGGGCTGATCGCCGCCGCCGTCGGCCGGGACAAGGACGTGGACGGCGCCGGCTTCGCCGAGGGCGGCGTCTTCGTCCCCTGCACCGCCGAGGCCGTGGCGGCCCTGCTGGATTATTACGGCGTGGAATGCGCCGGGAAAAAAGTCACCGTGGTGGGCCGGGGCGCCGTGACCGGCGCGCCCGCCGCGGCGCTGCTGGCCGACCGGGGCGCGGACGTGTCCGTGTGCCACAGCCGCACCGAAAACCCCGCGGAGCTGTGCCGGGAGGCGGATATCTTGGTGTGCACCGCCGGCCGGGCCGGGCTCATCGGCGCCGACCGGATGCGCCCGGGCCAGGTCATCGTGGACGTGGGCATCAACCTCTCCCCGGAGGGGAAGCTCTGCGGCGACTGCGATTTCGACGCCGCCCGGCGGATCGCCGCCGCCGTGACCCCCGTGCCCGGGGGCGTGGGCGCCGTGACCCCTTATCTGCTGGCCCTGCACACCGCCCGGGCCGCCGCCGAGCGCAGAAAATTGTAAAAAAGTATTGACAAATCAGTCCTTTGCTGATACATTGTTCTGGCGCTCCAAAGACAGCAGGCGGCCAAAAGCCGGAAGTCCTGCCGAGGATGGCATCAATTCTCTTTGATTGCTTTCTGCCTTCGTGTTCTTTTGGGAATGCGGAGGCATTTTTTTGGGCGTGAAACATCAGTGTGGAGGTGAAAAACACACATGCCTAACGCAAAAGTTCTCAGCGAAAAGCAGGCGATAGTCGAAGCGCTTACCGCGCGCATCAAGTCCGCTTCCGCCGGCGTTTTCGTGGACTACAAGGGCATCACCGTGGAACAGGATACCGCGCTGCGCACAGAAATGCGCAGGGAAGGCGTCGATTATTCCGTGGTGAAGAACACCCTGGTACACTTCGCGATCAACAACGCAGGCTACAGCGAGCTGGATAACGTGCTCAACGGTACTACGTCTCTGGCGACAGCCACCGGCGACCCCATCACGCCGTTCCGCATCCTCAACGACTATTCCAAGAAGCTCAACGACAAGTTCAACATCAAGGCCGCCTTTATGGATGGTCAGATCCTGACCGAAGCCGAGATCACCGAGCTTGCCAGCCTTCCTTCCAAGGAAGCGCTCATTTCCGTGGTGCTGGGCACCATGCTGGCCCCCATTACCAGCCTGGCCGTCGTGCTCGACCAGATCGCCAAAAAGGACGGCGAAGCCGCCGCAGAAGTTCCCGCTGCCGAATAAGGCGGCACTCAACTAAATTTTAGGAGGAATACCAATAATGGCTAACGAAAAAATCGACGCCATGATCGAGGAGATCAAGGGTCTGTCCGTTCTCGAGCTCAGCGAGCTCGTCCATGCGCTGGAGGAGACCTTCGGCGTCTCCGCCGCCGCCGCTGCCGCTCCCGCCGCCGCCGCCGCTGCCGCTCCCGAGGAGGAGAAGACCGAGTTCGACGTCGTCATGACCAGCTTCGGCGCCAACAAGATCGCCGTCATCAAGGAAGTCCGCACCATCACCAGCCTGGGTCTGGCCGAGGCGAAGGCCCTGGTCGAAGGCATCCCCGCCAAGATCAAGGAAGCCGTTTCCAAGGACGAGGCCGCGGAGCTCAAGACCAAGCTCGAGGCCGCCGGCGCCACCGTGGAGCTCAAGTAAGTTTTTTGCCACTGATAAAAAGGCCGCCCCGGACGGGGCGGCCCTTTTGCATCCAATAAACGAGGCCGGGACGAAAGTCCCGGCCTCGGCGCAGCTTGCGCTCGTCTTATTTCGTCGCGGAAGCGGCGGCCTTGGAGAGCTGGGTCAGCACCACGGCGCCCATGGCGCGGTTGGCCGTGCCGCCGGGGGCGAACACGCTGCCGGCGGCGGACATGTAGCCCTTTGCGGTGCAGTAATTCACGGCGTCCAGCGCCCAGGCGGAGATGACACCTTTATCCGAATAGCTCAGTTCGCCGGTGACTGCGGGGGCGCCGGCGTACTTGTAAAGGAACGTGGCCATCTGCTCGCGGTTCATGTTGGCGTCGGGGCCGAAGGCGGTGTCGGTGAGGCCCTTGGCGATGCCCTTGGACACGGCCCAGGTCACGGCCTTGGCATACCAGGCGCCGGGGGCCACGTCGGTGAATGCCGAAGTGACTTTATCCACCGCGGGAGAGCCCGCCAGGGCGTACAGCATGGTGACAAAGGCGCCGCGGGTCATATCCTTCATCGGGGAGAAGGTGGTGGCGGAGGTGCCGCTGATGAGCTTATTCTCATAGCAGTACTTCACATAGCTGTCGTACCAGCTGCCGGAAACCACGTCGGAGAAGGTCTTGCAGGCCGTGCAGAGAATGGTGATGCGGCCCTGGGGAGCGCCGTATTTCGCGGCGGTGACGTTGCCCTTCAGCCCGGTGGTGATGTATTCCATCACGGCTTCATCCATGGGGATGCCCAGGTCATAGTTGACCGGGGAGGCCGCGAAGGCGTAATAGGTGTCGCCGCCGGCGGCGGTGAAATTGTTGGTGACGATGGTATACGTGGCGGTGGCGCTGAAGGTCTTGCCGTTCACGCTCTGGATGGAGACGCGGCTGACGGTCTTGGGCGCGGAATAGGTCGAGCCGGGATACTTGGCGCCCGCGTCGAAAGCCTTGGTGGTATCCACCGTGAATTTGAGGCCGGAAACCTGCGGGAAGGCGCCGACGGCCGCCGGCGTGCAGTAGGTGGAGGCCTCCAGCGCCTCCAGCAGCTCTTTGCCGGTGACCTTGACAATGGACAGGGTGTTGCCGAAGGGCAGCACCGTGTTGATATCCTTCTTGGTGATGTCGCCGGCCTTGATGGTGGCGCGGATGCCGCCGCTGTTGGTGATGGCCGCGTCAACCGCGATTCCTTCCTTTTCCGTCTTCCAGATCAGCGCGTCGGCGATGAGGTCGCCCATGTTGGTCTCCATGGTGCGCACGCCGGGGTCCTTGTTGGCGTTCAGGGTGACGGCGGTCGTTGCGAATTTCGCGCCGTAGGCGGCGTCAATGGCGGAGGTGATGGCGTCGGCCTTGGCTTTCACCGCGGCGTCGGCGGTCATGGTGTCGGTGACGGGGACGAGGGCGGCGGTGAGCTTGCCGTCCTTGATGGTGACGACGCCGATGTTGGCAAAGGCCGTGCCGGTGGAGACCAGCATGGTGCTGCCGGCGTCCAGCTTGGTCTTGGTCGTGCCGCTGATGAGGGTATTGGTGTTGCCGTCGATGACGGAGTGGCTGTGGCCGTCGATGAACAGGTCGATGCCGGACACGGCCTTGATGACGTCAAGGGACTGATGGCCGACAGATTCGGTGTCCACGCCCAGGTGGCCCAGGCACACGACGTATTTCGCGCCGGCGGCCTTGAGGGCCTTGACCTGCGCGGCGGCGGCGGCGATGATTTCGGCATCCGAACCGAAGGTGACGCCCTTGATCATGGCGGGGTTGGCCTTGGTGGCGGTCTCCGGGGTGTCCAGTCCGAACACGCCGATCTTGGTGCCGTCGGGCGCGGTGAACACGGTGTTGTCCTTAAAGGCCACCTTGCCGTTGTACAGCACGTTTGCCGCAAGCACTTGGAACTTGGCGGCGGAGAGGTTGGTCTTGAGCTGGTCGAAGCCGTAGTCGAACTCGTGGTTGCCCACGGCGGCCGCGTCGTAACCCGCGAGGTTCATCAGGGCGACGGCGTTGGCGCCCTTGTCGGAGCTGACATACACGGTGCCCTGGCTGTAGTCGCCGGCGTCCAGCAGCAGGACATAGGCGCCCTTGGCCTCGTAGGCCTGCTTCAGCGCGGCGACCTTGGCATAGCCTGAGATCGCGCCGTGAACGTCGTTGGTGTGCAGGAGCACGATCTGCCCCGCCATTTCGCCTTTGGCCGCAGTGGTGGCCGCGTTTTCGGCAAACGCGCTGCCCATCAGGGCAAATACCAGCACGAACACAAGCAGCAGGGATAAGAGCCTGGTCGATTTCTTCATTTCAATCCTCCTGATACTAAATTTTTGAACCGTAGTAATATTTTACCATGATGGGGGCTGTTTTTCAATAAAAGCCGAGGCGGTTTTCTGTAAAATCTGTTAAACTTGGGAAAAATGCGAAAAGCCGAGGCGGTTCGTATGGCTGCGCGCAAAACGCCGAATTTTTTTCGAAACCGTGTCTTCGCAAAAAATGTCGCTCCACTCCCAAAGCCCTTGCGCAGCAAGGGCTTTGCGGCTATTTATCCAAATTGAGGCGGGGCTACCGCCCCCCTCACACTCCCCCCGCATCATCCCCCAAATCCGTTTCTCCTTTAGTTCTTTGACAGGCTGACGCGGGGACGGTTTTCACCGTCCCCGCGTATCTTACAAAAACTTTCTCTTTTTCAGCGGCTGGATATCCAGCAGCTTTTTCACCATCGGTTCGGAAAACATATGGCTGTAAATCTCCGGCAGGATGCGGTGGATATAGGGGCCGGGGTCCGGCGCGGAGGCCGGCTGGCGTACCATAATCTTCATGGGAATGCCGTTGAGCCTGATGTCCCCGGTCTTTACGACCCGATAGCCCACATTGTTATAAAAGCGGATGCGGCGGTTCGCCGCGGCGGCGTCGGGCATTTCGGTGATTTCCAGCATCATGCCCCGGAGGCGGCCGTATTTCTGGTTAATAAGCTTCATCGCCTCCGTGCCGAGTCCCCGGCCGCGATACCAGGGCAGCACCGCGAAAAACCACAGCAGTCCGTAACCGTACAGCGATTTCGGGCACACCAGCGCATAGGCGATGGTGTTTTTGATGGTGTCGTCCACCACCAGCACAAGGTCGGCGGTGTGCTGGAGCAGGGCCTTTTGAAACACGATCTCCGGCACAAGCTCGTCCTTGCTGAAATCCTCCTGCATTATGGCGTAGTACTGGTGCATTTCCCGATAACCGGCTTTTTTCAGTTTCAGCATGGTTCAGTCCTCCAAGGTCTGCGCCCTGCATAGGGCGGCGTATTCTCCGTTTTGAGCCAGCAGCTCCTCATGGGAGCCCAGCTCCACGATCCGTTCCCCGGCGACGACGGCGATGCGGTCGGCGTCCCGGACGGTGGAGAGGCGATGGGCAATGACAATGCTGGTGCGCCCCCGGCCCAGCGCGGAAAGCGACGCCTGGATGCGCTGCTCGGTGACGGTGTCCAGCGCGCTGGTGGCCTCGTCCAGAATCAGAATGGGCGGGTTTTTCAAAAATACCCGGGCGATGGAGATGCGCTGCTTCTGGCCGCCGGAGAGCATCGCGCCCCGCTCACCGATATAGGTGTCGTAGCCGTCGGGCATCTCCAGGATTTCCTCGTGGATCTGCGCCCGGACGGCGGCCTGCACAATCTCGGCGTCCGTGGCGTCGGGCCGGCCGTAGCGGATATTGTCCCGCACCGTGCCCGCCAGCATGAACACGTCCTGCTGGATGACGCCGATGTTCCGCCGCAGGGACGCCTGCGTGACGGCGCGCACATCGTGCCCGTCCACCAGCACAGCGCCCCCGGTGACATCGTAAAACCGCGGCAGGAGCTGGCAGAGGGTGGTCTTGCCGCTCCCGGAGGGGCCCACCACCGCCAGGCATTCGCCCGCGGCAACGCGCAGGTCGATGTTTTGCAGCACGGGCTCGCCCCCCGCGTAAGCGAAGGAGACGTTTTTGTATTCCACCTCGCCGCGGACGCCGGAGAGTTCCGCGGCGTCGGGCGCGTCCTGAATCTCGGGGGCGGTGCGCATGATCTCCAGAAAGCGGCTGAAGCCCGCCTTGCCCTGGGTATACAGCTCCATGAACTCCGCCAGCCGCCGCACCGGGGAAATGAAGGCGGAGACATACAGCGTGAAGGTGACAAGGTCTATGTAGTCGAGGGCTCCCGCCATAATCATGGCCCCGCCCGCCGCGATCACCGCCACCTGCATCACGGAAAGGGAGAACTCCATGCCCGCGGAATAGGTGCCCAGCGTGCGGTAGTAGCTGTCCTTGGAGCGCTTGTAGCGGGCGTTGGCGTCGTCGAATTTTCGCAGTTCGCTCTCCTCGTTGGTGAAGGCCTTCGCCGTGCGGATGCCGGAAATGCCCGCCTCCACCGCGGCGTTGATGTCCGCCGTCTTGGATTTGACCTCCACCCCGGCGCGCATCAGCCGCGCCCGCTGAGTCAGGGTAAAGCCCACGCTCAGCGGCAGCAGCAGCGCCAGAATCACCGCCAGCCGCCAGTCGATGGTGGCCATGACGATCAGCGCGCCCACGATGGTCAGCCCGCTGATAAGCACGTTTTCCGGCCCGTGATGGGCCAGCTCCGTGATGTCGAACAGGTCGTTGGTGATGCGGCTGATGAGCACGCCCGTGCGGTTGTGGTCAAAGTACGAGAAGGACAGGGCCTGGATGTGGTCGAACACGTCCCGCCGCATATCGGCCTCCACATAGATGCCCATGCGGTGGCCCACCACGGTGATGCAGTAGTAGAACAGTGAGCGCAGCACATAGGCCGCCAGCACCACGGCCATGACAACGAAAAAGGTGCGGTACCGGCTCTCCGGCAGGAAGCGGGTCATGGCCAGCCGGGAGACGTAGGGGAAGGCCAGGTCGATGAGCGAGGCCAGAACGGCGCAGGTCATGTCGATGGCGAAAAGCTTCCGGTGGGGCCGGAAGTAGGAGAAAAAAACGGTGAGATCAGATTTTTTAAAACGTTCGTTCATTCATCTTCTTCGGCAGCGGCGCGGGGGAGAGAAAGAATCCCCCCGCCGACTGCGGCGGCAGCCCCCTTTGACGGGGGGTCATTCTTTTGCGTACTTGTCCCGCTGGGCGACCGCGAGGGCGTCGCAGCGGTTGTTGTATTCGTTTTCGGCGTGGCCCTTGACCCAGTGGCAGGTAAGCTCGTGCCGGGCCGTCAGGTCCAGCAGGCGGGCCCAGAGGTCGGGGTTCAGGGCGGGTTTTTTATCCGCCTTCACCCAGCCGCGCCGGCGCCAGCCCTCCGCCCAGCCTTTGGTGAGGGCGTCCACCACATATTTGGAGTCGGAATAGAGATCCACGGCGCAGGGCTCCTTCAGAGCCTCCAGCGCGGTGATGACTCCCAGCAGCTCCATGCGGTTGTTGGTGGTGTGCGCTTCGCCGCCGGAGAGCTCTTTTTCCCGGCCGTTGCAGCACAATACGGCGCCGTAGCCGCCGGGGCCGGGGTTGCCCGAGCAGGCCCCGTCGGTGTAGATGGTAACATGTTTCATTCGGTTATGCGGCCCCGTTTCTCTTGCTCCTGCAAGAGAAACCGTGTCGCCCGTGAAAGAGAAGCAGGGTCAAGGGGGATTTCGATTTTCCCCCTTGACAATCCCCTTCGAAAACGACGATGAGGGGGCTGCGGCCCCCTCGTTCGATTACCCCCGGGGAACGCCGCGGCGAAAGGGACGAGGCTTGGCGCCTGCCGCCGGGGCCTGGATTGCCAATTTGGGGCCCCCACAAAATCGGCGATTTTGTGGGGAGAGGAGCCGCAGCGAAATGGACGAGGCCCGGCGCCTGCCGCCGGGACGAGGGATATGCAGCTTGCGGCGACGCCGCGGCGGCGTCATTCGTCGGCGTCGGGGGAAGGGACCTCGGTGTCCTCGGGGGGGACGTCGGCGGTAAGGGCGGAATCGCCGTCCGGCCCGTCGGCATCCTCCCGGTCGGTGCGGGCGATGGAGATGACCCGGGCGCCCTCGCCCACGCGCATGGCGCGCACGCCCTGCGTGGAGCGGCCCAGCACGGAGATGTCCGACACCGCCATGCGGATGATGGTGCCGTCGTCCGAGACCACCAGCAGATCGTCCCCGCCGTTGACGACCTTCATATCCACCACGGCCCCGGTCTTTTCCGTGACGTTATAGTTTTTCAACCCCATGCCGCCGCGGCGCTGCACGGTGTATTCCTCTTTCAGCGTGCGCTTGGCGTAGCCGTTTTCCGTGACGGACAGCAGCGCCGCGCCGCCGCCGGAGGTGCCGGCGCCGACGACATAGTCGCCGTCCCGCAGGCGGATGCCCCGCACGCCCACGGCGGTGCGGCCCATGGGGCGCACGTCGTTTTCGTCGAAGCAGATGGCCATGCCGTCCCGGGTGGCGATGAACACGGTCTCGTCCCCGCCGGTCTGCCGCACGGAGATCAGCTCGTCCCCCTCGTCCAGCGTCAGGGCGCGGATGCCCGTGGAGCGGATGTTCCGCAGGACGGTCTGCTCCATGCGCTTGACGGTGCCGTTCTTGGTAATCAGCACCAGATAGCTGCCCTCGTCGATGCTGCGGCCGTGGAGCATGGTGGCGATCTTCTCGCCCGGCTCCAGCGGCAGGATGTTGACGATGCTGCCGCCCCGGGCGCTGCGCTCCGCCCTGGGAATCTTATAGCCCTTGCGGACGTAGACCCTGCCCAGATTGGTGAAGAACAGGATATGGTCGTGGGTGGAGGCGGCGAACACCGTTTCCACATAGTCCTCCTCCCGGGTGGTCATGGCGCGGACGCCCTTTCCGCCGCGTTTCTGGGCGTTGTATTCCGTGGTCTCCAGCCGCTTGATATAGCCGTTGTGAGTGAGGGTGAACACGCAGTCCTCCTCGGCGATGAGGTCCTCGTCGTCGATATCCTCCCACACGTCCTCGATCTCGGTCAGGCGCCCGTCGCCGTACTTGTCGCGGATCTCCAGAAGCTCGGTCTCCAGCACGGCCCTGATCTTTTCGGGGTCGGCCAGCAGCGTCTTGTACTCGGCGATCCGGAGCTCGAGGTCCCTGTATTCGGCCTCCAGCTTTTCGCGGTTGAGGCCCTGCAGCGCGATGAGGCGCATATCGCAGATGGCCTGGGCCTGGACATCGTCCAGCCCGAAGCGGTCCATCAGGTTCTGCTTGGCGTTGTCGTAGCTGCTGCGGATGATATGGACGACCTCGTCGATGTTGTCCTGGGCGATGAGCAGGCCCTCCAGCAGGTGGGCGCGCTCCTCCGCCTTGCGGAGATCGTATTTCGTCCGGCGGACGATGATCTCCTCCTGATAGGCGAGATACGCGTCCAGAATGTGGCGCAGGGACAAAATCTTCGGCTGGGTCTGGTTGTCCACCAGCGCCAGCATGTTGATGGAAAAGCTCACTTGGAGCTGGGTCAGGGTGAGCAGGTGGTTCAGCACCACCTGGGGCACGGCGTCCCGCTTGAGCTCGACGACGATGCGCATGCCGTTGCGGTCGGTCTCGTCCCGCAGGTCGGAGATCCCCTCCAGCCGCTTTTCCTTGACCAGATCGGCGATGGAGGCGATGAGCTGGCGCTTGTTGACCTGGTAGGGCAGCTCGGTGACGATGATGCGGGTGCGCTTGTCCTTGCCGTATTCCTCAAACTCGGTGCGGGCGCGGATGAGGATCTTGCCCCGGCCCGTGGCATAGGCCTGCCGGATGCCGCTTTTGCCCATGATGATGCCCCGGGTGGGGAAGTCCGGGCCGGAAATGCAGCCCAGCAGATCGTCCAGCGTGGCGTCGGGGTTTTTCAGCACGCACACCGCCGCGTTGATGACCTCGGTGAGGTTGTGGGGCGGGATGTTGGTGGCCATGCCCACGGCGATGCCGTTGGAGCCGTTCACCAGCAGGTTGGGGAAGCGGGAGGGGAGCACCCGGGGCTCCAGACGGGTCTCGTCGAAGTTGGGGTCCCAGTCCACGGTGTCCTTGTCGATGTCCCGGAGCATCTCCTCCGCCATGCGGGCCATGCGGGCCTCGGTATAACGGTAGGCCGCGGGGGGGTCGCCGTCCACGGAGCCGAAGTTGCCGTGGCCGTCGATGAGGGGATAGCGCATGGAAAAGTCCTGCGCCAGGCGCACCAGCGCGTCGTACACGGAGGCGTCGCCATGGGGATGGTAGCGGCCCAGCACGTCGCCCACGGCGGTGGCGCACTTGCGGTAGGGCTTGTCCCGGGTGAGGCCGTCCTCGTACATGGCGTAGAGGATGCGGCGGTGCACGGGCTTCAGACCGTCGCGCACGTCGGGCAGGGCCCGGCCCACGATGACGGACATGGCGTATTCGATGTAGCTGGAGGTCATTTCGTGCACAAGCTCGGAATTGACGATGGCCTGATCGGGATAGGCGATCTCCTCCGGCTTGTAGTCTTTGTTTTTAGCCATTGTTCAGGATCATTCCTTTCGGTTTACTGCGGGTCGGTTTCTTCGCCGTCGGTCACGAAGGGGTCGACGGGGGCGTCGTTTTTGGCGCAGGACTTGGCGAGGGCAACGCCCACGACGACGAGGGCGATAAAGTAGACGGCGAACACGGCGCCGCCGTAGACCATGAGGATATAGTCATAGCCGCCGTGGGCAATGGCCGCGATAAGCCAGGCACTGGCGCCGTGGGTTTTCGCCGCGGGCAGGTCGCCCCGCATGGCCAGGCACTTGGCCTGCGCATAGCCAGCGCCCATAATGACGCCGAAGGTGGCGTGCGCCGGAATGGCCATGACCGCGCGGGTCACCGCCACGCCCACGCCGTAGTCGAACACGTACAGCACGTTTTCGATGGCGGCAAAGCCCAGCGAGGCAAACACCGCGTAGACCACGGCGTCGAACTTGTAGTTGAACGCGGGGTCGCGCCAGGTGAGGCGGCGGAGGGCGGCGTATTTCATGCCCTCCTCGATGAAGCCGGGGATCATGAAATAGCTGAGAAAGAGGTAGAGGGCCCGGCTGCCCCTGAACTGCTCGGCAACATCCTGCCCCCAGAGCTCCAGTACCATCACCGGCAGGGCGCACAGCACGCCCCACACGAAAAGCCGGATCAGCAGCGGCCGGGGCTCCGGCTCCACGCGGTCCATCCTGTACACCATTCTCAGCAGAAGGAAAGGCGGAAGAAGCGCCGCGCACAGGACGATGATCAGATGTTCAAGTCCCATATCAGTAATCCAGATTCACCGCGTATTTCGCGTTTTCCTCGATGAACTCCTTGCGGGGCTCCACCTGCTCGCCCATGAGAATGGTGAAGGTCTCGTCCGCCTTGACGGCGTCCTCCAGCGTGATTCGCCGCAGGGTGCGCTTTTCGGGGTCCATGGTGGTCTCCCACAGCTCGTGGGGGTTCATTTCGCCCAGGCCCTTGTAGCGGCTGATGTCGATCTTCACATTGGGATTGTCGCCGCGCATTTCCGCGGAGAGGCGGTCGCGCTCGGGGTCGGAATAGGCCACGCGCTGCTGTTTGCCGCGGGAGAGCTTATACAGCGGCGGCACCGCGGAGTAGACGTAGCCCTGCTCGATGAGCGGGCGCATGAAGCGGAAGAAGAAGGTCAGCAGCAGGGTGCGGATATGGGCGCCGTCCACATCGGCATCGGCCATGATGATGATCTTGTGATAGCGCAGCCTGGTGAGGTCAAATTCCTCCCCGATGCCGGCGCCCAGCGCCACGATGACGGGGCTCAGCTTGTCGTTGCCGTAGACCTTGTCCGCCCGGGCCTTCTCCACGTTGAGCATCTTGCCCCACAGCGGCAGGATGGCCTGGAACCGGGAATCGCGCCCCTGAGTGGCGGAGCCGCCGGCGGAGTCGCCCTCGACGATATAGAGCTCCGTGAGGGAAGCGTCCCGCTCGTTGCAGTCCCGGAGCTTGTCCGGCATCTGGCCGGATTCCAGACCGGTCTTGCGGCGGACGGATTCCCGGGCCTTTCTGGCGGCCTCCCGGGCGCGGTTGGCCGTGAGGGTCTTATCCAGAATGGCCTTGCCCACGGCGGGGTTCTCCTCCAGAAACTGCTCCAGCTTGTCGGACACCAGATTGTCCACCAGTGTGCGGATCTCGGAGTTGCCCAGCTTGGCCTTGGTCTGGCCCTCGAACTGGGGGTTGGTGAGCTTGACGGAGATCACCGCCGTGAGCCCTTCGCGGCAGTCCTCGCCGGAGAGGCTGTCGCCCTCCTTGATGACGTTGACCTTTCTGCCGTAGGCGTTCAGCACCCGGGTCAGCGCCGCCTTGAAGCCCGTCTCGTGCATGCCGCCCTCCGGCGTGTGGATGTTGTTTGCGAAGGAGGCGATGACCTCGTTGTAGCTGTTGTTCCATTGCAGGGCCACCTCGGCGAGACCGTCGTCCTTCTCGCCGGACATATAGATCACGTCCGGGTGGAGGGGCTCCTTGTTGCGGTTGATATAGGCGACGAATTCCCGGATGCCGCCCTGATAGCACATCTCGTCCCGCGTTTCCCGGCCGGGGCGCTGGTCCTCGGTGGAGATGTGCAGGCCGCCGTTCAAAAACGCCTGCTCGCGCATGCGGGTGTGGAGAATATCGTAATCGTAGACCGTGTCCTCGAACATGATGGGGTCGGGCTTGAAGCGCACCACCGTGCCGGTGTGATCGGTCTCACCCACCACGGCCATGTTCTCCACGATGCCGCCCCGGGAGAACTTCATGCGGTACTGCCGGCCATCCCGGTGGACGGTGACCTCCAGCCACTCGGAAAGGGCGTTGACCACGGAGGCGCCCACGCCGTGCAGGCCGCCGGAGACCTTGTAGCCGCCGCCGCCGAATTTGCCGCCGGCATGGAGGACGGTATACACCACCTCCAGCGCGGGCTTGCCGGTCTGCTCCTGGGTGTCCACGGGGATGCCGCGGCCGTCGTCCGTGACGCGGATGATGTCGCCGGGCTCGATGACCACCTCGATGTGCCGGCAGTAGCCGGCCAGCGCCTCGTCGATGGAGTTGTCCACGATCTCATACACCAGATGGTGCAGACCGGAGGACGAGGTGGAGCCGATATACATGCCGGGGCGCTTGCGCACGGCTTCCAGCCCTTCCAGCACCTGAATCTGCGAGGCGTCGTATTCCTGTTCAACTTTATCGGTGATTTCAGACATAATGATCTTCCTTTGTCGTTATTTGGGAATGGGGGCGCTCTTATAGGATATCCTCCTGAGAACGCTTTAACAGCGTGGCGGGGGAGAGCTGGCTGAGATAGAGGCGGGGACGGCCGCCCCGCGCGCACAGAAGAAAGGAGCGGGGGATATCCTCCGCCGCGCTGACCACCTGCCCGGCCTTTTCCGCCCGGGCCAGAAAGTCCCGGGTGATGCGGGAGCCGGTGGTATTGTCCAGGTCGAACACGCCCAGCACGTCGGAATCCCGGACCAGGAAACCGTTGCCCAGATGGAGATACATCAGCGGATCCGTCCCTTCTCCACCTGCAGCACCCGGCCGCCGGTGCGTTTGGAAATGCCCCCGTCCTCGCAGCAGGTAATCAGCGTCTGGCCGCCGCCGATGCGGTTGAGGACGAATTCCTGCCGTTTGGCGTCCAGCTCGGAAAGGACGTCGTCCAGCAGGAGGATGGGGTATTCGCCGGTCTCGGCCAGATGGATCTCCCGCTCGGCCAGCTTCAGGGACAGCGCCGCCGTGCGGGTCTGCCCCTGGGAGGCGAAGGCCCGGGCCGGGCGGCCGTCGATGGAAATGTCCAGGTCGTCCTTATGCGCGCCGGTGAGGCACTGGCCGCAATCCAGCTCCGCCTGGCGGTGGGCTTCCTGATGGTCGCACAGGGCGTAAAAAATCTCTTTCGCCGCACCGAAGGGGTCTTTGACCGTGCCGACGGTGCGGTAGGCGACGGCGAGGGCTTCTCCGCTGGAAAAATCGGCGTGGATGGGGCGGGCGGTCTCGTCCAGCCGGGCGGCGAAGGCCGCGCGGTAGCGGATGAGCTGGGCCGAAGCGCGGCACATCCCGTCGGAAAACTCGTCCAGCGTGTCCAGAAGGGAGGGCTTGTCGTGCCAGTCCCTGAGGATGCGGGTTTTCTGCTCGTAACAGCGGTTGAATTCCGCCAGATAGCCGGCGTAGCGGGGACGGATCTGGCTGATGGCGGTGTCCATCAGCCGGCGGCGGGCCGCGGCGCCCTCTTTGATCAGCTCCAGATCGTCCGGGCTGAAAAGGACGACGCTGACGGTGCCGGAGAGCTCCGCCGCGGTCTTGCGCACGGAGTTGACGGTGATGGTCTTGCGCACGCCGGGGCGGAGGATGAGCTTGACGGTCTGCTGCCGGTCGTGGCTGAAAACCTCCGCCAGAAGCTCGGCGGAATCATAGCCGAAGCCCACCAGCTCCCTGTCGAAGCGGGTGCGGAAGGAGCGGCCCATGGCCAGCAGGTACACGGCCTCCAGCAGGTTGGTCTTGCCCTGGGCGTTGGCGCCGAAGATGACGTTGGTGCCCGGGGAAAATTCCGCGGTCTCCCAGTCGTAGTTGCGAAAGCCGTTCAGGGCGATCTTTTCAAGATTCATGACCGGTCACGCGCAGCGTCTCGCCGTTGATTTCCACCGTGTCGCCGGGGCGGAGCTTTTTGCCCCGCAGGATGCAGACCTCGCCGTTGACGCGGACAAGCCCCTCCTCCACGGCAGCCTTGGCCTCACCGCCGCTGGAGAAGAGCGCGGCGTATTTCAGCAGCGCGTCCAGTTTGATAAATTCTGTAGTGATGGCAACATTCCGCATTTTTTCAGTCTCCCGCGCGAAGGCGCACCGGCAGGATCATGTAAACGAAGCTCTCCCCGCCCTCCGCCGGGGTGAGAATGCAGGGGGAGGAGCCGGTATTCAGGGAAATGGTAAGCTTGGCGGCGGGGGCGGCCTTCAGCGCCTCCATCAGATAGCGGTCGTTGAAGCCGATCTCCAGATTGTCGCAGGCGCCCTCGCAGGCACAGACATCCTCCGCCTTGCCGATGGGCGTGACGCACAGAAAGCCGATGCTGCCGTCGCCGAAGGTGAGGCGGATGGGATTTTTTGTCTTTTCGTCAATAATCAGGGAGACGCGGTCCACCGCACGCATGAATTCGTCCCGCTCCACGGTGATCCTGGAACGGAAGTTCTCCGGGATGGCCTTTTTATAATTGAGAAAATCGCCCTCCAGCCGGCGGGAGACGATGACTGTCTTGCCCACGGTGAAGGTGATATGCTTGGTGCCGACGGCGATCTGAACCTCGTCCGTATCGGCGCAGACGCGCTCCACATCGGTGAGGGCCGCGCCGGGGACGATGAACTCCTGATGGCCGCCCTCCCGCTCCAGCGCTTCCCGGCGCAGGGCCAGACGGTAGCCGTCCACCGAGACCAGCGTGAGGGCCGCGCCGTCGATCTCAAACAGGGTGCCCATATAAACGGGGCGGCTGTCGTTGTCGGAAACCGCGAACAGCGTCTCGTTGATCATGCTTTTGAGCATTTTCTGCGGCAGCGTGACCGCCTCGCCGTCGCTGACGGTGGGCAGCTCGGGATAATCCGCGGCGTCGATGCTCATGAAGGAGAATTCAGTTTTGCCGCATTTCACGGAGGTCATGCCGGTCTCGTCCGCGGAGATGGTGACGATCCCGTCCGGCATGCGGCGGATCATCTCACCGAACAGGCGCGCGCCCAGCACCACGGAGCCCGGCTCGGCCACATCGGCCTCCAGGTAGGTGTAGATGCCCTTTTTCAGGTCGTAGCCGGTAATCTTCACGTCGCTGCCGGCTTCGATGAGCAGCCCCTCCAGCGCGGGGATGGGGCTTTTGGCCGCGGCCGCCCGCGCGGCGGTGGCGGTGGCGTTCTGGAGCAGATATTTTTCACAGGAAAATTTCATGACAGGTATCCTCCCGATGGAATTTTTTGATGTCGTTTCAGGTAGAGAGAAAGGATAAAAAATTCAGTAGAGTCAGTAGTAGAAAAAAAAACGGTGGGAAAGAGGGGAAAAGGCTTGAAAATAAAGAGGAAGAGGTGTGGGAAAAAAGGTGGGGAAAAAGAGCGGGTTTGAACAGGAAAAAAGCGGTAAAAACGGTTTTAACGGAGACCAACAGCGATGGGGTGTGCAATCCACAGCGGCGTGTGGAAAAGTCAGGCCAGAGAGCTGATGTTGGAGGTGATGTCGCGCACGGTGGCGGCGGTCTCCGGGCTGGATTTGATCAGGGCTTCCACCTTGCGGATGGAGGCCAGCACCGTGGCGTGGTTGCGGCTTTCGTATTCCGCGCCGATGTCTTTTAAGGAGAGGTTGGTCAGCGTGCGGATGAGATACATGGAAATCTGCCGGGCCGAGGCCACGTTTTTGCTGCGGTTCTGGCCGCGAAGCTCCTCCTCCGACAGCTGATACCACCGGGCGGTCTCCTTGATAATGACCGCCGGGGTGGGGATGACGTTGCCGATGCGGGTGACATCCTTGATGGCGCGTTTGACGGAATCGATATCGATGGTGTCGTCCAGAATCTCGCGGTAAGCCGTGAGCCGCTTGATGACGCCCTCGATCTGGCGGACGTTGGCGGTGATGTTTTCCGCGATGTATTCCACGGCCTCGTCCGACAGGATCAGACCCAGCTGAGAGGCCTTGTTGCGGGTGATGGCCATGCGGGTCTCCATGTCGGGGGGCTGGATGTCCGCCATGAGGCCGCCCTCGAACCGGGTACGGAGGCGGTCATCCAGCAGGGCCATGTCCAGCGGCGGCCGGTCGGAGGTGATGACGATCTGATGGCCGGCTTCGTAAATGTGGTTGAAGGTGTGGAAAAATTCCTCCTGCGTGGCGGTCTTGCCCGCGATGAACTGAATATCGTCCACCAGAAAGAGGCCAACGCCGCGGTATTTTTCATGAAAAGTGTCCGTGGCGCCGGTCTTGATGGCGGTGATGAGCTGGTTGGTGAATTCATCCCCTTTAATATAGGCGATCTCCATGGCGGGCTGGTTTTCGTGGATGTAGTGGCCGATGGACATGAGCAGGTGGGTCTTGCCCAGGCCGGAGGATCCGTAAATAAACAGGGGGTTGAATTTTTTGCCGGGGTTTTCCGCCACGGCGATGGCGGCCGCGTGGGCAAATTTGTTGGAGTTGCCCACGATGAAGCGGTCAAAGGTGTAGCCCGCCATCTCGGGCATCATGTCCTCGTCCACGGCGTCCTCGGCGCGGTAGTCGTTGATCTCGTCTCCCGCCAGCACCCGCAGGTCGAAGGGGGAGGAGAAGAGATCGGACAGCGCGGTCTTGATGGCGTCCCCGAAGCGGCCCACGATAATGTCCCGTTTGAAAACGGAGGGGCTGTGCAGCACCAGCGTGGAATCCACCAGCTCCACGGGCTCGCAGTCCGAAAACCAGGTGTTGATGGCTGTGGGTGTCAGGCTCTGAGAGAGGATGGCCATGACCTGGGCCCAGATATCGTTGAGTGAATTCATGGATCGTTTTCCCTTTCTGACAGGGTTTCAAATTAAATAATTGTAACTATAGTATTATATCATGGCCGGAGATTGTTTTCAATATATATTTAATATGTAATTAGTATAGATAGATATATATAGAAGTAATGATCTTGCGGAAAATGGCGGCGGCGAAGATTTGATTTCGACGGGAGAATCTGCTATACTGTCCCCGGACCTGAGCCGCCGAACGAATTCAGGAGCTGCCGCGTGAACATTTGCGTACAGGAAATTTTAAGAAACCGCGAGATTGCCGCCCTCCCATCCCTGCTGGAGAGCGGAGGACTTCCCGCGCTCATTTCCGGTTTGTCCTCCATCCACCGGGCCAATCTGGCCGCGGCGCTGCAGGAGCGGCTGGACCGGCCGCTGGTGGTGCTCTGCCCCGACGAGGCCACCGCCGAAAGCATGGCCGGAGACCTCTCCGCCATGCTGAAAATACCCGTGACGGTGGTGGGCGGGCGGGACTTTACCTTCTATTCCACCGTGGCCGCCTCCCGCCAGACCGAGCAGAAGCGCCTGCAGGCGCTGGCCGCGCTGGCTGGCCGGGAAGCCACTGCCGCGGTATTTTCCGCGGCGGGCCTGCTCCAGCGCACCCTGCCCCCGGAAACCCTGCTGAGCGCCGGTACGACCCTTAGGGAGGGCGGCAGCTGCCCCATCGAGGATGTGGAGGACGCCCTTGCCCGCTGCGGCTATCAGCGGGCCGGCCAGGTGGAGGGTCCGGGCCAGTTCGCCCGCCGGGGCGGCATTCTGGACTTCTTCTCACCGGCCTACGACAAGCCCGTCCGGATTGAATTCTGGGGGGACGAGATCGACTCCATGGGCCTGTTCGACACCGCCAGCCAGCGGCGGGTGGAGGCGCTGGACCGCTGCCGCATCCTGCCCGCGGCGGAGACGCTGGTCTCCCTGTGCCAGGGGGGGCGGGGCAGTCTGGCCGCCCGGCTCGGGGAGTACGCCGAGAAATGCGAAAAGAAAAAAACCAGTCCCCAGGCCCAGGCGCTGGCCAAAACGCTGCGGGAGGACGGGGAGAAGCTGGGCGGCGGCGCCCAGCTCTCCGACGCCGACCGCTATCTGCCGCTGATCTATCCCTTCGCCTGCGGACTGGATTATCTGCCGGAGGACGCCTTTATTGTCCTTTCGGAGCCGGCGCGCACCGCCGACAAGGCGAAAAGCTATATCAAACAGACGTCGGAGGACGTGAAGGAGCTCAACCGCCGGGGCGTGGTGGCCGCGTCCCCGGACAGCTTTTATCAGGGCTGGGACGAGGCCTGCCGGGCGATAACGGAGTTTCCGCTTTTCATGGCGGACGCCTTCACCGTGGGCCGCTACCCCGTGGAGCCGAAAACCATGCTGAGCATCCAGGCCAAGCAGCTGCCCTCCTACGGCGGCTCCGCCCAGACCGCCGCGGAGGATGTGCGGGCCTATCTCCGGCAGGACTACGCCGTGACCGTGCTGGCCGGCGATCTGCGCCGGGCCGGGGTGCTGAAGGGCTTTTTTGAGAGCCACGGCCTTCAGGCCCCCGTGATCGAGCCGCTCACCGAGCGGCCCCGGGCGGGGACCTGCGTCATCACCCCGGGCGCCCTCTCCGCCGGAATGGAATTTCCGCTGCTGAAATCCGTGCTGCTCACGGATTCCCAGCTGGTGCGGGTGCGGGAAAGCGCCGCCGGCCGGAAAAAGAAGCTGCCCGGAAACCAGCAGAAGCTGACCAGCTACACCGATCTGACCGTGGGCGACCTGGTGGTCCACGAGCGCCACGGCATCGGCCGTTTTTCCGGCATCGTGAAGATGACGGTGGACGGATTTGAAAAGGATTATATGAAGATCAGCTACGCGGGGACGGACTGCCTGTACGTCCCCTGCACGCAGCTGGACCTGGTATCAAAATATATTGGCGCCGGGGGCGAGGACCGGCCCGTGAAGCTGTCCAAAATGGGTGGCGCGGAGTGGGCGCGCAGCCGCTCCCGGGCCAAGGCCGCGGCCAAGGATCTGGCCAAGGGCCTTTTGCAGCTCTACGCCGAGCGGCAGCGTGTCCCGGGCCACGCCTTTTCCCCGGATTCCGAATGGCAGCGCCAGTTCGAGGAGAATTTCAGCTACACCGAGACCGACGATCAGCTGCGCTCCGTGGCCGAGATCAAGGCCGACATGGAAAAATCCGCGCCCATGGACCGGCTGCTGTGCGGCGACGTGGGCTACGGCAAGACCGAGGTGGCGCTGCGGGCCGTGATGAAGTGCCTTCTGGACGGCAGGCAGGCCGCCCTGCTGTGTCCCACCACCGTGCTGGCCCGGCAGCATTTCCAGACCGCCGAACAGCGGTTTTTCGGCTTTCCCACCAACATCGCCCTGCTGAGCCGCTATCAGACCGGCGCGGAGCTGAAAAAGGCGCTGGAGGACATCCAGTCCGGCAAGTGCGATCTGGTCATCGGCACCCACCGGCTGCTGCAGAAGGACGTGAAATTCAAAAATCTTGGACTGCTGGTGGTGGACGAGGAGCAGCGCTTCGGCGTGACCCACAAGGAGCATATCAAGGAGCTGTCCCGGGGCGTGGACGTGCTGACCCTGTCCGCCACGCCCATCCCCCGCACGCTGAATATGGCCCTGTCCGGCATCCGGGACATGTCTACCATCGAGGAGCCGCCCCAGGACCGGATGCCCGTGCAGACCTTCGTGATGGAGCACGACTGGGGCGTCCTTTCCGACGCCATCCGCCGGGAGCTGCAGCGGGGCGGACAAGTGTACTACCTGCACAACCGCATCGACAATATCGAAAAGACCGCCCGAAAGCTCCACGAGCTGCTGGGCGACGACGTGACCATCGCCGTGGCCCACGGCCGGATGGACAGGGAGGCGCTCTCCTCCGTGATGGAGAGCGTCTCTGAAGGAAGGACACAGATCCTGGTGTGCACCACCATCATCGAGACGGGCATCGACATTCCCAACGTAAACACGCTGGTCATCGAGGACGCCGACCGGATGGGCCTGGCCCAGCTGCACCAGATCCGCGGGCGGGTGGGGCGCTCTACCCGGCGGGCCTCCGCCTACCTGACCTTCCGGCCCGACAAGGTGCTGTCGGAGATTCAGGAAAAGCGGCTGAGCGCCATCCGGGAATTCGCGGAGTTCGGCAGCGGCTTCAAAATCGCCATGCGCGATCTGGAAATCCGCGGCGCGGGGAACCTCCTGGGCGCGGAGCAGTCCGGCCACATGATCGACGTGGGGTACGAGATGTATCTGAAGCTGCTGGAGGAGGCCGTGCTGGAGGAGAAGGGCGAAAAGCCGGAGGCGCGGTGCGAGTGCGACGCCGATCTGGCCGTGGCCGCCAACATCCCCGACCGCTACGTGCCCGGTCAGGAGCAGCGGATGGACCTGTACCGGCGCATCGCCCTCATCCGCACCGAGGAGGAGGCCGACGATCTCACCGACGAGCTGATCGACCGCTTCGGCGACCCGCCGGGCAGCGTCAACACGTTGATCCAGGTGGCGCTGCTGCGGGGCGAGGCCGGCCGGGCCGGCATCACCGACATCACCCAGAAGGCCGGGTACCTGCGGTTCACCGTGCGGGACTTCGACATGGAAAAAGTGTCCGTGCTGTATGCACAGCCCCAGTACAAGGGCCGGCTGAAGGTGGAGGCGGGCTCCCGGCCCTGCCTGAGCCTGCGGCTTGGCGCCAAGGCGCGGGTCATCGAGGAGGCCCGGCGCTTCACCGCCGACTGGGGCGCGTGAGCGGCGGCGGGCGGCCGGCGGGGCAGCCGAAAGGCGGCGCGGAAAATCGGAGAATGTGTGAACATTTGGGGAAACGCTTGTAGAACTTTTTTCGCGGTGATACAATAAATCAATTGTTTCGATAAGGAGACTTGCTTATTATGAAAAAGATCGCGGCGATCGCGGCGGCGCTGTGCCTGCTGGCCGGCTGCCTATCCGGCTGCGGCAGCACGGAGATCCGCAGTTATTCCAAGGAGGGGGATGCCTCCGCCCGGGATATGTCCTCCGTCTACAAGGCCTACGACCCCAAGACCGTGGTGCTCACCGTCAACGGCGACAAGATCACCTGGCAGGAATATTTCTACTGGCTTAACTCCATGGTGCTGTCCCTGGATCAGGAGAACAAGACCCAGATCGAGGACTGGACCGCCGCCAGCGGCAAAGAAGAGGGCAAATCCTACGCCCAGTACGCCGCGGAACAGATCAAGCAGGCGATTTTGCAGTACCATGTGGTCAACGCCAAAGCCGCCGAAATGAAAATCACCCTCACCGACGCCGATCAGGAGAGCCTGAAAAGCACCCTTCAGACCAACATCACCAATTATTGCGGCAGCAGCGGCACCGAGGACCAGTTCAACACCTACCTGGGCACCCTGTATATGACCCGGGATTACTACGATTACATCAACCGCGTGATGCTGCTGTACTACGACATCTTCGACAGCGTCATGGGCGCCAACGGCGAGAAATGCTCCGACGACGAGACCATGATCTTCGCCCAGGACAACAGCTACATCACCGCCGACCATATCCTGTTCTCCACCGAGGATTCCAGCGGCAACGCCCTGAGCGACGACGAGATCGCCCAGAAGAAGGCCGATGCCCAGAAGGCGGCCGACGAGCTGCAGGGCATCACCGATCAGGCCGCGCGGCTCAAGCGCTTCAAGGAGCTCAAGGCGAAGTACACGGAGGACACCGGCGCAACCTCCTATCCCGACGGGTATTGCTTTACCAAAGGGCAGGTGGTGGACGAGTTCCAGACCGCCGCCGACGCGCTGAGCGAGTACGAGGTCTCCGACCCCGTGAAGTCCGATTATGGCTACCATGTGATCCTGCGCCTGCCCAATACCCCCGAGAACATTGTGAGCGTGGGCAGCGACGGCACCACCCGCACCCTGCGGTATTACGCCGCCGTGGACCGCTTCAACACGCTGGTGGGCACCTGGATCGAGGCCGCCGACGTGCAGTGGCAGGGCGACTTCGCCAAGCTGGACATCGCCGCGCTGCTGAAAAAATAAGGGAAGAACCACCCGCCGCCCCCGGAACGAAGGTTCCGGGGGCGTTTTTTGTCCCGGCGCATAGCATAATATATATAGGTGACCTCTAAAAACTAAGCGAAAAAAACCACAAGCTCCCAAAATGTTGTATAATAGACGCATGACACGAAAAGGGGTGTATGGTGATGAAGCAGCTTGGGTTTTTTGAT